>WNFK01040415.1_pt2 | contig 24952 bp, 19 predicted proteins | sample 5400281 | NCBI WGS metagenome assembly WNFK01 (sample SAMN13153350, study PRJNA577476) | soil metagenome | isolation source: 20 cm soil on Douglas fir-dominated hillslope | place: USA:California | collected 2013-09-17
ACGGGAGCGCGCAAATCCCCGCGGCTGACCGTCGGCTCCGATCACCTCCGCCGTCACTTCGTACTCGCCCGACGGCAGGCCTCGGAACTCGAACGTCGTCGTTCGCTGTGAGCGATTTCCTTCCAGCTGAATCGTGGTCGAGCGATAACACTCCTCGGAATCCGCCACAACCTCCAAGGCGCGGTTGTTGGCGTCGGGGTCCACTCTCGTTCTGATCACCAAGTTCGCCGGCGCAAACGACACCTCCGGAGACACCTGCATCGAGAGGCGTTCGTTCGCGCCGGTCATTGATGTTGCCATCACTATCAGTGCACACACGCACGCTCGAATAGCCATCGTGCTTTCCCCGCCCCGTTCCCAACGTCTCCGCGTCAACGGCTGATCGCGGTGCAACCGGCGGACCGCCTCGAAGTAGGGAGCTGACACAACACGACCGAACATCGTGCTCTTGTGGATTTGCACTTTCGGGCCGTATGAATCGATTTGAAGAATGCCTCAGTCGTGGCGCGATTCAGGCGGGGTGATTGTCCGGCGTGCCAGCATCCAGGCATTTGCGGAGATGCTGGCACCCGCGCCGGTCGGCGTTTACATTGCCGCGAGCACCATAAGACCAATCAGAAGTGGGAGGTAGATGATCGAGGCGACGAGCAGTCGGCGCGCGGACAGATTCGATCGGCGAAGCGCCAGCGCCATGCCGTAGTACGCAAAAGCGCAACGCTCGCAAGCACATTCACTACGACGACAAGGTAGATAGCCCCAGCGCACGACAGCGCGATGCCAAACCGCAGAGCGCTTGCTGGAGCCATCCTGGCGGCGGCGAGCGGCGCCCGCGCTGTCCTCCGCACCTGGGCATCAAAGCGCCGTTCCAGGAACTGATTCAGTGCGCCAGCGCCACTGGCCACGAGCCAGGTTTTCAGCAGCGTCTGAAGTAGCAGGAGCTGCCGCCATGTCATACGCCTTCGATTTCGAATCCACCCGCAGATACGAGGCCGATGCTTCTGCCCTCCGATCGACTGAGCCCCTGCGAATCGGTGACAGTTGGTGAGAGTAGCTGCATTGTCACGATGACTGCCGGGATCAGATAGACGAACGTGACCGACACCCACATCAAGGCGCCCGCATACGCCTGGTCCTGCAATGATGTCATCCCGAAGAGTGAGGGCCCGGACGTGTAAGACCGGTACACAACGCGGTCGCAAACCACGAGGAATGCGGAGAGCGCGTCGCACGGCAGCGTGGCCGCAAATAGATACGCCGGCAGGAACCACTCTTGCGACATCGCGCCAGTCCGGCGTGTGCGAACGACGGGCCACCAGAAAAGAAGACCCGCGGCGACAAATGACGCCTGCTGGACGTGATGCCAACCATGCGACTGCATGCCCAGCGCGAATGCGGCGGGTACGTGCCATCCAATCACCGCGCCTGTTCCAGCCAACCAGGAGCATACCGGGAGTGTCAGCACGCACCAGAGGTGACGGAAGAATCGAATGCGGCCAGTGGCGTCAAGAGCGCGTTGAACGAACACCGGGAATCCGCGCAACAGCGCCGCGCCAGGAGCGCCAAGCAGCATCAACGGGGCCGCCACGACCATGAGCAGCAGGTGTTGCATCATGTGGATCGTGAGAGACGCATGATGGAGCATCGCGAGAGGCGACACGGCGGCGATCCACACGACGCACAACCCGCTCAGGAATGCGGCGAGTCGCCAGACGTGGACGTTGTTCGCCGGAGCCGGCCGAAGTCGACGCCAGCCTCGCGTGTAGACGAGCGCCACAACGATGAGGACGACCGTCACCGCGATCCGTCCGCGGTTGTTTTGAACGTGACATCTCGTGATGCGTCCCGCGCCACGGGCTGTCCCACCGGACGCAGCGTCTGCAGGAAAGCTACCAACGCCGTCGTCTCTGCGGGCCCCAGACTTTTTCCGTACGCCGGCATGTTGCCGTCGCCTTGGATCACCTGGCGAACGAGTTGATCCTCAGTCAGGCGGACGGCGACATGGTCGAGTGCGGGGCCGCGCTCGCCGCCCTGTCCGTCGAGGGCGTGGCAGTTGTGGCACTGCTTCGCCTGAAATACCAGCGCGCCTCCACGCTCGACCGCCGTCAGCCGCTTCAGGTACGCCGGAGGGATCGGCACGCTGCTCCACGCGTCCATCATCGGACTCCACGGCGCATAGCTCCCGAGATGCGTCAGCGTTCCGAGCGTCACTGCGGTGAGGAGCAGCATCAACACGGCGATGGGTCTTCGCCTCCAGCTCTTCTCACCCTCGCCGGCCACAAACGGGAGCGCCAGCAACCCGCCGATGATGAGGGCCGGCGCGATCAGAAGGATCGGCGTTTCAGCTGACGGCGGAAGATACGAGAGCAGCGCATACAGCCACCAGAAGAAGAAATCCGGACGCGGAGCGGTCTGGATAATCCTCGGATCCGGCGGTCCGGCGGGGCCGAAGGGACCGAGCAGTGCCGCACAGGTGGCGATCGCCAGCAGAACGAACCCGGAGAAGACGATGTCTTTCCAGATCGCGTAAGGCACAAAGGGCACGCCATCGTCGCGGGTCAACACGTGATAGTCATGCACGTAGGTCGCACGTCGAACGACGCGTCCGGGCATCGGCCATTCGTTGACGCCGATTTTGAGCACCAGCAGGACATGCACTGCAACGAAGGCGATCAGCAACCCTGGGACAACGAAGACATGCAACGCAAAGAATCGTGAGAGCGTGGCGCCCGCAATGATCGGGCCTCCGAGCAGAAGGCTCACAAGCCAGGGACCCAACACCGGCACCCGACTCGAGATTGACGCGCCGATTCCGAGCCCCCAGTAGGCGTCCTGATCGAATCGGAGGATCTGCCCCGTAAACGCCATGGCGAGTGTGACGAGGAGAAGCACGATGCCGACGATCCAAGTCAGCTCGCGCGGAAACTTGTACGCGCCGAACAGGAACACTTGAACCATGTGAATCAGAACGATAGCGATCATGAAGTTCGAGCCCCATCCGTGCAGGGCTCGAATGAACCAGCCAGCCGCAATCTGGTGATTGAGAACCTGCAGGCTGTTCCAGGCCTCGCCAGCAGACGGCACATAAACAACAGCGAGAAGAATTCCCGTGACGAGTTGCAGCGCGAACACTGTCAGGGCTGCGCTGCCGAAGACGTACGCCCAACTGGCAGTCTGTCGTGGGACGGGATGCGCCATCGTCTCGTGGATCGTTCGGCCAAGCTGGAGGCGCGCGTCGAACCACTCGCCGATGCTTCTCAAGCGCACGGCGGCCTCGTCAGCGACACGCCGGCAGAGAGCCCTGGAGTCGGCAGTTCGCCGGCTTTGATAAGAAGGTTTCCCTTCTCGGTCCTGTGGTCGTACTCGAACAGGCCGCGCTCGGGGGGGCCCGATGCGCGACTGCCGTCGGCATAATAGGCGCCGCCGTGACACGGGCACATGAAGAGACCCGAGGGGGGAAACCAGCGAACCGGGCACCCCAGGTGCGCACAATTAACCGCGAAGACCTGCAGCTTGTTCTCATCTACGCGCCGCACCCAGCAGGCAGTCTCGGCGGTAACGCCATCCCCAGGATTGACGATCGGGTTCCGATAGGTGGCGAGCCGCGTCTCGCCGACCGGGAACTGGTCCAACGAGCCGAGTGAAAGCCATGATTGGCTGGCCGGCCCTCGCCCTCGCATGACCGGCGACAGGAGAAAGCGGCCCATCGGTACGGCCAACATCAGACCGACCGCGCCGGTGAAGAGCGCTCCGATCTTCGCGAACATCGCGCGTCTCGAAATCTCATCGGACATGGTCATCGTGTTCCCCTTCGTCACTGATATGGCTGCGTGGAAGAGCGCGCCCTCTGCGACGCCAGCCACGCGTCGACGTCGGAGACGTCCTTCGACGACATCGGCTCGTCTGCCACATAGCCGCGCCAGTCGGGGTGGCCAATATCGGGTCGACCCGCGATCATCGTCGTGCGAAGACTCTGCTCGCTCACCAGCCCGAGATAAGCAACATCGACAATGGATCCGGCGCGCGATCCGCCGCGACCGGCCACTCCGTGGCACGATACGCAGTACCGGGCGTACGCACGGGCGCCACGAGACGCATCGCCCGGACCCGGCGCGGCGTATGGCGGCGGCTGTGGACCGCGTTGAAGATTTGATCTGCCCCAGCGGTCTCGAATTCCGCTCACAATCACATCGATTTGTGAGCTCGTCAGCGATCCGCCGGCGCCTTGCGCAAACGCCGGCATGGCAGTGCCAGGCACTCCGTTGGCAGTGACGCGCCGGAGTGTGGCGTCGGACGCGATAGCGAGATAGATCGGGTTGCCGAGCCCGAGGGCGACTCCCCCTTCTCCGCTCGGGCCATGGCATCCGGCGCAGTTTGTGCCATAGAGAGTCTTGAATTCCACGGTCGTTCTCGGAGGAATGATCGGAGAGTCCACTGGACGCCGCGCGTGTGTGCTGTCACAGGCGTACGTCGCAGCGAGGGTCAGGGCTGAAAGAAGAAGAGCCCGTCGCGTCATTGCCCGCCGTCGTCCTGTTTCGGACGCTCCCTCATGATCCCGGGCGCTTCCAGGCCGACACGGATCGCCAGAGGAAGCTCTTGCCACGTGCGGATGCGTTCCTGCCGGAATACGACGGCGCCCGCGACAACGCCGAACCCGACCTGTGAGAACAGAAACCACATCCAGTCGATGCGCGCGTTGAGAAGAGGATTGATGATGTCGAGACCGGGGTACAGCAGTCCTGACCACATGATGGGCGCGACGAAGCCGCCGAGGAGAATCGGCCGCCGAGGAATCATCGGGAGCATCGCACCGTAGAGCACGCCGACGAGCAGCGACGCGGTCAGGTGAATCAACATCGCGATCCACAGCAGGCGGAGATGAAACTCCGCAAGGGCGGCTGTGGAGGTGACGGCCGCAGGAAGGAAACCAGCGGCGAGCAAATTGATCGGATACCAGATGCCGTGCTGATTGAGCGCGCCGTACAGCATCGCGAGGATCGCCATTGCCACCCCGCCGGCCAGTCCGCCCTTGATACCCGCGGAAATCGGATAAATCTCGATGGGCAGCCGGGCGCGGTGCAACGGGTGGTCGGACTTCAGTCGCGCCACCACTCGGCGCTGGGTTGTCGCGAGAGACGTGTCCTCGAGGACCGGCACCGATTCATGCACCTCGAGCGGCAACACATCCCGGAACCATCCCCCTGCGCTGACGACCAATGCGATGCCTCCGGCGATGCTGATGGCCGCGGTCGTGACCAGACCCGCAAAGACCAACGTGACGCCGAACGCAAAGACGATCGGCCATGCGGTCGGCGCGGGCAATTCGATGCTAGCCGGCAGGTTCCTGTCCATCAGCGTGCAATCACGTAGACCACGAGGAACACCACGACCCAGACGGCATCCACGAAGTGCCAATAGAGCGACAACACGTCGAGGCGCTCGGCGTGTTGCCGCGAGATATATCCACGGACCGAGAGTAGCCACACACTCGACAGCGCGAGAAGGCCGACCGTCACGTGAAAGGCGTGCAGACCAACGAGCGAGTAGTAGGTGGTGCCGAATAGGTTTGTCCGGATGGTCAGCCCTTCGCGGTAGATCAGATGAAACCACTCCCTGCCCGTGCCGTACATGAACGTCGCCCCGAGCGCAATCGTTGCCAGCCACCAGGATCCGAAATGTCTGATGTCCCCCAGGCGAAGCGTTCGAACTGCGAGATGAATCGTCAGGCTGCTCGACAACAGGCAGACTGAGTAGAAGATGGGCGCCTCCAGAACGTTGGTCGGAGTCGGTCCCGTCACGCTTCTACCCGCATAGAACAAATACGCCACGACGAAGATCGTGAACATCGCCGATTCGGCGAGGATGAGGCTGAACATCCCTACACGCCCGCGCGAAGGCAGGTCCCATGTGCTCTCAGCGGCTGGCATTGCAACTGCTATCGCCTGCATCACGGCGCCTCGCTACTCGTATTTCCAGTCGGGATCGTTCGGGTGCTTCAGGTCCCAGAGCGGGCGGCGACTTCTGACCATCGGAATCCGGGCGAAGTTATAGACAGGAGGCGGTGACGGGACGGACCACTCGAGCGTCCAGGCATCCCAGGGATCGTTCCCGGCAATCGCGCCCTTGCAGTACGAGCGCAGAAGATTTGCAGCGAATACGAGAACCGCCGCGGCTTGAAAGAGCACTCCGATCGACACGATGAGATTCCACGTGTCCCATCCGCGGCCCGGCTCGTAGGTGTAGATCCGGCGCGGCATTCCGAGAAGACCCGGGACGTGCATGAAGTCGAAGGTCAGATGGAAGCCAACCACGAACAGCCAGAAATGGAGCCTGGCCAGCGGCTCGCTGTACATCCGGCCGCTGACCTTCGGAAACCAGTAGTAGAACGCCCCGAACGTCGCGAAGAGGATGCCGCCGACAATCACGTAGTGAAAATGCGCGACCACGAAGTACGAGCTGCCCAGCTGCCAATCGAACGGCGCGACGCTCAGCATGATGCCAGTCAGGCCGGCGATGAGGAACTGAAACAGGAATGCCACGCAGAACAGCATGGGCGCGCGAAACGAAATCTTGCCGCCCCATAACGTCGCTATCCAGTTGAAGATCTTGATGCCGGTCGGCACGGCGATGGCCATCGTGGACAGCACGAAAAACGTGTTGGCGTTCGACGACATGCCAATCGTGAACATGTGGTGCGCCCAGACGCTCATGCCAATGAAGCCGATGCAGACCGTGGCCGCGACCATCGCCGGGTAGCCGAAGATCGCTTTGCGCGAGAAAACCGGGATGATCTCGGACGCGAAGGCAAAGGCCGGAAGGGCCAGCACGTAGACTTCCGGATGGCCGAAGATCCAGAAGAAGTGCATCCAGATCGCCGCAGACCCGCCGGCTTGCGTATCGAAGAAATGGCCGCCCAGGTATCGATCGATGATCAGCATGATCTGCGCGGCTGACAGCGGGCTCACCGCGAGCAGCACCAGTGCCGCCATCACCAGGTTGAGCCACGCGAGCAGCGGCATCCTGCCCAGCGTCATCCCGGGGCAGCGCATGCAGAGGATGGTCGCGAGAATATTGATGCCGGTGCCGATGCTCCCAAAACCCGAGACCAGCAGCGAGAGCGTCCAGTAGTCGGTACTGTGTCCGGGCGAGAAGGTCTGCGACGTCAGCGGGGCATACGCGAACCACCCGACATCCGGCGCATTGCCCGCGCCGTACAGACCGTTCGCGCCGAGCAGGCTGAAGTGCAACAGCAGCCCGCCGAACGCGGTCAGCCAGAAACTGACCGCGTTCAGCCGTGGAAACGCCATGTCACGCGCGCCAATCATCAACGGGACCAGGTACGTGGCGAACCCGAACACAAGAGGCATGGCCACGAAGAAGATCATCGTGGTCCCGTGCATCGTGAACATCCGGTTGAACACCTGAGGCGAGACAAACTCATTGCGGGGCGCCAGCAGCTGGATGCGCATGACAGCGGCTTCGACGCCTCCAACTCCCAGCAGCACCAGCCCGTACAGGACGTACATGAGACCCAACCGCTTGTGATCGACGGTGGTCACCCATTCGTGAAGCGCGTCGACGAACGGCCGGGAGGCCGCGGGGCTCTGAGTCCATGTCATCGATTCAGTGGCCATCACCTGTGATCCTCAAGTCCGTCAGCGGAGCGTCGTCAGATATGCCGTCACCGCATCCAGCTCGCGATCACTCAGATGCATGGACGGCATCCGGGAGCCCGGCTTGATGGCGTCGGGGTTCTGAATCCAGAGCCGAAGCTGTTCGCCCGTGTTCGGCGCGACGCCGGACGCGATCGTGTCGCGGCTCATCAAGTGGGTGAGATTCGGACCGAAGCGGCCGGTCGCGGGTGTGCCCGCAACCGTGTGGCAGTTCGCACACGCCGTGGTGTGAAATACGCGCCGCCCGTCCGCTGCTGCATCACTCACCTTGGCCGGTTGACGCTGTGCCTCAATCCACTGATCGAAGTCTTCGCGCGAATCGACATACACCCGCTGCAACATCTTCGCGTGCTGGGTGCCGCAGTATTGGGCGCACTGCCCGAGATACAAGCCGATCTCGCGCGGCTCAATCCACATGCGATTGACCTGATTGGGAATCAAGTCAGTTTTTCCAGCGAGACGAGGCACCCAGAAACTGTGATCGGTATCCGCCGACAGCAGCGTCAGGAACGTCGGTGTGGGATGCGCCGGATCGCTGATCGGCACGTGCAGTTCATTCGCGGTGACCACTCCGAGAGCCGGGTACCGGTACTCCCACCAGAACTGGTGCGCGGTGACAACGACCTCTATTGCGCCGCGTGGGGGCGTCGCGTTCTGGAGGCTGGCGATCACCCGTGCCGTTGCCAGGAACAGCACAACCACGACGAGAATCGGAATGATGGTCCATGCCAGTTCCACTTGATTGCTGCCGTACACCTGCGGCGGCTCCTGGCCATCGTCGTCCGATCGCTTCCTGAATGTGACGACGGCGTAGACGAGGAGGCTACAGACGACCACGAATATGGAGGCCGTCACGGCCAGCACGAAGAGCGACAGTCCGAAGATTTCTTCGGCCGGGATCGATGCAGGCGCGAAGATACTCGTGGGGCTCATGACACTCTCAGATCATTGACGCCATCGCGGTTAACCGTTCCGCACATGGGACGACCTCTCCGCCCGTGACCGCAGGTTGTCACGGGCGGTGTGGCAACACGGACATCACCGCGCGGTATTGATGATGACCGCCGCGTAGACGCGGTGGACATAACGGGATTCACGGCCGAAAAACTCGGGGGCATCGTTCTTGGACCGGGTCCCGGCGAACCGATAGTCTCCGCCCGCCGACGTTGCCGGTAACGAAATTCTCGTCGGTGTTCACGCCAAGGGCAGGACGCTCGAACATCGTCAGGCCGCCCGCTCCGCCAGTGGCGTATGGAACAACCGAGTGGCCGGACAACAGCGACACCACGACGTTGCCGGTGTAGCTGAGCATGTTCGGCGCTTTCACGTGGCTATCGAGGTCGCCAAACTGAAGATTCGAGGTCGTTGCGATCATGGAACCGATTTCGCCTTCAATCCCGACGAATCGGTTGACCCTGAAGGTGACTGCTGAGCCAAACCCGTAGTTGCCGAAACTTGGCGACTTGCCCTTTGATGCGAAGAACGCCGCACCTGCGGGGATGTACGACACTTCGACAGCGCCGGGACCTGGACCAACCTCCTGCGCGTGCGCGCGTCCGGCGCCGACGACGGCGGCTATTGCCAAAACAACTGCGATCCTTCGTGACATAACTCTCTCCCTTGCGAGTTGTGAGCTCTCGGTAACCAAAGACGGATGTTTCCGATGAACGGATGGACATCATGGAAGCGACTATGCGGGAGAGAGGCGACGGCCGATTGAACCACCGTGCGGTGGTTGTTCCCTATGTGCGGCGATTTCGGGATCGCGGCGCTACGTCACAACGTATCGGGCCAATGGTTTTCACGGCGTTGATGTACCGTCGCGGGAACGAGCCCCGCCTCGGACGGCGAGATTGGCGCACAAAGGTCCGGGCTGTGGCACGCGCGTGCAATCGCGGTCAGGCGCGATGAACACATAGTGGTGCCAGCCCGCGCCCGGACGCCGTCGGCCGTCTGGCAACCACCCTTCGATCCATTCCGCCAACCAGGCCGGTGTTCCAGGTAAGGACCCGGCCACCTCTTCGTACTGCGGCGTCTGCCAATCCACGCACACAGATCCACGCACCGGCACGAAGGTTCAATCGCTCGGTCACCACGCCAGCGCATAGTCATCACATGACGCCTGAGCAGCTGCATCGTGTGGTCATTGTGGGCGGCGGGTTCGGCGGGCTCTACGCGACCCGCGGCCTGCGGCGCGCCCCGGTTGCAATCACCGTCATCGATCGGACGAATCATCATCTGTTTCAGCCGCTGTTGTACCAAGTGGCGACTGGCGTGTTGTCGGAAGGTGACATTGCTCCCCCACTGCGCGAGGTGCTTCGCGGTCAATCGAACGTCCAGGTGCTCCTGGGCGAAGCGGTCGATGTGGATCTCGCCGCGCGCACCGTCTCCGTAGAAACCCTCGGCGATCGCATGCCGGTGGAGTACGACAGCCTGATCGTGGCAACAGGGGCTCGACAGTCGTATTTCGGACAGAACGTGTTCGCGCGTCATGCCCCGGGCATGAAGACGATCGACGATGCGCTCGAGATCCGCGGACGGATCTTCGGGGCGTTCGAGATGGCCGAACGTGAGACTGACGCTGATCGTCGAAGCGCGTGGCTGACGTTTGTGGTTGTCGGTGCAGGGCCGACAGGCGTTGAAATGGCGGGACAAATCGCCGAGCTCTCGCGGCGATCGCTCGGCGCCAATTTCAGACACATCAACCCAGCCGATGCCCGAGTCGTGCTGATTGACGCGGTTGGGACGGTGCTGCCGCCGTTCCCTCGATCTCTCCAGGAACGAGCGGCGAAGGATCTCCAAGAGCTCGGCGTCGAGGTTCTCCTGGGTACACGGGTTACGGGCGTGGACGCCTCGGGGCTGGAGCTTCAACCATCCGACGGTCCGCCCCGGCGCCTTGAAGCACGAACCAAAATCTGGGCAGCTGGCGTCGAGGCCTCTCCGCTAGGGAAATTGCTTGCGACGGCCACCGGAGCGGCGGTCGATCGAGCCGGCCGCATTGCGGTCTTACCGGATTGCACGTTGCCCGATCATCCGGAGGTGTTCGTCATCGGCGACCTAATGAGTCTCAACCACCTGCCGGGCGTCGCCGAGGTTGCGATGCAATCAGGCTGGCACGCGGCCCGAACGATTGTCCGCCGCATTCGGGGCGAGGCTGCGACGAAGCCGTTTGTGTATCGCGATTTCGGGACCTTGGCCACGATTTCGCGCTTCCGTGCCGTCGCCGCCGTTGGCAAGTTTCGTTTCTCAGGCTTACCGGCGTGGTGCTTCTGGCTGGTCATTCACCTGGCGTTCCTGACCGGTTTCAAAAATCGGTTCGCCGCAGTTGCGAACTGGACCGGCGCCTTCCTGGGGCGCGGGCGCCGGCAGCGCACGATCACCGCCCAGCAGATCTTCGCCCGGCAGGTACTGGCGACCGTGGCGCCGTCAGAGGTTCGACCAGGCGACGGCACATGAACGCCCGTCAACCGTTCGCGCCCGATCGATGTGAATTCGCGGCGGTTGTGCGGAGGGTTGGATTGGTCGCCCCGGAGAAGAGAGCGTCCACCCAGAACCGTAGGCGGTACAGAACAACGGCACGGTTCGCCGAGGTGACGCGTCGGCCAGCGCCAAGCTCGTACGCAGGCTATGGAGCAGTCCACGCACAGGGCCGGCGGAGCGTGATCATCGGGCGGCTGAAGTTTGCGCAGCCGAGATGACGGCGCTGGAACGGGTAAGGCGCATCGTCGATCGTTACGTGTTGAACCCGAGCGCATCGGGGCGCGGTGATCCCGGCAGGACATTCGAACGTCGGGCGTTCATCACGCTCTTCCTGATGCTCGCCGGGCATAGCATGACGGAGACAGCACGCGACGCGCTGTTTCTGTCACGGCTTCCCGCGACGCAGCTTCCGTGGATGTACCTGCTGGTCGCGCTCGTCAGTCTCGTTGCGGCCAGGGTGTCGTCAAGTGCAACCGTGCGTCTCGGGCGATCCACGCTCCCTGCGCTGTTGCTTGCGGCCAGCAGCATCGCGTGCACGCTGTGGGTTGCCGGCCATTCAGCGTCTCACGCGTTCGTCTACGTGCTGTACCTCTGGCCCGCTGTTTTTAGTTCGATTGTGGTCGTGGAATTCTGGAGGGTGGTGAGCGACGTTTACACAATCACAGATGCGAAGCGCATCTTCGGTCGACTGGGTGCCGGCGGAACTACCGGCGCCTTGGTGGGATCCGGGGCCGCTGTAGCGCTTTCGGCGAAACTGCACACGACCGACCTGCTGCTCGCGTTCGCGTTCTGTCCGCACGCGCCCGCCATGGAGAGCGAACCTGTCACTGAGGCTCCTGCTCCGGCTCACCTGTCGGGCTTCAAGGCGCTCGGCTCGAACAGATACCTATGGGGGGTAGCCGTCTGCTTGTTTCTAGCGACGATCACTGCGACGATCGCTGATTACGTTTTCAAAAGCGTCATCACGCGCGACCTTCCCCCCGAGCATCTCGCACAAGCGTTCGGAGGCGTGTCGTTCGGAGTAAATGCTGGCACACTCCTGCTGCAACTGACGCTAGTCAGCCCGCTCATTCGAAACCTCGGTGTCACGAGGGCGCTCACGGTACTCCCCTCGGCGCTCTCCATCGCCGCCGCGACAGTCATTGGCGGTGCCGGACTGCTTGGCGCCATGGCTCTCCGCGTCACCGACGGCACTCTGCGGTTCTCGCTGCACCGCGCCGTCTCGGACTTGCTGTATGTCCCGCTGACTCCGCGCGTCCGAACGCGGACGAAGGCGTTCATTGACGTGATCGGCCAGCGCGGGGGTCAGGTGGCGGGGTCCGCGGCTATCCTTGCCGGCCTCGCCATCGGCGCGGGATATAAGGTCTTCGCCGCAGCGATCGTGCTCATCAGCCTCGCGATTGTGGTGGTCGCCATTCGTCTGAGACAGCCGTACCTGGATTTGTTCCGCTCAACGCTCAAGAAAGAAGGCACCGAGACGCGGCTCGCGTATCCAGATCTCGATGTGGAATCGCTGTCTTCGCTCGTCGCGGCATTCAGCAGCCACGACGAACGTGAAGTCGTGGCCGCGATGGACGTGGTGGCCAGCCTGCGTGAGGTGAGGACAATTCCGGTCGTGATGTTGTTCCATCCCTCGCGACTGGTCGTTCTGCGCACCCTCAATCTCTTCGAGGAGCACCAGCGTGGGGGATTTGTGTGGGCCCTCGACCGGTTGCGCGCCGAAGCGGCCGACCCGCGTATCAAAGCGGCGGCGCTGAGCGCGTACGGGAGGAAATGCGTCGCGCCCGCTGCGCTCTATGCCGGACTCACCGACGAAAGCGAGGTGGTCAGAATGACGGCGCTTGTTGAGCTCGTGTCGGGTGGCTGGCTCACCGGACACGACGCCGAGCGGCGACTCGCGGACGCCGTCGACGACGCATCCGCCGTCGGCAGGGAAGCGCTCGCCAGAGCAATACGAATCCGGCCATCGCCGCTCTTCGAAGAAACGCTCATGCAGCTGGCTGAAACGACCGACCCCGGCGTGCGCGTACAAGTGGCCAAGGCGATGGCACGCATGCCCAGCACACGGTTTCTGCGGCAGCTGCGTTCCATGCTGCCCGACAGCTTCCTGAGAGACGCGGCTCGCAGGGCGTTCGTACTGACCGGACCGCCCGCGCTTGACTTCCTTGCCGGCAGTCTCGACGACGAGACCCTTCCGCGGAATATTCGGATCCACTTGCCACGCAGTATCAGTCGATTCGCCGCTCGAGATGCCATCCCCGTGCTGTGGGAACGGCTCTTATTGGAGCGCGACGACGTGATCCAATTCAGGATTCTTCGCGGCCTTGGACGTCTCGTCGCAGACGCGCCGGAGGTTCGTCCGCGCCCTGAGGCAATCGCCCACGCGATCGGTCACGTGGCTCGCGCGGGACTGCTGTTCGCATGCTGGCGCGCCAGACTGAGGAGCCAGGCAGACACTCAAGTGGAATCGGGCACCGAGGCTTTGTTGATTCGATTTCTCACCGACAAGCAGGCACGCGCGACCGAATGCATTTTTCGTCTGCTCGGTCTGAGCCATCCGACAGAAAACTTCGAGCGAATGTTTCGAGGATTCCATGGAGACCGGATTGACCGTGCCAGCGGTCGCGAACTCCTGGACAATGTGGTTCCGTCTTCCGAGCGAGAAGCAGTCCTCGCGTTGACGGACGAGCGGATCGATCCTGCGCGGCTGGAGCGTCTCGTGGACGGCGAGGCGTCAATGCGCATGACGTACCAGCAGACGATTGATGCCGTCATCCAGAGTTCAACGGGCGCTCTTCGCACGATCGCCACCCGCCACGCTGTCGAGATCGGCCTCATTCACGCTCACTAGAGACACATGCCCGCCGAAGCCCGACTCGTTGGTCCCTACGAACGGCTGGTCCTGCTGAAGGCAGTGCTGATGTCGGGGAATCCGCCCATTGAAGCGCTCGCGGCACTCGCGCTGCAGGCTGGTGAGCGCCGCCTGGCCGTCGGCGCAAGCATCACGTACTCGGGCTCGCATTGGGAACATGCCTTTGTAGTTGTCCATGGTCGCGTGGGCGTCCATCAGGATGGGCAGCTCCTCTACTCCGCCGGACCGATGGAGGCTTTCGGGTTGCTGGAGGTCCTAGCGCGGGACGCTGGCGTCGTCGAAGCACGCGCGGAGAGCGAGACGCTCGTCCTTCAACTCAGCGCCACCACGTTGCTATCTGTTCTCGAAGATCACTTCGTCATGACGCTCGACATGATCCGAGCGTTGGCCCGCTTGCTCCTGGCGACGCCCTCGTGGTTGGTGGACACCGTCGATCGCCGACGCCTCGCGGTGCCGTCGGTGGTGTCGATGGAGAACCTTGATCTCATTGATCGCATCAACTTGCTGCGTGCAAGCGACGTGTTCGCGCGCACGCGGCTCGATTCGCTTGCAGAGCTCGCCACCGATTCCGATGAATTCCGCGTCGATGCGGGAGCGGTCCTGTGGCGGGAAGGTGAGCCTTCGAGCTGGTTGGTGGTCGTGCTCGACGGTCGGATCGCGAGCGCGTCGACGCTGGGGCTGCGTTTCGCATGGGGACCCGGCACGATTCCGGGAATGGCCGACGCATTCGCTGCTGCACCTCGATGGCACGATGCGATCGCTGAGACACCAGTTACCGGCCTGCGCCTCAGCGCGGAACGATTCTTTGACGCACTCGAAGACGACTTTGAAATGGCAACCGACGTATTGACGGCGCTGGCGGCTCAGGCCCGGCAGCAGCAACAGGCACTGGTTGGATCGCCGCCACCTGGGCTCGATACGCAGGATTGAGTGCTACGACCACCGCGATCCACGCGAGGGCCAGCACCACGTTGATTCCGGCGAACGCCGGGACGGTGAAGGCGAGGCGTTCCCCGACGAAGACAATTGCTGCCTGCAATACGTCACCGGCGCGCATGAAGAACGAGTCGACCGCCTGCTTGGCTTTGTACTTCGCCTCGCGACTCGTCGGCAGCCACAGTGCTTGCTTGGCGGTATTCCCCAGCGAATAGTCGATGCTGTTGTCGAACACTTTGAACCAGCCCATGGTCGAAACGGAGGGAGCCTTCAGGATGACCAGGTATCCTGCCAGCGCGACCAGCGGGTGAATCAACAATGCGCGGCCGACACCCAGGTATTTGAAGACTCGTGAGACCACGAGCAGCTGCAGCACAAAGCCAGTCAGGTTCACGTAGCTGAAGAGGGTGCCGTACATGCCACCAACGAACTGCTGGCGCGCCTCCAACGAGACGGGCCCGGTGCCGTAGAGGCGGATGGACGCTTCGACGATGAAACGACCGAAGAGATACTCGCCTGAGGTGTTCACGACATTGAGAAAGACGGTCATCAGCGCAATCAACATCAGGTACCGCTGCTGACGAATCAGCGCGAACCCGCCGACCTTCTTCAACGGCTGCGTGGCTTCGGCTGCGCGCTCCGGTGGCTGCCCGCGAACGACACGACCGTTCGCGATCGACGCCACGATCACGCATGCCACCAGCACTCCCCCCGCAATCAGCATGAGAGGAAACGGACCGGTCGCGCGAATCGCGTCCCCGGCGTACACAGAGCCCAGCCATGCGCCCAGGCTGCTGCCCAGCCCGACAATCGGAAAGAGACGTTTTCCCTGCTCGTGGGAGTAGAGGTCATTCACAAACGCCCAGAACTGCGCGATGACCATGACGTTGAAGATGCCGACCCACAGAAAGTACGGCACGCCGATGGACAACCCGAGCCGACCAGCCACGATGAACAGCACGATGTTGGCGACAAAGAACAGCGTGACCCACCGTATGAGTCGAATTCGATTGACGCGTGACGCGAACGCACCGAACGCCGGCACGAGGCCCAAGAGAAGGACCGCCTGCCCCGCCGAGGAGTACGCCTTCACCGCGGCGTCACTCTCGGACAGAATCAGTGACTCGCGGACGGTCTTGAGCATGTAGTACGCGGCGAGCACGAGAAACAGATTAAGCGCGAGCAGCAGCACCCCCGCGCTTTCACCTGGCCTGACTTCGGCGATTGGGCTCAGAAGTCGTTCGAGGGGTGTGCGACGATCGCGCTCGCGGTTGTCGGTCACTTTTCTTTCCGGTTGTTACCGCTCTGAACCGCTCGCGGGTGACCCTCCAGCGCCGCGTGCGCGGCCGCCAGCTCTTTACGCTTCGCCCGGTTGATCTTCGGGAACGCGAGCGCCATCTCCTCCATCGCGTCGATCACCGCAGCTCCGACCACCAGTCTCGTGAACCATTTGTTATCGGCCGGCACTACATACCAGGGCGCGTGGCTGGCGCTGGTGTTCTGAATCATCTGTTCGTATGCGCGCATGTAGTCGCGCCACTGGTTTCGTTCGTTCGTATCTCCGAGCGAGAACTTCCATTGCCGGACAGGGTCCTCGAGCCGCTTCAAGAAACGCCGTTTCTGCTCGCTTCGAGAGACGTGGAGGAAGAATTTGCGGATGGCTATGCCGTTGCGCGTCGCGTACCGCTCGAACGCAGCGATGTCCTCGAAACGTTCCTGCCAGAGATGTTTCGTCACGAGCGAGGGTGGCAGTTTTTGGCTTTCGAGGATCTCGTGGTGCACCCGCACGACGAGCGTTTCTTCGTAATACGAGCGATTGAAGATCCCGATGCGGCCTCGCTCCGGCAGGCATCGCGTCGTCCGCCACAGAAAGTCATGGTCCAGGTCTTCGGCCGACGGCGCCTTGAACGAGTACACCTGGCAACCCTGCGGGTTCACTCCGGACATCACGTGCTTGATCGTGCCGTCCTTGCCGGCGCCGTCCATCGCCTGGAAGATGAGAAGCAGACCCCATCGATCCTGCGCGTACATCCTTTCCTGGAGTTCGCACAGGCGTTGGACTCCGCGCTCGAGCAAGCCGCTCGCCTGCTGCTTGGACCGAAACTCCCCGGTGTCGGCGGGGTGGACGTGCTTCAGCCGAAACTTTCGTCCGTCGGTCACGCGAAATGCGTTCGCGAGTCTTCTCGCCTGCGAGCGCAGAGCCGACTTCCGCGGGCGTCCACTCATCTCGGTCGCCAATCGAACGACGCGCCGATGCCTCCGGGGACCATCAGAGGAGACACCACCACTGCGTGTTTGGTGCGTCCGCGCATTGCCGTGTGACCCGAAACAACGCCCAGCACCGCACCAAACACCACATCGCTCAGAAAATGACGCCGCATCTGGACCCGCGAAGCCGCCACGTAAGCCGCAGCGGCGTATGCGGGAATGCCAACCCTCTTGCCAAAGCGGCGCTGAAGGACCGTGGCCGACGCAAACGCGACGCTCGCATGGCCGGACGGAAACGCGAATCCGGACCCCTCCGGTCTCTTGCGCCGCGCGGAGAACTTCACCGAGATCGTCAGCGCCTCCGCCAGCAACTGCGCCCGCACGACATCAGATGCGACGAGTGCCGTGCACGGGTGGTCGGTCATTCGGCCAATGACGTAAGACCCGAATGAAGTGCCGAGCTCAACTGTCGCCCCGCCGAGAATGGCTCCCGGCTTCGAGATAGCGTGATCGGAGCCACGCAGATGCTTCGTGATGCGATCGTCGATCGCGTGCGCACCGAGGCTGAGGCCACCGCCGCCGGCGAGCCACCCGACGGTCGCGAGCGAAGGCAATCGCCGGACGTCCCGGACTGGATCGGTTAACAGCCGTGAAAACGACGGAGCAGTCTCTGTCAGGCAAGGCCGATCGACTGTTGGGTCCGACTGAGCACGACCCACTCCGGCGGCGATTGCCCAAGCCGCCGCGGTCAGTACCAGTGCGCGGAGAAGGCTCATTTCGTCGCCCTTCCACGCAGTTGCGGAGTGCTCGACGTTCCAGCCGTCAACCGGTCTATGCCTACGACGTCCAATACTCCGGCGCGATCCCGGATGGTGACGTTGACGGGAGTCGCCCAGTAAGTGAACGCAGCATCGAGCGTGGCGATCGACGCAACGGCATAGCGGACACCTGCGTCGTCACGGGGGCCCCATGCGGAGTCCGGCACGGCAAGGCGGCGATCGGCGTTCGCGATCGGTTCTCCCGCGGCGTGCGTCGCAGCAGTGCGGTTGTCGAGAGGAGACCACTGAACCTGATAGCGCGGCGGCGAGTCGATGATGCCGAGCCTGGCCGCGGCATTGTCGAACGTCAGTTCCGGGTCGGCGCCGCCTCGAACAGCGAAGCGATCTACCGGGTTCACCTGCGTAATTCCCCACCGGACAACCTTGTCGCGGCGCCGGATGATCGCGTCGGCAAGATAGGCGGATGCCTCGGGGTTCGACAGGCTGGCATCCTCCACGATGCTGCGGATCATCGAGTCCGTGAATCGCGACACGATGCTGGCCGCCCAAAAGGCATCGGCCGCGTCCATCTGCCTGAAAGACGGGTTCGGATACTCGGTCTTCCATTTGGCCGGATCGAAGATGTCGGCTTCGATGTTGCCGATCGAGGGGTCCTTCGGCCACTTCGCGTTCATCCAGTCACGCTGGTACAGCCCCAGTGCAGCGAGCCCCATGAGGATCTTGTGATCGTCAATCAGGTACTCGTACCCGCCACGGGGCTGCTGGGAGGACGTGCTGCCGCTCCCAAGGTTCGATCCGAAGTCCTGGAGGTAATGCCGAATGTAATGACGGCCGTTGTCCTCGACGTAGGTGTCGATGCTGTTGATTGACCGAGCGTCGTCGTGGTTCAACCATGCGGCAAATACGCGCAAGCCGCGCAGCTCGCGGCGTCGTTCGTGCGGGAAGATGTCGTTCGGATCGTCGGCCCGCCGGCCGGTATACAAGTACTGTCCGACGACCGTCCCCGGGACGTAGCGACTCGCCAGCGCGCGGATGGTGCCGTCGGCCCGCTTCGGCACGCTGCGGAGCCATCGCGTGACATCGGCCGGCAGAATCGGCACACGATCGCCGGTGTTGTTGCGTATCTTCGCTCCCGGAGCGACCGTCAGGCGTGCGATGTCGAAGTTGACGATGAAGTCTTCTGGTACGTGGTAACCGATCGCGTGGAAGATCTTCGTCGAGATGATCTCCACGGATGAGGGGAGCTCCGGATTCGACGGCGGATCGAGCTTGATCAGGTACGTGTCACCGCGCGAATCACGAATCGTGAACTTCGGCGTGATGCCGGCGTCGGGACGACCTGTCACCTGCCACACTCCTGGGGCAGGACCGTCGTTTTGACTTGGACCGCGCAGGATCTGCTCGATGGTCGTGTCGTGCTGGCCCAGGCGGTTCGTGAACCAACTCGAGTCGGGCACTTCTCCGAGCGTGTTCACGTTCAAGGCAGGGCCGAAGGAACGCGCGGTTTCTCCAAACGTGTTCGCCACGAACTCATAGCTCTTGGAGAGGTCGTATTCAGCGGGCGGCGCGATGTCGCGCATGTCGTCGTCGCGCAATAGGGGGTCGTCCGGATAGAACTGCCTTGCACCAGGAACAGGTTGTTCGAGGTTCTGCGCCTCCAGGCCGGCGATGCCCGCCCCGGTGATGACGGCGATGAGCACGCCCGCGACGAGAAATCTAGAAGACATGTTCAAACCTCAAAAGCGGGATAAACCCTTCCCTGCTGAATGCCAGGTCGAGCCGGCCGACCACTGCGCTATTGCTGTGAAAGCGGAACCCGAGTCCGTATGTGACGTCCATGTTGCCGACCGACAGATCGCGTCGCTTCGGAGCGACAGTGCCTGCATCGACGAACAGCGCGCCATCGAGCGCCCACCAGGCCTCCCACCGGTACTCGGCGGAGAAGAGCAGGCTGTTCTGGTCGCGGAACCGGAACTCGCGGAAGCCGCGCAACGTGTTGGCTCCTCCGAGCGTCGGCTGGAAGTAGAAGGGCACCTGCTGATCGGCGTCGGCATCGGTCAGGACCGCGTTCGCGCGCAGCGCCAGGATGCGGTATCGGCGCGGAAGAGGAAGGTACTGCTGAAGGTCCAGTTCCACGCGCCGGAAGTCGAAGGCATCGAGATTCTGATCACGGAACTGCGACACGGTGGCGCCGTAGCGGCCGCCGCCGTGCGGATGCAGCGGGTTGTCACGCCAGTCGAAGGCTGCCGAGACATCGGAGCGCAGAAAGTCGGGCTGCTGCTGGAAGCCAGGAATCGTTGCCGGATTGAACCGCTCTCCAGTCGAGGAGAACCGCCGATCGGTACCGCGCCCGATTCGCGGGTTGAGATACGACGTGCCAGCGCCGAGGTCCACAACGGTCAACGGCCTCCAACGTACCGTCGCGCTTGTCTCGACGCTGTCGAGCAAATAGTCAGTGCGATTGGCTTTCAGGCTGCCCCGTCCGATGCCAAAGAAGTCTTCCTGAGGAAACTCGTAGTACTGAGAGCCGACAATGATGTCCACCGGCGCGCCGCCGAGATTGCGCAGGCCGACGCCGGCGCTGAGACGTGCGTACCCGTTTGTGCTGTACGCGGCGCGTGCGGTGATGTCTACACGGTTCGGGAGGGCCGGGTCGGGATCGAATCTTCCAATCCGATGGTCGAAGCCAACCCCGAACTTCAGACCCGCGCCCGCTGGAAAGCTGCCTCCGGCAAGGTGAATGCCCTTCCATCCCGCGAACAATTTCTGCAGGACGTATTGGTTGTCGTACCAATACAGCTGGCGCTCCAGTAATGAGCGTTTCGGCGGCGCAGTCTCGGCTGCCTTCGCGTCTCGCGCCGCATCCAGCACCTGCGCACGACTCAGCTCCTGACCATCCGCCGCGGTCACGATGAGCGGGCCCGCCAGCCATACCACCGCGAGACATGCGTGGATGGTGACAGCCCGTCGACAACGACTTCGGTAGATGCGATTTACTTCGGTATGCATTGGCGTCTCATTCATCACCGGATCGGAAAACCCGATCATGCGTGGGGTAGTGTGGGCGTCCGCCGCGCGGGGCGATTGCACCCGTGTGCTGCGTCTGGAATGTCTGTGCGCGGTTTTTGTGAGGGGCGCGAATTACGTCACCGGCGCGAAGGCGCAGAAGATGCGTCGGCTCGGCCCGTCCCGGGATCCGCGGCCTGCAGCGCCGCCTGTTCGATCAGCGAGGCGACTTCTTTCGGGGCGGCGTTCATGCGCTAGAGATCAGGGCTGATGATGCGGTCGGACTGGGCGACCATGTACCAGCTTGGCTTGAGCTTCCACGCCGGGTTCGTGATCGGCGTATTGAAAACCGTCGCCGCGGTGAACATCTGCGAGCGCGATTCAAACGCGGCTTCATCGGCGGACAGGTCGGCGGCAAATTCCGCGTAATACCGTGAAGGATCCAAGTACGCGTATCCGTCTGATGTCTTCTGGATCGCCTCTCGACCTGCCGCTGGGTACTTCGTGCCGTTTCCGGTTTCGGTCTCGCCCTCGTCTGGCGCATGGGCTGCGATGTAGACGAGGGCGGCCACGTGCGGGTCGACGCCCGCCTCTGTGATGATGGCTCCGCCATAGCTGTGCCCCACGAGGATGCACGGACCGTCCTGGCGCTCCAGGACGCGCTTGGTAGCGACAACGTCATCACCAGGCCAGTGAGTGGCTGCTGGACGACTGACACTTTGTAACCGTCGCGAACGAGAAGAAAAAGATCGGCTTTCTCTCCTTTGGGCACTGGACACCAGAGCCGTACTTCATATTTCGCATTGGGTCCCCTTGGTGGGATCGGACCTCATCTTCTGTCAGTGCTCCCCGCCACTCGCCGCGTGTCGCGCTTCGCTCGGCGCGTTCCATTTCACGACTTTCAGATCCAGCACGGCGATCGAGTAGAGCACCGGCACGAGGAGCAGCGTCACGAAAGTCGCAACCGACAGGCCTCCGATCTGCGCGTAGCAGAGCGGCTCCCACAGCGGTCCTCCGTCCAACGCCAGGGGGAACAGCGCGAGGACCGTGGCAGCAACCGTGATCATGACGGGACGCAGCCGCTCGATACCCGCGTCAATCAGAGCCTGCTCCAGCGGTTCGCCCTTCTCATGTTCCTCTTCGATGAAGTCGAACAACACGATGATGTGGCTGACGATGACGCCTATCAGACTGACAACTCCCAGGAATGCCATGAATCCGAACGGCGTCCCCATCACCGCGAGGGCGAGCAACGCGCCGACGACGCCATACGGCGCTGCGGCGAACACCAGAAATGGCTTCACCGCGTGATCGAACTGGATGAGGAGCGCGAGGTAGATCAGGAATACTGAGACTCCAAGAACAATCACCAAATCGAGAAAACCGCTCTCCTGTTTGGCCTGCTCGCCGCTGATCTGCATCGCGTACCCCGGGGGCAGATTCGCGGCAAAGGTCCTGAGCCTGGGCAGCGCGGCTTTCAACACGTCTGAGGGCAGCGCGCCGGGAACCGGGAAACTCGAGACAGAGATCGTGCGGAAATGCTCCTGACGTCGGATCCGCTGGGTCTGGATGGTGTTTTGAATTTGCGAGATTTGGCTCAGCGGGATCTTTTGTGTCCCGGTCGAGGAATACACGTACAGATTCTGGATGTCGGAGAGTTGCGCGCGCTCTTCCATGCGCAGCTGCGCGACGACCGGGATCTCCTTGTTGCCTTCTCGTAGCGTCGTCACCGGCATTCCGCTGATGGCGGCGCTGGAGGCGTAGGCAACATCGAGATTGCTTACACCGGCCATGCTGGCCCGATCGGGATCGATCTCGAGGCTGACTCCGGTCGTTTCATCGTTCCAATCATCACGAACGCGCGCAGACGCTGGGACAGACCGGAGAATGTCTTCGACCTGGCTTGCGAGCGCCCTGATGGTCCTGAAGTCCTGAGAGTGCCCCGCGCTCACATCTGCTTGCTCGGAGATTCGAATCTGCACGGGCATCTCAACCGGATTCGTTTGCAGCTGGCGAACGTCGATGCGGGCTCCCGGTATGGACGACGAAATGGTCGTCTGGAGCTCGTTGACAAGTTCTGACGTGTCTTGCTTATCGACGACCTGGATGATGATCTGCGCGTAGTTCAACTGCTGGATCTCTGGCGACACCGAGAACCAGAAGCGAGGTCCGCCTCCGCCCAGGAACGTCGTGAGCGACTGAAGAATCTGCCGGGGCCTTCTGTCCTTCGCGGGATGTTCGCGGCCGTACCGGTCGGCGACTTCCCGAACCAACTCTTCGACCCTGAGCGTCACGTTGTTGGTCGCCGACAGCGGCGCATCGTTAGGCAGCCAGACATCGATGTACGACCAGTACTGGAGGTCGTCCGGAAAGAACTGCTGCTTCAGAACTGTGAATTCATAGCCGCCGAGAACAAGAAACAGCAGGGATGCCGCCAACGCTCGCCATCGATATGCGATGAGTGTGGCAACCGTCCGTGCGTAGAGACCCGTGAACCCGCGCGTGCGACGTTCTGAAATGGGTGCTTGAGGTCTCGAAGGCGCCCGAAGCACGTAGTAACCCAGAAATGGAATGAAAGTCTTCGCGACGATGAGTGATGCCACGAGGGCGCAAGTCATCATCACCGGCAGGCTGTAAAGAAAATCACCTGTGCTGCCGCTTAACATCAGGAACGGCAAATAAGCCACCACGTTGGTGATCGTCGCGAAGACGATCGCCTTCGTCAGGCGCGTCGGTCCGAGCCAGGATGCGATCTGAGGTGGGTATCCCGCCGCAAGGCCTCGCTTGATTGCATCCCCAGCCACGACGGGGTTATCAACCAGCAGGCCCAAGGCGATGATGAGGGTTGCGATCGAGACCTGCTGGAGATCCAGTCCCAACACGGCCGCCATGCCGAGGCTCATGGCCAGCGTGATGGGAATGGACAAGGCCATCAGGAGCGCCGAGCGCCAGTCCCAGAAGCCGATTGCCGAGACGAACACCACGAGGATGATGGCTTCGTAGAGCGCGGTCATGAAGAGATCGATGTTTTCCTCTACCTGGCGAGGCTGATCGGACGTGCGCGATACGATCACGTCATGTGGAAGGAGCCGCATGACCGACGCGAGCTTCTCATCGACATTCTTGCCAAAGGCGGCAATGTGTTCACCCGCGCGCATCTGCACCGAAAGGGTGACGGCGCGACTGCGATGCCACCGCCCGTCCCCATCACGCCATGTGTAGAAATTCAAGAACCGCGGTGGACTCTGATACGCGCGGGTGATGTCGACAACGTCGCGAAGATACAAGGGGTTGCCCGAGGCCGATGAGGAGACGATGACGTTGCCGATTTCCTCGGCGCTCTTGAACTTCCCGGACGGATCGATGACGAAGTTTTTCCCGCCGACTTCCAGGACGCCGCCGGGCCGGGTGATATTGCGGGCGCTGAGAACGTCGCTGAGACGCGATGCCTGCAATCCGTAGGAGGCGAGTCGTTCCTGAGAGTAGTTGAGGTACACCGTTTCAGGCAAAACGCCAACGCGATCGACCTTGGTCGCCTCCGGCGCGCCAAGCAACGTTCTCGCAATGAGATCGGTGAAATCGTCCAGTTCCCTGTAGCTGTATTTGTCGCCCGCGACCGCCGCCAGCCGCGCTTCGGTGTCCTGCGGTTGCCTGATGATCACCACCGGCCACCCATCAGGATGCAGTTCTGACTCGTGAAGCTGCTCCGCAAGGAACGATTTCACGAACGTCTGGATGCCCGAGTCGCTGGCGGCCGAAATTCCATCGACCCCGACAAATCCTGGCCCTTCGATGGAGCGAATGTCGCGAAGGAGGGCCTGCTGGGCCGCCAGCTCCGCGAACAAGCGAACGTGCGGCTGGACAGCGTCGAGCGACACCGATTGCGGGAACGCCGCGACGATACTGACGCGAGGCGCTTGCGTCCCTCCTCTCACCTGCTCGATCGCGTGGCGGATGGTCTGCGCCCGCACTGCAACTTCCGTCTTGTCCGCCGGTGGACT
>WNFK01174139.1_pt1 | contig 24920 bp, 26 predicted proteins | sample 5400281 | NCBI WGS metagenome assembly WNFK01 (sample SAMN13153350, study PRJNA577476) | soil metagenome | isolation source: 20 cm soil on Douglas fir-dominated hillslope | place: USA:California | collected 2013-09-17
CGGCTGCGCGCCCCAAGATCGCGGACTATCCCTTCACGACACTCGAACCGAACCTCGGCGTGGTTGGTCTGTCGGACCATCGCTCCTTCGTCGTCGCCGACATCCCCGGCATCATCGAGGGCGCCCACGAAGGAAAGGGGCTCGGCCTGCGCTTTCTGCAGCACGTCGAGCGCACGCGCATGCTCGCCGTTCTCGTGCCCGCCGACAGCCCCGATCCGCAAGCGACGTACGACCTGCTGCGCCGCGAGGCGGCGCTCTACTCGCCCGATCTTGCAGCGAAACCGCACGTTGTCGTGCTCACCAAGACGGACCTCCTGCCTCCCGCCTCCCGTCTCCCGACGATCAGCACCGAGGGGAGCGCACCGGTCCTCGGCATCTCAGCGGTCAGCCGTCAGGGACTACCGGAACTGCTGGAGCGCCTTTGGGCGACCCTGAAGTCGTAGCGACGCTCACCCTGGCGTTGGTGCCGGGGATCGGATCGCAACGCCTGCGGCTGCTGCTGAGCACCTTCGGGAGCGCCCAAGCGGTGCTCCAGGCGCCGCACGCGCGACTGGTGGCGTTGCACGGCATCAGCACGGCTGCGGCGACGGCGATTCGTGCCGCGTCGCTCGCGCACGGCGACCGGGTGCTCGCTCAGCTCGAGGCGATGGGCGCTCGGGCGCTGCTCCCCGCCGATGCCGACTATCCCGCGCAGCTCGTCGACATTCACGATCCCCCCACGGTGCTGTACGCCTGGGGCGACCTGTCGCTGCTGGCGCGTCCGGCGGTCGCAATCGTGGGGAGCCGAGACCACACGGCCTACGGCGCAGCCGCGGTGCGGCTGCTCGCGGGCGCCGTCGCGCGCCAGGCGGTGGTGGTGAGCGGGATGGCACGCGGCATCGACGCGCTGGCGCACACCGCGGCGCTCGACGCGGGCGGGGGAAGCATCGGCGTGCTCGGCAACGGGTTCGGCGTCATCTATCCCGCGGCGAACGGCGCCCTGTACGAGCGGATGGTGAAGCACGGCTGCCTCGTCACGGAGCATCCGCCGGGCGAGCGGCCCCACGCCGGCTCGTTCTCGCGCCGCAACCGGTTGATCTCGGGGCTGGCGCGCGCCGTGCTCGTGATCGAGGCGGCGCCCAAGTCGGGGGCGATCGTCACCGCGGACGCGGGGCTCGAGCAGAGCCGCTCGATTCTGGCCGTCCCGGGTCCCATTACGAGCCCGACGTCGGTCGGCTGCAACCGGCTGATCCAGCAAGGCGCGAAACCCGCGCTCTGCGCCGGCGACATCCTCGAAGAGCTGGGCCTCCCGCGGGGGCTCGACGACACCGCCGTGGCCCTGGCGACTCCGGCCCCCCGCGTGCCCCCGATCGATCTGTCGGGGCTGCAACTGACTTTGTGGAATCGCCTGACCGCCGAGCCGCAGCATGTGGATGCGTTGGTTGCCGCGGCGCGCACGAGCGCGGCGGATGTGCTGGGGGCGCTCACGGAGCTGGAGTTGCGGGGATTGGTGCGGCAGACGCCGGGGATGGTGTTTGGGCTGAGCTAGGTGGCTTTGGGGCCCCGGGGCACCGCCCCGGGGTCAACCCACCCTGTCGAGAACCGGGGCGGAGCCGGAGGAACGGTGCACAGAGCAAGCGGGCTGTACGCTCACGTCACCTGGCACACGTACCGGCGCATCAAGGCGATTCGGAAATACGACGTGCCCGCGATCACCGAGGCGATCCTAGAGGCGGGGTACTTCAGGACCACGTGCATGTTCTGGTGAGTTACCTCCCTACCACGACACTCTCCTCTTTCATGCGCCACGCGAAATCCGAGTCGTGCCGCCGAGTGAACGTGATGCGCAAGGACGCGCAGCGCCTGCAGTGGTCGCGGGGGTACTACGTCGGCTCCCTGTCGCGGGACCACGTCTTGGCGACGCGATCCTACATCGCACGGCAGTTTCACCGTCACCCAGAACTGGTCCCGGTCTAACCAGGGTGTGTTAACCCCGGGGCGGTGCCCCGGGGCCCATGGCGAGCGGGCGGTGCCCCGGGGTTTAAAAGGCGCCCCACCCGGGAGGTCGCTGCGGCACCCGGTGCCCCGGGTTCAGAGGAAGCCTTGCCCAGACGGTGGCTTCCCCGGACCGTGCCCCGCCTATATTCCCCCCGTGGTCCCCCATCTCTACATCCATGTCCCTTTTTGTCAGCGCCGCTGCTCCTACTGCGACTTCTCGATAGCCGTTAGGAAGCACGTTCCTGGATCCGAGTATGTACACGCAGTCCTGCGGGAACTCGACTTGCTCCGGAACTCCTCAGGGTCGGCTAACCCCGGGGCGCAGCCCCGGGGCCCCAAAGCCACCGGGACTGACACGGCGCAGCCCCGGGGCCCCGAAGCCACCGTACTCGAGACGTTGTACCTCGGTGGCGGCACCCCCTCTCTCCTCCCCGTCTCGGACCTCGCCCGCCTGCTCGCGTCGTTGTTCGACGCTTTTGGCTCGACGCCTTCGCTCGACGACGTTGAAGTCACGTTAGAGGCCAATCCGGAGGACGTGACTCCGGAGAGCGTGCGCATCTGGCGCACAGCCGGCATCAACCGCGTTTCGCTCGGCGCACAGTCGTTCGACGATCAGGTCTTGAAGTGGATGCATCGCTCGCACGACGCCGCGCGCATCGGCGACGCGGTGCGCACGCTGCGCGCGGCCGGGATCGAGAACATCTCGCTCGACCTAATCTTCGCGCTGCCGGAGGAGCTGCACCGCGACTGGGAACGGGATCTGGATCGAGCCATCTCCCTTCTCCCTTCTCACATCTCCCTTTACGGTCTCACCGTCGAGCCCCGCACGCCTCTCGATCGCTGGATTTCGCGAGGCGCCACGAAGCTGCCGGCCGACGAGCGTTATGCCGACGAGTACCTACACGCGCACAGACGGCTGGGCACTGAGGGTTATCGGTTTTACGAAGTCTCGAACGCCTCGCTTGACGGTTTTCGTTCACGTCACAATTCTGCGTATTGGTCCGGCCGACCCTACCTCGGCCTCGGCCCCGCGGCGCATTCCTTCGATGGTGCGACCCGACGCTGGAACCTGTCGGCGTGGGAAGCCTACCGCCGCGCCATCGCCGCAGGACGTTCCCCCGTCGAGTCCGAGGAGGTGCTAACGGACGCGCAAAGAGAGATGGAGGCGGTCTATCTCGGCTTGCGAACGACAGAGGGGCTTGACTGGACCGACCTTTGTCGTCGGTTGCCGTCCGTTGCCGCCCAATGGGCCGAGCGGGGCTGGGTAGAGCAAACGGGGCCCCGCCTCCGCTGCACTCCCGAGGGCTGGTTGCGGCTCGATGAGCTCGTTGCTAAATTGTTTGTGGCAAAGGAGTTGGCATAAGTGACCGCGTCGCTTACCGACCGCGAGCGCCAGGTGCTCGAGGCCGTCATCGAAACCTACGTGCAGACCGCCGAGCCGGCGGGGAGCCGGACTATCGCCAAGCGCCACCAGCTTGGCCTGTCGCCGGCGACTATCCGCAACACGATGAGCGATCTCGAGGAGAAGGGCTTCCTCTACCATCCGCACACGTCCGCGGGCCGTATCCCCACCGATCAGGCGTACCGCGTGTACGTCGACTCCCTGATGAAGCCGCCCCGCGTCGGTGCCGCCCAGTCGGAGCAGATCCGTGAGGAGCTGTCGGGCGAGCGCGCGGTGATCGAGCAGATCCTGTCACGCGCCGCGCAGGTGCTCGGCGTCCTGACCAACGAGCTGGGTGTCGCGGTGAGTCCGTCGCTCGAAGAGGCGGTACTCGAGCGGCTCGACCTGATGTACGTGTCCACCGAGCGGCTGCTGCTCGTGCTGGCTCTGAAGAGCGGCGTGGTACGAACGATCTTCGTCGAAGTGCCCTCGCACATGGCGCACGAGGCGGTGGCGCACGTCACGGTCGTGTTGAACGAGCGCCTCGCCGGTCTGACCTTGAAGGAAATCCGCGCCACGCTCGCCGAGCGCATGCGCGACGCCCTGTCGGATCAATCCCCAGACTCGACCGACCTGCTCAACATCTTCGTGCAGGAAGCCGAGGAGCTCTTCGACGTACCGGCGCCGTTGGGTGTCGTGCTCGGCAGCACGCAGCCGCTCGCGATTCAGCCGGAATTCGCGACCAAGGAGCGGCTCCAGAGTTTGATCGAGGTGACGGAGCGCCGCGATCTGCTGCGCGAAGCGCTGGCGGCGCGCGGCGGTGAAGGACTCACCATCACGATCGGACAGGAGCACGTGGATCCACGCCTCGCGCCGTTCACGTTGGTCACGTCGTCGTACCGTTTCGGCCAGCTCTCGGGCGTGATCGGCGTCATGGGCCCCACCCGCATGCCGTACGACAAGATCGCCGCGCTGGTGGAGCATACCTCGCGGCTCGTCGGGGAGTTGCTCGAGTAGATGGCCCGCCCCGTGGATTTCTACGCTGTGCTCGGCGTCGCGCGCGAAGCGGACGAGGCCGAGATCAAGAAGGCGTACCGCAAACTCGCGATGGAACACCACCCCGACCGCAACAACGGCGACAAAGCGGCCGAGGAGAAGTTCAAGGAGATCACCGAGGCTTACGAAGTGCTGCGCGACGCCGACAAACGGGCCGCCTACGATCGCTACGGCGTCGCCGGCATTCGCGGCCGCGGCCAGGCCGGACCCGAGATGCACTTCGATCTCGCCGAGGCGCTCAGCGTCTTCATGCGGGACTTCGGCGGGATCGGCGGCGGCGGCTTCGAAGCGATCTTCGGGGGTGGACAGCACTCGCAGCGCGACAAGCGCCGCGGCCAAGACCTGAAAGTCGCCCTGAAGCTCACGCTCGCCGAAGTGGCGACGGGCACGCAGAAATCGGTCCGGGTGCGCACGCTCGATCGCTGTCCCGTCTGCAACGGCAGCGGCGCGAAAGCCGGCACCCGCGCCGTCACCTGCGGCACCTGCCGCGGCACCGGCGAAGTGCGGCGCAACGCCCAGTCGATCTTCGGGCAGTTCCTGACGGTCTCGCCCTGTCCCACGTGCGCGGGGGAGGGGACGATCGTCGAAAAGCCCTGCGAGCGCTGCGACGGCGACGGCCGCGTGAAGACGGAGAAGACGGTGCAGATCGACGTCCCCGCCGGCGTCGCCGATCATCACTACCTGACGCTGCGGGGCCACGGCGTCCCGGGCCCGCGCGGCGGTCCCCCCGGCGATCTCATCGCCGTGCTCGACATCAAGGAAGACCCGCGCTTCGAGCGGCGCGGCGACGACCTCGTGTACGACCTCCCCGTCTCGTTCACGCAGGCCGCGCTGGGCGCGGAGATCGACGTGCCGACGCCATACGGCCAGGCCACGTTGCGCCTGCCGGCCGGGACGCAGACGGGGACGCTGCACCGCTTGCGCGGCAAGGGGTTGCCGCGGATCGGTGAAGCGGGCCACGGCGACCTGCACGTGCGGGTCCACGTGTGGACGCCGGCGAAGCTCACCGCCGAGCAGCGCCGGGTGCTCGAAGAGCTGGCGCGCATCGAAGGCACGCCGCCCACCGAGAGTACCGGCAAGCAGATTTGGGAAGATCTCAAGCGGGCGTTCGGGATATGAGCGGCTGCGTCTTCTGCAAGATCGTGGCGGGGGAGATTCCCGCGCAGATCGTCAAGAAAACCGATGGGCTCCTGGCCTTCACGGACATGAATCCGCAGGCGCCGACGCACCTGCTGATCATTCCGACGATGCACATCGGCTCGCTCAACGACGCGAAGGACCCGAATCTCCTGGGATCGCTCATCGGCTTCGCGCGCGATCTCGCGAAAGAGAAGGGACTCGCGACGCGGGGCTACCGCGTCGTGGTCAACACGAACCCGGACGGCGGCCAGACGGTATTCCATTTGCATCTGCACCTGCTCGGCGGGCGGGTGATGAATTGGCCGCCGGGGTAGCTTGCACGTAAACGGGGCCGCGGCTAAGTTCCTGTGACGACAGACAGTTAGGGTAGTGTCCCTATGCCCGAAATCATCATTCACGGTGACGAGAGCTTCGAGCGGGCGTTGAAGCGCTTCAAGAAAAAGTGTGAGAAGGCAGGCATCCTGGCAGACCTCCGGAAGCACCGTCACTACGAGAAGCCGAGCGAGCGCCGCAAGCGTAAAATGAACGCGGCGCGGCGCAAGAACCGCCGCCCCCCGCGTTACGCCTGAATCGTGGCGAGTCTGCCGGAGCGGCTCCGCACCGCGATGAACGAAGCCAGAAAACAACGCGATCAGGCGCGCACGCAGCTTCTTTCCACCATCCTCTCCGACGTCCAGAACCGCGAAATCGAGCTGAAGCATCCCCCGACCGACGACGAAACGGCCGAGGTGCTGCGTCGTGGCGTGAAGAAGCGCCGCGAGGCGATCGAGCAGTACGAAAAGGGCAAGCGCGAGGACCTGGCCGCGCGCGAGCGCGCGGAAGTGAAGATGCTCGAGGAGTTTCTCCCGGCCGCCGTGTCGCCCGAGGACATCCGCGCCGCGGTGCGCGACGCGATCGCGGGCGGCGCCAACGAAATGGGCCCCCTGATGGCCAAGATCATGCCGCAGTTCAAGGGCCGGGCTGACGGCAAGCTGGTAAACCAGATCGTCCGCGAGGAGTTGGCGGGATCGCCTCCCTAGTCTCGGTCCTCGACACACTGGAGTTTCCCCCCGCGCTCGCGCGGGTGGCGGCGCACGCCGCAGGGCCCCTCGGCGCGGCGCGCGTGATGGGCCGCACTCCCTCAATCGACCCAGTCAGCATCCGGGCCGCGTTGGCGCAAGTCGCCGAGCTCGCCGCTTTGCTGTTGCACGACGACGGCATCCGCGCCGAGCCCGTCGCCGACATCACGCCCACGCTCGAGCTGCTGGCGGTGCCGGGGAGCGCGCTGGAGGGCCTGGCCCTCGCGGATCTGACCGTCGCGCTGGCGGCGGCGCGCGTCACGGCCGGCGACCTGAAGCGTCTCGCCGACGGCGCGCCGCGGACGGCCGCCCTGCGGGTCGATCCGCCGCCGAAGGATTTAGAGACACGTGTCGGGAAATCGATCGGGCCCGATGGGGCCGTGCTCGACGGCGCGTCCAAGGACCTGGGGCGCGCACGCGCGCAGGTGCGCGAGGCGCGCCAACGCCTCGTCAAGAAGCTCGAGGCGATGCTCGGATCCCTCGACCCGACGGAGCGCGCGCCCGATGCCGCCGTTACGGTGCGCGGCGGCCGCTATGTCATCCCGATCCGCAGTACGGCGCGCGGCCACGTCGGCGGGATCGTGCACGACGAGTCGGCGACGCGCGCCACGTTGTTCGTCGAGCCGCCCGAAGTCATCGAGCTGGGGAACGAGCTGCGCGCCGCCGAGTCGGCGGAGCAGCGCGAAGTGCTGCGGGTGCTGCGCGAGCTGACCGATCTGTTGCGTCCGCACCGGGACACGATCGCGGCGGCGTGGGAGATGTGCATCGCCTTCGACGACCTCTGCGCCCGCGCGCGCTACGCCGTGGAAGTGAATGGGTTCGTGCCGGCGATCGGGGAAGGGCCGCTCAAGGTTCGGGCGGGACGGCATCCGTTGCTTGGGACGGAAGCCGTGCCCTTCGATCTCGAGCTCTTCCCAGACGAATACACGATCCTCGTCTCCGGACCCAACACCGGCGGCAAGACGGTCTTGATCAAAGCGGTCGGACTCCTCTGTCTGCTGGCGCAGAGCGGCGTGATCCCGCCGATCGGTCCGCAGTCGTCGCTCCCCGTGTTCACCGAGGTCTTCGCCGACATCGGGGACCGGCAGTCGATCGCCGCCAGCCTCTCGACCTTCTCGGCGCACGTCGCGGTGCTGCGGGCGATCCTCGAGCGCGCGGGCGCCGGCTCGCTCGTGCTGCTCGACGAGATCGGGAGCGGCACCGATCCGGCCGAGGGGGCGGCCCTCGCCGCCGCGGCGCTCAAGGCGCTCACGCGCCGCCACGCCGTCACCTTGGCGACCACGCACCTGGGCGCATTGAAGCAGCTGGCGGCGGAAACGGTCGGGGTCGTCAACGCGTCGCTGCAATTCGACGCCGAGACGCTCACGCCCACCTATCGCCTGCTCAAGGGCGTCCCCGGCCGTTCCTACGGATTGGCGATCGCGCGGCGGCTCGGCGTGCCGGCGGACGTGCTCGCCGAAGCCGAGCGCGCCGTGCCCGACGCCGAGCGGACCCTCGACCGCCTGCTCGCGGCCGTGGAGGCCCGCACGCGCGAGGTCGACACGCGCGGCCAGGCGCTCGATGCACGGGCCGCCGAGCTGGACTTGGCGCGCCAGGCCGTCTCGGACTTGGAGCAGCGCGCCGCGGAGCTGCTCGAGCGCGAGAAACGGCTCGACGCTGACGCGCGTGACCGTGCCCGCGCCTACCTCCTCGAGGCGCGTAAGACGGTGGAGACGGCGCTGGCGCAGGCGCGTGCCGCGGTAGACGAGGCGACGGCGAAAGAGGCGCGGCGGTTGGTGGAGGAGGCGATTGAGAAGACCGCGGGCAAGGTGGAGAGCGGGCGGGTTGGTCCGAACGATCTCAAGGTAGGGGAGCGAGTGAGGACGGGGCAGGGGAAGGTTGGTGTTGTCGCGGAGATCCGGTCGGACGGGCGTGTCGGTGTAGAGATTGGTGCTGTGCGCCTGGTGATCGCCCCTGAACTTCTCGAACGCGTTGACGGGTCATGATTCCCGACGACGTCATCGAGCAAGTGCGTGAGGCCGCCGACTTGATTGGCATCATCGGCGAGTACGTCGAGCTCAAGCGTACCGGGTCCGACTATCGCGGACCCTGTCCCTTCCACGGCGGCACCCATCGCAACTTCGCCGTCATCCCCAAGAAGGGAATGTTCTACTGCTTCGTGTGCCACGAGGCGGGCGACGTCTTCACGTTCTTCATGAAGAAGCTGGGCATGGATTATCCCACGGCCGTGCGGGAGACCGCGCGGCGCGCCGGCATCACGATCCCGGAGCGCACCGGCCCCACCGCCCCAGACCCGCGCGAGCCGTTGTACCAGGCGGTGGCGACGGCGGCCGATTGGTTCGGCCGCCAGCTGCACGAGAGTCCGGAGGCCGACGGCGCCCGCAAGTATTTGGACTCGCGTCACGTCACGCTCGAACAGGCGCAGGTGCAGGGGCTCGGCTACGCGCCGCGCGGGGCCGCGTTCCTCGATGCGATGAAAGGATTGGGCCTGCGTGAGAACGTGTTGCTCGAAGCGGGCCTGATCGTTAAACGGGATGATGGCACGCTGGTCCCGAGGTTCCGCGGCCGTTTGCTCTTCCCGATTCACGATCTGCGCGCGCGGGTGGTGGCGTTCAGCGGACGCATCCTCGGCGCGGGAGAGCCCAAGTATTTGAACTCTCCCGACACACCGATCTTTCACAAGGGCAAGCTGCTCTACAACCTGCACCTCGCGAAGCATGCGATGCGCAAGGCGGAGCGCGCGATCCTGGTCGAGGGCCAATTCGACGTCTTGCGGCTCACCCTCGCGGGCTTCGAGGAGACCGTGGCGCCGCTCGGCACCGGTCTCTCCGAAGAGCAGGCGGCGCTGCTGCAGCGGCACGCGCCCCACGTCATTCTGCTGTACGACTCGGACGATGCGGGACTGCGCGCCACGTTCCGCGCGGGGGACGAGCTGCTGCGGCACAAGCTCCGCGTCAGCGTGGCGACCCTGCCCGAGGGCGAAGACCCTGACACGCTGGTGCGCCAAGGTGGTGCTCCGGCCCTCGAGGGCATCCTGAAGCAGGCGATCGACGTGCTCGAACGAAAGATCCAGATCCTCGAGCGCAAAGGCTTCTTCGGGACGCTCCCGGGACGCAGACGAGCGCTTGATCGGTTACTCCCAACCATCCGTGCGGCGGCCGATCCCATCACAAAGGAGCTGTACATCTCGCGCGTGGCAGAGGTGGCGGGGGTGAGGAAGGATGTGCTGGAACGGGAGTCGGGAGTTAGGAGTCGGGAGTCAGGGCCGCAATCCCCGACTCCTAGCTCCCGGCTCCCAGCGCCCGCCCTTCCATCCAGCGCCGAGAAATCTCTCCTCGTCTTGATGTTGGCCGGCGAGCCATGGACGACGCGGGTCACGGAGGCCGTGGACGCCGAGGAGTTCGAGTTTCCCCCCTACCGCGCCCTATTCGAGGCGCTCGCCGACAACGCGCCCGATCGGCTCGACGAGATGGCGGCGCGGGCGTACGAAGCACTGCAGGCCGAGGGCGTGGGCCAAAACACGCCCGACGCGATGTTCGAGCACGCGGTCAACTGGCTCGAAGCCCGCCGCTTGGATCGAGCGATCGAGCGGATCAATCGGGAAATCCCGCTCGCCACCGAAGACGAGAAGGCACGACTAGCCAATGAAAAGAAACGACTCGCCGCCGAGCGCAACGCGAAGCGACCCACTTATGGAATCATTGAGACAGCAAGGAGGAAGGGTGCACCCGGAACTTGAATCGTTGTTGGCGTTGCAAGACAAAGACGTGGCCGTCACGCAGTGCGACGCGCAGCTCGCCGCGCTGGCGCCCGAGGCGCAAGTCCTCGATGAGCGGCTCGCCGTCGCCGAGCGGGCCCTCGAGCAGGCACGCGCCGCGATCCAGGCGGCGCAGGGACGGCGCGGCGACCTGGAGGGGAAGATCGCGAGCTACCGGACGATGCAGGAGCAGCGGCGCCAGAAGCTCGAGTGGGTGCGCGGCGCGAAGGAGGCATCCACGCTGATGGCCGAGCTCGATCTCGCGCGCTCGGTGCTCGCCAAGGAAGAGGCGGAGTTCATGCGCTCGGGCGACGCCGTGGGCGAAGCCGAGCGCAAGGCGGCGGAGGCGGAGCGGGCCCTCGACGAGGTGCGCGAGGCGCAGGCCGCCGAGCGCGAAGCCCTCGCCGGGCGGCGCGACGCCATCGTCGGCGAGCGGGAACGCGCGGTGCGGGCTCGCGAAGCCGCCGCGGGCGCCGTGAGCGCGGCGCTGCTCGTACGCTACGAGCGCATCCGCCGCGGCAAGGCCCCGCTCCCGCTCTTCGCCCTGCACGGCGGCTCCTGCGGCAACTGCTTCACCGCGGTCCCGACCCAGCGGCGCGCGCTGATCCAACGCGGCGCGACGATCGAGGCCTGCGAGGCGTGCGGCGTCCTCTTGTATTCTAAGGAATGATTCCCGCGCGCTGGGCACTCACCGCGCCCGCCGATCCGGCGGCGACCAGTGCGCTGGCCGCGGAGCTGCACATCCCCGAGGCGCTCGCCGCCATTCTGGTGCAGCGTGGCCTCGGCTCCCCGGCCCTCGCCAAGGCGTTCCTCCGTCCCGAGCTCGAAAGCCTCTCCGATCCGCTGCGCTGGGCCGACATGGGCGTGGCCGTTGAAATCTTGAAGCGTGCCGTACACGACGCTCGGCCGATCCTCGTGCACGGCGACTACGACGTAGACGGGCAGTGCGCCGCCGCCCTGCTGACGCGTGTGTTGCGCGAGGCCGGTGCCATCGTGCACGCCTTCGTCCCGCACCGGCTGCGGGACGGCTATGACTTCGGCCTCGCGGGTCTCGCCGAGGCGCAACGCGTCGGCGCCGGCGTCATCGTCACCTGCGATTGCGGCATCACCGCCGTGGACAGTGTCGCCGCCGCGCGCGCCGCCGGGATGGAGGTCATCGTCACCGACCACCACCTGCCCGGCGAGGTGCTGCCCCCCGCCAGCGCGGTGCTCGACCCGCGCCGGCCCGACTGCCCGTCGGAAGACAAGGATCTCTGCGGCACCGGCGTGGCCTTCAAGCTCGCCCAGGCCCTGGTACGTACGCTCGGCCTCTCGGAAAACCTGCCGCTCCACTTCCTCGATTACGTCGCCCTGGCGACCGTCGCCGACGTGGTCCCCCTGACGGGGGAGAACCGCATCCTCGTCCGCCACGGGCTCAAGATGCTCGCCGACTCGCGCTGGGTGGGGTTACGCGCCCTGGTCGAGACGGCGGGGCTCGGCGGGAAGCCGCTGCGCGCCGGGCACGTCGGCTTCATTCTGGCGCCCCGGTTGAACGCCGCGGGCCGCATCGCCGACGCCAAGGACGGCCTGCGGCTCCTGCTCACCGAGGACCCGGCCGAAGCCGCGGCGTTGGCGCGCGAGCTCGAGACGCTCAACGCCCGCCGCCAGGAGCTGGACCAGAAGATTCTCGACGAGGCGATCGAGCTGGCCGACAAGACGCTGCGCGCGGACGACTGCGCGCTCGTCCTCGCGGCCGACGAATGGCACCCGGGCGTCATCGGGATCGTGGCCTCGCGGCTCGTAGAGCGCTACGGCCGGCCGACGTTCATGATCGCGTGGGAAAAGGACGGGGAGGTAGGGCGGGGCTCCGGGCGCAGCATCGCCGGCTTCGACCTGCACGAGGCGCTGCACCGCTGCGCGCCGCACCTCGAGAAGTACGGCGGCCACACCATGGCGGCGGGCCTCACGATCCGGCGCGAGCGCTACGAGGCGTTCCGTGTTGCGTTTCTGGAGGTCGCGGGCCAGCTTCTGGGCCCCGACGATCTGGCACCGAGCCAACGCGTGGATCTCGAGCTGCCCCTCGGCCTCGTGAACGGCGAGCTGGAGCGCCTGATCCGCCACCTGGAGCCGTGCGGGGCCGGCAATCCCGCGCCGGTATTCGGCGTGCGGGGGGCGCGGGCGGTGGGCGCGCGGCGGGTGGGGACGAACCACTTGCGGTTCACGCTCGACGATGGGTCCGGCGTGCTCCCGGCGATCGGGTTCCGTTGGGCCGACGATGTGCCCGACAGCTGGCTCGCGGCGCCGCTCGATGTGGCCTTCAAGTTGGAGCGCGACGAGTGGCAGGGGCGCACGACGTTGCAGGCGCGCGTGGCCGCGTTGGCGCCAACGAAATGACGCTTCGCATCATCGCCGGCGAATTCAAGGGCCGCCGCCTCAAGACCCCCGCGGGGGAGCGCGTCCGCCCGACGGCCGACCGCGTGCGCGAGGCCTGGTTCAGTATCCTGCAGCAGGCGATTCCGGGAGCTCGCGTGCTCGATTTGTTTGCCGGCTCGGGAGCGCTCGGCTTCGAGTCGCTGTCGCGCGGGGCCGTGTCGGTCGATTTCGTCGAGAACCACAAGGCGTCACTGGCGGTGATTCATGACAACACGGTCACGCTCGAGGTGTCGGATCACGTGACAATCCATGGGATGGACGCGATTCGCTTCGCCGAACGGTTGCAGCCGGGCGCCTACGATGTCGCCTTCGCCGATCCGCCCTATGCGACCGACGCCGCCGCTCGGCTGGTGAGCCTGTTCCGCGCAACGCCCTTTGCCCGCGTGTTCTCGATCGAACACTCCATCGATCGGATCGTCGAGGGCGGCGACACCCGGCGTTACGGGGACACAGCCGTGACGTTTCTCGATTCACCCTTACCGTCTTCTCAATGAACCGCACTGCCGTCTATCCCGGCTCGTTCGACCCGATCACCAAGGGCCACGAAGACCTGATCCACCGTTCGCTCGGGTTCGTGGACAAGATGGTGGTGGCGGTCGCCGTGAACGTCGCCAAGCAGCCGCTGTTCTCGTTCGAGGAGCGGGTCGCGCTGATCCGTGAGTGCGTGCCCGACAAGCGGGTCGAGGTGCAGTCGTTCGACGGCTTGCTCGTGAACTTCGCCACGAAGATCGGCGCGACGGTGATCGTGCGCGGCCTGCGCGCCGTGAGCGACTTCGAGTACGAGTTCCAGATGGCCCTGATGAACCGCAACCTGGGGCCCCACATCGAGACCGTCTTTCTCGTGCCCGCGTTCGACCTCACCTATCTCAGTTCCAGCCTCGTGCGCGAGGTGGCGCGCTTCGGCGGCGACGTCTCGGCGCTCGTACATCCGGCGGTGCAAAAGGCCCTGAAGCGCAAATTCGCCACGTGAAGTTTCTGGACCGCGTCTACGAACGGGCGCGGCGCGCAAACCTCCGGATCGTCCTGCCCGAAGGCGACGATCCGCGCGTGCGGGAAGCCGCGGCGCGCATCGAGCGCGAGGGCCTTGGCCGGGTTCAGGTGCTCACCGCTGCGACTCCGCACCCCGCACTCCGCACGCTGGTTGCTCATCTCAGAAGTCGTAAACCGGACCGCTTCTCCACCGATACTGCAGCCGCCGAAGCACTGCAGCACCCGCTCACCCTCGGGGCGTGCCTCGTCGGCATAGGAGAGGCAGATGTGATGGTTGGAGGCGCCGACTATCCCACCGCCGACACGATCCGCGCGGCGCTCTGGGCCGTCGGCACCGCCCCGGGGATCGCGACGGTGAGTGGCGCCTTCTACATGGTGGATCCGACGGGCGACCGCGTCCTGACGTTCGCCGACTGCGCGGTCGTCCCCGAGCCGACCCCCTCACAGCTCGCGGACATCGCGCTGGCTACCGCGCGCGATCGGCGCCGCATCGTCAGCGACGAGCCGGTGGTCGCGTTTCTGTCGTACAGCACCAAGGGGAGCGCCGCGGGCGCGCGGATCGATCGGGTCCGCGCTGCCGTCGCCGACCTCCGCCGTCGTTCGCCGTCTGTCGGTTTTGCCTTTGACGGCGAGCTGCAGGGCGACGCGGCGCTGGTGCTGGATGTCGCGGCCCGCAAGGCGCCCGAATCGCCGGTGGGGGGCCGCGCCAACGTCCTGATCTTCCCCGACCTGGACAGCGGCAACATCGCGTACAAGCTGGTGCAGCGGCTGGGCGGCTGGACCGCCCTCGGCCCCATCCTCCAAGGCACGGCGCGACCCGTCTCCGACCTGTCGCGCGGCGCCACCGCCAACGATATTGTGAACACGGCGGCGATCGCCGTCTCGCAGGCACTCGAGGAGGCCCGATGAGCTTCAGTGTCAAGAAGGATAAAAGCGGCGTTGTGGTGGTCGGCGTCGACGGCCAGTTGATCGTCGGCAATCGCCAGGAGCTGAAGCAGAAGGTGCTCGATACCCTGGACGGCGGTGGTCGCAAGTTCATCATCGACTTCGTCAAGACCGGGTACATCGATTCCTCGGGGCTCGGCGTCCTCGTCTCGCTGTCCAAGAAGATCCGCGAGCAAGGGGGCGAGCTGCGTCTGGCCGGCTTGAACGAAGATCTTCAGACGCTGTTCGAGCTGACCAAGCTCGACACCCTGTTCGCCATCACCAAGACGGCCGAGGAGGCGCTGGCCGCGTTCTGATGTCCTTGCGCCTGCACGTCACCGCGCTGGAAATGCGGCTCGACGTCCCGAGCGATTTGGCCGTCGTCGGCGACGCCGTCGAGCTGGTGGCGACCCGGCTCCCCGCGGGCACCCTCTCGCCGCGCCGCCTCAATTTCAACTTCCGCACCGCGCTCGCCGAAGCCCTCGGCAACGCCATCCGTCACGGCACCGGGGAAGATCCCACGCGCGTCGTCCGCGTGCGCGTGGAGTTGGGCAGCGATGCCGTGCGCATTCACGTCACCGACGACGGGCGCGGCTACGACCGCGCCCGGCTGCCGGACCCCACGCGTCCCGAGAACCTCGAGCGCGAGGACGGGCGCGGGCTGTTCGTGATCCGCCACCTGGTGGACGACGTGGCGTTCAACGCGAAGGGGAACGGCATTTGCCTGACGCTCCGAGCGGGGTGACGCGCCTCGAGCGCCTCCTGCCGGCGCTCGCCGCGCTCTCCGGCACGACCCTGCGAGTCTGGCGCCACGACGGCGCCCAGTTGAAGCTGTTGGTGAATGAGCCCGTCGCTCCCCCCACGCCATCGCTCGACACCCTCGTCCCGATCCCCGATCTCGAGGGGACTTGGCTCCAGGTCACGGGCAAGAGCGCGGGCGGCAAGAAGAATGGCGCCGGCGCAAAGGCTCTCGCGGACGTCATCGGCGCGGTGCTGGGTGCGGAGAAAGAGACGGTACAGGTCGCCGCCGAGCTGTCGGAGCGCTACGAAGAAATCGACCTGATCTATACGATCAGCGAGATCCTCGGCCACACGATCCGGCTCGATGAAGCGGCCCACCGCATCCTCAAGGAGGTGGCGACGGTGGTCCGGGCGCGGCGCGCCACCCTCCTGGTGCACGACCCGCAGGCCGGTGTCTTGCGCCTCGTCGCCGCCCGGGGCGTCGAGCTCGGCGAGGTCGATCCGGTCGAGGTGGACGATCCCTGCTCGATCGCCGCGCGCGTGTTCCGTGAGATGAAGATCTTCAGCTACGACCCCTCCGACCCCTTGATCGCGGATCCCGGCTGCGTCGAGGAGCGCGGCTACAAAGGCCGCGCCTTCATCTCGGTGCCCGTCGTGTACGCGGCGCCCGGCGGCACGCCCAAACCGATCGGCGTCATCAACCTGACCGATCGGCTGGGCGCCGACGCCTTCACCGCCGGGGACCGGAAGCTCGTCGCGGCGATCGCGAACCAGATCGGCGCGGCGGTCGAGAACGCGCGGCTCGTCGAACGCGATCAGGGCCAGCAGCGGGTGCGGCGCGAGATGGAGCTGGCGCACGACCTGCAGCTCAAGCTGTTGCCGTCGCCCCTCGTCGTGGCCGCCAAGGCCGACGTCGCGGCGCGCGTTCGTTCCGCGGATTCGGTGGGCGGGGACTTCTACAATCTCCTGAGCCTCCACGGCGACCGCATCGGCGTGATGATCGGGGACGTGTCGAGCCACGGGTTCGGCGCGGCCCTGATCATGGCGCTAGCGATGGCGGCGTCGGGGATCCACGCGGAGACAGCGGAGTCGCCCAGCGAAGCGCTGGTTCAGATGGAAGGCTCCCTCGCCGAGGAGCTGGCGCACACCGAGATGTTCCTGAGCCTGTTTTACGCGGTGATCGATCCCGCGGCGGGCCGCATCGCCTACGCCAACGCGGGCCACCCGCACGCGTTCCTCGTGGACGGCGCCTCGGGCGCCGCGGAACGGCTCGAGGCCACGCGGCCGCCGCTGGGACTCGGCGTCGGCGGCGAAGAGCACAGCAAGACGTGGCGGCGCCGCGAGGCGATCCTCGCGTTGTTCACGGACGGGCTGGTCGATGCGCGCAACGAGATTGGGGAGCGCTTCGGCGAAGAGCGCGTCCTCAGTCACGTGACCAACCTGCGCGGCCATGCGGCGCGGGAGATCCTCGAGGCCGTCTTCACCGACATCGCCGCCTTCACCGGCGGCGCTCCCGCCACCGACGACCGCACCCTCGTCCTGCTCAAGGCTTGAGGCCGAACAAGCGCCTCGGTCAGCACTTCCTGACGGACCCCGGGATCCTGGGCCGCATCGCCGACGCACTCGATCCCGAACCTGGTGAGACGGTGATCGAAGTGGGCCCGGGGCGGGGAAGTCTCACCGAGATTCTGCTCGGCCGGGGGCTTCGGGTGATTGCCGTCGAGAAGGATCGGGGGCATGCACTGAAGCTGGATTCGCCCTCGCTTTTCCCACCCCCTCCGCCCCACGCCCCACGCACGCCGTTCAAGATCGTCGGCAACATTCCCTACAACATCACATCACCGTTACTCGAGAAAGCTCTCACGCCTCCATTGCCGGAGCGCATCGTGTTCTTGGTTCAGCTCGAGGTGGCGCGGCGCATCGCGGCGCCGCCGGGGAGCAAGACCTACGGGGCGTTGTCGATCGGGGTACAGGCGCAGTGCCGGGTCGAGGAGTTGTTCACGGTCCTCCCAGGTTCGTTCCGCCCGCCTCCCAAGGTGAAGAGCGCGCTGCTGCGGCTGACACCGCTGGCGGAGCCGCTGGTGCGCGCCGAGGAGGCCCGCGCGCTGCGCGCGTTCGTCACGGCCTGTTTCAGCCGCCGCCGCAAGCAGCTCCATAACGCCGTCCCGGGTGCGACGGCAGCGGCCCTGACGGCGCTGGGGTTCGATCCCAAGGCGCGGCCCGAGACGCTCGCACCCGCCGATTTCGTGCGGCTCTTGCGCTGGAGTCAGCAATTGTGAAATAATTCACAATGCGGAAGATTTCCGACAGCACGGTGCGCCGGCTCTCGCTCTATCTGCGGTTCCTCGAACAGTCGCTGGCCCAGGGGCGCACCACCATTTCGTCCGGCGAATTGGCGCGCCTGGGCGGCACCACCTCGGCCCAGGTCCGCAAAGACCTCTCGTTCTTCGGCTCGTTCGGCAAACGCGGGCTCGGCTACGCCGTCCCCGAGCTCGCCGCCAAGATTCAGGGCATCCTGGGACTGCAACGCAGCTATCGCGTGGTGCTGGTCGGAGCGGGGAAGATGGGCGGCGCCCTCGTGCAGTATCAGGGATTCCGGCAGCGCGGCTTTCACATCGCCGCGATCTACGACCAGGATGCCCGCAAGATCGGCTCCCGTTGGAACGGGCTCGTGGTGCGCGACGTGAAGCACCTCGAGGCCGATCTGAAAAAGGAGCCGAGCGACATCGCCATCGTCGCGACCCCCGGCGCCGCCGCCCAGGACGTGGTGGATCGTTTGGTGCGCTGCGGCGTCAAGGCGATCCTCAACTTCGCCCCCGTCCCACTCACCGTCCCCGCCGATGTCGAGGTGAAAACCGTGAATATGGCCCTGGAACTGGAAACGCTGAGCTACGCGCTTGCCAATCGATGAAAGGCAACGGCGGGTAAGGGCGCGTAACGACGGGAAAAGGCGGGGGCTCGCGCGACACGCACTCCGCCTTTTTCCGCAGTTACCCGCCTTTAGTTACTTTCCCCCATGCCCAGAGTTCATGTAACATCCGAGATCGGGCCACTCCGAGCGGTGTTGGTTCATACCCCCGGCAGCGAGCTCGTCGCGGTCACGCCGGGCAACCGCGAGGACTATCTCTACGACGACATCATCGATCTCGAGAGCGCCCAGCGCGAGCATCGGCGGCTCGTGGCGGTGCTGGAGCGGTTCGCGGAGGTGCACGAGGTGCGCGACCTGCTCACCGAGCTCGCCGCGCGGCCCGACGTCCGCGAGTTCCTGACGACGCGCGCGCTCGAGGTCGTCCCCTCCGATGTGCTCGCCAAGCAGTTCGCCGCCCTCCGCCCCGAAGACCTGGTCGCGCTGATGGTCGAAGGCGCCGTGGAGGACGCGGGGCCGATCGCCCGCGCGCTGAACGAGGTCGGCTACGCGTTGCCGCCGCTCCCCAACCTCTTCTTTACGCGCGACGTGGGGATCGTGATCGGCGAGCATTCGATCATCGGCTCGATGCGCTACGGTGTCCGCTGGACCGAAGAGCTGCTCATCAAGGCGCTGTTCCGCTACCACCCGAAGCTCGAGAACGCGGGCATCCTGTACGACGGCTCTGAGGAGAAGCGCAACAACTACACGCTCGAGGGCGGAGACGTGCATCCGATCCGCCCCGACCTGCTCGTCCTCGGTTTCAGCGAGCGATCGAGCCCCGCCGCGCTCGACCACTTGTGCGACCTCGTGTTCGAGCATTGCGGCGTGACGGACGTCGTCATCGTCGTGCTCCCCGCCGAACGGACCGCCATCCATCTGGACATGATCTTCACGCAGATCGACAAGGAAGTCTGCTGCGTCTATCCGCCGCACTTCGTGGGCCCCGAGCGGCTCGCGGTGCTGCATCGCCGCAAGCGCTCCAAGGGCGTGAAAGAGATGCCCAACTTCTTCGCCGCGATGCAGGCGGTGAACCAGCCGCTCGAGCCGGTGTTCTGCGGGGGCAGCCAGCGCACGCTGCAGGAGCGCGAGCAGTGGGCGTCGGCGTGCAACTTCTTTACCGTCCGCCCGGGGATCGCGCTCAGTTACGCGCGCAACGAAGCGACGCTCACTGAGCTCGAGCATGCCGGCTTCCGCGTCATCTCCGCCGTGAACCTGCTCACCGGCGAGGAGTCGTTCGAGGAAGGGGAGCGCGGCGTGATCACGATGGATGGGAGCGAGCTGGTGCGCGGCGGCGGCGGCCCCCGCTGCATGACGCTGCCGCTCAGGCGGGACGACCTCTGAACGGCCTCGACGCGCTCCCGGCCTCGAGCCTCTCCAGCCGGGCCGTCGCCTATTTGGACGCCGGCGGCGGGCCCGCGGCGAGCCTCGCCATCGTGCGCGACGTGCTCGGGATCGCGCGAGCCAACCGCCACAACGCCGACCGCATCGCCACGGCGCTGCTCGCGTCGGACCCGCGCTTCACGCGCACCACCGACGGCCGCTGGGCATTGGTGACCTCGGTTGCGACGAGTCCGGCGCTCGATACGTGCCGGTTCGCCGTGGTCGACGTCGAGACGACGGGCGTGCGCGCGCGCCGCGGGGATCGAATTATCGAGATCGCTGTGGTGATGGAGGGCCAGGTCGCCTTCCACTCGCTCGTGAACCCGGGCATTCCCGTCCCTCCATTCGTGGGGAGCCTCACGGGGATCAGTGGCGACATGCTGCGACAGGCGCCTCCGTTCGACGCCGTCGTGGACGGTTTGCTCGACGTATTGCGTGATACGGTCTTTGTGGCCCACAACGCCCGCTTCGACTGGGCGTTTATCTCCGCCGAGGTCGAGCGCGCGCGCGGCTTGCTGCTCCAGGGCCCGCGGGTGTGCACCATGCGCCTGGCGCGGCGGTTGTTGCCCGATCTTCCCCGGCGGAATCTCGATACGGTGAGCTGCCACTTCGGGATCACGATCGAGGGGCGGCACCGGGCGGTGGGGGATGCGGTAGCCGCAGCTCGGGTTCTGGGCCGCCTGGTGGGACTGGCGAAGGAGCGAGGCGCGGTGAGTCTGGCTGATCTAGAGACCGTGCGGGGTGCGGCGTGCGGGGTGAGGGATGAAATGCCACCTGCCGACCCCGCACCCCACACTCCGCACTCCGCACGATGACCCACACCTCCTTCACCGTCGGCCGGTTGAAGTGCCACGCGCTCGAGGGCGGCACGCAACGTCTAGATGGGGGAGCCATGTTCGGCGTCGTCCCGAAGCCGCTGTGGGAGCGTCGCATCCCCGCCGACGAGCGCAACCGCATCCCCCTGGCGCTGCGGTGCCTCCTGGTCGAGCACGACGACGGGCTCGTGCTCATCGACACGGGGATCGGCAACAAGGAAGACGACAAGTTCCGCGGCATCTATGGGGTGGAGAACCAAGGGGCCGGCGGCCGGACGCAGCTCGAGGACGCGCTCAGCGCCCTGGGCCACCGCCCCGAAGACATTCGCTGGGTGATCAACACGCACCTCCACTTCGATCACGCCGGCGGCGACATGTGGCGCGATCCGTCGGGGAAGATCGTTCCCGCGTTTCCGAAGGCACGCTACGTCGTGCAGCGCGGGGAGCTGGAGTTCGCGCGCCACACCAACGAGCGCACGGCGGGAAGTTACTTGACGCATAATTTCGACGGCGTCCCTTTTACGCTTCTGGACGGCGAGGCCGAACCCCTCCCGGGGATCCGGTGCTTGCCTACGCCCGGCCACGTGCCGTTTCATCAGTCGGTGCTCGTTGAGAGCGGCGGCGAGCGCGCCTGTTTTCTCGCCGACCTCGCGCCGACCTCGGCGCACCTCCCGCTGCCGTGGATCATGGGGTACGATCTCGAACCGCTCGTGACCCTCGAGAGCAAGCGACACTTGTATCGACGGGCGGAGGGGGAGGGCTGGTTGCTGGTGTTCGAGCACGACCCGGCGGTGGTGGCGGGGCGGCTCGGCAAAGACGGCAAGGCCTTCGGCCTTGTGGACCCGGTTCGGCTCGGGTAACTTGCTGCGCACAATACGGTAAGCGGGCGCGCTGCGCCCCACCCGCTTCGCCTCTCGTGAGAGAGTGCGACAGGGTTCGAAGGTTCCGACGGCGGGAAGGTGACGGCCGGCGGGCTCTGCGGATCTCGGGTGGGCCACGAGATCCGCTTTTTTATCGCTCCAACGGAGGAGCCTGACAGCAGAGCGCCGCGCACTCGCGTCAACCGGCAGATCCGCCTCAGCCCGGTGCGTGTGATCGCGGACAACGGCGACCAGCTGGGAGTGTTGACGATCGACGAGGCCATCGCGGCCGCGCAGGAACGCGGTCTCGATCTGGTGGAAGTCGCCCCGCTGGCCCGGCCGCCCGTCGTGAAGATCATGGATTACGGGAAGTTCAAGTTCGAGCAGGCGAAGGCGGCGCGGGCGGCGAAAAAAAAGCAGCACGTCATTCATCTGAAGGAAGTGAAGTACCGGCCCGGGATCGACGATCACGATTTCGCGTTCAAGACCCGGCACGCCCGCGAGTTCTTGCAGGACGGGAACAAGGTGAAGGTGACGATGATGTATCGCGGGCGGCAGATGGCGCACATCGAGCTGGGTCGAGAGGTGCTCGATCGCGTGGCCGTGGAGCTGAAGGATATCGGCAAGATCGAGCAGGAGCCCAAGCTCGAGGGCCGCAACATGTCAATGGTGCTCGCACCCAAGTAGGTGCGGCGTGGAAACCCCGCGGCCATGCCGCGGGGTCTTAAAAGGAACCACGAATGCCTAAGATGAAATCCAAGCGCGCGCTGCGGAAACGCGTCCGGTTGACGGGAACCGGCAAGATGCGGCGCTACCATGCCAATAAGCGGCACAACCTGGGCTCGAAGCATCCGAAGCGGAAGCGCCGCCTGCGCAAGGCTGCGCTCGTCTCGCACGCGGAACGACGCCTCAAGCGCCTGTTGATGGCGTAAGGAGACCTCATGCCTCGCGTCAAAAGCAACGTCGCGCGCCTGAAGCGCAAGAATAAGGTGATGAAGCTCGCCAAGGGGTACTGGGGCGGGCGCAGCAAACTATGGAAGGCGGCGAAGGAAGCGACCGAACGGGCGGCGAAGTACGCCTACCGCGACCGGCGCCGCAAGAAGGGGGAGTTCCGCCGCCTCTGGATCATGCGTATCAACGCGGCGGCCCGGCTCCATGCGCTGTCGTACAACCGCTTGATGAACGGCCTCAAGAAGGCGGGGGTCGAAATCAACCGGAAGGTCCTCGCCGATCTCGCCGTGCGCGATCCGTCGGCGTTCGAGCAGCTGGCGGAGGTCGCGAAAAAGGCTCTGTAGCCATGAGCCTCGACGCGCTGCGGGAGCGCCTGCAGGAGATCCCTCAGGCCGACGAGCGCCGGCTCCAGGAGCTGAAGACCGAGCTGCTGGGCCGCAAAGCCGGCGCGCTCACCGAAATCCTCAAGGGCCTCGCCAGCCTCGCCCCGGCGGCGCGCAAAACCGTCGGCGCGGCGGCCAACACCCTGAAACGCGAGCTCGAGGACGCGTTCGCGGCGCGCGAGCGAGCCCTGAAAGGGGCCGCGGCGCAGCCCCCCCCCGGCGGCCTCGATCTCACGATGCCGGCGCGGCCCGAGTGGCGCGGCGGCGTCCACCTGGTGACCCAGGTGGTGGATGAGATCTGCGACATCTTCCGCGAGCTGGGTTTCACCCGGGCCGTCGGCCCCGAAGCCGAGACCGAGCGCTACAACTTTTACGCGCTCAACTTCTCCAAGGATCATCCCGCACTCGACGCCCAGGACAGTTTCTATCTTGGTGGCGACGTCGTGCTGCGCACGCATACGTCGCCGGTGCAGATCCGCACGCTCGAGACCTACGCACCGCCCGTGCGTGTCGTAATCCCGGGACGGTGTTACCGCCGCGATCCGTTCGACGCCTCGCACTCGCCGGTGTTCGAGCAGATCGAAGGCCTGGCCGTCGATGAGGGCATCACCTTCGTCGACCTGAAGGCCACGCTCGCCACCTTCGCGCGCCGCATCTTCAGCCGCGACACCCGCGTGCGCTTCCGCCCGTCCTACTTCCCGTTCACCGAGCCCTCGGCGGAGATGGACGTCGAGTGCCAGCTGTGCAAAGGTGCCGGGTGCGCGGCGTGCAAGCAGTCGGGGTGGATGGAGATCCTCGGGTCGGGGATGGTGCACCCCGCGGTGCTCGAGAACTGTAAGGTCGACAGCGAGAAGTACACCGGATTCGCCTGGGGCATGGGCCCCGAGCGCATCGCGATGCTGCGCCACGGCATCCCCGACATCCGCCTGTTCCTCGAGAACGACGTGCGCTTCCTTGCACAGTTCGCAACCTCTGGGGTGGAAGACCCCGGGGCCACGCCCCGGGGTATCCGATGATCGTCTCGCGCCGCTGGCTCGAGGCCTTGCTCGGCCGCTCGCTCGATGCGAAGGAGGTCGCCAACCGGCTGTCGATGCTGTGCGCGCCGGTGGACGCCGTCGTGCCCCTGCATCAGGACCTGGGCGACGTGCTCATCGCGCGTGTGCTCGAGGTCAAGCCGCACCCTAACGCCGACCGCCTGACGCTCTGTCTCGTGGACGCCGGTGGCGGAACGCCCCTCGAGGTCGTTTGCGGCGCCCCCAATGTGCAGGCCGGCAAAGCGTATCCATTCGCTCCGGTAGGCGCGACCCTTCCGGGTGGGTTAAAGCTCGACCGCCGCAAGATTCGCGGCGTCGAATCGAATGGGATGCTCTGCTCGGCCAAAGAGCTGGGACTCGGCGCTGACCACGCGGGGATCCTCGAGCTCGACACCACCGCCGCGCCCGGCACCCGGTTCCTCGATGCCCTCCCGATCGCCGATGATCAGATCGTCCTCGACGTGGGGGCGAATCGGCCGGATTTGCTGTGTCATAAGGGTGTGGCGAGAGAACTGGCGGTCGGTTACGGCGCTACCGTGAAGCTCCCGGGAATTGCGGGCGGTCAGGGCGGTCAACGACACGGACCGCCGTCCAAGTTCGCCTGGAGGACCCCGAAGGCGCCCCTCGCTACATGATCGCCGTGATCCGGGGCGTAAAGGTTGGGCCCAGCCCCGCGTGGCTCGCGCATCGCCTCAGCGCGCTCGGCCACCGGCCCATCAACAATGTCGTGGACGCGGCGAACTACATCCTCTTCGAGATCAACCAGCCGCTGCACGCGTTCGACCTGGCGAAGCTACGCGGTCCAGCAGTCGTGGTGCGTCGGGCCAAAGCTGGCGAGCAGATCGTGACGTTGGATGGGGTCAGCCGAAAACTGACAACTGAGATGACCGCGATCTGTGACGCCGAACGGCCGACGATTGTCGCAGGTGTCATGGGGAGCGCCGAGTCTGAGGTCTCCGCCACGACAACCGACCTGGTGCTCGAGTGCGCCTATTTCCAGCCGACGCGCATCCGCCGCACGCGGCGCGCGCTCGGGATCTCGAGTGAGTCCAGTTATCGGTTCGAGCGCGGCATCGACATGCTCGCCATGCCCGACGCGCTGGGACGCGCCATCGATCTGATTCGCGCGGTTGCGGGCGGTGAGGTGCGAGAG
>WNFK01200416.1_pt1 | contig 24872 bp, 28 predicted proteins | sample 5400281 | NCBI WGS metagenome assembly WNFK01 (sample SAMN13153350, study PRJNA577476) | soil metagenome | isolation source: 20 cm soil on Douglas fir-dominated hillslope | place: USA:California | collected 2013-09-17
GCCGTGCTGAGAATCGCGCCCCAGCCGCCGCTTACACCCTTGCCAATCAGGTACAAAGCGGAAAAGCCGCCGAGGAGATAGACGCTCGTCTGCAACACATCGGTCCAGACGACCGCGCGCATTCCACCGTGATACGTGTAGAAGAGGGTCAGGGCGCCCAGCACGAGGATCGCGACCGGCATGACGTAGCGCTGCGGCACTGCGGGGCCGATTATCAGCGCGATCGGAATTGCGGTGGCAAAAACGCGGACTGAATCGGCAAACGCGCGGGTGACCATGAACACTATCGAGGCGAAGCGCCGAGTGCCGATGCCGAAACGCTTCTCGAGCAGTGCGTAGGCGGTGACGAGATCGCCCTGGTAGTACCGCGGGAGCAGCGTGTAGGCGACAACGATGCGGCCCAAGAGGTATCCCGCTGCGATCTGCAGAAAGCCCAGATTCGTGGTGTAGGCGAGACCCGGAATGCTGATGAAGGTCAGCGCGCTCGTCTCTGTTGCAACCACGGAGAACAAAACCGCCCACCACGGAATCTGATGCCCCGCTACGAAATAATCCTTGGCGTCCTTCTGGTTGCGGCCGAGCCAGATTCCAAGGGCTGTGGTGGCAATCAGGTACGCCACCAGCACAATAAAATCGAGGGCGGTGAAATTCGTTTTCATTTCACCGCCCTCGAGTTATGCTGCAGACCAGCCAGGCTTTTACGCAGAGAATGAGCTTCCGCAGCCGCAGCCGCCGGTCGAATTCGGATTCTTGAAGGTGAACCCGGAGCCCTGCATCGACGTCACGTAATCGATCGTGACGCCATTCAGGTACTGGGCCGAAAACGGATCGACGAAAACACTGAAGCCTTCGCGAGGAACGATGATGTCGTCCTCGGCGGCACGGTCTTCAATGACCAGGCTGTACTTGAACCCGCTGCAGCCGCCCGGCTGCACGCTTACGCGAAGGCCGCCCTGCTCAGCAGTGACGCCCTCGGCATCCATAAACTTCTTGACCTCGACGCCGGCGTTGGACGTGACGGTGAGATCGATTTCAGGCTGTGATGAAACGGACATTTATCCTCCGATACTACATGAATTTACGCGGGAACACCCATTCCTGGTAGTGTTGCAGGCTCCTCCCGGAATGAACGTGCTATCCAGCTGAAGGCGATCACGGCTATACCCAGCATCACCAACCCTGAGAGCACATTCCCGAGTATCAGCTTACCGATCCCGAACAGAGATGAATACACTGCCACGATGCCGGCGATCCAGTTCGTCCAGGCAAGCGCGCCACCCGGAATGCTCTCCCGACCGAACCCAATCCGCTCCGACACTACGGCCCAACCGGGGCCCCCAGGCCGCACTCGCCGGTAGAACGCTTCCAGCACTCGATCCGGCTCCGGTTTGGTGGCAAAGGTCACCCCTAACCAGACGACTGTACTCACCGCTACGGTAACGAGCATTACCCAGGCATCGGCGCGGAGGTCGCCAGCGGCGAATCGGGGCTTGAGGAGGTTGATGGCAAGGAGCGACACGATGAAGGAGGAGACCATTGCACTTATCTCGCTCCAGGCGTTGATGCGCCACCAGTACCAGCGGAGGATCAACACGAGTCCCGTTCCGGACCCGAGCGCGAGCAGGAATTTCCAGGCGCCTTCGATCGTGCCGAGGTAGTGGGTGACTACCGCGGAAGCGAGGAAGAGGCCGACAGTGGCCCACCGTGAAATGGTCACGTAGTGCTTCTCGGTTTCGTTCCTCCTCAGGAAGCGTTTGTAGAAATCATTGACCAGGTATGACGCGCCCCAATTAAGCTGGGTGCCGACTGTCGACATGTAGGCCGCCGCGAAGCCGGCCATCATGAAGCCGCGCCAAGGTGTCGGGAGCAAGTCCACGAACGCCTGCACGTAGGCTGCTTCGTGATCGTGGGTTGGTCCAATGCCGGCCGGATAGAGCAACACCGTGCAAAGTCCGGTGATGATCCAGGGCCAAGGTCTGATCGCGTAGTGCGCGACGTTGAAGAAGAGTGTGGCCAGGACTCCATCGCGCTCGGTCTTGGCCGAGAAAATTCGCTGCGCCACGTACCCGCCGCCGCCGGGCTCGGCGCCCGGATACCAGGCTGCCCACCACTGTACCGAGAGGAAAACCGCCAGCGCCAGCAGGGGCATCCAGGCGTAAGCCTCGATGCCTGTCGGCGTCATTTTCACCGGGAGCACCGAAAGAGCGGCATCGGCGCTTCCGAAGTGCGTGGTCAGCCCTTCCTTCAGCTTGTCCATTCCGCCGACGGCGCGGACGGAGAACACCGCGAGAACGATGACGGCGCTCATCTTGATCACGAATTGGACGAGATCGGTCCAGAGCACCGCCCACATCCCCGCGCCCGCGGAGTAAGCAACCGTAATTATGAAGCAGATCGCGACAGCGATGATCTCACCCGCGACGTTGAATCCGAGAATGTTGACGTCGCGGAGGCCGAGCGAGATTGTAAGGATCTTGATCATCGCCTTCGTCACCCAGCCGAGGATGATGAGGTTGATCGGGATCGCAAGGTAGAGCGCGCGGAATCCGCGCAGTACCGCAGCCGGCTTGCCGCTATAGCGTATCTCCGCGAACTCGACGTCGGTCATGACATGTGCGCGTCGCCACAGTCGGGCGAAGAAGAACACCGTGAGCATTCCGCTCATCAGCATGTTCCACCACAGCCAGTTGCCCGCGACGCCATGCGCCGAGACGAGTCCGGTGACGACGAGCGGGGTATCGGCGGCGAAAGTCGTCGCGACCATCGATGCGCCGGCGAGCCACCAGGTGACCTGGCGACCCGAGAGGAAGTATTCGTTGAGGCTCTCGCCTCCGCGCTTGGTGAAGTAGAGTCCGATGCCTACGGAGAGAATGAAGTAGGCGGCGACAATCGCCCAGTCGATCGCATTTAGCGCCATAGGAGATGGATTGAGGTGTCCAGGCCAGACGTTTGCGTTAGTCGCGACTGCCGGTCAACGGACCGGAACGCGAGAGAGTATCATATGGTACCACCGACACGACAACTTACGGGACAACTATCGATGATGCGATACCAACGGCTGCTCGCGGTACTCCTTCCACTCTGCGGTGGCTGCGTCGTCACCAGCAAGCAGATCGACCCGACCTCGGAGCTCGCTGAAGCGAGAGTCAGGCCTGGAATAACGGTATTGCTGCGCGACAGCATACAACTGATTCGCGGAAAGCGCATCGGTCTTCTCACCAACCAGACGGGGATCGACGAAAAGGGAGTCTCCGACATCGATCTCCTGAGAGAGAAACGAGCGCGCGACGCCGGCGTCACACTCGTCCAGCTGTTCTCGCCCGAGCACGGGCTGCGCGGGACGGAAGACCGGGAAAACATCGCCAGTGGCGTCGACGCCAAGAGCGGGCTGCCCGTCTATTCACTATATGGCCAGCAGACGGTGGCTCCGCCCGACAGCATCCTGCGCTCTCTCGACGCGCTGGTGTTCGATCTCCAGGACATCGGAACGCGGACCTGGACTTATGTCGGTGCGATGATTTACTCGATGCGGGCATCTGCGCGGGTGCGCAAGCCGATCATCGTGCTCGACCGCCCAAATCCGATCTCGGGATACATCATCGAAGGCCCGGTGCTGGACAGCCTGCTCGCGAATCCCGACGACCCCGCGCCGGGCAAACCCGGCCAGGCGTACGCGTTGTGGCCGACGCCGTTGCGACACGGGATGACGATGGGCGAGCTGGCTCTCTACTTCAACGAAGTGCTGAAGATCCGCGCCGATCTTCATGTAGTTCCGGTGCAGGGCTGGCGGCGGGATGTGTGGTTCGATCTCACGGGACTTCCTTGGGTGAAGCCATCGCCGAACATGCCTTCCCTGCAGAGCGCGATGCTCTATCCCGGCCTGGTCGCGTTCGAAGCGACCAACCTGTCGGTGGGACGCGGGACGCCGGAAGCCTTCCAGCGTATCGGCGCGCCGTGGCTCAACGCCGCCGCGACGGTAGCAATCCTCAAGGACCGGGAGATTCCGGGAGTTCGATTCTTTGCGGAGCCGTTCACGCCGGTTAACCCCAGCGATCAGAAATACGGCGGGCAGTCGATTCCGGGGATCAAGATCGTGATCATCGGCCGCAGCAATCTCCAGGCAGCTCGAGTCGGCGCGAATCTATTGTGGGCGATCAACAAGACGGCCGGCAGCCAGCTCACCATTCGGAACCGCGAGTTCGATCTGCGTTTCGGATCTCCGTCGGACCGCGAGGCTCTGCTCAGGGGCGAAGATCCCGATGTATTGATTGACAGGGAGTACAAGGCCGCATACGCGTTCAGGCAGGCGACGCGCCAGTACCTCATTTATCGATAACCAGCGATAAGCACATCTCTTGCAACGGTTGGGCTTCGTAACCAATCAAACAATTACTGGAGGCAGAGGATGCGTGTTCTAATGGTCTCGCTGTCGATGCTGGCGCTGACCGCGTGCGGTGGACGGCAGGTGGAAGTGCGCACCGGTCCCGAGCCAGCGACTGATGTAGCGATTCACCTGACCAACAATCTCAGTCAGGCAGTCAACGTCTATGTCGTGAGCGGTGGAAACGATATTTTCGTGAAGCAGGTCGCAGCGAACAGCGTCGAGCACGTTCCGGTCGCCGGCGTTGCAGCGGGAGCAACGGTCAACCTCCGTGCTGTCACAGTCGACGGAACCCGCACTTACACCAAGAACAGCGTCACCTTGTCGAGCATGTACGAATGGCGCTTGCCCTGACGAACAGACGTCTCGACAGTTAGGGGCACTGGTGGCAATAGCTTGTTGAAGGGCTTAATTTTACGGGGCCGTCGTAAGTATCACGACGGCCCTTTTTCTGCGCCGTCAGCCGGTTGAGCCGGCGCGTCGGCTAGCTCCTGCTCACCGCCGGCCACTGCTGAATGCCAAATCCCACTGACTATGTGAAGAAAGGAGCGCTCCGCGCCATAGAGCCGGCTATCAGCTTCCTGGCACGTCACAACGTCAGTCCAAACGCAATCACAACAGTTGGTACGCTGCTGACGGTGGCAGCGGGGGTGGTCTACGGAACCGGCCACATCATGACAGCGGGCTGGCTGATGGGCCTGACCGCGTTTTTCGACGTGATGGACGGCGAAGTGGCGCGCAGAACCGGGCGATCGACGGTGTTCGGCGCGTTCTACGATTCGACGCTCGATCGCGTTGCCGATGGGGCGCTGATGGCCGGCCTCACCGTGTTCTACGCCACCAACTCCGTTCACCATAACAGCTACATGATGGTGGTCTGTCTGGTGGGGATGATCGCCACCTTCGTCGTCTCCTACACGCGGGCACGGGCGGAATCGCTCGGCATAGACGCGAAGGTTGGCGTGATGCAGCGGCCCGAGAGAATCGTTCTGTTGTCGGCCCCCCAGGCGCTATTCGGACTTTTCTGGAATGGCTGGGTCCTCATCGGAATCATCATCCTGCTCACAGTCACGTCCTGCATCACGGCGGTACAGCGGATTGCATTCGTGCACCGCTTCACGCAGCACCCGGACGCCAAACCGATCCGCATGGTCAACGATCCGGCCGCTCCCGCGAAACCAGCGGGAATTGCGGCGCCACGCCGCGCGCAATCCTAATCACATACGGAGAAGAAATTGGGCAGATCGCCTTCTGCTGACGCCCCTAAATCGATAGCCCCGGCAACCGGCCGACTGGGCATACTGACACCGGGACTCGGTGCAGTCGCAACCACATTCATGGCGGGCGTCGAAAGCATTCGGCGCGGACGCTCCAAGCCGATCGGATCGCTGACACAAATGGCAACGATCAGGCTCGGGAAAAGAACCGACAAGAACTCGCCGCTGATCAAGGACTTCGTTCCCCTCGCGAAGCTCGACGACATCGTCTTCGGCGCGTGGGACCCGATCCCCGATGATGCGTTGACCGCGGCCAAAAAAGCCGGAGTTCTCGAGGATCGCGACATCGAGCCGATCGCCGATTTCCTGAAAAAAATCAAGCCGATGCCGGCCGTCTTCGACAACAAATACGTCACCCGCATCCACGGCACGAACGTGAAGAAGGGGAAGACGAAGCGCGATCTGGCGGAGCAGCTCCGCCAGGACATTCGCGACTTCAAGTCGAAGAACAAGTGCGACCGCATCGTCATAGTTTGGTGCGCCTCGACCGAAATCTTCATCAAGCCGGGCCCGCAGCACGCTACGATCGAGCAGTTCGAGAAGGCGATGGACAAGAACGACGATGCCATCGCGCCGTCGATGCTGTACGCGTACGCCGCGATAATGGAGGGCGTCCCGTTCGCCAACGGCGCGCCGAACCTCTGCGTCGACACTCCAGCGCTCATCAAGCTGGCGCAGGACCGCGGCGTTCCGATCTCGGGCAAGGATTTCAAGACCGGCCAGACGTGGATGAAGACGATCGTCGCCCCGGGACTAAAGGCGCGCATGCTCGGACTCGCCGGTTGGTACTCGACCAACATCCTCGGCAACCGCGACGGCGAAGTCCTCGATGATCCACAATCGTTCAAGACGAAGGAAGAATCGAAGCTCAGCGTCCTCCACACGATCCTGCAGCCCGAGCTCTATCCCGACCTGTACAAGGATTTTTCCCACGTCGTCAGGATCAATTACTACCCGCCGCGCGGCGACAACAAGGAAGGCTGGGACAACATCGACATCATCGGGTGGATGAACTATCCGATGCAGATCAAGATCAACTTTCTGTGCCGCGACTCGATTCTTGCTGCCCCGATCGCGCTCGATCTGGCGCTGTTCTCCGATTTCGCGCAGCGGGCCGGGATGAAAGGCATCCAGGAATGGCTCTCGTTCTACTACAAGAGTCCGATGACTGCGCCCGGACTGCAGCCCGAGCACGATCTTTTCATCCAGCAGACCAAGCTGAAGAACACGCTTCGCCACCTCATGGGCGAAGACCAGATCACCCACCTCGGCCTGGAGTACTACGCCTGATGGTTCGCCGGCTCGCGCTTGCGCCCTTGCTGGCTGTTCTCGTCGCCGGCTGCGGATCCAACCCGAAGGCGACGGAGCTGCGCCTCTGGTCGGACAACTATGCATTCAGGGTGACGATGGACCCGATGCCCCCACGAGCCCTGGAACCCATCACGTATCGCGTGGTCGTCCAGGACAAGAAGACGGGCCAGCCGATCGAGACGGGTGAAGGAAGAATCTTCGCCACCAGCGCGGACAGGGCGAACACAAGTGACGGCTTCAAGAAGGAAAAGGAACTGGGGACGTATTCTGGCCGCCTCTTCTACGCGACGACTGGTGACTGGGCAGCGGCCATCCAATTCCGGCGTGACAAGAATCCCCGCATGCCGCTCGAGCGGGTCGACTGGATTCAGGGAGTGCGTCCCGCCAGCGAGCCCGGCACCTAGCGAGATGCGCCATTTCTTCAGAACTCAGCTCGTCCCGACGGAAGTCCTCAGGATCGCGGACGAATTCTTTCCCGAGATCGAGATGGAGCGGACGGGTCACACCGCGCGCTCACGGACGTTCGGCGGAGACCTGGGCATCCTTCAGCTGAGCGTGCGCAAGGAAGGTGGCCACTACACCTTCGTCGAGATCTCGACGGATCAGACCGGGGAGAGCCGACTGGATCGCAACGCCAAGAAATTCTTCCTCCAGCTCCACAAGGCGGGCGATCCGCGCCACCGCATCGAAGCGGCGTACTAGAATGGCGCGGTCGAGCACCGCCGCCTCGAAGCCGGCGAGCATCGGAGACAACCAGGTTCGCTCGAAGAGCGACGGCTCGCTCTCACGCGAGCAGATGCTGGAGCTCTACTACTACATGAGGCTGACCCGGTCGCTCGAGGAGCGATTGGTGAACCTCTATCGGCAGACCAAAGTGGTGGGCGGCCTTTTCCGTTCGCTCGGCCAGGAGGCAGACGCCGTCGGGAGCGCCTACGCGCTGGATCGCACCAAGGGCGATGTGCTCTCTCCGCTCATCCGCAACCTCGGCTCGATGCTCGTGCAGGGGGCGAAGCCGAACGAGATCATAAAACAGTACATGGCCAAGGGAGACTCGCCCACGCGTGGACGCGAGCTCAACATCCATTACGGCGATCTCATTCGCGGATTCATCGGCCAGATTTCCCATCTTGGCGATATGGTGCCCGTCATGGCGGGAGTCACACTCTCGTTCAAGCTGCGGAAGGAGAACCGGGTTGGATTGGTGTACGTCGGGGACGGGGCCACTTCCACCGGCGCTTTTCACGAAGGGATAAACTTCGCGGCGGTCCAGAAATGCCCGCTCGTCGTCGTCGTGGAGAACAACGGCTACGCGTACTCGACACCGCTCAACAAGCAGACCGCCGCCAGGCAGCTAGTCGACAAGGCGATCGGATACGGCATAGCCGGCGACCAGGCGGACGGCAACGACGTCATCGCTACCTATGAAGTAACGAAGCGGGCAGTCGACCGTGCTCGCTCGGGCGGAGGCGTCACTCTCGTCGAGCTCATTACCTACCGTAGAAAGGGTCACGCGGAACACGACAATCAGTCGTACGTGCCGCCGGGGGAAATCGACCGCTGGGCAAGGGAGAACGATCCGATCGACCGCTATGTGAAGCGTTTACTCGGTGATGGATTCAAGCAGGAAGCACTTGAAGCGACGGACGCGCGCGTCAAGGACGAGATCGACCGCGCCACGGAGGAGGCCGAAGCGTCTCCAATGCCGGATCCCACGGACGCGCTGGTTGGGATCTACGCCGATCCACCGGCGCTCGCTCCACTCTGGTTCAGAGAGGGAATCAAGTCGGCCGTCGACGTGCACGAGCGTCCTTCCAGCTGGGGCACGCACGATGTCTGAGATCACATACCTCGAGGCGATCCGCGAAGGCCTCTTCGAGGAGATGGAGCTGGATAAAAACGTCTTTTGCCTCGGCGAGGACATCGGCGCGTACGGCGGCGCATTCAAGGTTACCGAAGGGTTGATGGCGAAGTACGGCGAGCAGCGCGTGATCGACACCCCGATATCCGAGGCGGCAATCATCGGCGCTGCCGCAGGCGCTGCACACATGGGAATGCGGCCGGTGTGCGAGATGCAGTTCATCGATTTCATCTCGACCGGTTACGACATGCTCACCAATTACGTGGCTACGGCGCGTTACCGGGCGATGCTCCCGTGTCCGATGGTGGTGCGGGGGCCGAGCGGCGGGTACGTGAGAGGTGGGCCGTTCCACTCGCAGAATCCCGAAGCGGCTTTCCTGCACACCCCCGGACTAAAGATCGTTTATCCAGCCACGGCGAGCGACGCCAAAGGATTGATCAAATCAGCGATTCGCGATGAGGACTGCGTGCTCTACTTCGAGCACAAGTACCTCTATCGCCGCATCAAGGAAGAGATGCCCGCGGGCGATCATCTGACGCCGATCGGGAAAGCGCGAATTGCGAGGGAAGGGAAGGACGTCTCGATCATCACCTACGCGGCCACAGTGTGGAAGGCGCTCGAAGCCGCGGAGCAGGTTCAGAAGGAGGACGGATTGTCGGTCGAAGTAGTGGATCTGCGCACGCTGTTGCCGATGGACGACGAAGCAATCATTGGAACCGTGAAGAAGACAAATCGGGTTCTCCTCGTGCACGAGGACACCCGCACGGGTGGAGTCGCGGGAGAGATCACGGCCAGGATCAACGAAAGCGCGTTCGAGTGGCTCGACGCACCGATCCTTCGGGTGACGGCGGCTGACGTGCCGCTACCTTATTCACCGCCGCTCGAGGACTACGTGCTGCCGCAGACGTCCGACATCGTGATGGCGCTGCGCAAGCTTGCCGCCTACTGATGACGGTCCCGGCGCCGGATCGCGAAGGCGTCGTTGCTCGCAACATCGGTGTTGGGTGCGTCACGACGGTGGCGGGGTTTTTCAGCGGCGGAATGATAGCTGTGCTGGTCGCGAAGTTTGTCGGGAGCATGCAGGGGTGTAGGCCTCCCGAGGGGCTTCCGGCGTGCAATTGGTGGGTGTATGCTGGTATTGGAGCCGTAGTCGGGGTGATCACGCTACCTGTTATTGCATTGAGACGTCTGAGCCGAACGCGGCCGGGCGAATAAGCGAACGAAGGAGAAGCGGTGGCACGAGTAGACATCATCATGCCGCAGATGGGTGAGTCGATCGCCGAAGGCACGCTTTCCAAGTGGTTGAAGAAAGTGGGCGATGAGGTGAAGCGCGACGAGCCGATCTTCGAGATCTCGACGGACAAGGTCGACGCGGAGATTCCCGCGCCGGCCGCCGGCGTTCTTGCCGAAATCCTGGTGAAGGAAGGCGAGACCGTGGCCATCCAGACGGTGGTCGCGCGACTCGAAACAGAGAAAGGTGCCGCGATTTCAGCCGAGGCTGCCACGCCTCCGCCGGCTGCTGCTCCTGCAAAGCCCGCTTCCGCGCCTGCCCCCCAACGGGAAGGTACGCCCGCACCTGCTCAACCGCGTCAGCCGACGCCCGCGCCTGCCATCGCCGCATCACACGCTGGCAATGGCAACTCCTTCGAGGATCGCGTACGAACCAAATCGTCCCCGCTGGTGCGAAAGATCGCGGCCGAGCATGGGGTGAATATCTCGGCGCTGAGTGGATCGGGCGTTGCGGGGAGGGTGACGAAGCGAGACATACTCGGATTCATAGAGTCCGGGGCGCCAATGCCACCCGTGGCGCCGGGCGCGCGTACCGGCGGCCCCGGTGGTGGACACGTGCTCCCGATGCCTGAGCCATGGGCCGGCGACGTCGTCGAGCCGATGTCCAAGATGCGCGCCCTCATCAGCGAACATATGGTGGCGTCCCGGCACACTTCGGCGCACGTCACGTCGTTCATCGAAATCGACTTCACACGTGTCGCGCGCATCCGCGCCAAGAAGCGCGCAGAGTTCGAAGCCGCCACTGGTCAGAAGCTGACCTACATGCCTTTCATCATCAAAGCGGTCACGCAGGGGCTGCGGGCCTTTCCAGTGATGAACTCGTCGGTCGCGGGCACGAACGTCATCTACCGCAAGCAGATAAATATTGGCGTCGCCGTCGCGCTCGATTGGGGACTGATCGTTCCCGTGATCAAGCACGCCGATGATCTCTCCCTCTCCGGCATTACGCGGGCGCTGAACGATGTCGCAGCGCGGGCGCGAGCCAAGAAATTGTCTCCCGAAGAGGTACAGGGCGGAACCTTCACGGTCACCAACCCCGGAGTGTTCGGCTCGCTCATGGGGACCCCGATCATCAACCAGCCCCAGGTCGCCATCCTCGGCGTCGGCGCCATCGAGAAGCGCCCGAAGGTTCTGCCGGGAGCGGATGGGGAGGATACCATCGCGATTCGCACCTGTGCTTATTTTTCAATCTCGTTCGACCACCGCGTGATCGACGGTGCCATCGCGGACCAGTTCCTGGCATTCGTCAAGAAAACCATTGAATCATTCCCGGAGACCGGACTTTAAGATGCCACGCGCTCTCACGATACAGCGTTCGACCGTCCCATCTGCTGATCGAGCCAACTATACGAAGCGCCTAAAGGCGCTTCGCTCGCACTACGCGGCGGCGAATTGCAAGTTCTGGGTGTTCGAAGAGACATCGCTTCCCGGGGCGTTCGTCGAATTCACCGAAGCCGCCGACGAGCAGACGCTCAGCGACGCGCACGCCAAAGCGCCGCACAAGACACTCGATCCAACGCGCGTATATCAGGAGGTCGAGCTCTAGCATGCCGGCACGAACGATCGGGGTCGACGGCAAGAAGTGGGAAGTGTACCCGTCCGGCTTCATCACCCAGTACACCCAGGACGAATACGGGTTGATCTTCTCTCGCGGGTCGGGCATAGATCGCGAGGTTCGCGTCACTCGTTATTCGCCACAGGGAAGCCGCTCGCGCGAGCAGGCGTTCGCCGAGCTTACCGACGCCCAACTGAACGAGCTTTTTGAGCAGTCGCAGCCAAGCTTTACGTCGCCTGAGGCCGGTTACGCGAAGTGAGCGCTGCGGCGAGTGGGTCGCCATTCGTCGACCTCCATGCTCACTCGACCGCTTCTGACGGCACCCTTCCACCAGAGCAGGTAATCGAAGCCGCGGCGCGTTGCGGACTCAAGGCGCTCGCGCTTACTGACCACGATACTGTAGGTGGAGTTGCGAGGGCCCGAGAAGCGGGCGAGCGGCTCGGAGTTCGCGTAGTCGCTGGAGTGGAGCTGAGCGCGTTTCAGGGCGATCACGAAGTGCACTTGCTCGCGCTTCATCTGTCACACCTGGAGACCCTGGAGAAGCGACTGCTCGAGCTGCGCGCACTCCGCTACACCCGCGCCGAGAAAATCGTCGACAGGCTCAATGTGCTCGGGATCCCGATCACCTTGGACGAGGTCCTCCTTCAGTCGAATGGGGGAGCTGTTGGCCGGCCCCATATCGCCCGCGCTTTGATCGCGCGCGGAGTCGTGCACGATTTCCGTGATGCCTTCATGCGCTACCTGGGCGGCAATGGGAGTGCCTTCGTGCCGAAAGACAGGCTTTCGATCGAGGATGCGATCGTCATTGCTCACGAGGCGGGGGCGCTGGCGATCTGGGCGCACCCAGGAGATGGTGGACGACGTGAGCGGCTCGAGCCCCTCGTCGCGGCGGGACTCGACGGCATCGAGATCAGGCATCCCGGCCACTCCGGTGAAGACATAAAGCGTCTGCAGGCGCTCGCCGATTTCTTTGGACTCGTCCCGAGCGGCGGCTCCGATTGGCACGGTGCGAGCGATGGACCTCGCCGGCTTGGAATGATGAACGTGCCTTCGGAGTGGCTGGACAAGCAGGACGAGAAAGTCGCGTCTCTCTCCTCTTCGCCAACGACATGACCAGGAGCTGCGAATGGATATCGATGGACGCGTAGCTCTCGTCACGGGAGGCGGAACGCGGGTCGGGCGCGTGATTGCGCTCGCCCTCGGGAGGGCGGGCATGCGCGTCGGAGTTCACTACGCCGGCTCGGAGAAGGGCGCGCGCGACACCGCTGACGAAATCATCGGGATGGGCACCGATGCGCGCACGCTCCCCGGAGACCTGATGGATCCCGCCACGGCGCCGAGGCTGGTGGAGCACACTGCCAAGGTCTTTGGATCTTTGGATGTGCTTGTGAATTCGGCTGCGGTGATGCTTCGCACACCTGTTGGAGAGGTTCTCGTCGAAGACTGGGACGCGATGTTCGCTCTCAACTTGCGGGCTCCCTTCTTTCTCGCCCAGGCGGCCGCGCGAGTGATGCCCGAGCGCGGCGGGTCGATCGTCAACATCGCTGATCTCGCGGCATTCGAGACGTGGCGCGGCTACATCCCGCACTCGATCACGAAGGCGGGAATCGTCCAGATGACGCGGGGCCTGGCGCACGCGCTCGCGCCTAAGATCCGGGTGAACGCGGTGGCGCCCGGGCCCGTGCTGCTGCCGGAAGGGTGGACGCAGGAGCAGGCCGACAAGCTGATTTCCACCACCCCGCTCGGCTCCTCAGCGCCGACTACGTCACGGGCGAGACGATCATTGTGGACGGAGGGCGTCACGTTCGTTGTTGACGCCGCCGGTCGCACCGGTGTGCCCGTAGCTCGGGTTATATTTCAACGATGGCAATAGTACGCGACTACGATGTTGTCATCGTCGGAGCGGGTCCGGCGGGCATGACAGCCGCCCTTTACACCGGCCGCGCGATGCTGCGGACAGCAGTTCTCGAGCGCGGTTTTCCCGGCGGAGAGCTGCTCAATACCGAGTACCTCGACGATGTCCCCGGCTTCCCCAAGATCCTCGGCTACGAGCTGGCGGAGAAATTCGCCGCGCATGCCAAGCAGTTCGGCGCGGAATTCTTCGAGACGCTGGGCGTGACGTCGGTGACGAAGATGCCCGACGGCTATTTCCATACGGAGGCAGAGAACGGCGAGATCTTCCGGTCACCGGCGGCGATCGTGACGGCCGGCGGAACGCCGATCAAGCTCGGGGTTCCCGGCGAGTTGGAGTTCGCCGGCAGGGGCGTATCGTATTGCGCGATCTGCGACGCGGCGTTCTTCAAACAGCAGGTCGTGGCCGTGGTCGGTGGCGGTGATGCGGCGGTCGAGGAAGCGGATTTTCTTACGCGATACGCGAGCAAGGTCTACCTGATTCACCGGCGCAACGAGTTCAGGGCATCCAAGATCCTGCAGAAGCACGTGTTCGACAATCCGAAGATCGAAATCATCTGGGACACGGTCGTGGAAAAGGTCGAGGGCGATGCCGAGCACGGTATGAAGGGACTACGCATGCACAACCTCGTCAACGGCGAGCGGAAGATTCTCGATGCGACGGGGCTGTTCGTCTTCATCGGGTTCCGCCCCAACACCGGCGTCATCAACGGCCACTTCGATCACGATGTGATGGGGTACGTGCTCACAGACAACGCGATGATGACCTCCATCCCCGGGCTTTTTGTTGCGGGTGATCTCAGGGCCCAGCTCACGCGTCAGGTCACGACCGCCTCGGGTGACGCGACAACCGCGGCGATCGCCGCCGACAAATACATCACCCGGTTCAAGGAAATGCAAAGCGAGGGCACAGCCGATGCCACACGGGGGGCATTGCAAAGCTCGCACGTAAGCGCTGGCGGGTACACCTGATGCGCTGTGCTTCGATCATGGTTGGAGCGATGCTCCTTTCTCCGTTCGAAGCCCTTTTGGGGCAGAATGCGCCCGCAAAGACTTCACGAATAACCGGGATCGTGCTGGACAGCGTTCGTCGTGTAGGCTTACAGGGCGCGGATGTCATGGTTTCCGGTCTGAGCTCTACCACCACGACGGACTCGCTGGGTCGATTCGTTATCGAGGGCATTCCTCCGGGTACGTACGAGGTTGGAGTCTTTCACCCAGTGATCGAAGCGCTCGGCCTCACTCTGACAACAAAGCCGTTTGTGTTGGGTCGGGATAGCACCGGTATCGTGAACCTGGCGATTCCTTCGGGAAAGACGCTTGCTCGCCGGTACTGCGGAAGCGCGTTGACAGATTCGACACCGGCGGCCGTCGCGGGGCGAGTCCGCGACCCCGACAATGACACGCCCGTCCCCGGCGCCACTGTCTCGCTCGCATGGGTCGACATCGCTGTGAGCGGTCGCACCCGGCTGGTCCAGACTCCGCACGAGCTGCACACAGAGACCGACAGCTCCGGCTTCTTCAAGTTCTGCGGACTCCCTGAGGATCTCGATGGGACCGTACAGGCCACGCATTCGCGGGTGTCAACCGGCCAAGTGCCGGTGGTCACCGCCGGGAATCCACTTACGTTCGAGAACCTGGCGATCGCACGTCCTCGCGTAATTGTCGCGAGAGGAATCGTGAGCGGAACGATTTTCTCGGCCGACGGCAAGCCTCTCGTGGGAGCGAGAATCGAGGCGCAGCCCAGCGGTGTGTCCAATGTCACGAGATATGACGGCTACTTCAGCCTCGGTGAAGTGCCAACGGGCACCCAGTTGCTTGTAGTCAGTCATGCGGGGTTCGCACCGGTCAGCGTCTCCGTTAACGTGACGTCGCGGCAACCGACGGACATCAGGGTGACACTAGAACCGAACATCAAAATCAATGGCCCAGCTATGGGCACGGCGCGCCACAACTATGCGCTCGAGATCGGTTCGTGGACCCCGATTCAGCAGGACTGACAGGATGATAGTCCAGACTTTCACCGTCGGAGCGTTCCAGGAAAACTGCTATCTGCTGGTAGACGATCGCACGAATCGCGCGGTGATAGTCGATCCTGGCAGCGAAGGGAACCGCTTGGTAGAGGCGATCGACAATTCGGGCGCGACGCTCGATGCGATCTGGATAACGCACGCTCACGTCGATCACGTCGGCGCGATCGCATCGATCAAGCAGCGTTGGGACGTGCCGGTGTATCTGCATCCGCTCGATCGAAGACTCTACGAAGCTGCCGGACGTCAGGCGCAGGTCTACAACGTTCCATTCGAAGAACCGCCGCCGCCGGATCGCGAGTTTGCCGAGGGAGAGCGCCTCAAGGTTGGCGATGTGGAGCTCGAGGTCATGCACGCCCCCGGGCATTCACCCGGCCACGTCGTGATTCACGGAGACGGGATCGCACTGGTGGGAGACTGCCTTTTCGCCGGATCGATTGGCAGAACCGATCTCCCGTTCTCGAATCCGCCGCAGCTCGCTGCCACACTCGAGAGGATATCTGCCCTGCCACCCGAGACGGTGGTATATCCGGGACACGGAATGGACACAACAATCGGTGAAGAGCGGATCTCTAATCCGTTCCTCAACGGCAGCGCCCGCATCGTCGGCCGCTGATCCCCCCCGCACTCACACGCAAGCACGATGAGCGACAAGACCCGCACTGAGAAGGATCCCCTCGGCAAGCTCGAAGTCCCCGCCGACGCGCTGTATGGAGTTCAAACCCTGCGCGCCGTTCAGAACTTCCCGATCAGCGGGATTCGCCCGCTTCCGGCTTTCGTCGACGCGACTGTGATGATCAAGCGCGCGGCGGCGCTTACTCACAAGGAGACAGGACGACTCGACCCGAAAATCGCTGACGCCATCGTCAAAGCAGCGGACGAAGTGCTGGCTGGCAAACACCGCGGGGATTTCGTAGTCGACGTGTATCAGGCGGGGGCCGGCACGTCGCACAACATGAACTGCAACGAGGTGCTCGCGAACCGCGCCAACGAGATCCTGGGGGGAAAGCGGGGCACCTACACGCCGGTTCATCCGAATGATCACGTCAACATGGCTCAGTCGACAAACGACGTGATTCCCACCGCGATTCGCCTCGCGTGCCTGACCGAGCTGGGCGGATTCGAAAAAGCGTTCGAAGGACTCGCGAAATCGTTCGAGAAAAAGGGGAAAGAGTTCGACGGCGTTCTCAAGTCCGGCCGCACGCACTTGCAGGACGCGATGCCGATCCGGCTCGGCCAGGAGCTCGAGGCATACGGCGGCTCGTTACGAAGGGGACTCAAGCGGGTGGTGGAAGCAGCCGACTATCTGCGCGATCTCGGGATCGGAGGGAGCGCCGTCGGGACCGGGGTGAACGTCGAGGCGGAGTACCCGAAGTTGATGGTGAAGCACCTGCGCAAATCGGCAAACGTTGATTTGCGGGAAGGGAAGGACCGGATTCAGCTGATGCAGAGCATGGGCGATGTGGCGGGCTTCAGCGCTCAGATCAAGGTTCTCGCGCTGGATCTCAGCAAGATCGCCAGCGATTTACGCCTGCTGGCGAGCGGTCCGCGCACCGGTTTCGACGAGATCCGCCTGCCGGCAGTTCAGCCGGGCTCGTCGATCATGCCGGGCAAGGTCAATCCATCGATTCCGGAGATGGTTAATCAGGTCTGCTTTCAGGTCGTTGGCAACGACGCCTGTGTCAGCGCTGCCGCCGAGCACGGGCAGCTGGAGCTGAACGTGATGATGCCGGTGATCGCTTATAACGTCCTGCTCTCAATGAGGATCCTCAGAAACTCGGCTCAGGTGTTCGCCGAGAAAACCGTGAATGGCATCGAGGCGAACGAGCTACAGTGCGAGTACTGGTTGGAGCGCTCGGCCGCCTTGGCGACGGCCTTGGCACCGCAGATCGGGTATGCTCGTGCCGCTGAGCTGAGCAAGCAATCGGTCAAGGAGAATGTGCTCATCCGCGATCTGGTGAAACGGGAGAAGGTGCTTCCTGCCAAGGAGATCGATGAAGTTCTGGACCTTCGGAAGATGACCGAGATCGGAGTGCCCGGTGGCAAGCATGGCGGGACGTCGGCTGGCTAGCTGAGGCTGCAGTTGAATTGAGTCTCAGCCCCTTGTCTGAACCTGCCCAAAACCCTATCCTGAACGCATGCGGATAACGACCTGGGCCGAGTACGGCGTCATATGCGCGCTAAACCTCGCCAAGCGGAGCGATCTCAGTCCGGTGAACGGGCGCGAGATCGCGAGGCAGGAGCGTCTGCCGGCCGATTATGTCGAGCAGATTCTTCTCAGGCTGCGGAGAGCTGGTGTGATTGCCAGTACACGTGGAGCGCGCGGCGGGTATGTGCTCGCGAAATCTCCGGCTGAAATATCTATCCGGGATGTCATCCACGCCTCCGAGCTCGAGACCTTCGATCTCCACTGCGTCAGTCATCCGGTAGAAGAGGAACGCTGCTCGGCTTCGCACAATTGCAGCATTAGACCGGTGTGGGTGATGCTGCAGCAGCGAATCGACGATGTTCTTCAGGGCGTGAGTCTCGCCGATCTGTTGCATGATGAGCCGACAGTTCGCGAGCGGGTTGGGCTGCCGAGCGTAGAACGCAGTCCGGAAAAAGTCGGGCTGCCGATTCTCGAGACGGTCTAGATCAAACGCACGATGTAAAACGGCGCGCCTGCCAAAGCAGACGCGCCGCTCATTTTGTTTTTCCACCGCGCGATTATCTCACTGCTGCGAGCAATCCATTCGCATGGTCGTAGGCCAGCGCCGCTCCAGCGACGGCGTGGCCGAGATTCTGACCCGCCGTAATGTCGAACCGGTAGTGGATTCCCCCCAAGATGCGTGACAGCCCCGCTTCGGCGACCTGTGCGTCCAACGTTGCCGCGTGCTCGGGGAAGAACGACTTGATCACTTCTGCTGCGGCCGCCGACACACACGAGTGCCCTGACGGATACGAAGAGTGGTTCGGCCGCCCGATCGGAGTGGTGATTGGGTAGAGTGTCTGGTTCACCTGGTACGGGCGGATGTACTCGTAACTGAACTTCGCCTCCCAGCACCCGATTATGGCGTCCATCCCCGCCGCGTTCGTCAGGGCGAAAACGTGCGCCGCGCCCCGCTCGTCGAGTTGGTGGTCGACGATGTATTGGCTCGCCAGCGCGTCCCAGTAGCCAAGCGCGGAGAACGTGCCTGGGGGAAGATTCCAGAAGACCGCGTTGGCGAGCTGCGCGGGCGTGCGACCGACCGCGAGGTTGCTCACTTCAGCGACGTCGGTAAGGAAGGCCGGTGAGCCGAACGCCGGCGGCACCGGCGGATGGAATTGGGAGCCACTCGTCAGGAAATACGGCTTCATCGCGCCGAATTGGGGACCTGCGATCGGGGCAAGTACCCCCGACGCATCGGCGGGATTGCGCGTCCAGTAACCCGGGCCGGTGGGGATCGCTCCGGGCAAACACGACGGCGACCACGGCGCTGTAAGACACGCTGGTGTCGAAAATCCGTCAGCCTTCGCCCACGCGATCATCACATCTCCAAACGCGCGTCCGACGCCAACACCTCGCGTGAAGAACGGGTGCACTCCGCCCGGACCGGCCATCCCCTCGTCGCTGAGGCGCTGTTCCAGCGTTGCGGCTGCATCGGGGAAGAGGTACGACAGGATCTGTGTGGACGCGGCGGCGATCGCACCGCGCTCCGCTTCGAATCTTCGACGACCGCCGTCGCCGAAGCCATCACCCTGGAGGATTCCGTCAGCGTCGAGTTGCTTATCGGCATCCACGACGGCGCCATATTGGGCGACGCCGAGCAGGGCATAGATCCGGGTGGCGACGATCGGCGCCACAGCGATGTGGCCGGCCACGAGGGAGCGCCCTTGCGCCTGCCACCCAACGGTAGCCAGCTCGGTCGGGAAGGAGCGAGCGGCACTCGCCGAAGTCGGCGAGAGCGTCATCGCACTCGTCGGGTCGGTCACGCGGTCCGCGCAGGCGGTCAGTATCGGTACGGCGATGATCGAAGAGATCTGCAAGAAGCGCCTGGCACCGGGAGAACTGACTAACTTGTGCAGGCGGGTGGCGTACGATTGAGGCAGGCTGCTGCGGGTAGTGAGTGACACTGGTCACTCCTGGACGGGGGGACCTCATCTTGCCCCCGCCAGGCGGCCACCGCAAGAGCGCGCATCAGGCCGGCCTTTGCGATCCGGCGATCGGAGCTCGCGCGACGAACAGCAGTGCCGAAGGGGGGACTCGAACCCCCACGAGCTTGCGCCCACTGGCTCCTGAAGCCAGCGCGTCTACCAGTTCCACCACTTCGGCAACTTCAGCTCCGAAGATAGAAACACGGATTAGTGAAGTCAAACACGAACGCCTTTCACAGTTTATGTGTTGCGTCTAACTTGAGCACGAAGTCAAATGGCAGAGACCGTCGAGAAAGATGCGAAGCAGTCGATAGCGCGGAACAAACGCGCCAGACACGACTACCACATCCTCGACACCTGGGAGGCGGGAGTCGTTCTGACCGGCAGCGAAGTGAAATCGCTCCGGGACGGAAAGGCCAACATCGCTGATTCCTACGCGATCGTTCAAGATGGTGAGGTTTTTCTGCTCAATCTGCACATATCGCCCTATGAAAAGGCGAGCTACTTCAATCACGAGCCAACGAGAACCCGGAAGCTCCTGCTGCATCGCAAGGAGATCCGGAAAATGATTGGCGCCGTCGAGCGTCAGGGCCTGACGCTGATTCCGCTCGAGCTTTACTTCCGGCGCGGGAAAGCGAAAGTCGCCCTCGCCCTTGGCAAAGGCAAAAAGCTCTACGACAAACGCGCCGACGAGAAAAAGCGTGACGATGAGCGTGACATGCAACGAGCGGTTCGCACCCGATGAGAGCACTGCTTCTCGCACTCCAGATTGCGGCCGCCCAGACGTCGGCACCCATCCCGACCTTCGTGGTCGTACGCGATGGCACGACGGTCACCATGGTGCCGGTCACAATCGACGGCGGTGAAGCGAGCGTCCGGGCCGATGTGTTGATGAAGGCGATGCGCGGCATGGTTATAACCGGAACCAATCTGCACTACACACTCGCGCTTCCCGGTGCGCGGCTCGCCCTGATCGATGGAATCCCATTCGCCAAGCGCGATAGCCTCACCATCCCGCTCAATCGGGCCCCGCAGGTTCGCGGCGGGCAGTTATACCTACCATTCCAGTTCGTCACCGAGATCATTCCGCGCTTTGGTGGCGGTGGCTACGTCTACGACGTCGCTCAGTCTGAGCTGCGGACTTTCACACCGGCTACCGGCACTCTTCTCCCAGCTCGAACTGCGAATCCGACCCCACGAACAACCAGCACCACGCCGCGCTCCACTGTCATCACTCCACCACCGGTTAGTCGGCCGTCGACACGCAAAGTTGTCGTGATCGATGCGGGGCACGGCGGACCCGACAACGGCATGACGGGTCCGATTGGAACGCCCGCCTGGTTCGTCGAAAAAGAAGTCGTGCTTTCCGTCGCGCAGAAGCTTGCGACAGTGTTGCGGGCGCGCGGGATGGATGTGCTGATGACCCGGACGGCCGATACGCTCATCGCATTGTCCGATCGCGGACGCATCGCCAACAGCAATCACGGCGATGTCTTCATCTCGATTCACGTCAATGCTCCCGGATCGAGAACCGCGGCGGGCGCTCGCGAACGCGGGTTCGAGACTTATTTTCTGGCCGAGGCGAAGACGGAGGACGAGCGGCGCGTGCAGGACATGGAAAACGAATCAGTGAAATTCGAGACCGGCGCCAACGCGCCCAAAGGTGACCCGCTTAGCTTCATCATCACTGACATGGCGCAGAACGAACACTTGCGGGAATCGAGCGACCTCGCCCAAACCATTCAACAGGGGCTGATCGACGTCCATCCGGGTCCCAATCGCGGAGTTCAGCAGGCGAACTTCGCTGTGTTGCGCGGCTCGTACATGCCCGCGGTGCTCATCGAGCTTGGATTCGGCAGCAATCAATCGGAAGCGACGTACCTGAGCGATCAGGACAATCAGCGCGCGCTGGCGAGGAACATCGCGGAGTCCGTGACCGCGTATCTCGCTCACTATCAGTCCCGAGTTGGGGGCGCCCGGTAGCGGTGACGCCGTCCGCGCTCGCAGTCAACGCCGCGGGAATCGACTTTCAAAATCCAGTGTTGCTCGCTGCCGGAACGGCGGCATACGGGCGTGAGCTATCCAGTGTCATAAAGCTCGACGCACTTGGCGGCCTCATCACGAAAGCTGTGAGCGTGGAGCGGCGTCATGGCGCCCGCGCTCCCCGGGTGGCTGAGTTCGAGGGTGGAATGATCAACGCGGTTGGGCTCGCCAACCCCGGAGTCGATGAAGTGCTCGCCGAGCACCTGCCGTGGCTCGCGCAAAACGTTCATGCGGCGAAGGTGCTGGTGAATGTCGTGGGCAATCGTACCGAGGAGTTTGCGAGTGTGGTGTCGCTGCTCGATGATTCTCCCGCGGTCGCGGGCTACGAGCTCAACGTGAGCTGCCCCAACGTGAGAGCGGGCGGAATGGAGTTCGGTGCCGACGCTTCGTCATTGACCGACGTCGTGGCGAGGGCGCGAGCCGCGACCAGGAAACCGATCTTCGTCAAACTCTCCCCGACGCTGCAGGACATCGGTGCAACCGCGAAGGTGGCCGCAGAAGCCGGAGCCGACGGAATCTCGGTGGTGAACACGCTTCCCGGCCTCGTGATTGACGTCGAGGCACGAAAGCCGGCGCTTGGCTTCGGCACCGGCGGTGTGAGTGGGGCGGGACTTCTGCCGGTCGGCGTGCTCGCGACCTGCAAAGTCGCAAAGGCCGTCCGCCTGCCGGTGATAGGAGTCGGTGGGATTTCCAAGGCGACGGATATCGTGCAGTATGTGCTCGCGGGCGCGTCTCTCGTCGCGGTCGGAACCGCGGCGATGCAGCAGCCGAAACTGCCCGAGAAGCTCGTCGACGATCTGGAGAGGTGGTGCCGGAAGAACAACGTGCGCGCGCTGAGCGAGCTCCGCGGGTCCCTCAACTGGGAGAGCTGAGATGACTCCACATTCGCGGCCCGCCGGAACGAGGACCAAAATCGCGACCAAGACGCCACCCGCGCCGCGCACGTCGCGACCGATTCCGATCGTCGCGCTCGATTTCCCCAGCGCCGATATCGCACTGAGGATGGTCGATCAGCTCGGCGACGCCTGCAAATTCTACAAAGTGGGTGGGGAGCTCTTTACCGCTGCCGGACCGCAGGTAGTTCAGACGCTGCGCGCCCTGGGGAAAGACGTGTTCCTGGACCTCAAGCTGCACGACATTCCGAATACGGTTCGTGGAGCGGCACGAAGCGCCGCCGAGATCGGGGCGAAGCTGCTGACGGTTCACGCCACGGGCGGGCGGGAGATGATCGCCGCGGCGGTCGAGGGAGCCGGAGCCCGCTGCGGAATCCTCGGCGTCACGATCCTGACGTCGCTCGACGCGGCCATGCTGCGGAGCGCCTGGGGCCGCAAGTCGCTCGAGGTCTACGGAGAAGTGCTGAGGCTCGCCGGCGACTGCGCCGCCGAGGGGGCTCACGGGGTGGTTTGCAGCGGGCTGGAGGCGAGTAAGATCGGAGCCAAGTACGGGGATAAACTGAAGCTGCTGGTCCCCGGAATCAGGGCGGCCGGGGGCAGGGTCGACGATCAGAAGCGCTCGGTGACCGCGGCTGAGGCCGCCAAGGCCGGGGCGAACTACATCGTGCTGGGGCGGATGATCACGGAGGCCAAGGAGCCAAAGTCGGAGCTCATGGCGGTAATGCGCTCCATCTAAGCTCCGGGAGAGGGATCGGGGCGCTTCGACATGATGCTAGCTCTCCCACCGCGATCCAAACCCCGCGCCCTTCTAACCCCCGGCGCCATCACACTTTGCCCACTCCGGGTGCCTTGCTTTGCCCTGCCAGCCTGTGTATTTTCAAAGGCTAACCTCGGAAAAATTTGGAGGGCTTCGGCCCTTTTTGCTCATCAAGTGGGGAGTGGGACGTGAAAGTTCGTAGCAGCGTGAAGCCGATCTGTGAGCACTGCAAAGTCATCAAGAGACAGGGCGTGACTCGCATCATCTGCAAGCGCAATCCAAAACACAAGCAGAAGCAGGGCTAATTAATGGCGCGTATTGCTGGCGTGGATCTGCCGCGCGAGAAGAAGGTTGAGATCGGACTGACCTACATCTTCGGCATCGGTCGCGCGACCGCCCGCCGGATCCTCAGTACGACCGGCGTGAACGCCGAACAGCGTATTCGCGATCTCAATGACACGGACGTCAACCGCCTGCGTCAGGCGATCGAAAAGGATTTTCGCGTCGAGGGCGCCCTGCGCACTGAAGTCGCGATGAACATCAAGCGCCTCATGGATATCGGCAGCTACCGTGGCATCCGTCACCGCCGCGGACTCCCGGTTCGTGGACAGCGTACGCACACCAACGCCCGCACCAAGAAGGGCCCACGCCGCGCTATCGCCGGCAAGAAGAAGGTAACGAAGTAACTATGGCAATTGGAAAGAAGGTAAAGCGCGTGATAGAGGCGGAAGGAATCGCCCACGTCTCGGCGACTTTCAACAACACTACGATCACGATCACCGATACTCACGGGAACACGATCTCCTGGGGCTCGTCGGGCAAGGCCGGCTTCAAGGGATCCAAGAAGTCGACTCCATTCGCGGCGACTGTCGCCGGTGAGCAGGCGGGACGCGAAGCGATGACGCTTGGTGTGCGCCGCGTGCACGTGAGAGTTCAGGGACCGGGATCGGGTCGCGAGTCAGCGATTCAGGCGCTCGTCGCCGCTGGTCTCCAGGTGAAATCAATCAAGGACGTCACGCCGATTCCGCATAACGGCTGCCGTCCTCCCAAGCGTCGGAGAGTCTAGCCGATGCGTTATACAGATGCGAGCTGTCGCCAGTGCCGCCGCGAGGGGACGAAGCTTTTCCTCAAGGCGACCAAGTGCTTCACCGAGAAGTGCCCGGTCGAGCGTCGTCCGACGCCGCCTGGTCAGCATGGTGCTTCCACTGCCCGCCGCCGCAAGGTGTCGGAGTACTCGAAGCAGCTCCGTGAGAAGCAGAAGATCAAGCGCATTTACGGCGTGAGCGAGAGACAGTTCCGAAATACCTTCGAGCGCGTTGCACCGCTCCCGGGAATCACGGGACACAATCTTCTCGCGGCGCTGGAGTCGCGTCTCGACAACGTCGTGTATCGGATGGGGTTTGCCGGCAGCCGCAAGGCAGCGCGCCAGCTCGTTCGTCACCGCCACGTCGAG
>WNFK01178585.1_pt1 | contig 24816 bp, 30 predicted proteins | sample 5400281 | NCBI WGS metagenome assembly WNFK01 (sample SAMN13153350, study PRJNA577476) | soil metagenome | isolation source: 20 cm soil on Douglas fir-dominated hillslope | place: USA:California | collected 2013-09-17
GAAAGGGTGAAGCGGGCGCGTCGCGAGCAACTCAAGGTAATGAAATGCGTAACCCCAAGCAAGGATGCAGCTTGACGCTCCTTCCCCCCGCCGCTACCGTTCCGCCATGCGTCGCGTCACGCCCGCCGAAATCGCCGTCGTCGACCTGGCTGTGTGCGACCGGTGCGGCCTCTGCCTGCCCCTCTGTCCTCCCGAGTCGATCCACCTCGAGCTCAACGTCCTGACGGTCGATCGCAACACCTGCACCGGGTGCGAGAAGTGCGTCGCCCCCTGCCCCGTCGGGGCCCTGGCGATGGTGGCCTATGCCTGACCTCGACGTCCTGGTCGTGGGCGCGGGGCCCGCGGGCGCTGTGGCCGCCTGGCAGGCGAAGCAGGCCGCGCCGGAGCTGGATGTGGCGCTGTTGGAACGTGACCGCGCCGTTGGGTCACCCGTCCGCTGCGCCGAGGGCGTAGGCGACGCGGGGCTTCGGGAGTTCGCCACACCGGAGGGAGCCGACTGGGCCGCCCGCAAGATCACCCGGGTGATCTTCCTCGCCCCGGACGACACCGAGGTCAAGGTCGCCGAGCGCGACGTCGGGTGGGTGCTCGACCGCACCCGCTTCGACGCCCATCTCGCCGCGCAGGCGGCCGCTGCCGGGGCTGCCGTGCTGGTCGGGACCGAAGCGACCGGTATGGCGCGCGCGGCGGATGGCCGCTGGCACGTCCGGGTCAAGCAACGCGGCGTGGAGGAGATCTACCGGGCGCGGGTCGTGATCGGCGCCGACGGCGTCGAGGCCATGGTCGGTCGCTGGGCCGGGATCGACACGCGGGTGCCGGCCCGCGACATGGAGTCGTGCGCCCAGTACGTCCTTCAAGGGATCGAGTTCGACCCCGACGCGATCTACTTGCAGTTCGGCGACCGCATCGCGCCGGGCGGCTACGCCTGGATCTTTCCTCGCGGCATCGGGGTCGCCAACGTGGGGCTCGGCCTCGTCGCCCTGAAGGCCGACGGGCGCAACGCCCGCGAGTACCTCGATGCCTGGGTCGCGAAACGTTACCCCTTGGCCGCCCGCACGGCGCTGACGGTCGGAGGCGTGATCGTCCACACGACGATCAAGCGGACTTGCGCCGACGGCGTCATGATCGCGGGGGACGCCGCCCACATGATCAATCCCCTGTCGGGCGGCGGCATCGTCAACGCGATGAAGGCAGGCCGGCTCGCCGGGTGCACCGCGGCGGCGGCGATCCGCGAGGGGGACACGAGCGAGAAGCGGCTCGCCAATTATCACCAGGCGTGGATGGACCTGCTGGGGGACGACCACCTCAAGTACTACCGCATCAAGCAGGCACTCGAGGATCTCGACGATTCGTTTTTCAATGGGCTGGCGCGGACCGTGAACGGGATTCCCCAGGAGAAGCGCTCGCTCGGCAGGATCTTTGCGCACGCCCTCGTCAGGCATCCGCAGCTGATTCCGGTGGCCGCACGATTCTTCCTCTAAGGACCTGCAGCATCGACGTCCCGACGGCGCAGCGGTTCGCCACGTGCGCCACGAATCGCCCCACGCTACCCAAGTGATCCTGCCGCAGCCCAAATGGCGTGTCCGTCGCGTCCCACATGTACACGGGCACCCGCGGCAGATGCCATGGCGAGCCGTGGTCTCCTCGGACACCGCCGAACCCCAGCTCGTATCCCGCCGCGTGCGCCAGCCGCTGTACGCGGTCATCGACGGCGCCAAAGGGATAGGCGATCGCCCGTCCGGCCTCAGCGCCGAGTCGTTGGATCAGGACCTCTCGGGCGCGGCCCAGCTCGTCCTTGGCCGTCACGTCATCCACCCACGTGAGGCGACGGTGCCGAGCCCCGTGCGATGCAAAGTCGAACCCCCGCGCCCGCCACTGCTCGATCGCGGACCAGTCGAGGTGTTGCAGCCGGCGCCACGTGTAGCGCACATCCCATCGGTTTTCGCGCCCGATGAAATCGGTGACCACAAAGGTCGTGGCGGTGAACCCGAGGCTCTCGAGGACGGGATACGCATGTTCGGCGAGGGACGCGTAGCCGTCGTCGAAGGTCAGGAGAAAACGGCGTGGGGCGTGGGACGTGGGGTGTGCGGCGGCGAACTCGGATAAGGTCAGCGTGCGCCAGCCGGCGCGCGCCAGCGACTCCATTTGGCGCGTGAAGACCCCCGATGAGACGCGCGTGACGCCCAGCTCGGGCGCGCCGCCGATGCGGTGGTAGCAGAGGACGGGGGGGCGCGCGACCATGGGCACGTGCTGCAAGCTGGCGCTCGCCCCCCATTTCTGGCAACCCCTTCACGGATTCAGGGCACTTACGGCTCGCGGCGCATAGCTCACGCGCCGTACCTCGCGCATCCGGCCGCCACGCACCTTGCCCTCGACGATCTCGTACCCCAGCAGGGCGAACACGCGATTCTCGATGAAAATCGGCCGAGCGTTACCGTACCAGTCCACGCACGACGCCTTGCACCAGTCGCGGCGGCCCCCCGACTCCCGGGACTCGAGTTGCCCGAGCGGCTGAAACGCGCCACCGCGATTCGCCAAGAAGAGCACAGACGCCGAGCCATCGAACAAGTGCTCGTAGCCCGGGCGGCCGGCGCCGCGCACGGGGAGGCCCAGTGTGCCCGAATCGGCGCCGTCGGCCCGGTAGAAGAACCCGTGGCTGCGGAGCTCGCCCTGCGACGCGTTGGCCAGGGTGTACTGCTGGCGGATCTCGGGCCCCCCATCGCGATACGGTGCGAGCCGGATACCGGTGAAATGCAAGTCCCGTGCGTCGGCGCCTACGACGACTGCGTCTGCTCCCAGTACTTCGATCCGATCCACGCCGTGTTGCAGCGCCAGCCGGGTCAGCGTCCCTCCCCTCCACGGCACGACGAAGAGCGTCGCGCGATCCTGCTTCGCATCGACCCACCCGCTGCCCGTGCCGTACAACAGGTAGTCGCCGACGAACCGGTTTTCGAACGTTGCTCCCTCACCATTGGGAGTGGGCAGCGGCCGGTACTGGGCGGCAGGTGCTCTGCTCGTGCCGTCCCCGAAACTCGTCAGGGGTGCGCGCAGCAGGGCGGTCGCCCCTTCCGCCCATTCGGGTGCCCACATGGCGTCGCCCCACGCTTCCGATCGCACCAAGACGTTGAGGTATCCGTCGACGCTTTCGAGAAACGAGAACTGGTCGGCCGGACTGCCCGCGACACCGAGCGCGCTGGGACCGGACCCGTCGAGCGGCAGGCGGCAGAGCAGCGCCGGTGCCGCGCCCCCAGGCCATGTGCTCCACGGCCGCCACTCGCTCAGCCACACGTATACCGCCTTCGGCGACACGTAGAACACGCGGCCCGGCGGACCGATCATCACCGTCGCTTCGCAGCGCAGCGGCTCCTGAGCCAGATCGCAGGATGTCACAGTGTGCAGGGTAACCTCATCGGTCGCCATCTCCCCAGAAGGCCGATAGATGCGCCGCGCGGTAGCGATCCGCTCGAACCGTCCGCCATCCTTTGCCTTCGGGTCCCAGCGGCGCATGGCGGGGAGCCCGGCGAGGGGATCGTCGGTGTCCCAGGGGAGATACATCGGCGTGTAGAACACGAGTTTCCCGTCCACGAGGCGCGACGCGTAATTGCGCGAGGAATAGTAGTCGTTCGACTTAAGATGATACGTATCGACGTGCCGGAGTCGGCCGGTGGGCCCGATGCCGAACACACCCAGCTCGGTCCCGCCGCGCTCGTAGCTGTAGCCGATCACCACGACCTTGTCGCCCCACACGATCAACTCGTCATACCAAGTAGACCGAGGGTCGATACCGGAGCCGAAGGCGTCGATGGCCTCCGTGGGCGCGAGGTCGCCGTCCGCGAGCGCGACCGTGAAGAGCCGTCCGCGGCGCAGCACGATCAAGTGGTTCCCGTGCAACTTGACGATGTCGCCCTCGTCCACGCCGGCGTGTTGCGTATTGGTGATGGAGATTGCCCCGGCCTGGGCCGCTACCGCCCCCAAGATATGGGCCTCACTGAGCATCACCGACGGGGAGCAGAGCTCAACGCTGACATCGAGGGAATCCCCGGGAGCCATCGTGAACCCTCGCCGCTGAGGCTGGTAGCCGATCATCCGGACCGCGAGCGTCAGGGTGTCCTTCGCCTGCCACGTCCCCGGACTCAGGGCAATGCGGTAGCGTCCATCCGACCCGGTCAACACGGTCGTGTCGATCGGTGCAAGGGAAACATTGGCCTTGACGATCGGCTTACCCCATCGGTCGGCGACGCGGCCGGTGACGACCGTGACGCTGCCCTTCCCTCGCGCCAACGCGACGCCGCTGCGGCAGTTCGTGCCGATCCACTGGCGCTGCTCCCGTTCGTCGGCGAGCCGTCGCAGGTAACGCGCTACGTCTTTGTCAGAGTAAAAGGCGGGGAGTGTGTGCGGGGTCTGGGACTGGGCTTGGCGAGACGCCAAGGCAATGGAAATGAAGACGAGAGCACGAAGCATGGCAGCCTCCTGTGGAGAGGGTCTCCACGAGAGACGCCGGACCAGCGGGGCGATGCACAGCTACACGCCTCGCCCTCCCGTCAAGTCACGACTTGCGCCTGGCGGGCGAACCAAGCGCTTGGCGTGCCGACACCGATGATGTGGATCAAGATCCCGTTGAGCAGCACCGGCAGTGCGTGCGGCAACCCCGTCCCATGCAACGCCGACAACGGCACCACCACGAGGTTCATCGTGAGGTAGACAACGACACCGTAGAGCGGGCCCCACACCAACGGCCGCCGCGTCAGGAGCGGGAGACGGCGACTCGCCAAGTAGAACACGGTCACGACCGTGGTGGCGATGGTGAAGTGGAGCGCGACGCCGAGCAGCGCCGTGGGCCAACCTCCCGCGATGGCGGCTTCCCGCCCTAACAGTCCCCCGGCGATTCCCTTGAAGATCTGCAGCGGACCGATGCCGTTCCGTAGGCCGAAAAACACGATGGCATCGAGGCCGTCCAGCACGCCGACGGTCAGGCCGCCATAGGCGATCGCGCGCGCGGGGCTCAGCGACCTCACCGTCCCAGCGACCAGACCACGCCAACCTCGGGGGCCCAATCGGTAGCCTTGGGGGCAAGCCCGATCGCGTTGTCGAGCTTCAGGAAGAACCGATCCCGAATCCGCCACCGCACGCCCGCGACCAGATCCCACTCGTCCATCGCGCCGGTCTCGCCCCCCTCGAAGGCCAGATTGAGACGCACGGCGGGCGACAGGCTCTTCAGGTATTCGACCGAGAACTCTCCGAGATCCCAGAGCCGGTCGTCGTGGTTGTATTCGACGGTGATGCGCGTCGTCATCGTGCCCCACGGAAATGCGCGAATGATGCCGAACCCGGGCTTCACGTCCCAATCCGGGTTGCCGATCAACACTTTGCCCGTCTGCGAGGGAATCGTCACCTCGAGGAAGCCGAACACCTCCGGGCGGCCCCGGTTCTCGCGCACCATGCGGAAGCGTGCCTGGGCTTCCAAATCGCTGAGACCCGACTGCTCGATTCTGCTGGGCATGGTGGACGTATCATCCGGCGCCTTGTCCAGCCGCGCGTGGATACGGCTCGCCTCGAACTCGAGCGCGAGCCAATCGGTTACGCCGTACGCGACAAAGAGCTCGCGGTTGTGGTCGGTGGAGTAGGCGAAGAACGGATTCACGAGCAGCTCGCCGCGGCCCACGTACATCCCGAAGCGCGAGGTCGGCACGCCAAGGCCTCGCTCTTGGGCGGCCGCAGCCGTACAGGCGAATACGAGCAGGAGTAGGGTTTTCACAGTCGTCCTCTCAATAGTCGGCACTGCATCCCCCGTGGCGGCATGTGTAGATGAGGGCCAGTGTAAACGTCCCAAGCACGAGCGCCACGCTCTTCCAGAGCCCCTCGACTGGATCGCCGAGGCGTATCGAGTCGACTGCGGCGTGCGGTAACGCGATGCGGCAGCTGTCGCAGTTGGTGGGTTGCACGAAGGAGATGCCGCTGATCGAGTCGGGCCCGACACGCACCGCATGCCAGCGTCGAGCGGTGCCGCCGGACCAGACTTGGACTTGCTGACGTGGCGATAGCGATCCCGGCTCGAGTTGCTTCGGTTGATGCCACCCTGCGCCGCAGGACGCGGATGACACCGTCAGCGCCGTGACGACGGCGATCGCGGCGCGCGCTTTCACCGACGCTTCTTGGAACGCGCCACGGCGATGGCCTTCTCGGCCCAGGGCAGCAGCGTCTCAGGGTCGTCGAGCAGGTCGGCGGGGACTTCGTAGTAGCCCATCGTCTCCCCGTCTTCACCGTAGGGACGGAATGGTTCCATCTTGCGTGCGGTGAAGTCGGGGCGGTTGGAGTCGTCGACCTTGAAGTAGAGCGTGTCGTTGTCGATGAGGGCGAAAAACAGATCGCCCGAGTAGATCCCGACGCTACCGAACATGCCGCGGGCGCGAACCTTCGGCACGACACGTCCCAATTGCTCGAGGATGAACGTCCGAAAACTCGCGCTGACGGCCATCACGCACTCGGCCCCGTCTCACCCCGATACGCGAGCCGCCCGGTCGCGACGATGATCAACACCGTGAGCGTCATCCCGCAGCCGGCGGCGGAAACGAGCAGGCCCGACACGTGCGCGGCGCTTATGCGATCCCAGTTGCTATATATCGGCACTGCGCACATGAAAAGGAGTGTTGCATTGAGAACGGTGAAGATGAGCCGCAGGCGAGTAGGCATCGCCACCTCCCTATTTACGCGCCGCCGGGGTCGTCTGCCGAAGGACCATAGATGGACGGTACCTTGCCCCCCATAGGCCGCAAGTACGTCGTGAGCTGGCCGCGGTGATGGATCGCGTCGAAGAACATCCCCCACACGAAGTTCTCGATCGAGTCCTTCCACGGCGCCGCTCCCTCCATCAGGAACTGCCCCTGCTTGGTCCATCCCTTCTCATCCAGCTTCGCCATGCGATCCGTGACCGCCTGCGCGCTGCGCTCGAACCAGGCGGCGACGTCCGCCATGTTGCTCGGGGCGGGCTGGTCTTTCCACTCGACCGTCCCGGTTTCCAGCAGGCTGAGCAGGGCCGCCTCTTCGTAGGCGAGCAGTCCAGCCAGCTCGGCGGCGGTGCGTGACTTGGGATCGGGCCGGTAGTCGGCGCGTCCCTGCGGGATGGCTTTGAGCACGTTCACAAACGTGGGAATCTCGGTCTTGCGGCGGGCGAGGCAGAATTCGCGGGTCGACATGCTGGCACCTTGAAAGTTGGAGACCGAACATATCCCGAAGCCAGTTTAGGCGCCAGCCCCTACATCCCGGTGCTGCCGAACCCCCCTCCTCCGCGCGCGCTCGGCGGAAGCTCCGCCACCTCCTGGAGGTCCACCGCCTCAACGCGCTGAAACACGAGCTGCGCGATGCGCGTGCCGCGCGCCAGCACAACCGGCTCGGGCCCGAGGTTGATCATCGGGATCATCAGCTCGCCGCGATAGTCAGAATCGATCGTGGCGGGCGAGTTGGGGAGGGTCAACCCGTGCCTTACGGCCAGCCCCGAGCGGGGCCGGACCTGCGCCTCGTATCCGGCGGGAATGGCGAGCGCCAAGCCCGTGCGCACCAGTCTGCGCTCCAGCGGATTGATGGTGAATTCAGGCTCGGCGCTGCACACATCGTAGCCGGCGGCACCGGCCGTCTGGCGCGTGGGAAGCGGCAAGCCGTCGTGATGCGGCAGCCGGCGGATCTGGACGATCACACCAACGTCTTGGGGTCGACGAGCCGCAGGCCGAACGCCTCCGCCACCCCAGGGTAGGCGACCTCGCCCTCGACCACGTTGAGCCCCAACGCCAACGCCGCATCCTGCTTGCACGCCTGCTTCCAGCCCAGCTTGGCGAGGCGCTTGGCGTACGGGAACGTCGCGTTGGTAAGCGCGAGCGTCGAGGTGCGCGGCACGCCCCCCGGCATATTCGCGACCGCGTAGTGAATGATCCCATCGACCACGTACGTCGGCTGCTCGTGGGTGGTCGGCTTGATCGTCTCGATGCAGCCGCCCTGATCTACCGCCACGTCCACGATCACCGATCCCGGCTTCATCAGCTTGAGATCGCCACGGCGCACCAGGTTGGGCGCCTTGGCTCCCGGGAGCAGCACCGCCCCGATCACGAGATCGGCGCGCTTGAGCTGATCGAGAATGTTGTGGCGATTGGAGAAGAGCAGCTCGACATTGGGGGGGAGTACGTCGGAGAGGTAGCGCAGGCGGTCGAGCGAGACATCGAGCAGCGTGACGTGGGCGCCGAGCCCGGCGGCCATCTTGGCGGCGTTGGTGCCGACCACGCCGCCCCCAATGATCAGCACCTCGGCGGGCAGCACACCCGGCACGCCACCCAGCAGGATTCCGCTCCCCCCGAACACCTTCTCCAAGTACTTCGCTCCCTCCTGCACCGCCATCCGGCCGGCGACCTCGCTCATGGGCGTCAGCAGCGGCAGCTCACCCGTGGAGAGCTGGACCGTCTCGTACGCGATGGCGACGCAGCCGGACTTGATGACGGCCTTGGTCAAGGGCTCCGACGCGGCAAAATGGAAGTAGGTGAACAGCACCTGACCTTTGCGCATCCTCGGCCATTCGGACTCGATCGGCTCTTTGACTTTGAGGATCAGCTCCGCTTTGGCCCAGACCTCGTCGGCGCCCTTGACGACCTGCGCGCCGACGGCACGATAGGCGTCGTCCGAAAATCCCGAGCCGAGTCCCGCGCCCTGCTCGACGAGGAGCGTATGCCCGTCCCCCGCCAGCGATTCCGCGCCCGCCGGCACGAGCGCCACGCGGTTCTCGTTCGTCTTGATCTCCTTCGGGACTCCGACGATCATGACTCACCTTTGGACTGTGGGCCTAGCGAGACGACAGTCTGGCGCTCGGGCGCGAAGAACTCCGCGGCGGCGTTGGCCATGTCGTCCGCGGTCAGTGCCGCAACGGTCGCGAGCATGTCGTCGAGGCTGAGATACGGCTCGCCGTTGACCGATGTGCTGGCCAAACGATACATCTTGGCTGTGGGACTCTCCAGCGACAGCATCAGCTGCCCCAACGTTTGCTGTTTGGCGTCGTCGAGCGCCGTGCCCGACAACCCTTCGCGCGCGAGGCGGGCATACTCCTCACGGATCGCCGCGGTCGCTTCCGCGGCGCGCGCCGGCTGCGTTCCCACATACACGCCCGCGACGCCCATCGCGCGGTAGAACGACGTGAAGCTGTAGATCGCGTAGGCCAATCCCAGCTCCTCGCGGATCCGCTGGAACAGCCGGCTCGACATCCCGCCTCCGAAGATGTTCGAGAGGACGAGGAGCGCGAATTTGCGGCGGTCCGAGTACGGCACCGTGTCGGTCGCGAAGACGATGTGCGTTTGCGCTGTGTCTTTGTGGAAGTGAAGCGGGACGCCCCGCACAGCCGCCGGGACCGCCGTCGCGAGCGGCGCGTCCTTCTCCCCTCTCCCGTCTTGCCGGTCGAACCACCCCTGCCTCGCGACCTCTTCGAGGAGCGCTTCGTGCTCAAAGTTCCCCGCCCCCGCGATCACGCAGTTCCCCGGGAAGTAGGCCCCCCTGTGCAGCTGCTTCAGGTCGTCCGCCGAGAGGGCGCCGACGGTCTCCCGCGTTCCTAGAATCTGGAACCCGTAGGAGTGTTCCGGCCACAGCGTCTCGTAAGCGAGGTCGAAGACCTGATCGTCGGGCGTGTCGAGGACGGTGCTGATCTCCTCGAGGACCACCTTGCGCTCGAGCTGGAGATCGGCGTCGCGCAGCACCGGACGCCGCACCAGGTCGGTGATCACGTCCAGCGCGCGCGCCAAATCCGCGTCGAGGACGCGGGCGTGGTAGGCCGTCGAGTCTCGGGAGGTGTAGGCGTCGAGCGAGCCGCCCCGCGCCTCGAGGGCGAGGGCAATCTCCTGGGCGGAGCGCCGCTCGGTCCCCTTGAACACCATGTGCTCGAGCAGGTGCGACACGCCCATTTTGGGCCGGGGCTCGTGGGCGCTGGCGGTCCGCACCCACACCCCCATGGCCGCCGATCGCACCGACGGCACGCGCTCGGAGAGCACCGTGACGCCGTTCGGGGCGCTGGTCCGATGGATCTCCCGGTCGAGCCGGACGGTTTCCATCGGCCGGCTAGTTCTTCTCGAGCAGCGCCTTCCGGGACAACTTCATGCGGCCGCGCTCGTCCACCTCGAGCAGCTTGACGCGCACGTGGTCGCCCCGTTTGACCACGTCTTCGGTCTTCTCGGTGCGGCCGTGCTGCAGCTCGGAGATGTGAAGCAGGCCCTCGACGCCCGGAGTGATCTCGACGAACGCCCCGAACGCCGTCGTGCTCTTCACGACGCCTTCATAGATCTTGCCGACTTCGGGCTCCTGAATCAGCCCGGCGATCATGTCGCGGGCCCGCTCGCCGCCCTCGCCGACCGCCGAGATGGTGACCAACCCCGTGTCGTCGACATTGATCTCCGCGCCCGTCTGCTCCTGGATGCCGCGGATCGTCTTGCCCTTGGGACCGATGAGATCGCCGATCTTGTCGGGCCGGATCTGCATCGTGATGATACGCGGCGCGTACTTGGAGAGCTGCGAGCGCGGCGTGGGAATCGTCTGCTGCATGATGTCGAGAATGTGGAGCCGCGCCTTCTTGGCTTTCTCCAGCGCCTCGCTGATGACCTTGAAGTCGAGCCCTTCGATCTTGATGTCCATCTGAATCGAGGTGACGCCTTCGCGCGTTCCGGCGACCTTGAAGTCCATGTCGCCCAGATGGTCCTCGCTGCCGAGGATGTCGGTCAGGATCGCGACGCGTTTCCCTTCCTTGATGAGCCCCATCGCGATGCCGGCACAGGCGGACTTCACCGGCACGCCGGCGTCCATCAGCGCGAGCGAGCCGCCGCACACCGTGGCCATCGACGACGAGCCGTTCGACTCGAGGATGTCGGAAACGATACGCAGCGTGTAGGGGAACTCTTCGTACGGCGGCAGAATCGCTTGGATCGCGCGCTCGGCCAGGGCGCCGTGTCCCACTTCGCGGCGCGACGTGCCGCGAATCGGCTTCACCTCGCCCGTCGAGAACGGCGGGAAGTTGTAGTGCAGCATGAACGACTTGGTCGTCTCCTGCGCCACGTCGATCGAATCGATGCGCTGCTCGTCCCGCGTCGTGCCCAGCGTCACGGAGACCAGCGCCTGCGTCTGGCCGCGCGTGAACAAGGCGGAGCCGTGCGTGCGCGGCAGCCAACCCACTTCGCAGCTGATGGGCCGGACTGTATCGAGGTCTCGTCCGTCGACCCGCTCGCCGGCCGTCAGCACCTGCTCGCGCATCGTGTGGTATTCGATGTCTTCGATGACGCGCCCGACGTCCTTCACGTTGTCGGGGAATTCCTCGGCGAGCTGCTCCTGAATTGTGGCCTTGAGGGCGCCGGCGGCTCGACCTTGGTCCATTCCATCTTGGGCTGCCGCATCTCGGCGGTCAGCTCGTCGGCTGCCTCGAGCAGCTCCTGGATGCCTTTGTGGGCGACTTCCAGGGCCTTGATGATCTCGGCCTCGGTCAGCTCCAGCGCGCCCCCTTCGACCATCACGATCGAGTCCTTGGAGCCCGACACGATGATGTCGACGTCGGAGAACTCGAGCTGCTGGAACGTGGGGTTCAGGATCCATGCGCCCTCCACGCGGCCAACCCGCACGGCGGCGACGGGCCCGTTCCAGGGCACCTTCGACATCGACAGCGCCGCCGAGGCCGCCGTCACGCCGAGCACGTCCGCGTCGTTCTCCTGGTCGGCCGAGAGGACGTAGATGAAGACCTGAACTTCGTTCTTGAACCCTTCAGGAAAGAGGGGGCGGATCGTGCGGTCGGTCACGCGTGCCGAGAGGATTTCCTCGTCGGAGGGCCGGCCTTCACGCTTCAGGAAGCCGCCGGGAATCTTGCCCGCGGCGTAGGCCTTCTCGCGGTATTCGACGGTGAGGGGGAAATAGGGGAGGTTGGCGATGTTGTCGGACACCGTCACCGCCGCGAGCACCACCGTCTCACCGTACTGTATGAGGCAGGACCCCGCCGACTGCTTGGCCAGCCGACCCGCTTCGAGTCTCAGCTTCCGGCCCGCGAATTCACGCTCTACGTGCTTCACCAGATTGCCTTGTTCTAGAGCACAGGAAAATACGCCGAGCGCCCCGGTGCTCTTCCCGGGGCGCCCTGCGCGACGCCGATCTGACTAATGGCGGAGGCCCAGCTCGTCGATGAGCTGCCGGTACTTCGCGAGGTCGCTGCGCTTCAGGTACTCCAACAGGCGGCGGCGGCGGTTAGCCATTCGAAGCAAGCCGCGCTGCCCGTGGTAGTCCTTGGCGTGCGCTCGGAAGTGCTCGGTGAGGCTGTTGATCCGCTCGGTGAGCAGCGCAACCTGCACCTTGGTAGATCCGGTGTCGCGGTCGTGTTGCCCGTACTTCCTGACCGGCGTCGTCTTGTCATACATCAGAGCTAGTTCCCTAATCGTTGTTAGCTGCGTAAGTTACCCGGCCTCGACTCCGTTGTAAAGTGCGCCCGTGACACACGCTGCCACCGATCTCGTCGGCCGGACCCTCGGGCCCTACGACCTGGAAAAGCTCCTCGGCCAAGGGGGCTTCGCCTGGGTCTTTGTCGGGCGCGAGATCGACGGCACGCCCGTCGCCGTCAAGGTCTTGAAGCCCCGCTACGCCGGCGACCCGCAGTTCGAGTCTCGCTTCCGCAACGAAAGCGAGATCGCCGCCAAGCTCGAGCACCCCAATATCATCCGCATCCGCGCCGTGGCGAAGGCCGGCGACCACGTCTATTTCGCCATGGACTTGTGCGCCGACAGCCTCGGCGCGCGCCTCGCGCGGGAGGGGCCCCTCCCCGAGGAAGACATCGTGCGTCTGGCGCGCGACATCATCGCCGCCCTCGACTTCGCCCACGGCCGGGGCGTCATCCACCGCGACCTGAAGCCCGACAACGTCCTGATTCGGTCCGACGGGACCGCGGTGCTCACCGATTTCGGCATCGCCCGCGCCGTCTCGGGCTACGTGGCCTCCACCGGCGTCAACATGACGATCGGGACGCCGCACTACCTCTCGCCCGAGCAGGCCCAGGGCCGCGCCTTGGACCAACGCGCCGATTATTACGCGCTGGGGGTCACCCTGTACAAGGCTGCCACCGGCGACGTGCCCTTCAGCTCGACCGATTGGTTCGAGCTGGCCCGGATGCACGTCGAGGATCCCCCGCCCCCGCTGCGCAAGAAGCGCCCCGATCTGTCGAAGCGGTTCGAGCGCGTGGTGCTCAAGTGCCTCGCGAAGCACCCGGACGACCGCTACTCGAACGCCGGCGAGCTCCTCGGAGAGCTGCAGGACGTCGTCGAAAAGCGGCGGGCCACGGTCGAGATCGGCGCTGCGCCCATCGGCACGAAACAGCAGCTCGCCATCACCGGCGCGATGACGCGGCGCCGGCGCACGTCGTGGCTCGTGATCGCGGGGGTGGCAGCGGGGCTCGTCGCGCTGATCGCGCTCGTCGTCAAACTGATGCGGTAAAGAACTTCCGGACGGCGGTGTAGAGACGAGACCAGAGGCCGGGAGCCAGGAGCGAGGAACTGGAAGTGGGCGGCTCCGCTTGACCCAGAACTCCGTGCACTGCCTCCCGCAGGGCTCCTTCGTACTCCTTCGGAAACGGTCGGTTGGTCAGGCGCACGGCGAATCCGGGCTTTTCGGTGGACCCTGTCAGCTCGACGATGCCTGGGTGTGCCCGTTCGACGACTTCCATCACATGTCGCAACCGCTCCCGGCTCCCCGCTCCTCGCTCCTCGCCGTAGTAGGCCGCCGCCACCACCTCCACGACGCGCTCCGCCTTGACGCGGCCGGCGACGTAGTCTTCGAGCACGGCCCTAACGGGGAAGGATCCGGAGGACATCGTTCACGAGCGCCAGCGCCATAAGGCCGAGGATGACCAGGAACCCGAATTGCGTGAGGCGCAACCGGAGCCGCACCGAGAGAGGCCTGCGCAAGACGGCCTCGGCGATGAGGAACACTGCCTGGCCGCCGTCCAGGACGGGAATGGGGAGCAGGTTCAGCACCGCCAGGCTCACCGAGAGGAACGCGATGAAGTTGAGGAACCAGTCGAGCCCGAGCCGGGCGACCTGACCCGACATCTGGGCGATCAGGATCGGGCCTCCCACCTCGCGCACCGACGCTTGCCGCAGGATCAGCCGTTTCACTGACCCCACCACGGCCCCGATCTGCTCGATCGTCTGCGCCGCGCCGCTGCCGATCGCGGTGCTCAAAGCCACCCGCTCGCGCACGGTCGGCTGGTCTTGCAACGCACCGATCAAGCCGTAGGTCTTGGGCCGGGGCGAGGTGCTATCGGTCTCCGTCTGCACTTCCGGCACGACCGTGACCGTCACCACGCTGTCGCCGCGCAGGGCTGCTACCTGGAGCGCCTGGCCCGGGCTGTTCCAGATCTTCCGCAGCATGTCGTTCCAGGAGCGCACCGTGTCGCCGCCCGCGCGCACAATCACGTCGCCGGACTTGAGGCCCGCGCGGGCCGCCGGCTGGCCCGGGTACACGATCCCAAGGCGCGCCGGCAGGAGGGGCACGAGCGCGCGCGCCACGCCGGCGCGGGCGAGCCGGAGCGTTGAGCACCCGATCCACGACCTGATTCCACGTCCTGACGGTGTGGCCGTTGATGCGCACAATCCGATCGCCGTGGGCCAGTGTCGCCAATGTGCGCGCGCCCTCCGGGAGCAGACCTGTCGTTACCGAGTCGATCTGCGTGGTGGCGAGGCGCGGCACGCCGACGATGGCGCCCACCCCGGCGTAGATGGCGAACGCCAGCAGCACGTTCATCGACACGCCGGCGAGGATCACGGCCATCCGCGCCCACAGCGATTGCCGGTCGAACGCGCGCGCCGGATCCACGGGCGTGGCGCTCTTCCCGCCCTCCAGCTCACCCGCCATCCCCTCGTCCTCGAGCCCCGCCATCTTCACGTAGCCACCGAGGGGAATCCAGGAGATCCAGTACTCCGTCTCACCGCGGCGGAATTCGACCAGCGGACGGCCGAACCCCAGCGAAAACCGCAGCACCTGGATGCCCACGACTTTCGCCACGAGAAAGTGTCCCAGCTCGTGCACGAAGATCAGCACGCCGAGGACGACGATCAGCGACCCGATCGTCAGGAGCATCCGGCCTCCCGGGCGATGCGGCGCGCGGCGGCGTCCGCCGCGAGCACCGCGTCGAGCGACTGGGCGTCACCGGCACTGGACCCCTGCTCATCCAGTGTCGCGGCGATGATCTCGGCAATCCGCCCGAACGCGATGCGCTCGGCCAGGAACAGCTCGACGGCGACTTCGTTCGCCGCGTTGAATACGGCGGGGGCTGTGCCGCCCAGGCGCGCCGCGTTGCGTCCCAGCCGGTAGGCCGGGAACAGCTCGGGCCGCACGGGCTCGAACGTCAAATCCCCTGCCGCGACGGGGTCGAAGCGGCGGGCGCCGTCGTCGGGGACGCGGTCCGGGTGCGTCAACGCGTACAGGATCGGCAGCTCCATCGTCGGGAATCCCACCTGCGCGAGCACCGATCCGTCCACGAACTCGGTAAACGCATGGATCACCGACTGCGGGTGGATGACGACATCCACGCTCTCATAGTCCACGTCAAACAGATAGTGCGCCTCGATCACCTCGAGCGCCTTGTTGACGAGGGTCGCCGAGTCCACGGTGATCTTCTTGCCCATCTTCCACGTGGGATGACGCAACGCCTCGGTGACGGTGGCCTGCGCCGCCCGCGCCGGCTCCCACGTGCGGAACGGCCCGCCCGACGCCGTGAGGATCAGGCGCGCCAGCTCCGCCGGGCGCCGTCCCGTCACACACTGCAGCACCGCGCTGTGCTCCGAGTCCACGGGGACGATCTCGCCGCCGCCGTCGCGCGCGGCGCGCGTGACCAGCTCGCCGGCCATCACGAGGGTTTCCTTGTTCGCGAGGGCGACGCGCTTGCCGGCCTTGAGCGCTGCCAGCGTCGCCTCGAGGCCAGCCGCGCCGACGATCCCATTCACGACGATCCGCACGTCAGGATGTGTCGCAGCCTCCACGAGGCAGGCCGTCCCGCTCCTTGCTCCCTGCTCCTTGCTCCCACCACCATCCACCAGACCTACGAATGCCGGTTCCCACTCCGCCGCCTGACGAGCGAGCAGGTCTTTGTTGGAGTGCCCCGTCAGCGCCACCACCTTGAACCGCTCCCGCTGGCGCGCCAACACCTGCAGCGTCGAACAACCGATCGAACCGGTCGAGCCGAGAATCGCGACGCCGACGGTCATATCACACCGAAGAGCCGAAACAGACCGGCCGCCGCGGGCACCACGAAGTAGAGCGAGTCGAGGCGGTCGAGTACGCCGCCGTGCCCCGGGATCAGGTTCGACGAATCCTTCACACCTGCCTCGCGCTTGAACAGCGACTCCGCGACGTCACCGACTTGCGCGACCACGCCCACCACGGCACCGACCGTCACCAGCTGCCACACCGCGAAGTTCCAGCCGACGTGGTTCAAGACGAGCAACCCAAGCACCACCGCCGTCAGGACCGAGCCCACGAATCCGCCCACGGCGCCCGACCGCGTCTTGTTGGGCGAGAGCACCGGAGCGAGTTTTGGGCCCCCGACCTTGACGCCCACACCCATCGCGGCGGTGTCGCCGATCCATGTGATGACGAGGGGAAAGAGCGTGAGGCAGAGGTACGCGACCGGCTGACTGGCGGCATTGGTGCCGTGGCGGATTGGGATGAGGAACGCCAGCAGCGCGGAAGCGTAGAGACAGCCGAACAGCGTGACCGACACGACCGCGAGGGGCTTCCCCGTCGGGCCACGCCGGAACATCGCGACGACGAGCGTCACCATGAGCCACACCGCGCCCAAGTACAACGCGGGGTCGGCCCAGTGGGTGTCGGACGGGATCGCCGCGGCCGCGATACCGCCGGTGCGATCGAGCGCATCGATCCCTTGGCGCCGCGCCAAGTCGTAGATTTCTCGCGCGCCGAGCACGCCCAGCACGGCGAGCACGATGGCGAAGGGCCAGCCGCCCAACCACACCACGCCGACCGCCAAAGGAATGGCGACGCCCGCAAAGGCGATGCGCAGCGTCAGGTTACTCGCCATCAGACCGTGACTTTGCCGAACCGGCGGTCGCGCCGCTGATAATCGAGGATCGCCTCGAACAGAGTCTGGCGCGTGAAGTCGGGCCACAGGACGGGGGTCATGTACAGCTCGGTATAGGCGAGCTGCCACAACAGGAAGTTCGAGAGGCGCAGCTCCCCCGACGTGCGGATGAGGAGATCGGGGTCGCCCCAGGGCGCCGTGTAGAGCTTGGCGCGGATGGCATCCTCGTCCAAGTCCTCGAGCTTCTTGGTCCCTTTGAGGACTTCTTCGGCGAGGAGCCGCGCCGCGCGCGCGATCTCGCCGCGCGACGAGTACGAGATGCAGAGGTTGAGCGACAGCTTCGTGTTCGCGGCTGTTTCGCGCTCCACCCGCTCGACCGCCTCACGACCCGTCGGGATCAAGCGACTCCGATCTCCCAGGACATGCACGGCGACGCCCTGCTGCGCCAGCTCCGCCACTTCGCGGGCGATGTACTCCTCGAGCAGATCCATCAGCGCCGAGATCTCAGTGGGGGGGCGCTTCCAGTTCTCCTCGGAGAAGGCGAAGAGCGTCAACACCTCGACGCCCGCGTCGATCGCGCCTTCGACCGTCTCCCGCACCGCCTTCATCCCGGCGCGGTGGCCGAAGGGCCGGGGGAGCCGGCGTTCCGCCGCCCAGCGCCCATTGCCGTCCATGATGATCGCCACGTGGCGGGGAATCGGGCCCGGCAGCATCAGACTTCCATGATCTCCGCTTCTTTGCCCTTCACCGCCGCGTCGACGAGCTTCAGATGCTCGTCGTGGATCTTCTGGGCGTCCTTCTCGGCCTTCTTCTGCTCATCCTCGGACACGTGCTCGGTCTTCTTGATCTTGTTGATCGTCTCGGTGCGCGCGTGACGGATCGCGACGCGCCCTTCCTCCGCGAGCTTGTGAATCACCTTCACCAGCTCCTTGCGCCGCTCCTCGGTGAGGGGCGGCAGGGGGATGCGGATGATGTTGCCGTCGTTGGAGGGGGTGAGCCCCAGGTCGGAGGCGAGGATCGCCTTCTCGATCGCCTTGAGCAGGGTCTTGTCCCAGGGCTGGATCGTGAGGAGCTTCGGCTCGGGCGCGGCGACGCTGGCCACCTGGGTCAAGGGCATGTCGTTCCCGTAGGCCTCGACGCGGACCAGATCGAGCAGCGCGGTGGTCGCCTTACCCGTCCGGACCGTGGCGAACTCGCGCTTCACCGCGTCGACCGTCTTGTCCATCAGCTGCTTCGCGTGCTTCAGGTGGTCGGCCAGGGTGGTCGTCATTGGACGATCGTGCCGACGCGCTCTCCGGCCAGCACTCTGGCCGTCGCGCCGGGCTGGTTGATGTTGAACACCACGATGGGAAGCTTGTTCTCCTTGCAGAGGCCGAAGGCGTTCGCATCCATCACCGCGTACCCCTTCACCAGCGCCTGCTGAAACGACAGCTCCGGAATAAACTTGGCCTTCGGGTCCTTCTTAGGGTCGGCGGTATAGACGCCGTCCACGTTCGTCGCCTTGAGGATCACCTTCGCCTCGATTTCGAGCGCGCGCAGCACCGCCGCCGTATCGGTCGAAAAGTACGGGTTTCCCGTCCCACCCGCGAAGATGACCATGCGACCCTTCTCGAGATGCGATCGCCGTCATCACCCGGGTATCCACGCCTTTCTTTTCCAGGATGTCCTGGAGCGCCAGGGCGTTGATGATGGTCGCCAGCATCCCCATGTAGTCGGCCGAGACGCGATCCACGCCCTGTTTGCTGGCGGTAGTCCCGCGCAGGATGTTGCCGCCGCCCACCACCAGGCCCAGCTGCACACCGGTGGCCGCGACACTCTTCAGTTCGTCCGAGACCCGGTCGATGACGCCGAAATCGATGCCCGCGCCGGCGCGACCGGCGAACGCCTCCCCTGAGACCTTGAGGAGCGCGCGCCGGTACGCCAGCTTGGCTGCCACCTAGTTGCCGCCGAGCTCGAAGCGCGCGAAGCGGCGGACTTCGACCTTCTCCCCCGTCTTGCCGGACAGCTCCTTGACGAGCTCCCCCACGGTGCGCTTGTCGTCCTTCACGAACTTCTGTTCCAGCAGGACGCGCTCTTCGTAGAACTTCCGCATCATGCCGTCCACGATCTTGGCGCGGATGTTCTCCGGCTTCTTCTGCTCGGCGACCTGGGACTCGTAGACCGTGCGCTCGCGCGCCACCACGTCCGCCGGCAGATCCTCGATCCGGACGGCGAGCGGGTTCGTCGCCGCGATGTGCACGGCCACCTCCTTGGCGAGCGCCTGGAAGTCGTCGGTGCGGGCCACGAAGTCGGTCTCGCAATTCAACTCGACCAAGACGCCGACCGAGCCGTCGAAGTGGATGTAGGACCCGATCCACCCTTCGGACGCCTCGCGCCCGGCCCGCTTGTCGGCCTTGGCCGCGCCTTTCTTGCGCAGGATGTCGACGGCCTTTTCGAGGTCGCCGCCGGCCTCTTCCAGCGCCTTCTTGCAGTCCATCATGCCGGCGCCCGTGCGGGCCCGCAGCTCGGCCACGAGCTTTGCCGGAATCTCTTTCACAGTTGCCACGCGATTTCACTCCTCACAAAAACGCCGCCCTCGCGCCGTTGGGCCGGAGGGCGGCGGTCGGTAATACCCCCAACGGGTCCGGTTACGCCTCGCCCCCGCCGACGGGCTCAGCCGGGGCCGGCGCCTCTTCCGTCTTCAGCCGGGCAGCGATCGCCTCCGGCTTGGGCCGCCGCTTGCGACGCGCGGGCCCTTTCTTCTTTCCACCTTCCGCCTCGGCCTCGACGCCCGTCTCGGTCGAGTACGTCGTGCCCTCACCCTCTTCAGCGGTGTCCCGCAGCGGCATCTGGTGTCGCGCTTCGCCGATCACGTCGGACACCGCCGCCGTGATGAGCGAGACGGCGCGAATCGCGTCGTCGTTGCCCGGGATCGGGATGTTAATCAGGTCCGGGTCGGCGTTCGTATCCACGATCGCCACCACGGGGATTCCCAGTTTGTTGGCCTCGGCAACGGCGATGCGTTCCTTCTTCGAGTCGACGATGAACAGCGCGCCCGGGAGCCGGCCCATGTTCTTGATGCCCGCGAGGTTCTTGTCGAGCTTCACGCGCTCGCGATCGAAGAGCAGCTGCTCCTTCTTGGTGTAGTTCGCGAACTCGCCGTCGGCGGCGCCCTGCTCCAGCTCTTTCAAGCGCTTGATCTGCTTCTTGATCGTCTGGAAGTTCGTCAGCGTGCCGCCCAGCCAGCGCTCGGTGACGTAGAACGCCCCGGAGCGCTTCGCCTCCGCCTCGAGAATGCCCTTCAGCTGCTTCTTGGTGCAGACGAAGAGGACGCCCTCACCCTTCAGCACCACGGCGCGCAGCAGTTCCTGCGCCTCGTGGAGCTGATGGAGGGTCTTCTGGAGGTCGATGATGTAGATGCCGGAGCGCTCGGCGAAGATGAAGCGGCGCATCTTCGGATTCCAGCGGCGCGTCTGGTGCCCGAAATGGACACCCGCTTCCAACAAGTCTTGCAACTGAGGCTGGGCCATGCACTCCCTTTCGTGGGTTTTGACTCCGCCGCCGCTCTCATCTCTCGCCCCACCCCGCAGGGACCCAGGGCGAGATCAAACGGCGTGAGAGATTGCCTTCTTTACCGCTTGCTGAACTGGAACCGCTTGCGCGCGCCAGCGCGGCCCGGCTTCTTGCGCTCGACGGCGCGCGGATCGCGCGTCAGGAGCCCCTGCTCCCGCAGCTTCTTGCGATGCCGGTCGTCCGCCAACACCAGCGCCCGGGCGATCCCGAGGCGCAGCGCCCCGGCCTGGCCGGTCTGGCCGCCGCCGTTGACCCGCGCCTTCACGTCGAAGGCGCCCAGCGTGTCGGTGGCGACGAACGGCTGCTGAATGTGGCTCACCAGGGACGGCCGCGGGAAATAGTCGCCCAGCGTCCGGCCGTTGATGTGCCACTTCCCCGATCCCGGCGTCAAATACACCCGCGCGATGCCGAGCTTGCGGCGGCCGATGGCGTGCCAGCGCAGCTCCGGTTGAATCGCCGTCACTTGGCCTCCACCGCCACGAGGGGCGTCGGCTGCTGCGCCGCGTGCGGATGCGTCGGGCCGGCGTACACCTTCAGCATCTGCTTCACGTGCTGACGCGAGAGCGTCGTCTTCGGCAGCATGCCCCAGACGGCCTTCTCGATCACCCGTTCCGGGTGTTTGTTGATCACACTCTGGACCGGCGTGAAGCGCTCGTGGCCCATGTAGCCCGTGTGCCGGAAGTACCGCTTCTGCTCGATCTTACGGCCCGTCAGCTTCACGCGCTCGGCGTTGATCACGATGACCGCGTCACCGCCGTTCACGTACGGCGTGAACGTCGGCTTGTGCTTGCCGCGCAGAATCTGGGCAATGCGGCTCGCGAGCCGGCCGAGCGGCTGATCTGCCGCGTCGACGACCCACCAGTTATGCACGATGTCTGCGGTCTTCAGCGTGTACGTCTTCATGCCCTTTTTCGCGCCCGGAATTAGACAGACGCGATATCTAACCGGGGCGTAAGGGCCTGTCAACCCGAGGGTTCCGCGTTTACGACGGGACCGAGTGTGACGAGCGCCGCGCCCTTGTCCACCGTCTGGCCGGCGGCGACGTGGACCGTTTCCACCACCCCTGGCCGCTGTGCGCGCAGCTCGTTCTCCATCTTCATCGCCTCGACGACGACCAACCCGGCCCCAACCTCGACGTGCTGCCCCACCGCCACCTCCACCCGGATGACGAGCCCCGGCATCGGAGCCTTCACGACGCCGCCTCCCACCGGCGGCTTCCCGCGGCCGGTCAACGCCTGGATTTGGCGGGTGCGATCGTCCACCGCCTCGACCTCGAAGCGCTCGCCCACGGCGCCCAGCGCCCACCGCAGCGGCGCCGTCCCGTCGAGACTCTGCGCGGCCACGGTCCACGAATGGCCCGCGAGCAGGAGGTGGTACAGCGGCGTCCCCGGCACCGCCGCCAGGTGCGCCTCGAAGGGCTCACCGTCCACGGTCACGCGGCCGCCGCCGACGTCGATTTCGTAGGTGCGCGCGTGGAGGGTGACGAAGTATTTCACGAGGTCACGCGGCCTCCAAGACCACAACTGTCTCCACATGCGCCGTCTGTGGAAACAGATCGAAGGCCTTAAGGGCCGCGACCTGATAGTTCACGTTCAAGCGGTGCAGGTCGCGCGCTAGCGTGGCCGGGTCGCACGACACGTACACAACTCGATTCACGGGCTCCGCCGTCAGACGCAGCGTCACATCCCAGTGGAGGCCGGCGCGCGGTGGGTTGACGACGACCGCGTACGGCACTGGGAGGCTCGGCAGCACGTCCTCGGCACGGCCGGCGATGAATCGCACCGGGGAGTCCTCCGCCTTGCGGGAGCGCGCCCAGCCGATCGCCGCTTCGTCGGCATCCACGCTGACCACATTCGCACCCCGTTCGGCGAGCAGTGCGGCCGTATCGCCGATGCCGCCATATAAGTCCCACACCGTGCGGCCTCGCACTTCCCCCAACTGCTCCACCGCCCAGCGGCGCGCCAGCATCCCCATCTCGGGATGCACCTGCTCGAACGCGGTCGCGGGGAACCCCGTCGCGGGTCCGGCCATCACCCGAGCCGCGCCGTCGACGGGCCGCCACCAACAGATCACCTCGTCGCCGTTCGGCAGCACCCGGCGGAGTCGCTCGGCGTCGAGCCACGGCTCCCCCGTCGCTTCGGCGATCACGTGGCGGCGCCCCTCGCGGTCCAATCGCAACGTGAGTCGCGTCAGCCCTGGGGGCAGGACGTCGAAGTGCGCGCGCACTTCGCGCCACAGCGCCATCAGGCGGAAGTCCGCGATGTGACAGTCGGCGAGGGGGAACACGAAGTTCGGCCGGTCATGCGGATGAAAGCCCGCGGTTCCACCTTTCACTTCCATCGAGATCTTCGCGCGGTAACGCCACTCTTCGACCGCCTCCACGATCTCGGGGTCTGGGACGTCGAGCTTGCCGATGCGCCGCAGGGCGTCGCCGACGATCGCACGTTTCGCGGCGAGCTGTGCGTCGTATTCCAGATGCTGGAGCTGGCAGCCGCCGCAGCGGTCGTGCGTGTAATGGGGACAGGGCGGCGCCACGCGCCCTGGTCCCGCGCCGGCCACTTCGCCCACCGACGCGCGCCCGAAGCTGCGCGACAGCTTGAGACTCCCGTCCTTCAGCTTGATGCGGTCGCCGGGCGCGGCGCGCGGCACGAACACCGCCCGGCCATCGGCGAGCCGGCCCACGCCGTCGCCGCCGGCGGCGATGCCCGTGATAGTCACGAGATCACTCACGTAGGCCTTCCCTCAGCCCCGCCTCGCCCCAGGCGGTTGGACGGCCGGACGGCCCGACGGCCAATTGAGGGTGGGAGGTGGTGCGACGCTCGTCCGCCAGCAGCGCCGCCGTGACCGCGACGGCCCGCTCGAGCCCGTCCTGCGGCGGAGCCGCGAGCACGCGCGAGCCCACCCGTTCCAGGTACGTGATGTCCAGCTCCCCGCGGCGGAACTCGGGATCGTCCATCACGCGCAGATGGAACGGCTGGGCCGTCGGCAGCCCGACGATCACCAGCTCGCGCAGCGCGCGGCGCATCCGTTGGATCGCGATCTCACGGGTCTCGCCCCACGCGATGAGCTTCGCGATCAGCGGATCGTAGAACAGCGTCACCTCGTTCCCCGCTTCGACGCCGCCGTCCCAGCGGATCCCGGGACCCGACGGCACGCGCAGATACTGCAGCACGCCGGTCGCCGGCAGGAAGTCGTTGAAGGGATCCTCGGCGGTGATGCGGCATTCGATCGCATGGCCACGCGGATGCAGCAGCCCGCCGTGGACGCGCATCGGCTGGCCCGCGGCGATCCGTAGCTGCTCGCGCACCAAGTCCACGCCGTAGACCAGCTCCGTGACCGGGTGCTCGACCTGGATCCGGGTATTCATCTCGAGGAAGTAGAACTCGCCGGTCGGCGCGAGCAGGAATTCGATCGTGCCGGCCCCCGTGTACCCGACCGCGCCCGCCGCGGCCGTCGCGGCCTCGGACAACCGGCGTCTCAGCGCGGGCGAAACGACTGCCGACGGGGCCTCCTCGATCAGTTTTTGGTGGCGGCGTTGGATGCTGCACTCGCGCTCCCCCAGCGCCACCACTCGGCCGTGGCGGTCGGCCAGGATCTGGATCTCGATGTGCCGCGGCCGTTCCAGGTATTTCTCTACGTACACGCTGCCATCCCCGAACGCCTTCTGCGCTTCGCTGCGCGCACCCTGAAACGCGGACTCGACCTCGCCCTCCGCTTTCACCAGCCGCATCCCTTTGCCCCCGCCCCCCGCGGCCGCTTTCAGCAACACGGGATACCCGAGGCGCTGCGCCTCGCGCCGCGCGTCGTGGGCATCGCGCAGCGGCGCCGCGGTCCCCGGCACGACGGGTACCCCGGCCGCCTGCATGCGGCGCCGGGCTTCGGTCTTGTCGCCCATGGCGCGGATCGCGGCGGCCGGCGGACCGACGAAGACGAGATCCGCTTGGGTGCACGCATCGGCGAAGGCGGCCCGCTCGGACAGGAACCCGTATCCCGGGTGCACCGCTTGGCAGCCGTTGTCCCGGGCGGCAGCGATCAGCTTGGGGATGTTGAGGTAGGACTCAGCCGCTGGCGCGGCCCCGAGCAACACGGCGGTATTGGCGGCGCGCACGTGCGGTGCCAGCCGGTCGGCTTCGGAGTACACGGCCACGGCCTCGAGGCCTTCCTCGTGGCAGGCGCGAATGATGCGCAGG
>WNFK01186827.1_pt1 | contig 24805 bp, 25 predicted proteins | sample 5400281 | NCBI WGS metagenome assembly WNFK01 (sample SAMN13153350, study PRJNA577476) | soil metagenome | isolation source: 20 cm soil on Douglas fir-dominated hillslope | place: USA:California | collected 2013-09-17
GACGAAGATGCCGAGGAGCACGACGAGCAGGCCCGGGCCCGGAATGCCGGGGATCGAGAGCACGAGCCCGATGATGATCAGCGCGATGGCCGCTCCCCATCGCGCCAGCCGCCTGACGAATCGATAGAGCGTTATCCCGGTGACTCGAACGCGAGCGTCGCGTAGCGCATGAAGATGCCGCCGCGCGGCTCGGCCAGCGGGCCGTTCCCGACCAGGCACGCGATGACGTGCCTGGCGCCGACCACGGCGCTCCCGCTCACCTCCACGCGATGCTGGGCGTTGAGCCCGACGATGACGCCAGTGCTGCGGTCGATCTTCCCGTCGATCCAGATCTCGCCGTAGTTGTCGATGTTGGTCTCGAACCACACGCGCGAGCCGGCCAGCGCGGTCCCGCCGATCGTCGCGGGCACCTCGACGGTGATCCGGTACCACGCGAAGGTGAAGCCCACCGAGCGGCTCTCGCGGATGTTGCGACAGATCTCCCAGCCCGAATCGTCGTGGTCGGCCAGTCGCGCGGGGGTCGACGTGAGCTGCGCCACGAGTCCCTCGTTGGGCGCCCCGGGAACCAGTCCCGCCGCCACGCGCCACTCGCCCTTGACGTGTCGTCGATCGTCGGCCTTGTTCAGGTCCAGCGCCACTCTCGGCATCGGTGTCCCCTTTCCGCCGTTCGAGCCGGGACAGTATACGCGTGCGGAGTGGGGCGCCGGACCGTAGAATGCCGCCCGGGAGGGACCAGCCGATGACCGATGCCCCGCGCGCCTTCCACGAGAAGAACGTCACCCTGGCCAACGGCCTCACGATCCACTACTACGAGTGGCCCGGTCCCGGGCCCAACCTGGTGCTCCTGCACCCGTCGTCGGGCTACGGGCGCATGTGGGAGGCGACGGCGAGCGCGCTCGGCTCGCGATGCCACGTCTACGCGCTCGACCAGCGCGGTCACGGCGACAGCGGGCGGCCGGACGGCGACTACTCCGCCGAGGAGTACGCCAGCGACTTGCTCCTGTTCTTCCAGGCAGTGGGCATCGACAAGGCGATCGTCGCCGGCCAGTCGCTCGGCGGCCGCGTCGGGCAGGTCTTCGCCGCGATCCATCCGGAACGGATCCAGGGTCTGGGGCTCGTCGGCGGACCGCACACCAGCAATTTCTTTCCGACCCGGGCGGAGACGATCAAGGTGCTCGGCGCGGCGAACCGGATGCTCGAGTCGCCGACCGAGTTCCCGTCCCTCGACGCCGCGTACGCCTATCTGAAGTCGGCGCGCCCGCGCGACGGGGAATCCACGATCCGTCATCGGCTCGAGCACAACTTCAACAAGACCGGCGCCGGCGTGACCGTCAAGTACGACAAGGTGCGCGTCGCGATCGGTCTGGCGCACATGGCCGACGACCTCCGAAAGTACGCGACCCGGGCCGCCTGCCCGGTGGCGATCCTGCGCGGCATCCGCACCGCCGAGCTGACGCTGGCCGAGGCGAAGGAGATTGCCGCCTGCTGGAAGAACGCCGCCGTGGTGGACGTCGACGGCGACTACGCGCTTCAGATGGAGAATCCGGCGGGCCTGGCCGAGGCGCTGCTGGCGCTCGCGGCCCGCGCCGCAAGCTGAGCCACCGAGGAGGATGCCATGGCCACCGAGTCGCTCGCCGAGCTGGTGCGCTTCGCCCCGGACGTCTACGGCGTTCGCTGGGTGAACCACGTCGCGCTGTTCATCGTGACCGACGCGGGCGTCATCCTGGTCGACGCGAACGGACAGCTCAATCCGCGCACGCCGGCCCTGATCAAGGAGGCAATCCGCTCGGTCACGCCGCAGCCGGTGAAATACTTCGTCTACAGTCACTCCGCCTTCGACCACAGCACCGGGGGCGCCGTGTTCGCGGACACCGCGCGCTTCGTGGGGCACAAGAACACCGTCGAGCGCATCAGGGCCGCGCATGATCCGACGACGCCCGTGCCCGATATGGTCTTCGACCAGAAGACGACCCTGGAGCTTGGCGGGCGCCGCGTCGATCTCTATCCGGCCGATCTCTCGCCCACCGACGACTACATCGTGGTCCACGACTCGACGGGGCGCGTCGCGATGTTCGTCGACCTCATGCAGCCGCGCAACGTCCCGTTCCGCACGCTGCTCGGCCACCCCGAGCGCATCGTCGAGCGTCTGCAGTGGCTCGAGGACAAGCTGGACTTCGACGTCATCGTCTCCGGCCACGCGACGCCGCAGATGAGCGGCACCAAGCACGACGTCGCCGAGCAGCGGGGCTACTATCGCGACCTCTCGGACGCGATCGCGACGGCGCGCGCCGCCGGCCTGGCCGACAGCTCGCCGGAGATGACGACGCGGGTGGGCTCGGTCCTGCACCCGAAGTACGGGGCGTGGCGGCGCTTCGACGAGTTCCTGGCCCTGAACATCCGGGGCATGATCGCCTGGCGCGCCGGGCAGGCGCCCTCGGCCCACTGAGAGACACGCAGGACGCGATCGGAGGACGTGTCATGACCACTCGCAGGGAATTCATGGAGGAATCCGCCGGCGCGGTGGCCGGTCTCGCGTTCGTGACGTGCGGTCTGACGGGCCCCGCCTCGGCCCAGGCGCAGATGCAGCCGCGCCGCCGTGAGGTGGTGGTGAACGGCCGGCGCGTGAAGACCGTCGACGTGCACGCGCACTGCGCCGTGCCCGAGGCGATGGCCCTCATGAACCGGAAGGTCTCGCCGGAGACGCTCCTGATGTCGAAGGCCTCGGACCGGATCCGCGCGATGGACGAGCAGGGCATCGACGTCGAGGCGCTCAGCATCAATCCCTACTGGTACAAGGCCGACCGTGACGTCGCCCGGCAGCTCATCCAGATTCAGAACGAGAAGCTCGCGGAGGCGTGCGCGGCGAACCCCGACCGCTTCGTGGCGTTCGCGTCGGTGGCGCTGCAGCATCCCGACCTCGCCGCCGAGCAGCTGGAAGAAGGCGTCAAGAAGTACGGGCTACGGGGCGCCGGCCTCGGCGGCAGCGTCGACGGCGAGGAGCTGTCGAACCCGCGGTTTCACCCGTTCTGGGCCAAGGCCGAGCAGCTCGGGGTGCTGGTCTTCATTCATCCGCAGGCGGACGGCTCGCCGGCCACCCTGGGAAGCCGGCTCAAGGGCAGCGGCGGACTCGAGAACGCGATCGGCAACCCGCTCGAGACGACCATCGCGCTCTCGCACCTGATCTTCGAGGGCACGCTCGATCAGTTCCCGGGGTTGAAGATCTGCGCGGCGCACGGGGGCGGCTACCTGCCGTCGTACGCGGCGCGCTCCGACGCGATCTGCGTGACCTTCCCGGACCGGTGTACCAAGCCGCTCAAGAAGAAGCCGACCGAGTACCTGCGGCAGCTCTACTTCGACTCGCTCGTCTTCACCCCGGAGGCGCTGCGCCACCTGGTGGCCGAGACGGGGTCGGGGCAGATCGTCATGGGGACCGACTATCCGTTCCCGTGGACGCGAACCTCGGTCGACCACATCCTGGGCACGCCGGGCCTGAGCGACGACGAGCGCATCGCGATGCTCGGGGGGACTGCCGCGAGGCTCCTGGGAATCAAGTCGTAGCCCCTCATGCTGCCGGGCCGCCGGCGCGCTCCTTGATCGAGACGCGCCAGTGGATGCGGTCTTCCTCGGGCGGATAGTCGCCGGCTGCCCGGTGGTATGAGCAGCGGTTGTCCCAGATGACGATGTCGCCCTTGCGCCACTTGTGGTGGTACTCGCCGTCGGGCTGGATCATGCGGGCGGCCAGCTCGTCGATCAGGGCGTCGCTCTCCTGCGGCTCGAGCCCCTCGATCCGTAAGATCTTTCCGGGGTCGAAGTAGAGCGCCTTGCGCCCGGTCTCGGGATGGGTCCGGACGATCGGATGCAAGACGGGCTTCCAGTCCCGGTCCTCCTCGTTCAGCAGCGCCGTCGCCTTGCGCCGCCCGCCGTAGGTGAACGCGCCGATGCGCCCCTCGAGACGGTCCTTGAGACGCTGCGGCAGCCCATCGTAGGCGGCGTACATGCTGGCGAACAGCGTGTTGCCGCCGCGGCTCGGGACGGCCAGCGCGTAAAGCTGGGTCGCCTTGAAGGGCTCCTCATCGTAGGCGCCATCGGTGTGCCAGCCCTCGGCGCCGCGCCGGTAGATGGCCATGTCAAGCTGGCCGTCCGCCGCGAACTTGTTGACTCCGAGCTGCGTGATTTCCGGATAGTCCGGGTGGCGCGTCGACTTCGACGGATGCGGTACGACGACCCCGAAGCGGCGGCTGTAGCGCAGGAAGTCCTCGATCTCGAGCTCCTGGCCGGGCACCACGACCACGTTGGCGTCGAGCCACGCCCGGTAGATCGGGGCGAAGCCCGCGTCGTCGAGCTTCCTGACGTCGACTCCGAGGATCTCCGCGCCGATCTGCTTGCCGAGACGTCGAACCTCGATCATCGATCCGTCCTCCCTGTCTCTGGACCGCTGCTCAGTAGTACGCCACGCCGCCGTTGGCGTGAATGGTCTGGCCGGTGATGAACCCGCTGTCGTCGGTGACCAGGAAGAGGCAGGTGGCGGCGATCTCGTCGACCATGCCCTGCCGTCCCAGCGGAATGCCGGAGGCGGTCGGCGTGCGCCCCTGGTACCACTCGGGATTCGCGCGCGAGGTGTCGATGCTCCCGGGACAGACCACGTTGACCCGGATGTTCTGCGGGGCGAACTCGGAGGCGAGCCCGCGCGCCAGCCCCACCAGGCCCATCTTGGCCGCCGAGACGTGGGCGCGGCCTGCGCCGCCCATGAAGGCCCCTTCGCCGGTGAAGAACACGATCCGGCCGTAGCGGTTCTTCACCATCGAGTCGATGACGGCCCGCGTGAGGTAGATCGCTCCGTCGAGGACGACGCTCCTCACCGCCTCCCAATCCTGAGGCGTCAGCTCGGTGAAGGGCTTGTGCGGCCGGATCGCGGCGTTGTTGACGAGAATGTCGACCCGGCCGAACTCGGAGAGCGCCCGGGCCGCCATCGCTTCGACCTGGTCCTTCTTGCCGACGTCGGCCACGATCGAGATTGCCTTGACACCCCGGGCCTGGGCCTCACGGGCCACCGCATCGGCCTCGGCCTGGTTCGTCCGGGAATTCACCACGACGTGAGCGCCTTCCGCCGCCAGCTTCAGGACCGTCGTCCGGCCGATGTTCCGGCCCGAGCCGGTCACCAGCGCCACCTTCCCATCGAGCTTGCCCATGTGCGCACCCCCTGGCTGTCCGTAATCTTTAACACGCGCGCCAGGCCGGTGGGCGCGATCTTTTCATTACCCGGAGGGGCCGCCGAGGTAGGACGCGAACCACTTGAGGATGTGGCGGAATCGCTCGAGGCGATGGCGCGGCCGGCCGGATCGCGACATCTCGTGGTTCTCCCCGGGAAATCGCACGAAGCGCACCTCGCGCCGGAGCTTCTTGAGGGCGACGAAGAGCTGCTCGGCCTGCTCGATCGGGCACCGCAGATCGTCCTCGGAGTGCAGGATGAGTGCAGGATGAGGAGCGGGGTCACGATGTTCTTGGCGTACGTGAGGGGCGAGCGCTCGATGTAGCGCGCCATGTCCTCCCACGGCATCGCTCCGCCGAGCTCGACCACGTTGAAGCTCGAGCCGATGTCGCTGGTGCCGAACATCGTGTACTGGCAGTTCACCGCGCGCTCCGAGCAGGCGGCCTTGAAGCGATCGGTGTGGCCGATGGTCCAGCTCGTCAGGAATCCGCCGTAGCTCCCGCCCAGGACGCCGAGGCGATCGGGATCGATGAACGGGGATCGCCGCAGCGCCTCGTCGAGCACGGCCATGACGTCTGCGTAGTCGCCGCCGCCCCAGTCGCCGACCACGGCCTGGGCGAACGCCTCGCCGTACCCCTGGCTGCCTCGCGGGTTCGCGAAGATCACGGCGTAACCCGCGCCCGCGTACACCTGGAACTCGTCGAAGAAGCCGTTGCCGTACTGGGCGTGAGGTCCGCCGTGGATGCTGAGGAGCGCCGGATAGCGACGGTCCGGAACGAAGCCGGCCGGGCGCATGACCCAGCCGTCGATCTCGAGTCCCGCGCGCGTGAGCTGGAATCGCTCGGGCGAGGCGAGCGCCGTCGTCGCCTTCCACGACCGGTTCAGCCCCGTGAGCTGCCGCTCCCCGCTTCCGTCGGCGCCGCACACGAAGACCTCCGACGGCGCCGTCGCCGAGCTCGCCGCGAAGGCCAGCAACCGGCCGTCGGCGGAGGCGGAGAAGCCGTTCAGCACCCGCTCGCCGCCGACAATTCGCGTCGGCGCCTCGCCGCTCCGCGTCGCGACGCGCCAGAGCCCGAGGTCGCCCCGGTCCTCGGTCGCCACGATCACCGAGCGGCCGTCGGGCGACCAGAGCGGGGGCACGTGCAGGGCGGCGCAGGAGCGGTCGAGCGCCGATGTGAGGCAGACCGCGTCGCCGCCGATCGCCGGGATCGCGAACGTCTGGATGTTGCGGCCGAAGGCGTTGCGGCCGGGGCGTGCGAGATAGGCGATGGTGCCGCCGTCCGGGGAGAACGCGGGCAGCAAGATGGGCCCGGGCGTCGCGGTGATCTTCTGGGGCGTGCCGCCCACGGGGGGAACCCGCCAGAGGTCGCTCGCGTCGTCCTCGTCGCGCTCGGCATGCCGCGCGGAGACGAAGACGATCGACCGGCCGTCCGGCGCCCACACCGGGTCCGCGTCGATGAAGTCGCCGTCGGTCACCTGCCGGGGCGGGGCGCCGTCGAGCGCGACCACGAACACATGGGGGCGCCGGTCGTAGACGAATCCCTCGCCGTTGAAGCGGTACTTGAGCGATGTGATGACCCGGGCCGGCCGCGACTTAAGCCGCTCCTCTTCGCTCTCCGGCTCACGCTGGCCCCCGACGGGCGACACGAAGGCCAGCCGTGCGCCGTCGGGCGACCACACCACGCTTCCCACGCCGTTCTCGAGCGAAGTCAGCCTGGTCGGCTCGCCGCCGTCGGCCGGCATCACGTAGAGCTGGAGCTTTTCCTTCGGGGCCCGCTCGGACAGGAAGGCGAGCCGCGCGCCGTCGGGCGACCACCGCGGCTCGATGTCGCGCCGCGGGCCGGTTGTGAAGCGACGGGGCTCGCCGCCGGCCACGTCGACGAGCCAGATGTTCGACAGGTATTCGTCGCGCTCCTCGGACAGGAATGTGACGACGAACGCGATCCGCCGGCTGTCGGGCGAGATCCGCACGTCGGTCACGAACGCGATGCGCGTGAGGTCCTGGGGCACCATGCCGCGGTGGCCGTCGCTCATGCGCCGATCGACGCGTAGCGCTCGGCCAGGCTTGCCTCGAGCCCTCGCGCGTCAGCGACCGCGCCGAGTCCCTCGATCTCGGCGATCGCTGCCGCGACGTGCCGTGCGATGCGCCGTCCCTCGGTCGCGGGCCAGCCCAGCAGGGCCAGGCTCTTCTCGAGCTGGATCGTGTGCTCCACGAGGTGGGCGGCGAAGCGATGCAGTCGAAAGCGCACGTCGACGTCGAGGCCCACCCAGACGGTCGGCCGGCTCATCGCCGGGCCCCCGACCTCTCCGAGCCACTGATTGGTGTCCGCTCGCGCCGCGCCGATATGGGTGAGGATCGTGCCGACCTCGCCCTCGAGGTCCTTCGCCGTCACGGTCGGCTGGCGGTCGTCGGGAATACGCACCGGCTCGGAATCCTTCCGGTCGAGCGCATAGCGCGTCTGGGCAGCGTAACGGCGCTCGATCAGCAGGATGTGGCGGAGCGTCTCCCGGAGCGACCACTCGCCCGCCCGCGGGACGCGGTCGAGCAGATCGGCAGGCAGGCCGGAGAGCAAGCCGCGGAGGTCGCCGAAGGCGCGCTGAGCCAGAGCCAGGATGCGACGCGATTCCGGATAGCGGGCGGACGACAGACGGGCATACGTCTCTTGCGCGTCCTCCAGCGTTCGATAGAGGGCGAAGCGGACGTCCATCGCCTGGTCGCGCCACGACCACGGCCGCGAAAGCGCCTCCTCGTCGAGCGCGGCGAAGCCGCGCAGCGCCACGTCGAAATCACTCATCGCGTCGCCTCCTGGCCCTCCGCTCCGCGATGCTGCGCCGCCCGCGAGGCGGAGTCAAGACGCGCCCATTCCCCTGGACTCCGTCTCGGGGTACGCTGGCGGCGCTCGACGAGCCGATCATGTCGCGGGCACCGTGGACAGGAGACTGAGATGGTACGGATCATCGACATGGAGTGCAGCATTCCACGCGAAGCGAGCGAGACGGATCCGACTCCGGCGGAGCCGGCGCGCGTCGCCGCCGCCGGTCCCGCGCAGCCGGCCGGCTACGGCATGGCGAACTACGGCCGGATCTTCCGCTCCCGCCGCGAGGGCGGGGACACCCGGCCGGAGGCCGACCTGGACGAGTACGTCAAGAAGCTCGCGCGGCTCGGCATCGTGCGCTCGGTGCCCTTCGGCGTCTCGAACGAGGAGTCGGCCGCGCTCCTGCGCAGATATCCCGGTCGGTTCCTGGGCCTCGCGCGCATCAGCATCAACGCGTTCAAGGGTATGACCGGCGTGCGCGAGCTCGAGCGGCTCGTCCGCGAGGAGGGCTTCGTGGCCCTCGGGGTCTCGGCGCTGGTCGACTGCATCCCGGCAAGCGATCGCCGTTACTACCCGCTCTACACCAAGGCGGCGGAGCTCGGCATCCCGGTGCGCATCTACTCGTCGATGAACTACGCGAACGACCGGCCGTACGACCTCGGCCATCCGCGCCATCTGGACCAGGTCGCCATGGATTTCCCCGAGCTCCGGATCATCGGCGGCCTCGGCGGCTGGCCGTGGGTCAACGAGATGGTCGCGCTGGTGCGGCGGCATCCCAACCTCCACATCGACACCTCGGCGCACCGGGCGAAGTATCTGGGCCAGTCCGGCTCCGGCTGGGAGATGCTCATCCAGTTCGGCAACACGCTCATCCAGGACAAGGTGCTGGTGGGCCTCTCGGCGGGGCTGGTCGGTCAGCCGCACGAGACGCTCATCGAGGAGTACATGAGCCTGCCGCTGAAGGACACCGTCAAGGAGAAGTGGCTCTACCAGAACGCGGCGCGAGTGTTCGGGCTCGAGTGACCGATCGCGGCGGCGCGCTCGAGGGCATCGTCGTCGTCGAGCTGGCGCAAACCCTCGCCGGCGAGCTGGCGGGCGGACTGCTCGCCGATCTCGGCGCGAGCGTCATCAAGGTGGAGCCGCCCGGCGGCTCGCCGCTGCGCAAGCGCGGACCGGGCATCGCCGGCGAGGACTCGCTCTACTTCCAGACGGAGAATCGCGGGAAGTCGTCGGTGCTCGCCGAGCTCGGCGACCTCACGCGCGAGCCCTGGCTCGCGAAGCTGATCGCTTCCGCCGACGCCATCGTGGAGGACCACGGGCCGGGCCGCCTCGAGGCGGCGGGGCTGTCGCCCGAGACGATCCGCCGGACCAACCAGCGCCTCGCCGTCCTGCGCATCTCGCCGTTCGGCCAGACCGGGCCGCTGGCGAGCGCGCGGGGCGACGACCGCATCGCCCAGGCGTTCTGCGGCATGCAGTTCGCGACGGGATTCCCCGATCGCGCGCCGGTCCCGGTGACGGTGCCGCTCGCCGACGCCTGGACGGCCGTCCTCGGCGCCGGCGCGCTCCTGATGGCGATCTTTCATGCGCGGCGCAGCGGCCACGGCCAGGTGGTCGACATCGGCCTCTACCAGACCGGGCTGCGCATGCAGGAAGAGGTCGTCATCCGCCACGCGACGACCGGCGCGGTGGCGACGCGCATGGGCACCGAGTCACCCACCGTGGTGCCGGCCAACGTCTACCCGACGCGCGACGGCGGGTTCATCGCGCTCTCGGGCGCCGGCGATCAGCCGTTTGCGCGGCTCTGCGAGGCGATCGAGGTCCCCGACGCGCCTCGCGATCCGCGGTTCGCCACCAGTGCCGCGCGCTTGCAGAACCGCGCCGCGGCCGACCAGCTCGTCGGGGCCTGGGTCGCGCGGCACGATCTCGCCGACATCGAGTCGCGCTTCGCCGCCGCCGGCGTGGCGGGCACCGCGGTTCGCTCGGTGGACGAGATCATCGCGGACGCTCACGTGGCGGCGCGGCGCGCGATCCTGCATCTGAGGTCGTCGTCCGGGCGTGACTTCCTCGCCCCCGCCCCGGTGCCGAAGCTGTCCCGGACTCCGGCCGGGGCCGCGGTCGGCGCCCCGCGCCTCGGCGAACACACCCAGACGGTACGCGCCGGCATCGAGCGGATCGCGGGCCGCCGAAGACCCGACGTGAAGCCGGACGACCAGATCGGCGCGGGCCCGCTCGCCGGCGTCCGCGTCCTGGACCTGTCGCAGTGGCTCGCCGGTCCGGCGGCGGCCGCGCTGCTCGGCGACTTCGGCGCCGAGGTGATCATGATCGAGCTGCCCGCTACCGGCCCCGCCGCGTCGGACGGGCCCGGCAGCCGCGGGCCCGGATTCCCGGTGACCAACCGGAACAAGAAGAGCATCACGCTCGACGTGCGCTCGCCGCGCGGCCGCGAGGTCTTCCTGGAGCTGGCGCGGTCGAGCGACGTGGTCGTGGAGAACTTTCGCCCCGGCACGCTCGAGCGCTGGAACCTCGGCCCCGAGGCGCTGCGCGAGGTCAATCCGCGCCTCGTGCTCCTGCGCTCGTCGGGCTTTGGACAGAGCGGACCGTCCACCGCCCGCGCAGCCTTCAATCCGGTAGGGCTCGCCTTCGGCGGCATGACGTACCTGAACGGCTGGCCGGATCGGCCGCCCGTGCGCGACGGCGTGACCGCCGGCGACTATTCGACGGCGCTCTTCAACGTGCTCGGCATCGTCGCCGCGCTGCTGCGCCGCGATCTCGACGGCGAGGGACAGGTCGTCGACACGGCGATGTACGAGTGCGCGCTGCGCCTCACCGGCGACACGCTGGCCGTGCGGAGCGCGCTGGGAATTCGTCGGGAGCGCGCCGGCGGAGGCTGGCCGGTGTATCCGAGCAGCCTGACCGTCGAGGCCGCGGACGGCCGCTGTGTCGCCGTCTCGAGCGGATGCTGGGACGATTTCGCCGACGCGCTCGAGCGATTGGGACGCCCGCGGGTCGCGGATCCCGCGCGCGTGAGCGAGGAGGTGGCGAAGCTCGTCAGCCCGCTCGCGGCCGACGAGGCCGTCCCGGCCTTGCGCCGCGCCGGCCTCGCGGCGAGCGCCGTCAACTCGGTCGCCGACCTGGTGCGCGAGCCTCACCTCTGGAGCCGCGGCGATCTCGTCCGGTGCGTCGACCCGGATCGAGGCGAGATCGTCACGCAGGGGATCGTTCCCCTGTTCTCACGAACGCCGGGCCGGCTCCGGGGCTGGCCGGGGCGCCCCGGCTCGGACAACGACACCGTGCTGGGCGCGCTGCTGGGCTACACGCCCGAGCAGGTCCGTCGCGTCACTTCGGGACCAGCCCCTTGAACCTCGGCATGACTTCCTTCGCCAGAAGCTCGATCGAGTGGCGCCACGCCTTGGGATTCTCCGAGTAGTCGAAGCAGAAGAGCAGCAGCGTCCCGAAGCCGCCGACCTCCTCGTAGATGGCGTGAAGCTTGTCGGCCACCGTCGCCGGCGAGCCGACCAGCCAGTTGTGCCGCGCGCAGTACTCGGGAGTGACGTCGGAGTCCGGCACGTCCGGCTTGTGCTTCAAGTACTCGGTGAACTGGAACGACGCCAGCAGCGGCAGGAAGTACTCCCGCATCATCCGGCCCATCATGCCGCCGGCCGAGAGGCGCATGGCCTCGGCGTCGGTGTCGGCGATGAAAACCTCGCGGACCAGGCGCCAGTCGGCGCGCTTCGGGGTGCGCCCGCTCCGCGCCGCCCCCTGCTCCACCGCGTCCCAGTGGCTGGCGACGTACGCGGGGCTCAGGTTCAGGCTCATCGGCCAGAAGCCGCGCTCGCCGGCGAGCTTCAGGGTGTCGGAGCCCTTGCTCACGCCGGCGACGCCGATCGGCGGATGCGGCTTCTGGAGCGGCGCGATGTGCGGCCGCAGCGTGTCGAGCATGGTGCCGGTCTTGGTGACGTGCCAGTACTTGCCCTTGTGGTCGAACTCCGGCTCGTCGCTCCAGAGACGCAGGATGATGTCGAGCGCCTCGCGCGTCATCTCCCGGTGCTGGCCGGCGACACCGTCGACGTTGAACATGGCCCAGTCGCTCGGCAGCCCGCTCGCCGCCACGCCGAAGTTGAGCCGTCCCTGCGCCATGTGATCGAGCATGGCCACGCGGTTCGCGAGCTCTGCCGGATGGTGGTACGGCATGAGGAATCCGCCCGGGCCGATGCGCATGCGGCTCGTCTGCATCAGCGCCTGCGCCACCAGGAGGTCGGGAGACGGATGGGGCTCCCATGGCGCGGTGTGATGCTCGCCGATCCACGCCTCGCTGAAGCCGAGCTCGTCCGCCCAGCGGAGCTGCTGCAGGTCCCACTGATGACCGTCGAAGAGGCTGCGCTCCGGCGGATGCGACGGCATCGTGAACAATCCGTAGTCCATGCCTACCTCCGTCTATAAGCGCGCCTCGGCCGGCGGGGCCCCAGCCCCGCGACGGCCTGCCGCGCGCACTGCCCTGTCCCGCGTGCGCTCACGCCGGACCGACCAGACCGATGTAGGCGCCGCAGGCGTGGTCCGGCCCGACCAGGATCGCCTGCTCGCCGGTGTTGCGAACGCCGCGCGCGGGCGGCGGCACACCGTGGCTCGCCATCCAGCGCGTCGCCGCGTCCATGCTGCTCGTACGGTACAGCACCTGGAACGGGCCGGGGCCGCGCCGGGCGAGCGCCTCGGCGGCGGGGCCCGGCTCGGCGGGCTGGGCCACCGTGAGGCCGGTCGGGCCCAGGTCGAACACGGCCATGTCCGCCCTGATGACCGCGCCGCGCTGGATCTTCGGCGCGGGCACGCCGAGCACACGACTGTAGACTTCCACCGCCGGCGGGAGGTCGGCCACGGCGATGTAGACCCGGTCCAGGCGCAGCGCGCCGTTGGGATGATCGCCGGCGCGGGCCACCTGGCGGCGCCGCTCGTCGCGCGGGGTCAGGTGCTGAATGAAGAAGATGGGAAGCGGGTTCTTCGCGCCGAGCCCCGCCGCCTTCCAGCGGAGCTCCTGCCCCGACGGGGTCCGGCGAGCGCCCTCGGTGGCGTCGCCCACGTCGACGCCGCGCCGTCGCATCGCCGCCACGTCGGCCGCCAGGTCGTCGCTCTGCACCGCCACGTAGCGGAAGCCGCCGCCGCGGGACAGGTACTCGGCCAGTCGGGCATCCGAGCTTCCCGGCTCGACGGCCGCCCAGTGGTCGCACTCCCCGTCACGCAAGCTGAGGAGCTCCAGGTAGTCGTCCTCGTGAAAGGCGATGGCGTTGTGGGTGGCCCGGCCGGCGTGCGATCCGCCGGGAAAGACGCTGAAGCCGATGCGCTGGTAGGCCGCGATCCCCTCGTTCAGGTCCGGGACGCAGATCATGACGTGGTCGATACGCGTCAGCACGGTGGCCCCTCCCGCGGTGTATGCTACACCGCACCGTCGCCAGCCGCTCACGGGAGGACAGGGAATGGCGGACTACATCGTCGTCGAGAAGACCCAAGGCGTCGCGATCGTCACGCTGAATCGGCCGGAGCAGCTCAACGCCATGAGCTACCAGCTCAGCTTCGAGCTGCACGAGGCGGTCCAGCAGATGAGCGCGGACGACGAGGTCGGGTGCATCGTCATCACCGGCGCCGGGAACCGGGCCTTCTCCGCCGGCGGCGACATCCACGAGCAGCGCGAGGACGACCGCCGCTACACGCAGCGCGAGCTGGATGCGCGCAGCGCGACCCGGACTCGCGGCTCGTACGAGATCAGCGCCTGTCCCAAGCCCACCATCGGCATGATCAACGGCCTGGCGTACGGCGGCGCCGCGGTCCTGGCCTCATCGCTGGACATGCGCGTCGGCTGCGAGCACGCGAGCTTCCGCTTCCTGGCCGCCGCCTACGGCCGCATCAACAGCACCTGGACCCTGCCGAACCAGGTCGGCTGGCCCGTGGCGAAGGAGCTCCTGTTCTCGGCCCGCGTCGTCGAGGCGGACGAGGCCCATCGCATCGGCCTCCTCAACCATCGCGTGCCGTGCGCGGAGCTGCGTGAGAAGACCATGTGGCTCGCGACGATGATCGCCAAGAACCGCCGCGACGCCGTCATGGGCGTGAAGGCGCTCCTGCTACGCGACCTCGGCGCCGACCTCGAGGAGCAGTGGGCGAACGAGCGCGACTACACGACGAACGTGGTCCGGGGCGCCAAGGCCGAGGCGGCCTTCCCCGAGTTCATCGCCCGCCACGGGCGGCCGCTCGGCCAGGCGTAGCTACTTCTTCACCTTCGCCGCGGCGGCGTCGTACGCCTTCTGCAAGTCCTTGTAGGAGTCGGTGAACGCCTGCTTGGCGCCGTTCCAGGATTCCGCGGACGCCTTGCCCATGTCGTCGGCCGTCTTGGCCGCTTGCGTCCGCGCCGCCTTCAGGTCGGTGAGCTCCTTCAGCTCTTTCCCCTGCCGCTTCGCGTCTGCCCCCGCCGCGCTGGCATCTTTCGAGACCTGGGTCTCCAGCTCCTTGATCTTCACGTCGAAGTCGCTGACGAGCTTCTTGCTGTGGGCCGCGGCCTCGTTCTTCTTCTCCACCGAGTAGTTCTTGATCGCATCCGTGGTCGACGTCTGGGCGACCACCGTCGGCGCCTGCAACAGGAACAGGCTCAGCGCGATGACAAGGATTTTCATGATGTCCTCCCCTGGTGAGGGTTCGCTTGGTGAGGGCTCACTGTAACACGGCAGCCGGCACTCCGGCGGCCGTGAGCTGGGCGCGACACCAGGCGCGATCGGCCTCCCGCGCCGGCGCGACCGCGATTCCCGCGACGTCGGGGGCGGTCGGGCCGTCGCCCGCGACGGTCGTCCGGTGCATCACGCGACGATGCCGATCCACGTCCCACGGGCGGCCGCGGTGGAGTACGCAGCGGTTGTCCCACATCACGAGGTCGCCGGGCTGCCACCGGTGCGTGTAGACGAGCTCCGGTGCGGTCGCCCGGTCGAGCAGATCGCGCAGGAGCGCGCGGGCCGCCTCGGTCGGCATGCCGACGATCTCGCAGGCGTGCGAGGCGACGAAGAAGGCCTTGCGGCCGTGCACGGGATTGGCGCGGACCAGCGCCTGGGGCACCGGCGGGACCTGCGCGGCGTGCTCGGGCGACAGGAGCCCCGCGCCGACCAGACCACGCGAGTACTCGAAGCTGTGGATGGCGATGCGCCCTTCGAGGAGCCGCCGGGTGGCGTCGGGCAGCCGCTCGTACGCGATCCGCATGCTGGCGAACTCGGTCTCACCGCCCTCGGGCGGCACCTCGCGCCCCGAGAGCAGCGAGGCCAGGGCCGGCACGCGCTTGAACGAGCTGTCGGTGTGCCACATCTGGTTGCCCGCGTTGAACGCGATGCGCTTGTCGCCCGCGGGGATCATGCGGTCCTCGGCGTCGACGTTCGCGAGATTGGAGATCTCCGGCAGATAGCCCTGGTGCGAGACGACCGTGCGGATCGTCGCCTCGAGCGGCCCGAAGCGCCGGCTGAAGGCGACCTGCTCGGCGTCGTCGACCCGCTGGCCACGGAAGAGCAGAACCGAATGCGCGTTGAACGCGCCGACGAGGGCCGTGAAGACGTCGGCGGCGACGCGCCGGACGTCCACACCGATGATCTCGACGCCGAACAGCGGATGGAGCGGCCGCGTCTGGAGCATCATTTGAGCTTGAGGTCCTCGTACGGCGACGAGTACGGATGCAGCGCAATGAGGCCGAGCCCCGATTCTTCCACGCGCGGACCGGTGGCGTTCAGGAAGCCCAGCTCCCAGAGCGGCGCGTGCATGACCCGCTCGTGGGCCAGTCGCTGGATCTGGTGCAGCAGCATTTCACGGCGCCTGGGGTCGAGCTCGCGGGCCTGCTGGATGAAGAGGTCGTCGATGTCGGGATAGCCGCCCCAGGTGTAGACACCGTCCTTGACGAAGTAGTTCTGGACCCGGGTCGCCGCGTTACCGAGCCCGCCGGCGCCCGCCTGGAGGAGCCCGGTGATCTTCTTGTCCTTCCAGGCGCCGAGGAAGGCCGCGCGCTCCATCGGCCGCAGCTTGGTGCGGATGCCGACGGCGCCCAGGTAGTTGCCGATGGCCTCGGCGACGGACGAATAGGACGCGTCGCACGCGTACTCGCCGGCGTCGAAGCCGTTGGGATAGCCGGCCTCGGCCAGGAGCTTCTTGGCCTGCGCCGGATCATACGGATAGGGCGGGATCGCCAGGGCGTATTCGAAGGCGGCCGGGATGATCGCGCCGGTCGGCTTGGAATACCCCAGGGTCTCGGCCTGGTTGATCGCGTTCTTGTCGAAGGCGAGCGCGGCCGCCAGGCGGACCCGCCGGTCGTGCCAGGGAGATTTCGGATCCCACTGCAGCGAGCCGAAGTTGAACCACTGACTGCCCGCGATCACGGTGGGCATCAGCTTGAGGCCCGGCGTGCGCCTGACCTCCTCGCCGAGCGGGCCGCGCAGCGAGTACGCGATGTCGACCTCGCCGCGCTTGAGCATGGCGAGCCGCGTCAGATCTTCGGGCACGACCTTCCACATCAGGCGCTTGACCGCCGGCGTTTTCCGCCAGTAGCGCTCGTGGGCCTCGAACACCAGCTCGACACCTGGATTGAACGACGCGAGCTTGTACGGCCCCGCGCCGATCGGCGCCTTCTTGAACCCCTCGTCGCCGACCTTCTCCACGTACTTCTTGGGGACGATCCAGGCGGCGCCGCTGGCCGGCGTGGCGTAGAACGTCATGAAGTCCGGCCACGGCTCCTTCAGCTTGAAGCGCACGCGGTACGGGTCGACGATCTCGACGGACGCGACCTTGTCCTTCAGGAGCTTGGCCGCGGAGCCGCGGTATCGATCGAACGAGAACTTCACGTCCTCGGCCGTCAGCGGATCGCCGTTGTGGAAGACGACGCCCCGGCGTACGACGAACTCGTACGCGAGCCCGTCCTTGGACATGGTCCAGGACTCGGCCAGCGACGGGGTCATCGGGTTGCCGGGCATCGGCTTCACCATCGCGTCGTGCACGGCGTAGAGGACCATCATGATCGTGATGATCCCGGTGTGCTCCGCGGGATCGAACCAGACGGGAGACAGCGAGATGTGCACCGCCCACGTCATCTGGGATTGCGCTGCCGCGGGCAAGGGCGCCAGCGTGGCGATCAAGACGAGGATCAGGGCCAGGACCGACAGGACGCGACGAGGGCTCATGGGCTCTCTCCTCTCCGAAGCGGGAAGGAAGTCCGTCAGGGTCGCGCAAGCTTACCACGCTGCTTCTTGACAGGGCTGGCTCGTCGCGATAGGAGGAGGCCAGGAGGAAACCGTCCATGAAAGTCAAAGCGGCGAATGGCTTCGCGCGCGCCTTGAAGGCCGAGGGCATTCCCTGGGTGAGCTGCTACCCGACCAACCACGTCAACAATGCGCTCGGGGAAGAGGGCGTGCCCATCCTCATGATGGGCGAGGAGCGGTTCGCGGTCGCCGTCGCCGACGCGTTCTCACTCAACGCCGCCGGCATCCAGATGGCCTACGGCGCCATCGGCCAGGCCTGGGAGGATTCGTCGCCGATCCTCGTCATCACCGAGGGCGTCGGCCAGGGCGCCAGCCGCCACACGCACTTCGACATGGCGGAGGCGCTCAAGTCGGTCACCAAGTGGGTGGGCAAGGTCGATCGCGCCGAGCTCATCCCCGACTACGTGCGCCGCGCCTTCACCCATCTCCGGTCGGGGCGACCCGGCCCGGTGCTGCTCATCATCCCGCGCGACCTCGGCGAATACGACACCGACGAGCATCCCTACTCGCCGGTGAAGGGCTGGCGCTCGGGCCCCGATCCCGACGACGTGAAATCCGCCGTCAAGGCGCTGCTGGCGGCGAAGGACCCGCTGCTCTACGTCGGCGAGGGCGTCTACTACGCCGATGCCACCAGCGAGCTCCTCAAGTTCGCGGAGCTCGCCCAGGTCCCGGTGCTGACGACACTCAAGGGAAAGGGCACCTTCCCGGAGAACCACCCGCTCTCGGTGGGCGTGCGCGGCTCGCTGGCCGACCACTTCCTCACCAAGTGCGACCTCCTGTTCTCGATCGGCTCGAGCCTCTTCCCCAACCGGTTCAGCCACGCCGTCCCCAGCCCGGACAAGAAGACGATCATCCAGTGCACGGTCGACATCCTCGACATCAACCGGAGCTACGAGACACGCCACGCCGTCGTCGGCGACGCGAAGCTGACGCTGCAGGCGCTGATCGCCGAGCTGTCGGCGCGCGGCCCGAAGAAGCGGCCGGAGCTGGTCGAAGAGATCAAGAAGGGCAAGGAAGCGTTCATGGCCAAGTTCCGGCCGTGGATGGAGTCGAACGAGACACCGATCAACCCGTACCGGGTGCTGGGCGATCTCATGAAGGTGCTCGACCCGAAGAGCTCGTTCGTCACCGCCGACTCGGGGAACACGCGCGACCAGACCAGCACGGTCTACGAGGCGCAGATTCCGCGCGGCCATCTCGGCTGGGGCAACGTGTCCACGCTCGGCTTCAGCCTGGCGGGGGCCGTCGGCGCCAAGCTCGCGTTTCCCGACCGTCAGTGCGTCCTCGTCACCGGTGACGCGGGCGTGTGCTACATGATGGGCAACTTCGAGGCGATCGCGCGCTACAAGATCGGCATCACGGCGCTACACATCAACAACGGCGGCTACTCCGGTTACGGCCCGGGCTTCTGGGGCGGCGGCCACGATCCCTACACCTGGAAGGTGTCGGATCACGCCTCGGCGTGCATGGCCAACATGGCGAAGTCGGTCGGCTTCTACAGCGAGGACGTGACGTCGCCGTCCGAGGTGATGCCCGCGCTCAAGCGCGCTCTCGACGAGAACGCCAAGGGCCGGCCGGCGTTCCTGGAGTTCATCTGCTCGCATCATCCCGTCCACGGCGGCTGGGTCAGGGCCGGCGGCGGGCACTAGGCGTCGGGGGCGGTCACGCGCGCGGGCGCCGCGTATGGAGCTGTTCTCGCGGCGGCGGCGCTCGCGCTGAGCGCCGGAGCCGCGGAGAGAACGCGATACGACGAGTTGAAGAGGGTGATCGATCGAAACACCGGTTTTGCGCACCTGACGCGCGGGATGAACATGTACACGCTGGTCGCGCTCCGGAGCTGCGTGACGGAGCGCGACGTCCCGGTGCTCACGGAGATGCTGGCCGACCGTGATCACGTCACCCAATTGTCGGCGGCCAATGTGTTAGCCGACCTGGGAGAGGACGGAAAGCGCGGCCTCCGCTTGGGCCTCGCGGCGGCGGCGGACGTCAGAACACGCAGCCTCATCGAGGACGCCCTGCGGGAGTCCGAATCGCCGACGCATCGCCCCCTACGGGACTATCCGCTGAGCGAGCACGAACGAGCGCGAATCCGCGGCTGCTGACTTCTGACCCGACTCGGCACGTCGGCGCGGGCGACGGCAAGCGGTGATCGACTCGGTCGTCTTCGATCTGGACGGGACCCTGTGGGACACGTCGGCGACGTGCGCGATCGGCTGGAATCGCGTGCTCGAGCGGCTCGGCATTCGATTCCGGCCCATCACCGAGCACGACGTCAGGCGGGTCACCGGCAAGCCGCACGAGCAGTGCATCCGCGAGATCTTCGCCGGCCTTCCCGACGCGCATCTGGTCGCCCTGGCGACCGAGACCGCGCTCGAGGATGTCCAGCTGGTCGGCGAGCGCGGCGGCGACCTCTTCCCCCACGTCGAGAGCGGGCTCAGGCGGCTCGCCGCGCGCTACCCGCTCTTCATCGTGAGCAACTGCCAGGCCGGCTACATCGAGGCCTTCCTCCGGTGGTCCGGGCTCGGCGCTTGCTTTCGGGACTTCGAGTGCGGGGGCAATACCGGCCTCCCCAAGCCCGCCAATCTGAGAATGCTGATCGAGCGCAACCGGCTTCGCCATCCGGCTCTCGTCGGTGACACGCCCGGCGATCAGGCGGCGGCGCGCGAGTGCGACGTGCCCTTCCTGTACGCCGACTACGGCTTCGGCCTCTGCCCCGACGCCCCGCAGAGCTTCTCCTCGTTCGCCGCGCTGACCGGCTGGCTCCTGGCCCAGCCGTAGAAGAGCCGGCGCCGCCGGCGACGACTTGACGCCGGCACGCCGATCCCGTATACGGGCCTGACGGGCCGCGCGCCGAGGAGGAATGCGTCATGGCGATGTACTGGAAGGAGATCACGGTCAACCCGCGCATCGTCGCCTGGTTCAACGACACGGAGCACGAGCTGTTCCGGGTCATCGGCTATCCGATCGAGCAGATGATCAAGAACGACCGCACGACGTTCGTGATGGGCGAGATCCACTTCCGCTTCATCGGCCCGGCGGCCTACGGTGACCGGATCGTCAACACCATCACGCTCGCCGACGTCGGCGCTCGTACGCTGCACTGGAACTGCAAGGCCAAGAACGCCGTCACCGGCGCCCCGGTCAGCGAGGGCAAGGCGACCCGCGTGTACGCCCGCATCAACGAGGACGGCTCGCTCAGCTCCCAGGTGATTCCGGTCGACATGCTGACCGCGCTCAAGGAGCTGGGGAGCCTGACGCACCTGAAGACGAACAGCGGCGCGACGAAGCTCGGCGCCGACCGCTGACGCCTGGTGATTACCGGGTCGGCTGGGCCTTCTCGAAGAGCGCCTTGTACTCACCGTAGCCGGCTTCCTCGAGCTTGGCGAGCGGAATGAAGCGCAGCGACGCCGAGTTGATGCAGTAGCGGAGCCCGGTCGGGCCGGGACCGTCCGGGAAGAGGTGACCGAGGTGAGAGTCGGCATTCGCCGAGCGCACCTCGACCCGGCGCATGCCGTGTGAGCCGTCGCTGTGCTCGGTCACGTTGGTCTTCTCGAGCGGCCGGGTGAAGCTCGGCCAGCCGGTGCCGGAATCGAACTTGTCGCTCGACGCGAAGAGCGGCTCGCCCGACACGACGTCGACGTAGATGCCGGGCTCGTGATGGTTCCAGAACTCGTTCCGGAACGGCGGCTCGGTCGCGCTGCACTGCGTGACCTCGTACTGGGCCGGCGTGAGCTTCGCCTTCACTTCCTGGTCGGTCGGCTTGTTGTAGTCCATGGCCTCTCTCTTTCCTATCCTTTCACGTAGGCGAGCTTCTCGGCAACCTTGCCGTCGCGGACGCGCAACACGTCCACCCCACGGATGTGGCCGCCCCGATCGTCCCAGTGAAACACCCAGCGCACGACGCCGCGATCGCCGGCGGCGAAGACCTCCTCCGCCTCGAAGCGCGCGCCGGGCGTGGACTGAAAGAACTGGAGCCAGAACGCCCGCACCGGGCCCGCGCCCTCGAACCGCTCGCCGTCCGGCGCCGGCAGGGTGTTCTCGAACACGCAGTCGGCCGTCATCAGCGCCATCACGCCGTCGACGTCGTGGCGATTGAACGCCTCGTTGAACCGGCGAATGACGTCGAGCGTGGCCCGGGTCGCGGGGTCGGACATGGCGGTCCCTCCGAGGAGGATTGTGCCAGATTCGGGGTACCATCTCCCGCGACCATGGCCGCCGCCGGAGTGGACCCGCAGGACGCCTCCGCGATCACGCGCGCGCTCAACCGCGCGGTGCTGGACGCGCTGCCGTTCGCCGACACCCGGGATTTCGACGACGCCCGGCGCGGGTTCCTGGGCTCCCTGCCCGAGGTCGAGATCAAGAACGACGCGGGGCGCGTCGTGTGGACGCTCCGCGACTACGCCTTCCTCGCCGACCCGGAAGCGCCGCCCACCGTCAATCCGAGTCTCTGGCGTCAGGCGCGGCTCAATCTGAGCCACGGCCTGTTCCGCGTGACGGACCGCATCTTCCAGGTGCGCGGCTTCGACATCTCGAACATGACCCTGATCGAGGGTGAACGGGGTCTCATCGTCATCGATCCCCTGATCTCGACCGAGGTCGCCCGCGCCGGCCTCGACCTCTACCAGGAACATCGAGCAGCTCGGCTACGCCGCCGAGTCGGCGACCTGGCGCAACGCGTATCTGCTGGGCGCCCTCGAGCTGCGCCGGGGCGTTCCCGCGACCGCCGCGCGCGCGCCGGTGAGCCCCGACGTCGTACGGGCCATGAGCCCCGATCTGTTCTTCGACTACCTCGGCGTCCGGCTCGACGGCGACAAGGCCGAGGGCCGAAGGCTCGTCGTCAACTGGGTGTTTTCAGACGTCGGCCGTCGACGCTCGATCGGACGGTGCTCGATTCCATCGTGCTGCGCGAGGTGACGCTCGCCGATGCCGTGCAGCGCGGTCTCGTTCGTGTGCAGGGCGATCCGGCCAGGGTCGTCGAGCTGTTCGACCTGCTCGACGATTTCACCCTGATGTTCGAGGTCGTGGAGCCGAAGCGTCCGCGCGCCGCTCCAGGACCGCCTGGATCATGACGATGCGCTCTTCCTCGCGATTGCGCCGACCGGCCTGAACGATCGCGTCGAGGGCCGGGCCCATGACGATGCGCTGGACGCTGTAGGCCGGGCCGTCGCCGCCGGTGCTCGGTCCCACCGCCTCCGCGGTCACGTCGTCCCAGGCGCGGACGCTGAATCCGGCGGCCTCGATCACCCTCCGCATCTCGCCGGGCGCGCGCAGGAAGCTCGAGCCGGCGTCCCGCGCCCACATGACCGGGAACACGACCGGCTGGACGGGACCCGCCATGGGCTCCTGCAGCGCCAGCAGTCCGCCCGGACGCAGGACGCGCGCGAAGCCGGCGTAGAGCCGCTCCTTCTCGGGAATGTTCATCCCGCTGTTCTGCGACCACACCACGTCGAAGGGGTCGGCGCCCACGTCCAGCGCGAGCGCGTCGCCGACGCGGTGGGTGACGCGGTCGCCCAGTCCCAGGCGCGCGGTCAGCGCGGCGCCCGCCCGCACGTAGGATTCGGTGAGATCGACCACGGTGACCCGGCAGCCGAACTCGGTGGCGAGCGTGCGGGCGGGGCCGCCCAGCCCGCCGCCCACGTCGAGGACGGAGAGGCCCGGCCGCAGCGCAGCCAGGCGCGCCAGCCGGAGCGTCGCGCTCTTGCCCCCGCTGTGAAACTGGTCGGCCGGCGCGAGCTCGTCGACCGTCAACGCGTCGACGTTGCGGCCGGCGGCCCTGAGCGCGTCGAGGATCGTGCGATCGAGTCCGTCGCGTCCCCAGTAGGCGTTGGTGGCTCGCGGGTCCATGGCGGATGCGTCTCGACGCCGGCGCGATGGGTCGCCTAGCGGAGCGCGGGCTCGCCGGCGAACGCCGGCTTGACGTCCCGGGCGAAGCGCTCGAGCGTCTGAATCCCGCCGGTGCTGTTGAGCAGCACGTACTCGGCGCCCACGTCGCGCAGCGCCTGGAGCTTCACCGCGATCTCGTCCGGCGTGCCGTAGAGCGCGCCGGCCTCGGCGGCCTCCATCGTCTGCGCGTAGGTCATGATGGTCGACTGGTTCTGCCCGTCCGGGGTCTGGGCCAGGTCGTGCACGCGCTTGCGCGCGGCCATGCGGGTCTCGAGTGCCTTCTGGCGCTCCGCCGCGGTCATCGCCACGTTGATCGAGCGCGTGACCGCCACCTTCATCGGGTCGAACCGCCGCCCGCGCGCCTCCACCTCGGACTTGAAGAGGGCGATCCGCTGGCCGATCTGCTCGATGGACGCGAACTGGTCGAGCAGCAGGTTGTAGCCGAGATCGGCGACCTTCTTGATCGACTGCGGGCGCCCGGCGCCCATCCAGAGCGGCGGGTGCGGCCTCTGCGCCGTGGGCGGCTCGACGACGACGTTGTCGAACTGCCAGTGCTTACCGCGATGGGACCACGGTCGATCCGACGTCCACGCCTTGAGGAGCACGTCGAGCGACTCGTCGAACCGCTCGTCCGCCTCCTCCATGGGAATGCAGAAGCCGGCGAACTCGTTGTGGCGGTAGCCCTGCCCGATGCCGAAGTCGACGCGGCCGCCGGACAGGAGATCGAGGGTCGCGACCTGCTCGGCCAGCAGCACGGGATTGTGCCAGGGCAGCGTGATCACCGCGGTGCCCAGTCTCAAGTTTTTCGTCCGCGCGCCGACCCACGTCAGGAGGTTCAGCGTCGCCGAGATCTGGCCGAACCCGGTGAAGTGGTGCTCGACGACAAAGGTGCTCTCGTAGCCGAGCGCTTCGGCCTTGACGTTGTTCTCGACGAACTCCCGGAACCCGGCGCCGCTGTCGACGTCGGCCCCGCCTCGCTTGGCCTGCGCGCTGCCGAAGATCCCGAAACGCATGACGCGATTTCCTCCATAGACAATGCGTGGTTACCTCGCGGTAGCCTATCACACCTTTCGAGGCTCGATGGACGCCACGGAGGATGCCGGCAACCGGGCCGGGACCTGCTAGGTTGGATTTATGAAGCTATTTTTGTCGCTCGCTCTGCTGATCGCGTTGCTGGCGCCGGCGGCGAACGCGGCGGAAAAATCGATGGTGTACATCGAGTACCGGTTCATCGCGGTGAACATCAAGCCCGGTAGCTTCGAGGCCTCCGTTCGCAAGCTGTGGCGGTACACCGACAGCTATGCGCGGCTCGAGGAGGCGCCCAATCCACAGACCGGCATCCACGGCCTTCTCATCGCGAACGCACCGAACTCCTATTTGATCAACCGGCACACCAAGGTGGCGCGCCACGTCGTGGACCCGGGCCCGACCTACAACGTCGTGATTCCGGTCTTTCCCTCGGAGCGAACTGGAAAGCTCAAGGGGCTCCAGATGGGCCGGGAGCTCGCGTTCTTCCAGGCCAACGGCGCCGTCCAGGCTCTCGACGAGCCGATCGACACCGCGATGTGCTCCGTACTGCGCGCGAAGGTGGAAGATTCCGACATCAAGCTCTTCCTCGACAAGCGGTCGAAGCAGCC
>WNFK01032755.1_pt1 | contig 24789 bp, 17 predicted proteins | sample 5400281 | NCBI WGS metagenome assembly WNFK01 (sample SAMN13153350, study PRJNA577476) | soil metagenome | isolation source: 20 cm soil on Douglas fir-dominated hillslope | place: USA:California | collected 2013-09-17
AGATCCGCGTAGCGGCCGCCGCGGACCGGGACGAGCATGCGCCGCGCGCGCGAGAGCGGACCCTTCACGACGGCGATGTCGCACGGCGGGTTGCGCAGGACATCCTCGATCGTCGTTCCGAGAAGGTCCCACCCCGGACGCCGCCACGTGAGCAGGAGGAGGTCGGGACGTTCGTTCGCCACCGTCTCCTGGATCGCCTGCCAGCCCTGGCGCGCGACGGTCACCAGCGTTCGTGCTCGCGCGTCTGCCGGCACGAGCTGGTCGAGCGTGCGCCGCAGGCGGCGCGCGTCCGGCTGCACCGAGGCGAGCGCGTCGCCCTCGGGCACTTCGATCGCCGACACGAGGATGAGCTCCTCTCCCGCGGCCAGGGCGACGGCGAGGTCGACGACGGCGCGGTCGCGCTCCGGATCGACGATCGCGACGAGGCACTTCATTCGGCGCCACCGAGGATGACGGGTAGCACGCGCTCGCGCAGGACACGTGGCCAGGCGTGCTCGCGCGCGCGGACTCGCATGCGCATGACTGGCGTATCGAGTGCCTTCTCGATCGCGTCCGCGATGACCTCGCCGCTCGCGTCTGCCGGCACATAGATCGGGTCGTCGCCGCCGGTCTCCCGCAGCGCCGGGATGTCGCTGCACACGATCGGCATTCGGTGCAGGCCCGCCTCCAGCATCGGGATGCCGAAGCCTTCGCTCTCGCTCGGGAAGACGAGCACGTCGGCAAGCGCGTAGAGGTCGACGACGGTCCCGTACTTCACACGCAGGCCGAGCCCGGCGAGGAGGTGCACTCCCTCGACCTTTTTCGCGCGTGACGACAGCTCGGCGAGGTACGCCTTGTTCGTGGCGTCGTGCGGCCCGACCGTCCCGGTCACGACGAGCACCGCGGCACGACCGCGGCGGCGAAGGACCGCGGTCGCGTCGATCGCGGCTTCGATGCGCTTGCGCCGCGTGAGCCGGACTGGCAACAGGAGCAGCGGGTCGGCGTCGAAGAGGCGCAGTCGCTGCGCGAGCCGCAGGCCCGTCGGCGCCAGACCGAGCACCTCGCCGACGTCCACGCCGTTCGTGACGACCTCGATGTCGTCACGCGCGAGACCGGTGAGCTGCGCGAGCTGCTGCGCTCTCTCCTGGGACACCGTGACATACCGCATCCCCGGCACCGCGCGAGTGACGATGTCCCATGGGGCACCCTTGCGGCGCATCGCCGCGTAGCGCTCGTCGAAGTACGAAATGTCGTGCGTCCAGGCGATGAAACGCCCCGGATGCTCCCGTGCGAGCGACGCGAGGACCTCCGTCAGCGCGAGGTTCAGCGGCATCGTCATCACGTTGTGCACGACGACGCGGTCCGCCCGCGCGACGTGAGGACGGATCTTCGTCATGAGGCGCGCGACGAGCTTCTCGTGCTCGGGTGTGACGCTGCCCTTCGAGAGCGCGGCGAGGTCGCGCTCGACCAGGACGTGGCGCGAGTCGGCCTCGGGCACGCGGATCACGCGCACGCCACGCGGCTTGACCCCGCCCCGACCAGCGAGCATCGCGACGCCCTTGCCCTCGGCCAGGAGCGCTGTGATGTGCGCGGCCATGACCTGCTCGACGCCACCGAGGATCTCGGGCGTCGTGTAGTGGACGAACAGGATGCGGCGCACGCCGCGGGTCACGCGGGAGTGGCCATCCTCGTCTGCGCGACGCGGCCCTGGCCGCCGGCGACGTGGTCGCCCTTCGGGCCGCGGCGTACGCGGAACGTCACGCGCTCGCCGAAGACCAGCATGTCACGAACGTCGATCCGCTCGAGCCACGGCGGCAGCGCGGGATCGATGTGCAGCCGCTGCGTCGCGAGGTCGGGGACGAGACCGAGTAGCGTGCGCATACAGAGGAACACCATGCCTGCCGACCACGCCTGCGGGATGCACGAGACGAGGTAGTCCGCCGGGCGCGACGCGAAGCGGAGGTCGCGCTGGAAGCCGCAGAACAGCTCCGGCAGTCGCGCATCCGGGAAGCGGCGGCCAGCCTCGATGAGCGCGCTCGTGATCTCCGCCGCTTCCTCGCGAAAGCCGTACCGCGCGAAGCCCTGCGCGATGAGCGAGTTGTCGTGCGGCCACACCGAGCCGTTGTGATAGCTCATCGGGTTGTACGTCGGATACGTGCTCGCGAGCGTGCGGATGCCCCAGCCGGTGTACACGTCCGGCGTCATGAGGCGGCGCACCACCGCGGCTGCGTGGTCCGGACTCGCGATGCCGGCCCACAGCGCATGGCCGGCGTTGCTCGTCACCGCGCGCACCTGCTTCTTATCGCCGTCGAGCGCCTGCGCGTAGCAGCCCTGGTCGGGCATCCAGAAGTCGCGCTCGAAGCGCTCGCGCAGCTCACGCGCCTCGCCGCGGAGGCGGTCGGCGCGCGCCGCGTCGCCGTCAAGCGCGTACAGGTCCGCGAGGCCCATCTTCGCGGCGTAGATGTAGGCCTGGACCTCGACGAGCGCGGCGGGCAGCTTCGACCAGGTCCCGTCGGGGTCGGAGAGGGACTGCGGCGAATCCTTCCAGCCCTGACTGTGCAGACGTTCCGCGTTGCGGCGCTCATCGCCGCGCGGTCCGTACTCGACGTAGCCGTCGCGATCGGCATCGCCGTAGGTGTCGCACCAGGTCAGCGCGCGCTCCGCAGCGGGCAGCAGCTCCCGCCAGAACTCGCGGTCGGCGGTCCACTTCACGGTCTCGGCGACAAGCAACGCGAAGAGCGGGGTCGCGTCGACCGATCCGTAGTACGGACGATGTGGGATCTCACCGAGTCGCGCGAGCTCGCCGCGCCGCAGCTCGTGGAAGATCTTGCCCGGCTCCTCTTCGGAGAAGTCGTCGACCTTCTGGCCCTGATACTTCGCGAGCAGTCGCAGCGTGCCGCGCGAGATGTCGGGATTCCAGCCGAGCGTCTGGTAGGCGCAGATGAGGCCGTCGCGTCCGAACGGGACCGCGTACCACGGGATGCCGGCCGTCGGGTACGGACCGCTGTCGTGGAACTCCATGAGCGCGCGCAGGTCCAGCGCGCTGCGCGTGATAAGGCCCTCGTCGAGCGTTTCCGAGCTCGTCGTGTAGCGCGCGCAGCCGCGAAGGAAACGGCGGTAGCGCGCGTTGAGCGCATCGATGGCGTCGTCGAAGCGATCGGGCGACGGCGCGGCGCCGGCGCCGTCCTCGCGCGGGATCACCATCAGCTCGATCGTGAGCACTCCCTGCGGAGGCAGGTCGCGTTCGATGTGGAAGACGTTGCCGTCGATGCGATCTGGCGCCGGTCGCACCGTGATGTCCGTCGTGCGTCGGACCGCGTCGCGGCCGACGCGCTCGAACACGATCCCGCCCTCGCGCGTGCCGCGTTTGATCTCGTGCGGCGTTGCGGCGATCTCGCGGTATCCGCGCACGGCGAACATGTCGCGGAACGACGCCTCGAACTCGAGCTCGAGCGCGACGTGCACCGATTGCGGGTTGGCGTTGAGCACCCCGATGCGCTCGCGGAGGCCGTCCGCGAGGAAGCGCGTGCGTCGGATCGAGAGTGCCCCGGCCGTGTGACGCGCCGTGCCGAGTGTCGCGCCCTCCGAGTGCATGAGCTGGAACGTGGCGACGTAGTTCTGCTCGGTGTTCGCCGAGAGCAGGATCGGCGGCGAACCGTTCACGCGTAGCGCGTATCCCGAGAGGAACTGCGTGTCGTGGTAGTAGAGCCCGAACGGGCTCGCGCTTCCGAGCGTCAGCGAGCCGTCGTTCTCCGTGATGAGGACGACGGCGTCCTCTTTGAGCGAGACACTCACGCGGTGGACACGCGGCCTGCCAGTCCGCGCTGGCTCCGCCTCTCGAGGAAGCGGCGCTTCTCATCTTCCATGGCGCGTGCGCCGTCCTCGATGACGGTCTCGGACTGCGTCGTCGTCATGTCGCGGACCTCCTCGATGAAGGTCGCGGTCCGGAGCTGATAGAGAGGCAGCAACGAGCGCGCGAGCGGCTCGCTCTCCGCGGGTCGCCGCAGCGCGGCCTCGAGGTGGTCGAACACGAACCGAGCCCACGTGTTCGCATCGAGCTTGTCGGGCACCCGCGCGGAGAGGATCTGTCGCCATACGGCCTCCTGCGTGCCCTTCGCCGCGGCGTATTTCTCGCGCAGGCGCGCTGGATCAGCGGGGACGGCCTCAGGCTCGACCGGCATCGGCGCGCCGATGACCGGTACGTCCCTCGACCCCTCGACCTTTGACCACATCGCTTCGTTCTCCGCTGCCATTCGGAACAGCGTGCCGACGACCTGCGTGAACATCGGGCCGAGGTCAGCGGCCGGGTCCTTCGGATCGTGGATCTTCGCGCCGAGGAACGCCTGCGCCACCCGGGCGCGGCGCACCATCGCCGTCGTCGTCATGAAGATGTCGATGCCGAAGCGCGCAACGTCCGTGTCCCACACCGGCTGGTCGAGATACGCGCGCGCGAGGTCGGCGCGGAACCCGAACTCGCCGCCGATCGGTTGGCGCACCCGCAGTCCGTAGAGCGCGCGCGTGAGCGGATACGCGACCGAGTTCGTGATCGTGCCGTCGTGCTTGTGCCGCGCGTAGAGCGGTGTCATGTAGTCCGTGTCCCCGCTGGTGATCGGCGTCACGAGGCGCCCGATCCATTCCGGCGTGATGCTCCGCAGGTCGCTGTCGACGACGGCGCAGGCCCGCGCGCCGAGGATTCCGACCGCCGTGAAGATCGCGCGGAACGCGGAGCCCTTGCCTGGCGGTCCGATGTAACGGCCCACCGCGACGGGGACGCCGGACGCGCCCTCGACGACGCGATCGGGCGTTCCGTCCTCCGAGCCGCCGTCCGCGTTCACGATCGCGACGCGCGCGCCCGGGAAATACTCCTGCAGGCCTTTCGCCGCGGTCGCCGCGACGTATCCGATCGTCGCCGCATTGCGGAAGCTCGGGATCCCCACGACGACATCGGCCGAGCCGATCCTCGAGATCCCGCTCCGGAGCTGTTCGTCGAGTGTCAACGGATCGTCAGGCATGCGTCCCTCCAATTGAGTTCACGCACCCTTCCTCTCGTGAGGCCATCATACCGGCGTGCTCGAAGCGCTCGACGCGATCGTTCTGCCCTTTCTCGAATCGCTTTATGAGCGCCTCGGCTATGTCGGTGTCGTCATCGCGATGACCATCGAAAGCTGCGCGATCCCTCTGCCGTCCGAGCTGATCCTTCCGTTCGCCGGATGGAGCGTCTCGCGCGGACTCGTCGAGCCGCTCACATCGTCGCCGTGGAGCTACTGGGGCGCGGTGATCGCCGGCGTGCTCGGGAACACGCTCGGCTCGCTCGCCAGCTACGCGATCGGAGCATATGGCGGTCGTCCCCTTGTCGAGAGATACGGGAAGTACGTCCTCATCAGCGCTCACGATCTTCAGCTCGCGGAGCGCTGGTTCGCGCGGTTCGGCGAAGCGACGGTGTTCTTCTCGCGGATGCTGCCGATCGTCCGCACCTTCATCTCGGTGCCCGCGGGCATCGCACGCATGCCGCTCTGGCGCTTCACGTTGTTCTCGGTGCTGGGGGCCATTCCGTGGGTGATGCTGCTGGTCTGGGGCGGGATGCAGCTCGGTGATCACTGGCTCGAGCTGAAGCAATCGCTCAAGGGGCTCGATTATCTCGTCGCGGCCCTCATCGTTGCGGGCGTCGGCTTCTTCGTGTGGCGGCACGTGCGCCGCTGATGGAAGCGGTCTTCGCGTTCGACCGCCAGCTGTACGGCGCGATCGTCACCGCGGTCTCGAACAACCTGCTGCTCGCCTTCCTCGCGATCGTCGTCGCCTACCTCAACTGGAACGGCTTCATCTGGCTCATCGCCGGGCTGTTCGTCGCTCGCGCGCGAGATTGGGGCCGCCGCGGGTTATGGGGAGCGCTCACCGTCTATCTCGGCCTCTGCGATGGCTGGCTCACGGCCGAGCTGCTGAAGCTGGTCGTCCAGCGACCGCGGCCGTTCACCGTCGTGCTGGATCTGCCGCGTCCGCTCATCGACGAGCCAACGAGCTTCTCATTCCCATCGGGGAACGCGACGTTCGCATTCGGCGCGGCGGTCGCGCTCGGACAAGTCGCCCCCGCCTGGCGGCTCCCCGCACTCCTGTTCGCGTTCGCGGTCGCATTCGAGCGCGTCGCGGTCGGTGTGCACTACCCGATCGACGTCACCGCCGGTGCGATCCTCGGCATCATCTCCGGGCTCACCGCGCCCCTTGCGGTCGGCCTGCTGCGGCGCCGAGCGCGCTGGCGCGCGTTCGTCGTCCCGCACACGCACTGGGATCGCGAGTGGTACGAGCGCTTCGAGGGCTATCGAGCGCGGCTCGTGCCGATGGTGTCGAAGCTTCTGGACCTCCTCGAACGCGATGCCGCGTTCCGCTCGTTCACGTTCGATGGCCACACCATCTGGGCCGAGGATTATCTCGAGAAGCGTCCCGACGATCGCTCACGCATCCAGGCGCTGGTGCGCGCGGATCGCCTCCTGATCGGACCGTGGTACGTGCTCGCCGACAACCTGCTGGTCTCAGGCGAATCCTTGCTCCGGAACTTCCAGGAAGGGCTACGCGTTTCCGGAACGTTCGGACGCGCGATGCGCGTCGGGTACGTCGCCGACCCGTTCGGTCATCCCGCACAGACGCCGCAGATCCTGCGCGGTTTCGGATACGGCTCGTACGTTTTCTCGCGCGGCGTCGGCGACGAGGGCGAACGTGTTGGCGCGGAGTTCCGCTGGCAGTCACCGTCGGGCGATCGCATCCTCGCGACCCATCTCGTCGATCACTACTCGGGCGGGCTGCAGCTTGTCGGCGATCTCACCGAGACGCCTCAACAGCTCCGCGCGCGGATCCGCCGCGGCTTGGGGAGGATGCTCGACGTCACGACGGCGTATGCGAATGGCAGGACCCTGCTCTTCATGGTCGGTGACGATCACGTCGACGCCTACCCGCGCCTGCCCGAAGCGGTGGCCGCGCTGCACGACGCTGCGCGGAACATCGACGCGCGCATCGGGAGCCTCGAGGAGTACGAGGCCGAGATGGCCCAGCCGCGCGGGGAGGTCGTGGGCGAGATGATCCGCGGCAAGTACCGACCGATCCTCCGCGGCGTGAATTCCGCGCGCGTTTGGATCAAACAGGAGAACGCCCGGTGCGAGCGCCTGCTCCTCGAGCGCTGCGAGCCGCTCGATGCGCTCGCGGGCGGGATCGCGCGCGAGGAGGTGCGCTCGCTGTGGCGCACGCTCCTCCAGAACCACCCGCACGACTCCATTTGCGGCTGTTCGATCGACGCCGTTCACGACGTGGACATGGCTCCGCGCTTCGCGCGCGTACGGAATGACGGCGAAGCCCTCGCGAGTCGGCTGGAGCGCGAGCTCGCCGGGCCTGGGAACGCGCCGGTGGTGTGGAGCGCGCTGCCCTGGGAGCGCGATGCCGTCCTCGCGCTCGACGGACAGCCCACGCGCGTGCGCTGCGCCGCGCTCGGAACAGCACCGGCGCGGCGGGCAGTGGGTCTCGGCGTCTCATCACCGGTGGAAGGCGTCATCGAGAACGAGGCCCTGCGCGTGGAGGTCGCACTCGACGGCTCATTCACGGTCATCGATCGCGCGAGCGGCGAGCGTTCCGGTCCCCACGGCGCACTGCTCGATGAGGGCGACCGGGGCGACGAGTACACCTATTCATATGCGGGCCCGACGCTCGGGTCGCGCGATCTCGTCGGTACACGACGCGCCGCGGTCGCCGGCGACCGCGCCACGGTCACCGTCCAGCTCGAGCTGCGGCTCCCTTCCGGCCTTCGGGAGGACCGTCTGGCTCGGACGCCCGAGCTCGTGCCGTGTGCCGTGCGTACCGAGATATCGCTCGACGCTGGTGCGCGACGCGTCGACGTTCGCATCCTCGTCGATAACCAGGCCCGCGATCACCGGCTGCGCGTCCTGTGCGAGACCGGCACGCGGTCGCTGACGCACGTCGCGGGTGCGGCGTTTGCGTGGCTCGACCGCGAGACGCGCGTTGCGCCTCGCCCGGGATGGATCGAACAGCCGACCGCCGAGCGGGCGCTTCACGACCTCGTGGCGGTCGAAGGCGTGACGCGCGGCGTCGCTGTTGGCGTCGACGGCCTTCGCGAGTACGCCGTGCTCCACGACGGGCGGACGATCGCGATCACGTTGCTCAGGGCGGTGGGGTTCCTTTCGCGGGGCGATCTCCCGGAACGCAAGGGCCACGCAGGACCAGCTCTGGTGACGCCGAGCGCGCAGTGCATCGGCGAGCGCATCTACCGCTACTGCGTCGTGCCGCTCGGAGGAGAGATGACGCTGCCGCGCGCGGCGCGGGAGATCCGCGAATGGCTCTCGCCACCCTGGAGCGGCCAGGGCGACGCGTCGTCGCACTCCTTTTATTCGGTCGCTGGCGACGTGGCGGTCCAACCGTCGGCTTTGCGGACCGGTCCGGACGGCAGCATCGTCGCGCGCGTCTTCAATCCGTCGCGCGATGCCGCGTCCGCGGTGCTTCGCTTCGCGCGTCCTGCGCTCGAAGCGCGCGCGGTCGATCTGCGCGAAGGCGATCTGACTCTGGGCAACACCGGACTCGACATCGTCCGCACGGCGGCGCCGCCCGATGTCGTCGAGGGAGCGGTCACGGTCCGGCTCGCTCCGTACGAGATCGGAACGTATCTGGTCCGCCTCGCCTGAACGCGGTACCTCTTTTGTGTCATGCCTTGTCGCACGAACGTGCGACGGGCGAGGGACAGACACGGGTCGCCCCGGACTCTAACGTCGCCGCATGCGCCGGACGCTGTTGTTGGCACTCACGTTGCTCGCGGCCTTTGACGCGCCCGCCGCTGCCGATGACGACCGGACCCATTTCCGCCGGACCACACCGCGAGCGACGCTCGAGGAGGACGCCGGCACCTTCACGCTCGGGGTTCCGAGCGGACGCGCCTGGGGCATCGAGAGTGACCTTCGACCGCTGCCTCGGGAGCGCGCCCTCGCCGTGCGCCTCGTGGTCTCCGATGACGAGGTGCGCGAGGCCTTCGCCCGGATCGCCTATTACGCGACCGCGACCGGCCGGCCCCGGCAGATCGCCATCGCCGACAGCGAGGCGGTGGCGGCGGGCGAGGGCCGTGTCCTCTTCGTGCCTCTCGATCCACCGCCGGGTGCGGTGGCCTACCGGGTCCGTGTTTTGGCGCGCCTCCGGGCGGGCGCCGACCAGTCGAGCGACGACGCCATTACGGCGCGTATCACGGTCATCGACCGGGCAGCCACGCGTTTTGGCTCGCTGCGTCACCTACGACCACATAACGAAGTCCTTCGGCGACTTCAACGCGGTCAAGGAACTCAACCTGCAGGTCCGCGACGAGGAGTTCCTCGTGCTCGTCGGCCCATCCGGCTGCGGCAAGACGACGGCGCTCCGGATGCTCGCCGGTCTGGAAGAGCAGACCTCCGGCGACATCTTCATCGGCGAGCGCCGCGTGAACGATGTGGCACCGAAGGACCGCGACATCGCGATGGTCTTCCAGAACTACGCGCTGTATCCGCATATGAGCGTGTACGACAACATCGCCTTCGGTCTGAAGCTGCGCAACGTCCCGAAGGCGGAGATCGAGCGGCGCGTGAACGAGGTCGCCGAGATGCTCTCGATCGGTCAGCTGCTGAAACGCAAACCGAAGGAGCTCTCCGGCGGTCAGCGGCAACGTGTCGCCGTAGGTCGCGCGATCGCACGCGAGCCCGCGGTCTTCCTGATGGACGAGCCGCTATCGAACCTTGACGCGAAGCTGCGCATCCAGACACGCGCGATGCTGCAGAAGCTTCATCAGCGTCTGCGGCGAACGACGATCTACGTCACGCACGATCAGGTCGAGGCGATGACGATGGGCGACCGCATCGCCGTGATGAATGCGGGCGTGCTCCAACAGCTCGATACCCCAGAAAACCTCCACGAGCGTCCGACGAACCTGTTCGTCGCGGGATTCATCGGATCACCGTCGATGAACTTCTTCCCAGCGAAGATCGTCGGCTCGGGTAGCGGCGCGGTCGCCGACGCGGGATTCTTCCGCGCGCCGGTGAAGGGACAGGCCGCCGAAGCGAGTGGACGAGACGTCATCCTCGGTGTGCGCCCAGAGGACATCGACGATCTCGCCAGCGCGCAGCAGAACGGGCATTTGCCCGTTGAGGCTCGTGTGGAAGTCGTTGAATTTCTCGGCAACGAGCTGCAGCTTCAGCTTTCGGCTGACGGACAGACGTTCGTCGCGCGCGTCTCGACCAACACCCAGACGCGTCCTGGCTCGACGCTGCGGGTGGGCTTCAATCTGAAGAAGCTTCACGTATTCGACAAGGCCACGGAGGCCGCGCTTCGGTGACCCTCCGCGGAAGTGTCCATGACTTCCCGCTGCGATCGGTCCTGGAGATGCTCGCTCAGACCAAGAAGACCGGTGAACTGCAGCTGCGCGCGGGCGATCAGGTCGGCGCACTTGGCATCGCCGACGGCCGTGTCGTTACCGCCGTATTCGGTGAAGAGGAGCCGCTCCTCGCGCTCAACGCGATCTTCGCCATTCAAGACGCCGAGTTCGAGTTCACGCCGTGGGACGACGCGCCGCCCGCGAACCTCGAGAGCGGCAAGCTCGACGAACTTCTGCGCAAGGCCGAAGAGGCGAAGAAGCAGGCCGACGAGGCGAAGGCGAGAGCCGAGGCAGAACGTCAAGCCGCGCTGAAGAAGGCCGAGGAAGAACGACTCGCCGCGCTCAAGAAGGCCGAGGAAGAGCGCGAAGCCGAGCGCAAGCGCATGGAAGAGATCCGCGCGCTCATCCCGAGCGACGATCTGCCGTTCCGCCTCTCCGAGCGTGCCGTCGATCAGGGTGCCGTGACGCTCACGTCGGAGCGCTGGCGGATCGTGCTCGCGGTGAACGGCGAGCGCGACGTCAACGCGATCGCCGCGATGCTGCACCTCGATCAGGGCGCGGCGCTGACGGCGCTCGCGGCGCTCGTCCGTGACGGTGTGATCGAGACTGTCGCGAGGCCGGCGGCGCAACCAGCCCCCGAGGCGCCTTCGTACGAAGCGTCCGCGGCACCGGCCTTCGAGACTCCCGCGTACCAGACACCCAGCTACGAGACGCCCACGTCCGAGGCGTCGGCGCCTGCGTTCGAGTCAGCGTCGCCAACGTTCGAGCCGGCGGCGCCGACGTACGAGCCGTCGGCGGACACGTTCGCGTCGCCGCCCGAGGCCTCGCCCGAGGCGGAGGTTCCGCCGCCGGTCCAGGACTGGATCACGCCAGATCAGGCCGTGCCTGCAGAGGAGTGGACCGCGACCCCCGCCGACTCCGCGCCGGTCTCCGAGGTCGCGCCGCAGTGGCCAGCGCCGGAGAGCCCCGCGCCCGCGCAGGACTGGATCACGCCGGACGCCGCGGTCCCCTCGTCGATGGACGATCGCCTGAGCGCTCTCTCCGGCATCTTTGGTCCCGCACCGACCGAGCCCGAAGCCCCGAAGCCGGCCGAGCCGCCCGTGAGCTCCTGGGCACCGCCGGCCGTCGATCAATGGGGCACGCCAAGTCAACCGGTTCCCGGAGCGGAGCGCTGGACCAAACCCGCGGCGCCGGAGCCCGGGTCGTCCTCGACGAGCGACGACCCGTGGGGCGCGCCGCCTTCATCGGCACCAGCGGCACCGTCGTCGTGGTCGCCGCCCGCGACCGCGCCAGCTTCGGAAACGGACACGTGGGTCGCGCCCACACCACCGGCGAAGAGCACGTGGTCCGCGCCCGCGGCGCAGGACGCCACCTCGGCCGATCCGTGGGGATCTCCCGCTGGCGCCGCATCGCGCATTCCGCCGCTCCGCCCGCAAGAGCCCGGCATCCCCCCGGTCGAGGAGTGGAGCGCGCCGACGGCCGCACCGCCCGAGAAGAAGAAGCGTGGGCTCTTCGGCTTCGGTCGCGAGAAGCCAGCTCCTCCACCGGTCGCCGGCACGCCTCTTCCGACCGCGGGCGTCATGGGCAGTCGCGTCGGCATGGTCGCCGCGCTCGCGAACGCGCTCATCGCCGAGTACAACAACGGCCAGTACGGCAAGGGCCACGTCGAGGAGCGCATCGCCAACCTGCTGATGCGCGTCGACGAGCAGGCGGATCCGATCGACCGTCCGTTGCCGATCGTCGACGATCGCATCGATGTCCAAGCGCTCGAGCGCGAGCAGCTCGCGGACTCGCAGGCGCTCCCGTATCTCGCGCTTCTCGTGACGACGATCTTCGCTGACGCCGAGAAGACGTTCGGCAAAGACAAGGCGAAGAAGGGGTACAAGACCGCGACGAAGACCGTCATGCTCGGCGACGCCAGCGTGCTGTCCTCTCCCGAGCTCGCGGGCAAGCTCCCCAGGGTCTGAGCGACAACCACTTCCTCGGCGTCGACCTCGGCGGTACGCACATCCGCTCGGTCATCGCAACGCTCGACGGTGATCGCCACGAGATCGTCGCGCGCGACGAACGCCGCACGCCACGCGACGGCGCCGATTCCATCGTTCGCGCGATCGCGGAGTCCGCGCGCGCAAGCGCACGCGAGGCTGGCCTTCCGCCCCACGAGCTCCTCGCCGTCGGCTGCGCCGCGCCAGGCCCGCTCGACCATCGCACCGGTCTCGTGCATGAGGCGCCGAACCTCGTCGGGTTCATAGAGTTCCCGCTCGCCACGCGTCTGTCCCATGCGCTCGATGGCCTGACCGTCTTCGTCGACCGCGACACCGCGATGGCCGCGATCGCGGAGGGCCGAGTCGGTGCCGCGCGTGGCGCGCGCGACTTCATCTACGTCACCGTATCGACCGGGCTCGGCGGCACGATCGTGAGCGGCGGTCGCATGCTGCGCGGCGCGACGAACACCGCCGGAGAGATCGGTCACTGGCCCGTCGCGTTCCAGCTGGACGTCTCGCGCGACGCGGCCGCAGATCTACCGCGGTGCGGCTGCGGCTCGTTCGGTTGCGCCGAGTCGTTCGCGGCGGGCCGCAACATGGCCGAGGCGTATGGGGTCGCCGATACCGCGGAGGTCTTCGCTGCCGCAGCGCGCGGTGACGGCAGGGCTAAGACGATCGTGATCCGCGCGGAGCGTGCGCTCGCGAACCTCGCGGTCGGCCTGGTGAACGTGTTGAATCCCGCTCTCATCGTCGTCGGCGGATCCATCGCTGACAAGCAGCCGGCCCATGTGCTGGAGCCGATGCGTCGCGGGATCGCGGAGCGCGCGTTCCGCGCGCCGGCCGCCGCGGTGCGCGTCGTGCCCGCGGAGCTCGGCGGCGATGTCGGCATGCTGGGTGCTGTGTTCGCCGCCCGGGAGCGCCTGTCGGGGCGAGGGGAGTGGTTCCTTTAGTCTCACCATCACAAGGGGGGTCAGCCATGGGTGTGCGCATCGGCATCAACGGTTTCGGACGCATCGGCAGGCAATTCCTAAAGGCAGTCCTGGAGCGGCACCCCGAGCTGGAGGTCGTCGCCGTGAACGATCTCACCGACCCTGCGATGAACGCCTACCTCTTCAAGCACGACACGAACTACGGGAACTACAAGGGAGAGGTCTCCGCGACGGCGGACGCCCTCGTCATCGATGGCCGGAGCATCAAGGTCCTCGCGGAGAAGGATCCCGCCAAGCTCCCCTGGAAGGATCTCCACGTCGACGTCGTCATCGAGTCCACCGGCTTCTTCACCGACGCGACCAAGGCGAGGGCCCACATCGACGCGGGCGCGAAGTACGTGATCATCTCGGCACCGGCGAAGAACGAAGACAAGACCATCGTCCTCGGCGTCAACGAGACCGAGTTTGACCCCGAGAAGCACCACATCATCTCGAACGCCTCGTGCACGACGAACGGGCTCGCGCCCGTCGCGAAGGTGCTCAACGATGAGTTCGGGATCAAGAAGGGCTTCCTCACGACTGTGCATTCGTACACGAATTCGCAGCGGACGCTCGACACCGCGGCGAAGGAGCCACGCGACGCGCGCGCCGCAGCCGAGAACATCGTGCCCTCGGAGACCGGCGCAGCGAAGGCGGTCACGCTCGTCATCCCCGAGCTGAAGGGGAAGTTCACGGGAATGTCCTTCCGGGTGCCGACCTCCACAGTGTCCGTCGTCGACTTCGTCGCGACGCTCGGGCGTGAGGTGACGAAGGAGGAAGTGAACGCCGCCTTCAAGCGCGCCAGCGAGGGACCGCTGAAGGGGATCATGGGTTACACCGAGGAGCCGCTTGTCTCGAGCGATCTGAAGGGCGACGACCGTTCAACGATCGTGAGCGCGATCGACACGATCGTGCTCGGGGACATGGTCAAGGTGATCTCCTGGTACGACAACGAGTGGGGTTACGCCTGCCGCCTCGCTGACATCACAGCATTCGTCGCGTCGAAGATGCGGGTGCCGGCGGCCGCTGGCACGCGGTAGTTGACGGCCTTCGCGAAGCGGACCATCCGGGACGTCGATCCGTCCGGGAAGAAGGTCCTCGTCCGGGTTGACTTCAACGTGCCGCTCGAAGACGGGAGGGTCGCGGACGACACGCGCATCCGCGCCGCGATGCCGACGATCCGTTACCTGCTCGAGCACGGGGCGGCGATCGCACTGTGTTCGCATCTCGGTCGACCCAAGGGTCCGGATCCGAAGCTGAGCCTCGAACCCGTGGCGTGGCGTCTCGGCGAGCTGGTCGAGCGCGACGTGCGTTTGCTGCCGGACTCGGTCGGCCCGGGGGTGCATGAAGCCATCACCCGGCTTCGACCCGGCGATGTCGTGCTGCTCGAGAACGTCCGCTTCCACGCAGAGGAAGAGAAGAACGATCCCGCGTTCGCGAAGGCGCTCGCGAGCGGCTATGACCTCTATGTAAACGATGCCTTCGGCGCTGCGCACCGCGCGCATGCCTCGACGGAGGGCGTCGCGAAGATCCTCCCCGCCTACGCGGGACTGTTGCTGGAGAAGGAGCTTCTGGCCCTCGGCGGTCTGGTGAGCGCACCAGCGCGGCCGTTCCTCGCGATCATCGGCGGCGCGAAGGTGAGCAGCAAGATCGACGTGCTGCGTGCGCTGCTCGCACGCGTCGACGCGCTCGCGATCGGCGGCGGCATGGCCAACACCTTCTTGCTCGCGACAGGACATGAGATCGGTCGGTCGCTGGCGGAGCCTGACCGCTCAGGCGAGGCGAGGGCGATCCTTGACGACGCGAAGAAGCAGGGCAAGCGCGTGGTGCTGCCAGTCGACGTCGTCTGCGCTCCGTCGGTGGATGAGGCGGGTGCGCGCGCGGCGACCACGAAGGGCATCGACGACGTCTCCGATGATCTCGCCATCGTCGACATCGGTCCGCGCACCATCGAGCGGTACGCGGACGAGATTGGTCGCGCGAAGACGATCTTCTGGAACGGACCGGTGGGCGTCTTCGAGATTCCGGCCTTCGCCACCGGGACGAAGCGCGTCGCGGAGCTGCTCGCCACGAGCGGCGCGGTGACGGTCGTGGGCGGCGGTGAGTCGGTGCAGGCAGTCGAGGAGCTCGGCCTCGCGGACAAGATGACGCACGTGTCCACCGGTGGCGGCGCCTCGCTCGAGCTCATCGAAGGCAAGACGCTCCCCGGTGTCGCGGTCATCCCCGATCGCGCGGAGGTCCGCGCCGCATGACTGAGACGACGATCGAGATGATCCGCGGGCGCGAGATCCTCGACTCGCGTGGCGACCCGACGGTCGCGGTCGACGTGATGCTCAGCGACGGCTCGCGCGGGACCGCGATGGTGCCGAGTGGCGCGTCGACCGGAGCGCACGAGGCCGTGGAGCTTCGTGATGGCGACAAGTCCCGCTACCGCGGCAAGGGTGTGCTCAAAGCCGTGAGCAATGTCGACGATGTGATCGCGCCGGAGCTGATCGGCGAGGACGCCGCCGACCAGACCGAGATCGACAAGCTGCTGCTCGAGCTCGACGGCACGCCGAACAAGTCGAAGCTCGGGGCGAACGCGATCCTCGGAGTCTCGCTGGCGTGCGCTCGTGCCGCGGCCACCGCGGTGGGCCTGCCGCTCTACCGCTACCTCGGTGGACCGCTCGCGCGCACGTTACCCGTGCCGCTCATGAACATCCTCAACGGCGGCAAGCACGCGACCGACTCGGCCGACATGCAGGAGTACATGGTCGTGCCGATCGGCGCCACGTCATTCCGCGAAGCGGTCCGCACCGGTGCCGAGGTATTCCACGCCCTGAAGGCGATCCTCCACGACCGCGGGATGGGAACCGGTGTCGGCGACGAGGGCGGCTTCGCGCCGGCCGGGCTCAAGGACAACGAGGAGCCGATCCGTCTGATCCTCCAGGCGATCGAGAAGGCCGGATATCGCCCGGGAGAGGACGTTGGGATCGCGCTCGATCCCGCGGCCACGGAGCTCTTCGCGAACGGCAAGTACACGCTCGCGTGCGAGAAGGCGGTGCTCGATGCCGCGGCGATGACCGCGCGATACGCGGAATGGCGCGCGAAGTATCCACTCGTGTCGGTCGAGGACGGCCTCGCGGAGGACGACTGGGCGGGCTGGAAGCACCTCACGACCACTCTGGGTGACACCCTCCAGCTCGTCGGTGACGATCTGTTCGTCACGAACATCGAGCGCATCCGGCGTGGTGTCACCGCCGAAGTCGCCAACGCGGTCCTCATCAAACTGAACCAGATCGGCACACTCTCGGAGACGATCGAGGCGGTCGAGTTCGCGCACCGGTCCGGATACGCGACGGTCATCTCGCACCGGTCCGGCGAGACCGAGGACACGACGATCGCGGACCTGGCCGTCGCGCTCAACAGCGGTCAGATCAAGACCGGCTCGCTGTCGCGGAGCGAGCGCAACGCGAAGTACAACCGCCTGATGGAGATCGAGATCGAGCTGCAGGACGCGGCGCGTTACCCCGGACGCGATGCGTTCTCGCGGTTCGGACGCTAGCCGGACGGGAGTGCCGCGCGGCTCGACGATTTGCTTGTCTTGACAAGTATTGTCGCCGCGACCTAGCCTCGCGCCGTGGCCGTTCAGCGCAGGAGCGACACCGAGCCGGTGCGCATCACCGAGCCGCAGCGCGTCGGGCGGCTTGTCATTCGCGTCGCGCGCGAGCTTCGGACCTACGTTGATCGCCAGGTCGCACCGCTCGGGCTGACGATGCAGCAGGCCGAGCTCCTGGTCTGGACATATCGACAGCGCGGGGCGAACGCGACTGACCTGACCGATCTCCTTCTCACCGACGACGCGGGCGTGTCCCGTCTGCTCGGCCGCCTCGAGGCGAAGGGGCTGATCACGCGTCGGGTGGGGGTGGGGGATCGTCGTGCGCGCGCGCTGCAGCTGACGCCTTCCGGCCGGGCACTCGCGAGGCGTTTGCTGCGCTTCGCGGGGGGCGGTAACGAGATGCTCCTCGCCGGTCTCACGCAACGGGAGAGCGCGGAGCTACGCAGGCTGCTGCTCCATGTTTCGGGCAACCTCCGGAGCCTGGCGCCGAGCGAGCCGTGAAGCAGCGGCTCGTGGTCCCGCTCTCCGCGCTCAGCGCGCGCGACCTTCCGATCGCCGGTGGCAAAGGCGCGAACCTCGGTGAGCTCGTCCGCGCGGGCTTCCCCGTTCCCGATGGCTTCGTGATCACCACGGACGCATACGTTGCCGCGGCGAGCGCGGCGGCGATCGAACCGACGGATCCGGCGGCGGCACGCTCCAGGCTGACCGACGTGGCGGTGCCGGCGGAGATCGTCAGCGCTGTCCACGACGCGTACCGCGCGCTCGGCGGTCGCGTCGCGGTGCGCTCGTCGGCGACGGCGGAGGATCTGCCCGAAGCGAGCTTCGCCGGACAGCAGGACACCATCCTCGACGTCGAAGGCGAGGACGCGCTTCTCGACGCGGTCCGCCGCTGCTGGGCATCGCTGTGGAACGACCGCGCCGTCTCGTATCGGGCGACGCACGCGGTCGACGAGCATGCCTTGCGACTCGCGGTCGTCGTTCAGCGGATGGTTCCCGCGACGATCGCGGGTGTCCTCTTCACCGCGGATCCGATCACCGGTCGGCGCCGGCGGGCCGCCATCGATGCGGTCCGAGGGCTCGGCGAACAGCTCGTGTCCGGCGCCGTGAATCCGGACCACTACCTCGTCGACACGAGGACCGGCGCGGTGCTGGAGCGCCGCGGCGACACCCTCGACGACGTTCGACTGCGCGAGATCGCGGCGATGGGCGCCCGCATCGAAACGCACTTCGGAAAGCCGCAGGACATCGAGTGGGCGATCGACGACCGGAAGCTGTGGATCGTCCAGTCACGCGACATCACGACGCTGTACCCGATCCCTGCGATTGCCCCCGATCCCGAGCGCGACCTGCGCGTCTACTTCTCGGCCAACGTCGCGCAGGGCGTCCTCCAGCCCTTCACGCCGATGGGGATCCAGACGTTCCGGCTGCTCGGCGCGGCGTTCGCGTCCGCCATCGGTAAGCCTCTCGCCGATCCGACCGCGGGGACGTGGGTCATCGCCGACGCCGGTCTGCGGCTGTGGATCGATGTCACCGGGATACTTCGGAACTCGGCCGCGCGGCAGATACCGGTCCGGGTGCTTTCGATCATGGAGGCGCGGAGCTCAGTGATCTTCGCGCGACTGCTGGACGATCCGCGCCTCGCACCACGCCGTGGCTCGCGCATCCGGTCGATCGTGTCGATCCTTCGCGCGGTCGAGCATGCCGGCGTGCCGCCGTGGGTGGTCCGCGCGCTTCTTCGTCCTGAGGCCACGCGCGACCGGATCCTGCGAGAGGTCGACGAGATCGTCAGGCGCGATCCCGGTCCGCTCACGACCCCGGCCGAGCGGCTCGACGCATTCGAGCGATTGCTTGTCAAAACACCGCCGCGCATGTTCCCACGGCTCGTCGCGATCGCCCTCGCGGGACTCGTTTCGTACAACCTCGCGGGGCGGTTGCTGCGCGGTGTCGCGAGCGACGACGAGATGCGGACCCTGCTTCGGGGCCTGCCATTCAACCCGACCACTGAGATGGACCTGGAGCTCTGGGCTATCGCGCGTCGCGTCCGCGACGATCCACCGTCCAGAGCCGCCCTCGCGGACCGCCAACCCGTCGAGCTGAGCGCGGACTTCCGGCGCGGTGCGTTACCGCCGGTGCTGCAGCGCGCCCTCGAGACATTCCTGGTCCGGTACGGGCACCGCGCCATCGCCGAGATCGATCTGGGTCTACCGCGCTGGTCCGAGGACCCCTCACATCTCTTGGGCGCGATCGCGAACTACCAGCGCCTCGACACCACGGCCCTCGCGCCTGACGCGCAGTTCGCCCGCGGCGCGCGCGAGGCGGACGCGACCATCGCGACGTTGCTCTCGCGCGTCCACGGCCCGCGCCGATTCCTCGCGCGCGCCTTCCTGCGCCGCGTCCGGGCGCTCGCCGGCGTGCGCGAGGCGCCGAAGTTCCACGTCGTGCAGGTCTTCGCGAACGGTCGGGCCATCCTCGCGCCTGTCGGCATGGCGCTCGCGGATGCCGGCCGCATCGCCGCGGCCGACGACATCTGGTTCCTCACGCTTCCCGAGGCGCGGCGTGCGCTGGCCGGCGAGGACATGCGTGCCCTCGTCGCCGGGCGTCGCGCCGAGTACCGCCGCGAGGAGCGTCGGCGTCGCATCCCGCGCGTGCTCCTGTCGGACGGGACGGACGCCGAGGCGGCGTTCGCATCAGCCGCGGCGGACGGTGCGATCCGCGGGACGCCCGCGTCGCCGGGCACCGCGCGCGGCGTCGCGCACGTGATGCTCTCGCCCGCTGGCGCGCGTCTCGAGCCCGGCGAGGTCCTCGTCGCTCCGGCAACCGATCCGGGGTGGACGCCGCTCTTCCTTACGGCGAGCGCGCTGGTGATGGAGATGGGCGGGATGATGTCCCACGGCGCCGTCGTCGCACGCGAATACGGGATACCTGCGGTGGTCGGGGTTCCAGAGGCGACGACACGGATCGCGTCGGGTGAATACATCGTCGTCGACGGCTCGGCGGGAACGGTCGCGACCGAGGCGCGCTAACGGCAGCGCGCCGCTACGAGATCCGCTTTGTCTTCGCTCGGCGTTCCGCCGCCGCGCCGATGATCCGAGCGTAGAAGGCGGCCAGGAGGACTTCGAGACTGCCTCCGACGACGGCGACGACCAGCACGGCCAAAAGCGCTACCGCGAGAAGCAGAAGTCCGAAAATGTCCACGCTCCAACTCTATGACCGAGCGAGCGAGCGACGGTGGCTAGGCCTTCTTCGTACTCTTTGCCGCGCGCTTCGCGACCCGGCTGCGCTTGCGGCGCGCCGCGTTCTTGTGGATCGCCCCACGCTTCGCCGCGCGGTCGAGCATGCTCGCGGCCTCGGCCACGGCCTCTTGGACGGCCTCGCCGCCCTTCTCGATCGCGGAGCGCGCGGTCTTCACCGCGCTGCGCGCGGCCGACCGCGCAACGGTCTTGATGGTGGTGCGACGCTCCGTCTGACGGATGCGCTTGAGAGCGGAGCGCTTCTTCTTCGCCATAGGGCCGGAACAATAACCCAACGGCCCGTATAAATCTCGTCGCATGAGGCACAAGGTTCGTCGCAGGACCGTATCGCCGCCCCGCTCGCTCATACTCACGCCGTGACGATGTCCATCGCTCGGGCGTCGCTCGTCATGATCGCCGCGCTCATCGCCAGCCGGATCCTCGGGTGGCTTCGTCTCTCGGTCTTCGGTGCGGCTTTCGGCGAGACGCCGCAGCTCGACGCTTTCTGGGCGGCCTTCCGAATCCCGGACGCACTCTTCAACCTCGTCGTTGCGGGCGCGCTGGCCTCGGCGTTCATCCCGGTCTTCGCGGGTTACCTCGCGAAGGAGAACGAGGACGAGGCCTGGCATGTCGCGTCGAGCGTCATGAACGTTCTCGTCCTCGCCCTCGTCGTTCTCTCCGGCGTGATGTGGCTGGCGGCGCCATGGATCGTCCCGACGCTGATCGTCTCTCCGGGCTTCGCGAGCAAGCCGGGTCAGCTCGAACTGACGATCGAGCTCACTCGGATCATGCTGCTCAGCCCGATCTTCATGGGGCTGTCCTCGCTCGTCACCGGCGTGCTCCAGTCGTACCGGCAGTTCCTCGCCGGAGCGATCGCGCCTCTGGTCTACAACGGCGTTCAGATCCTCTTCGCGCTGTTCGCGTCGCCGTTCGTCGGCATCAACGCTCTTGCGTACGGAGTTGTCGCCGGCGCCGTGATGATGTTCCTCGTCCAGTTGCCAGAGCTCACGTTCCGTCGCACCAAGTACCAGCTCACATTCGATCTCGGCCACGCAGGCGTGCGCCAGATCTTCGCCCTGGCCGGTCCGCGCACGCTCTCGCTCGGCGCGGTCCAGGTCGTGTTCTTCGTCGACACGTATCTCGCCTCCGGAATGCGCGACGGGTCGCTCACGGCGCTGAACTATGCGTTCCAGCTGATGCTGCTGCCCCTCGGCGTCTTCTCCATCGCGATCTCGGCGGCGGTGTTCCCTGCGCTGTCGCACTACGCCTCGCTCGGCCAGGCGGCCAAGATGCGCGACGCGCTGCAGCAGGCGATCCGCTGGATCCTGTTCCTCACGCTGCCGACCGCGATCCTCATGGTCGTCCTTCGCCGACCGATCGTGAACCTGCTCTTCCAGTACGGAGAATTCGGCGCCGATGCGCGCGAGCTCGTCCAGGCCGCGTTCCTGTTCTACGCGCTCGGCCTCGCCGGTCACGCGCTGGTACAGATCCTCGCGCGGGCGTACTTCGCTTCACGCGATACGACGACGCCACTCGCCCTGACGCTCGTCTCGATCGGCGCCAATGTGGTCCTATCCGTGACGCTCGCGCCGGTCTTCGGCATCAACGGCCTGGCGTTCGCGAACTCTGTCGCGACCTTGCTTGAGGCCGCGCTTCTCCTGGTGCTGCTCGCGCCGCGCGCGCGCCTGCGGCTGGTCGGCCTCGGCTATGCCACCCTGAAGCAGGTCACCGCGGCGCTCTTCATGGGGGTCTCGATGTTCCTGTTCATCAATGTCACGAACATCCCACTGAACCTGGCGCAGGATCCACCAAAGCTGCTCTTGTTCGTGCAGACACTCCTCGCCGCGACGTTCGGGGTGGGCGTCTACCTGCTCGCGGCGTGGGCGATCCGCATCGATGAGCTTCAGGAGGTCATCGCGGTCGTCCTCGCGCGCTTTCGCCGGCGGTCGGTGAAGCCAGCCTGATCCGCGACTGATCCCCCGCGAAGGGTGAATGTCGCGAATGCTTCACTTGACACTAATCTTTAGCCTCACATAGATTATCTCCGTGGGACGAACAGATGCTGAGCTCGGGGACCTGCTGCACCAGTGGCGTGAGCTTATGGCCTCCGCGCGGCCGCGCTGGACGGCCGCTGATCTGACCTTCACGCAGCTCCGGGGTCTGTCCGTGCTCGCCCGCAAGCAGCCGCAGCGCATGAGCGATCTCGCCGGGGCGCTCGACATGACGCCGGCGAGCGCGTCGGCGCTCATCGACCGCATGGATCAGAGAGGTTTCGTCACGCGGCGTTCGGATCCCGAAGACCGGCGCACGGTCCTTGTGGAGCTGTCACGGCGAGGCCAGCACATCCTCGACGTCATGGAGCGCGGATCCTCCGATCACTTCGGCCGGCTCATCGAGAAGATGACGCCCACCGAGCGCGACGCGCTCGCGACCACGCTACGGGCGTTCCTGCGCATCAGCGCGGACGTGAGCGAAGGGAAGACCCGCAAATGCTGATCCAACTACTACGTCGCTTCGTGCCGAAGTACCGCACCGAGGTCGCGATCGTCACCGTCCTCGTGTTCATCCAGTCGATCGCGAACCTCTACCTGCCCAACCTGAACGCCGACATCATCAACAACGGCGTCGCCAAGGGCGACACCGACTACATCTGGCGCACCGGCGCCGTGATGCTCGCCGTCACGCTCCTCCTGGGCGTTCTCGCGATCATCAGCGTGTACTTCGCGTCGCGCGCGTCGATGGGCGTTGGCCGGGACATCCGAGGCGCCGTCTTCGAGCGCGTGCAACACTTCTCCGCACGGGAGATGACGCGCTTCGGGACGCCATCGTTGATCACGCGCAACACGAACGACGTCCAGCAGGTGCAGCTCTTTCTCCAGATCGCGCTCACGATCCTCCTCACCGCGCCGATCCTGGCGATCGGCGGGGTCATCATGGCGATCCGCGAGAACGCGACGCTCTCGCTGACCTTGGTCGTCATCGTTCCGCTCATGGCTGGCGTGATCGGCACGCTGGTCGCGATCTCGGTGCCGCTCTTCCGGCAGATGCAGGGGCGGGTCGACAAGATCACCGAGGTCCTGCGCGAGCAGATCATGGGCATCCGGGTCGTGCGCGCGTTCATCCGGACGGAGTCCGAGCAGCGCCGATTCGATCGGGCGAATGGCGATCTCACCGAGACCGCGCTACGCGTGAACAGGATCTTCGCGCTCGCGATGCCGAGCCTGCTGGGCATCATGAATCTTTCGACCGTCGCGGTGCTGTGGTTCGGTGGTCATCTCGTCGACAGTGGCGCGATGCCGATCGGCAACCTCACCGCGTTCCTCATGTACATCTTCCAGATCCTGTTCGCCGTGATGATGGCCGTGTTCATGGTCATCCTCGTCCCGCGCGCGGAGGCGAGCGCGCAGCGGATCGAAGACGTGGTGCGGACGATCCCGTCCGTATCCGACCCGGCCACGCCAGTCGATCCCGAGCGCAATACCGGGGTGGTCGAAATGCGGGACGTGACTTTTGCGTATCCGCACAGTGAGCGGGCAGTGCTGCACGACCTCTCGTTCGCCATGCGGCCCGGCACGATCACCGGGATCATCGGTGGCACCGGGTCGGGGAAGACGACGCTCCTCACGCTCGTCACACGCGGCTTCGACGTCACGGGCGGCGCGGTACTGGTCGATGGAGTCGCTGTGCGCGAGCAATCTCTGGACCGTCTCTGGAGCCGGATCGGCCTTGTGCCCCAGACCGCCTACCTCTTCAAGGGCACCGTGGCCGACAACCTGCGCTTCGGGAACGCGGACGCGACGGACGCTGACCTGTGGCGCGCGCTCGAGGTCGCGCAAGCGCGTGACTTCGTCGCGGCGATGGTCGGCGAGCTCGAGGCCGCGATCGACCAGGGCGGCACGAACGTCTCGGGTGGACAGCGCCAGCGGCTCGCGATCGCCCGGGCCCTGGTGAAGCGTCCCGCGATCTACCTCTTCGATGACTGCTTCTCCGCGCTCGACGCGGCCACCGACGCGCGCCTGCGCAGGGCGCTCCGGGCTGAGACGGGCGATGCGAACGTCGTCATCGTCGCGCAGCGCGTGAGCACGATCCTGCATGCGGATCAGATCGTGGTCCTCGACGAGGGCCGCGTTGTCGGGATCGGAACGCACGACGAGCTCATGGCGGGCTGCGCGGAGTACCGCGAGATCGTCGAATCCCAGCTCGGTGAGGCAGCGGCATGATGATGATGGGGCGGCCTGGTAACCGGCCTGGCGCGCGGCCGGGTGGCGGCGGTTTCATGGGCATGGGTATGCCCGTCGAGAAGTCGAAGGACTTCCGCGGCACGTTCCGGCGGCTCGTCGCCCGCCTGCGTCCGGAACGGGTGACGATCGCGATCGTCGCGGTGCTCGCGTCGGCGAGCGTCGTTTTCAGCGTGATCGGCCCGAAGCTCATCGGCAACGCGACGAACGTGATCTTCGACGGTGTCATCGGCAAGACGCTGCCCGCGGGCATCACGAAGGAACAGGCCGTCGAGGCGCTGCGGGCGCGCGGCCAGAGTCAACTCGCCGACATGCTGTCGGGGACGAACGTGGTGCCCGGAGCCGGCGTCGATTTCACTCAGCTCGCGCAGATCCTGCTGGTCGCCGCGGCCGTCTACCTTCTCGCGGCG
>WNFK01223597.1_pt1 | contig 24738 bp, 26 predicted proteins | sample 5400281 | NCBI WGS metagenome assembly WNFK01 (sample SAMN13153350, study PRJNA577476) | soil metagenome | isolation source: 20 cm soil on Douglas fir-dominated hillslope | place: USA:California | collected 2013-09-17
AGGGCAGAAGGTCACCTACGCCAAGCAGGACATGCCGGTCGGGCTCTGGCCGTACAACATCGACGTCACGCCGAACGGCAAGATCGGCATCAGCGCCGACAACGGCAATTCGGGCGCGCCGGACGGCCACGTCGACACCGTCAGCATCATCGACCTCGAGCAGCAGCCGCCCCGGGTGGTCGACCGCGTCGTGGTCGGCGACGCGCCGGAAGGCTTCGCCATCAGCCCGAAGGGCGACGTGGCCGTCGCGGTGCTGCTGGGTGGAGCCAGCGTTCTCAAAACGATGTGGTTCAACACCAAGCGCAACGGCAGCCTCGCCGTGCTGAAGATCGACGGCAAGAAGGTGACCAAGGTCGGCGAGGTCGAGGTGGGCGGCTTGCCGGAGGGCGTGGTCTTCAGCCCCGACGGCACGTATCTCTACGTCGGCAACTACACCGATCGGGACGTCTCGATCCTCAAGGTCGACGGCACGAAGATCACCGACACGGGCAAGAAGCTCAAGCTGCCGGGCCAGCCGGCCTCGATGCGCGGGCGGGCCCAGTAGAAACATTTCTTCCCGTTGAGCCCGGCGCCTGACCACACTGGGGGAGAGGGATGGCGACGCGTCGGGATCGGAAGCGGTTCGAGCGGGTGGTGGCGCGCGCGATGCGGCCCTCGAGACGCTCGTCTTGGTGGGCCGGCAAGGCGTGGCACTGGCCGGTCGTCGCCGTCGCGGGCGCCTCGTTCGTCCCGATCGCTGTCTGGCTGGTGGCGCCTCACGTGTCGCTCTCCGGCACATCGTCGCGCCAGGTCGAGGACGCGCCGGCCGCCGCACCAGGCCCGGTCGCCGCGCCCGCTCAGGAAGTCGGCGACCGGCGCCCCGACGAGATTCGCCGGGCCCATCTGAGGCAGCTCCAGCCCGTTCTCCGCGCGGAGGCGGAGAAGCTCTCCGAGGTCGCGCGGCGAGTTCTCGCCGCGGGGCGGGTGACAGATCTCAACAAGGACCGATCCGAGATCGCGGGCGAGCTGAGGTCGATGTTCTTCCCGAGCCGGGCGTTGAGCGAGGATCTCCAGAATCACTACCCGGACTATGCGCGGGCCCGGGATCGGCTGCGCCGAAGCGTCGCCGAGCAGGAAGAAGAGTTTCGCCGGACCGTGCTGCTCGTCATGACGAAGCTGTCGCCCGCCGTCAGCGCGGAGCCGCGACGGCAGGAAATCGCCGGCGCCGTGCTGGAGAAATGTCTCGAGAAGGGGCCCGGCATGGTCCTGGTGCGCTGCGCGAGCCTGAGCCGACGTGCCGCCGGGATCTCGGTCGAGGCGCGGAAGCTGTCCAGCGAAGCGCAGGGGTTGGCCGAACGAACGGCGCTACCCGGTGAGTGCAAGCTCATGAGCGCGGATGAAACGAAACGGGGCATGGGCGATACCGCCGCCCATGCCCCGAGTTCCCTGCCGAACTAGACGACTAGAACGCCAACCGCACCCGCGCCGCCAGCGTGTAGGCGTCTTGCGCGGACTTCTTTCTGGCCGCACTTGCGCTGCACGTCGTCCCCGCGGCCTGGCCGGGGCACTCGGCGGCATCGAAGCCGTCTCCCGCGAAGAAGTAGCCGCCCACGAGGTCGAAGGCGGTGTTCGCGGAGAAGCGCCACGTCATCCCGAGGTTCGCCTCGGTCCCGAGATAGTTGGTATCACCCGACACCCAGCTGTTCGGGCTGACCGTGGTCCGCGCGGCCGTGCCGACGGTCCCGGCACTGGCGAGCTGGCTGCCCGTGTCGGTGTCGACGGCCTGGGCGGTGAAGAGCGGGCCGGCCAGCGCGTACAGGCTGAGCGCCGGCGTGATGTTGTAGGTCGCCCGGGCCGTGACCTGGCCACGCCCGTAGCGGTCGTAGCCGACGTAGTTACCCGTGGTGGCCCAGCCCTGGTTGAAGTAGTCGACTCCGGACGCGAAGAACTGAGTCCAGCCGCCGGCGTAGTAGTTGCCGTCGGTGTCGAGCGGCTGATAGTACCGGATCTTGGTGGACAGGTTGTCCCGGGCCTTGTTGCCCGTGCTGTACATGCCGCGCAGCTCGAGCAGCAGCGGCCCGAGCTGGTAGCTGCCGATCACGTCGAACAGGAACGCGCTCATGTTCGACGTGTGCTTGCCGATGGCGCCGGTCGAGCCGGGGCTGCGATCGGCCGCCATGTTGTCGATCGTGCCCCACTGGTAGTAGAACGTGGGATCGAGGCCGAAGCCGCCGATGCGCCAGCGGGCGTCCACCCCGATGGTGTAGCGGTTCTCGTGGAACGTCGGGTCCCCGGCCGGATTGCCGAGCTGCGAGCGCCCAAAGTTGCCGTTGAGCGTGCCGCTGCCGCTGGCGGCCGTACTGCTGGTGGCAGTCGCCGTATTGACCAGGTTGCGCCGCACCGTACCCGACGTCTGGCCGTCAGTGTGAATCCAGTCGAACAGGGGCTTGATGTCCAGGCCCTTGGTCGGCGTGAACTCGGGGCTGAAGAGGATCGAGTAGTCCTCACCGCGCCCGGTCTTCACCGCGGGCAGACCGCGGTTGGCGCCGGCGAGCTGGTCCTCGATGATGACGTAGGCGAGGTTGGTCTTGATGTTCGGCGTGAACGTGGTGACCGCCGAGACGCCGGCGAAGTCACCGTTGGCGAATAGCGCGAGCTTGTACTGCGCGAGCGTATCGAACGGCTGACCGCCCGCCCGCGCCATCGTCTCGACCGGGATGAAGGGCAGGAGACTGTCCTTACCCGTCAGCGGGAACTCCGTGTAGATCCACTTGATCTCGATCATGCCGCCGACGTCCGTGTTGATGTCCAGGGCACCGTTGGTGTTGACCTTGGTCGCCGGGGGCTGCCCGGCCACGGTCGCCGCGCCGCCGGCCGAACCGGACGCGTTGCCCGGGAAGCCGCCGTCGTTCGGGCCCATCTGCCCGTACGCCAGGTCGATCTCGAGCCCGAGCACGGCCCGGACCCGGCCGACCGAGAACTCGAAGTCCGGACGGAACCGGGTACGCCCGTACCACTCACTGTCGCTGTTACGGGTCAAGTTGCCGTCGTACGTGTTCCGGCCCATCGACGTGATCTGGTCGAAGAGGAGTACTGCGGTTACGATGAATCTCCGCATCACTGCCCTCCTCAAAATAGTGGTGAACCGCAACTGAGCCTAGTGACAGCCTCGCGATGGGGACATCACCAACAGCTGCCGGGGAATGGGGCAGACGAGAAGTGAGCTATGCGCGGACAGAGATCCGCGCTTGCGGTCTAGCGGGTCCCTGGAAGGGTTGTGACTGGGGATCCAATCGAGGGGCACGACTGCCTCCCACGATGGACGAACGGGGCGGATCGATGCGACTTTAGTCCCACCCCCTACCTGGCTGTCAAGAAAGTTTTACAACTGGTGGCGATGCGGCGGACAGCTACAACCGCTGGTAGGCGAGCCGTGCGCCCGCGACAAGAGCTTCGAGCTTGGCCCACATGACGGCGGGATGCTGGCGCTGGTACAGGGCGCCCTGAGCGAACCCACAATCGACCCCGGCGATGACGCGCTCGCGGCCGACCACGCGCGCGAATGTCACGATCCGCTCGGCGATCGTCTCGGGGTGCTCCACCACCGCGGTCGTGTGCGCGATGACGCCGGGAATGAGGATCTTGCCCTCCGGCAATTTGACATCCTCCCAGACGCGCCATTCGTAGGAATGGCGCGGCGTCGCCGCCTCCACGGAGTAGGCCTGGGCCTTGACCCGCAGCAGGAGGTCGACGATGTCCCGAAGGCCGAGGTCGTGGACGTGCGGGCCCTGCCAGCTTCCCCAGCAGAGGTGGTAGCGCACCCGGTCTTCGGGAATGCCGGAGAGGGCATGATTGAGCGCGTCGATGTTCCTGGACTGCATCCGCCGGTACTCCTCGAGCGGCGGCGGCGGAATCAGCATGTCCCACGTTTCACCGAGCCCGGGATCGTCGATCTGAAGGATGAATCCGGCGTCGACGATGGCCCGGTACTCGGCGCGCAAGGCCTCGGCGATCGCGAACACGTATTCTTCGTCGGTGGCGTAGTACCGATTCTGGCCCCGTCCGACCATCGCCGGCGCGATGGCGGGCACGAAGGCCTCCTCGACGGAGACCCGGCTCAGCGCTGATCTGAACGCGGCGAGGTCCCGCTGGAGCGGCGCGTGGCCCGTGTACGAGATCGGTCCGCGGCACACCGCGGGCAGGGCAGCCGGGGGCATCGCTCGCGGCAGGTATTCCGCGTAGTACTCGCGGAACGCGCGCCATTCCCGCCTGGTGTCGATCCGGCGGGCCCACGACACCCCGGCGTTGCTCGACGGCACGTCGGGATCGTTCGGCGTCATGGGGACGAAGCCCGCGAGGCGCTCATCGGCGTAGGCCAGAAAGCTCGTCTTGCTCATCTCGCCGTCGGAGACGACGTCGATGCCCGTCTGGGCCTGGCGCCGCACCGTCTCCGTAACGGCCTCGGCGACACGCGCCGACAGCTCGGCCTCATCGACGCTCTCGCCGTTGAGCCGCGCGCGCAGGAGAGCCCGGATGCTCTCGGGCCGGGGCATGCTGCCGACGTGGGTGGTCAGGATGCGCCTCGTGCTCGTCTTCACGGGGATGCCCTCCGCCAGGCCAGTATCGCGCGGAATCCTCGACGCCCGCCACGGCATCATCCTCTATTGAGGCGACTTATATGATGAGTGAAGGTTTCCTCACGAGCGGCGAGATCGATCGTGCCGGCGGCGTGGACGACGGCGAGCTGCTGGATTCCTACTCGCGGGCGGTCGTCTCGGTCGCGGAGCGGGTTGGCCCGGCGGTCGTCGGCATCGCCGCCGGCAGTCGGCGGGCTGGCCGGTCGGCCGGCGCGATGGGCGCGGGCTCCGGCGTGATCTTCACGCCGGACGGGTACATCGTCACGAACAGTCACGTCGTGAACGCGGCGACGGATCTGGAGGTCACGCTGACCGACGGCTCCACGCTCGGGGCGACGCTCGCCGGGAGCGACCCGGCCACGGATCTCGCCGTGATCCGTGCCGACGGCTCCGGGCTTCCGACCGCCCGGTTCGGCGAGTCGGGCTCGCTGCGAGTCGGACAGCTGGTCGTCGCCATCGGTAACCCGTTCGGGTTTCAGTCGACCGTGTCGGCGGGGGTGGTGAGCGCCATCGGCCGGTCTCTCAGAAGCGCCACCGGGCAGCTGATCGAGAACATCATTCAGAGCGACGTGGCCCTGAACCCGGGAAATTCCGGCGGCCCCCTGGTCGACACGCGGGCGCGCGTCGTCGGCATCAACACCGCGATCATTCGCGCGGCCCAGGGCATCAGCTTCTCGATCCCGGTCGATACCGCCCAGCGGATCGTGAGCGAGCTGCTCGCCCGAGGTCGCGTGCGCCGCGCCTATCTCGGCATCGTGGGACAGACGCGGCCGATCGATCGGCCGATGGCGCGGCGTCACGCCCCCTCGGCCTCGCAGGCGGTCGAGATCGTGTCCGTCGAGCCCCGCGGCCCGGCCGCGGTCGCCGGTGTGCGCGAGGGAGACCTCGTGGTCGCGCTCAACGACCGGGCCGTCCGAACCGTGGACGACATGCATCGGATGCTGGTCGGCTGGCCTTTCGGGGACTCGCTCAAGATCGGTGTGATCCGGGGCGATCGACGCTTCGACGTCGCGATCGTTCCCGTCGAGGCGCCCTAGTCGTCGAGGCTCTTCAGAGGAGGACGAGGCATGAGCCAGTCGTCGCGTGAGGTAGCTCAGATCGTGACACCGGAGCCGGTGGTCGAGGGCGCGGGGGTTCATCTCCGGCGCAGCATCGGGACTCGAAAGCTGGACCATCTCGATCCCTTCCTGCTGCTGGATCATTTCGAGTCGGCCCGCCCGGCGGACTATCAAGCGGGATTTCCCTATCACCCGCACCGCGGGATCGAGACGGTGACGATCGTGAGGAAGGGAGAGGTCCAGCACCGGGACTCGCTGGACCACCACGGGAGCATCGGGGCCGGTGACATCCAGTGGATGACGTCGGGGAGCGGCATCATGCACGAGGAGATGCCGCAGGTCCGTCCCGAGGGCATCGCCGGTCTCCAGCTCTGGCTCAACCTGCCGGCCAGGGACAAGATGACGCGCCCGAAGTATCGCGACCTGCAGGCCGGGCATCTCACCGAGACGGCGCTCGACGGCGGCGCGAACGTGCGGGTCATCGCCGGTGAGGCGGCGGAGGGGCGGCTGACGGGCCCGGTCGAGGGCCTGGCGGTCGCGCCGAAGTTCGTCGACGTCACGCTGCCGCCGGGCACGACGTTCCGCGAATCGGTGCCGCGAGGCCACACCGCGTTCGCGTACGTGGATCACGGTGACGTCCGCTTCGGGCCCGAGCAGACTCCGGCTCACGGACCCGCCCTCGTCGTCTTCGGCGACGGCGACGTCGTGGAGGCGTCGGCCGGTGCCGGCGGTGGCCGCTTCCTGCCCGCCGCCGCTCGCCCGCTCCACGAGCCGATCGCCCGCTACGGACCCTTCGTAATGAACACGCCGGCGGAGATCGAGCAGACGCTCGCGGATCTGCGGACCGGTCACTTCATTCGCGATGAGCCCCGCGATGAGTGAATCCGGCGCATAATAGCGCTGCCATGATCACCGATATCCCGTCTTACCTCCGGTTCTTCGACAGCGTGAGGCGCCGGACCGAGCGCGACGTGGCGGCGCTGCCGCCTGGGGCGGCCACCTGGCAGGCTCCGGCGGTCAGCGGCGAGGCCGCCGGCTGGAGCATCGGCGACATCGTGGGCCACATCGGGGGCTCGCGCCTGTACTTCGCCAGCGCGTACCGCGGCGAGGGCTGGGTCTCGACGCTGCCCGAGATCGACCGCGCGGACCAGCGGACGTGGCTTTCCTGGCTCCAGGCATCCGCCGGACGGTTCGTCGCGCGGCTGCAGGACACCCCGGCGGCCTGGCTCACTCGAAAAATCGAGATGATCGACACGCCCGGGTCGCTCTCCGGCTGGCGCCTGCTCATGATGATGCTCGAGCACGAGGTTCACCACCGCTCCCAGATCGACACGTACGCCGGCCTTCAGGGCTGGCCGGTGCCCGACATCTTCGGCCGCTCCGCCGAATCGATCGCCGCGCTGCAGCCCGAGCAGCGCGCCCGCCACCGGCACTGACCGACTCCGCTCGATAGATCCCGGAGCCATGCCCCCGTACGTCCTCGTGTGGCTCCTGCTCATCTTCGCGTGGGCCGCGAACTTCGTGATCCGCATCGGGTTCTCCGCGCTCCTGCCGTCGATCATGAGCGAGCTTCAGCTCTCCTACACCAGGGCCGGCCTGCTCGCGTCGGCGTTCTTCTACGCGTACGTGGTCATGCAGATCCCGTCGGGACTCCTCGGCGACCGGTTCGGCCGGCGGCGCATCCTGCTCCTGGGCTTGCTGGGCAGCGCGCTCGCCGCGGGTCTCACCGGTCTCACCGGATCGTTCGCCGCGCTCTTCGCGGCCCGTGCGCTGACCGGCGCCTTCCAGGGGTCGCTCTTCTCGAACGACCGGGCGATCATCGCTACCGTCACGCCGCCCGACCGCATCGGCCTCGGCCAGGGTGTGTCGTTCGCCGGCCCCGGCCTCGGTCTCACCGCCGGCCTCGTGATCGGCGGGGCCCTGGTGGAGGTCCTGCCGTGGCGGACGGTGATGATGCTCTTCGGGCTCGGCCCGATCGCGGCCGCGCTGCTCATCGCCCGGTTCGTGCCGCGGCCGGCGCCGTCGAGGGGGCAGGGGCCGGTCGGACAGCGCCTGCGAGGTCTCTTCGCCAACGGTCCGCTCTGGATGCTCGGGCTCACCAGCCTCTGCGCCATCGCCAATCAGTTCATCCTGGCGACGTGGGCGCCGCTGTTCTTCCAGGAGGCGGGCGTCGCCGACGTCGGCCGCGCCGGCATCTACGCGGCGCTGCAGGGCATCGCGGCGTCCCTGGGGATGATCGTGGGCGGGTGGGCCCACGATCGCCTCGCGCGCCGGGGCTTCGAATCGAAGACGGTCATCGTGGCCGGGCTCGCCGCGCTGGCGACATCGATGCTCGCCATGGCCGCGGCCATCGCGCAACGCTCGGTTCCGGCGCTCGCCGTGCTGGTGTTCCTGGCCGCGTTCTTCTGCTGGTCGATCTGGGGCGCGGTCTACACGCTTTTGGGACGCATGGTTCGCGCGGAGGATCTTGGCGCCGCGTTCGGCCTCAGCAACAGCATCAGCTTCCTCGGCGCCATCGTGGGGCCGATCGCGACCGGCTGGGCGCGCGACCTCTCCGGATCCTTCAGTGCCGGCTGCATGCTCGCGGCCGTCCTGGCCATCGCGGGCGTCGCGCTCGTCAGCGGGGTCCGCGCGCCGAGTCAGCCCGTCCTTGCTCCCGCTGAACGGCGCGGGTAAGCTCGGCCCTGACCCGGGAGCACGGATGACAACGCTGGTCGGGCTCGTCCTCGCCGTCGTCCTTCTGCTGGTCCCCGGCTGGCCGCTGGCGGCGGACTTCAAGCTCAAGCTGCCGACGGGACTCCAGGAGGACGCCGCCCAGATCCCGGACGACAATCCCATCACCGCTGAGAAGGTCGCGCTCGGCAAGAAGTTCTTCTGGGACAAGCGCTGGTCGGCGTCGGGCACGGTTTCCTGCGCCGGCTGCCATCGGCCGGATCACGGCTGGAGCGATCCGCGAACGTTCTCCGTCGACTTCGCCGGCCAGCCGACCCCGCGGCACGCGCCGACGATCGTCAACCGGCTCTTCAGCGACCTGCAGCACTGGTCCGGCCTGCGGGCGTCGCTCGAGACGCAGGCGGGGCTCGACGTCAACAAGACGGACGAAAAGGTCGTGGCGAACCTCGGAGCCGTTCCGGCCTACCGGCAGGAGTTCCGAGCGGTGTTCGGGCGCGAGCTCGAGCCGATCGGCGTGGCGCAGGCCATCGCGGCGTACGTGCGGACGATCCTGTCCGGGAACTCGCCCTACGACCGTTTCCAGGCCGGGGACCGGAGCGCGATGTCGGCGGCGGCCCGGCGCGGGCTGCGTCTGTTCGAGGACAAGGCCATGTGCGTGCGCTGCCACGCCGGATTCAACTTCACGGGCGAGGGGTACCGCAACATCGGCATCGGCATGAACAAGCCGATTCCCGACCTCGGCCGCTACGAGGTCACCGGCGACGACGCCGACCGGGGGGCCTTCAAGACGCCCACGCTTCGCGACGTGGCCAAGCGCGGGCCGTACATGCACGACGGCAGCGAGCGGACGCTCGCCGCCGTCGTCGCCTATTACGACCGGGGCGGCGTGAAGAACACGTGGCTCTCGGCGGACATGAAGCCGCTCGGGCTCACCGTAGAGGAGCAGGCCGATCTGGTCGAGTTCATGAAGGCGCTCTCGGGCGAGATCGATCCCGAGGTGAGCCGCCCGCCCGTGCTGCCGAAATGAGAAGGATCGGCGCGCCCGCCGCCCTGGTGATGCTGGCCGCGTGCTCGTCGACCACCGAGCAGGGCACCGTCGGCGTCGAGCGCAGCCAGTTTCTCCTCGTCTCCTCGGCGGAAATGGACAAGAGCGCGGCGGCCGCCTATCAGCAGGTGATCCAGGAGCAGGCGCCGAAGGGCAACGTCAACAAGGATCCCAAGCAGGTCGAGCGGGTCCGCGCGATCGCCGCGCGCATCATCCCGCAGACCGCGGTGTTCCGGAAGGACGCGCCGGGCTGGAAGTGGGAGGTCAACGTCCTGACCTCGCCCGAGATCAACGCCTGGTGCATGCCCGGCGGCAAGATCGCGTTCTATACCGGCATCCTCGAGAAGCTCGAGCTGACGGACGACGAGATCGCGGCCGTGATGGGCCACGAGATCTCGCACGCGCTGCGCGAGCACGGACGTGAGCGGGCGTCGCAGCAGCTCGCCACCAGCATCGGGGCGAGCGCGGTGGGCGCCGTGCTCGGGATCGGGCAGGCGGGCACCGACCTGGCCGGCGTCGTCGGGCAGGTGACGTACCTCTTGCCGTATTCGCGGATCCACGAGACCGAGGCCGACCGCATGGGCGTCGAGCTGGCCGCGCGCGCCGGCTACGACCCGCGCGCGGCCATCGTGCTGTGGCAGAAGATGGCCAAGATCTCGGGCGGCGGCGGCCCACCGGCGCTCCTCTCGACCCATCCCTCGAACGAGGACCGCATGAAGGATCTCGCCGGGTTCTCGCAGCGCGTGCTGCCGCTCTACGAGGAAGCTCGGCTCAAGAAGTGAGATTCGGCGTCTATCTGCCGACGTTCGCGTGGCGGGACCTCCGCGTCGATCAGGCCGCGCGCGTGAAGGCGTTCGCGCGAAGAGCCGAGGAGCTCGGGTTCGACGCGCTGTGGGTCGCCGAGCATTTCCTGGAGGCGCCCGGGCTCTATGGCACGGTGTGGATGTCGCCGCTGCTCTGCCTGGCGCACGCGGCGAGCGTCACGACCCGGATCCGGCTGGCGACCGGGCTCTTGATCCTGCCCTACTACCACCCGGTCACGCTGGCGCGGGAGATCCAGACGCTCTGGCACCTGTCGGGCGGCCGGTTCGTGCTCGGCGTCGGGCCGGGCTGGGATCAGCATGAGTTCGAGACGCTCGGCATGAAGCTGTCGGAGCGCGGCCGCCGGACGGACGAGATGATCGCGGCCCTCCGCCGCCTCCTGAGCGAGCGCGACGTGACTTTTTCGGGCCGCTACTACCGGTTCGAGCACGCGACGATCGAGCCGCGCCTGCCGCGCTTTCCGGAGCTGTGGGTGGGCGGCGGATCGAAGATCCAGACGTCGCTCTCGCCGGACAAGCCGTACATCGCCCCGGCGGTGCTCATGCGGATCGCCTCCGCCGACGGATGGCTCGCCCGCGGCGCCGGCAGCCAGCAGATGGTCAAGGACGACGTGCGGGCGATCCGCGACTACCTCGCGAGCCACGCGCGCGATCCCGACACGCTGCGCTACGGTCATCTGAATTTTCTGCACCTGGTCGACGCGACCGATCGCGAGAAGGCGCTCCGGCTCCAGCGTCCGGTCTTCGAGCGCGTGATGGGCACCCACCGAACGTTCGAGAATCTCCAGCAGTCGTATTTCCTCGGGACCACGCAAGAGATCGTCGAGCGCATTGTCGATCTCGAGGCCGCCGGCATCCAGGACATGGTGCTGGCGACCTGCGACTACGACCTCGAGCAGCTCGAGCGATTCGCGAGCGAGATCGCCCCACGATTCGCGCGAGATCGGTAGTCGGTTCCCGTCCGCCCTCCGATTCTGACCGCTTCCCCCCATTGACAAGGAGTGATCCCCGTTCCTATAGTCCGCGTGCACAAGGCCCTCTGATCCAACCGTACGTCCAGGAGGGGTGGCGATGAGACCACGGAGCTCGCTCATTCACGCAGCGCTTCTCGCAGTGGCGGGACTCGTCGCCGCGGGCCCGGGCAGTGCCCGCGCGGCCGACGTCATCAAGTTCGGCGTCTCCACGCCCCTCTCCGGTCCGGCGGCGCCGTGGGGCATTCCCCACAAGCAGGCGACCGAGCTCATCTTCGAGGAGATCAACAACCAGGGCGGACTCGAGGTGGGCGGCAAGAAGTACAAGCTCGAGGTCGTCGCCTACGACCACAAGTACGTGATCGCCGAGGGCGTCGCCACGGTCAACCGCCTCATTGCCAAGGACGGCGTGAAGTATCTCTCGATCCTCGGCGGCGCGGTGGTCAAGGCCAACGAGGAAGCGGTCAACGAGGGGCGGGTCCTGAATTTGCCGCTCGCGTACGCCGACGGCCTGGTGAGCCCGAAGAATCCCTACACGTTCCACAGCTTCCCCGCGCCGCCGGAGACCAGCACCTTCTGGAAGTGGGTCAAGCAGAACCATCCCGGGCTCAAGCGCGTCGCCACGATCTCGCCGAACGACGATACCGGCTGGTGGTCGATCAAGGTGGAGACGGCGTTCATCCAGAAGCTCGGCTACGAGACGGTGGCCAAGGAGTTCTTCGAGCGCACCATGACCGACTTCAACCCGGTCCTGCTGCGCATCCTGGCCCAGAAGCCCGACATCATCAGCGTGCTGGCCTCGCCGGCCGGGAGCGTGGGCCTGATCATCAAGCAGGCCCGCGAGCTCGGGTTCAAGGGCCGGTTCATCCACATCGGGCAGGTCGACACCTCGGTGGTGGCGAACATCGCCGGCAAGGCGAACGTCGAGGGGACGTGGGTGCACGGCTTCGTCCAGGCGCCGCTGCCGGAGAAGATCAAGAGCTGGCAGGCGCGCTACACGAAGAAGTACGGCGAATGGAACGCGACCAGCATCGACTTCGCCAATCCGGCCTTCGCCTTCGTCGCCGCGCTGAAGAAGGCGCAGAGCGTCGATCCGAAGAAGGTGGCGGACGCCCTCAGCATCGTGGAATTCGACAACCTGTGGGGCAAGGCGCACTTCGGCGGGAAGGACTACTACGGCGTCGGCAACCAGATCATCTACCCGATGCCGTTCTCCGAGGTGAAGGACGGCGTCGCGACCCTCGTCGTGCAGCTCCTTCCTCCACACAACTAGATGGGGGGTCTCGAAGGGCCCCCCAAGCCCCCCAGCGCTCGGGGGCGCCCCGGCCAAGCCGGGGCGCCCCTCGATATAGCTCTATGGTTCCGGGGCCTCGAAGGGCCCCCCAAGCCCCCCGCGCTCGGAGACGCCTCGGCGCAGCCGGGGCGCCCCTCGATGTTGCTGTACGCGCCCCTGGGCCTTGAAGGGCCCTCTGAGCGCTCGGAGGCGAGATTCGAATGACATTCGCTTTGCTGGTGCAGAGCGCGATCATCGGGACGTCGCTCGGCTCGATTTACATCCTGATGGCGCTGGGCCTCACGCTCATGTTCGGCATGATGCACATCATCAACTTCGCCCACGGCGCCGTCTACATGCTGGGCGCCTTCGTCATCTACTACGTCTTCTTCCAGGGCGGTACCTCGTCGAGCGCTCGATCTACCGGCCGATCCGGGGCGGCATCGAGCCGACGCTCGTCGCGCTCCTCGCCCTCACCACGTTTCTCCAGGCGGCCGGCTACCCGGTCTTCGGCCAGCTCGACAAGCACGTGCCGCCGGTCTTTCCGGGCACCCGGAACATTCTCGGCGTCGGCATTTCCATCGAGCGGCTCATGATCATCCCGATCGCCGCGGCGCTGGTGGTCGCCCTGTACCTTTTCATCAACCGGACCCGGCTCGGCGCCGCCATGCGCGCCATCGAGCAGGACAAGGAAGCGGCGGCCCTGCAGGGCGTCAACGTGAACGTGGTCAACGGCCTCGCCTTCGCCATCGGCTTCGCGCTCGCGGCGGCGAGCGGTGCGCTCATGGCGCCGATCTTCAAGCTGGACCCGATGATGGGCGAGCAGCCGCTCCTGAAGGCGTTCATCATCATCATCCTGGGCGGTCTGGGCAGTATTCCCGGGGCGATCCTCGGCGGGCTCATGCTCGGGCTCATCGACTCGATCGTCGCCACCGCGCTCGGCGCCGAGCCCGCGTTCCTCCTGAGCTTCGTCTTCATCATCCTCCTGCTGCTCTTCCGGCCGACCGGACTGTTCGGATATGCGCCGTAGGGCCGGCGCGCTCGGCGTGCTGTCGGTCCTGATCGTGCTGGCGCTGCTCGTGCCCCGGTTCGGCGGCGACTACTACGTGCACATCTTCGCGCTCGTCTTCACCAACGTGATTCTCGCCGCCAGCCTGCGGCCGTCACTGACGTGTGGCCAGCTCAACATCGGCCACTCGGCGTTCATGTCGATCGGGGCCTACACCTCGGCGCTGCTCGCGAAGAATCTCGCAGTCCCGTTCGAGCTCTCGCTCCTGGGCGGCGCGGTCCTGGCCACTCTGGTGGGCGTCGTCATCGGCTATCCCTCGCTCCGCCTGCGCGGCGTGTACTTCGCGATGGTGACGGTGGCCTTCGTGGAGGTGATTCGCCTGATCGCCCAGCTCTGGGTGTCGCTCACCCGGGGCATGAGCGGCCTGAGCGGTGTTCCCAAGCCGAACCTGCTCGGGATGACGCTGACGACGAAAGCGGGCCAGTACTATCTCGGGCTGGCCCTGATGCTGATCGTCTTGCTCATCCTGTGGAAGCTCGAGCACAGCCGCCTCGGTCTGATCTGGAAGAGCATCGGAATGGCCGACAACCTGGCCCAATCGCTCGGCGTCGACATCGCCCGGCACAAGCTCCTGGCCTTCATGCTCGGCTGCTTCTTCGCGGGGGTCGCCGGCGCGTTCTACGCCCACTTCATCCGGTTCCTCTTTCCGCCGGAGTTCGGGTTCCTGATGGCGACGAACATCCTCGTCTACAACTACGTCGGCGGCCGGGGGCACTTCGCCGGCGCGATCGTCGGCGCGATCTTCCTGTCGCTCCTGTCCGAGCCCTTCCGCGGAAGCCCGTACGAGACGATCTTCTTCTCGATCGCGATGCTGCTGACGATCCTGTTCCTGCCCGGCGGCCTCATCACGCTGCCCGAGAAGCTCGCGGGGCTCCGGCGGTGGCGCGCGGCCGCGGCGCCCACGCCGAGCCCGGCGGCCTGACGCGATGCCGCTGCTCGAGACGCGGGACCTCACCCGCCATTTCGGCGGCCTGGCCGCGGTCAACCACGTCGACCTCACCGTCGAAAAGGGCGAGATCGTCGGCCTCATCGGTCCCAACGGCGCCGGCAAGACGACCTGCTTCAATCTTCTTAGCGGCTTCCTCCGGCCCACCGCCGGCTCGATCGTCTTCGACGGCGAGGACATCACCGGGCGCCGGCCGCACCAGATCGCCGCGCGCGGCCTCGTGCGGACGTTCCAGCTCACCACGCTCTTTCAGGAGATGACGGCGCTCCAGAACGTCCTGCTGGGCCTGCACCTGCACAGCGGCACCGGGCTCCGGCAGCTCCTGTTCAGCCGGCGGGATTTTCCGCCGGACGAGGTCGCGCGCGGGCGCGAGGCGCTCGAGTTCACCGGCCTGGCGGCGCACGCCGACCAGCTGACGAAGAACCTGCCGCACGGCCACCAGCGCGTGCTCGGCATCGCGATGGCCCTGGCCGCGCGGCCCCGGCTCCTGCTGCTGGACGAGCCCGTCACCGGCATGAACCTGGACGAGAGCGGCCGTGTGATGGACCTGGTGAAGACGATCCGCGGGCACGGCACCACGATTCTCCTCGTCGAGCACAACATGAAGGCGGTCATGGGCACCTGCGAGCGCATCGTGGTCCTGAACTTCGGCCAGAAGCTCGCCGAGGGCACGCCGAGCGAGGTGAGTACCAGCCGCGACGTCATCCAGGCCTACCTCGGCACCGGCGTGAACCATGCTTGACGTCGAGAACCTCTACGTTCGCTACGGCACCGTGGAGGCGGTGAAGGGGCTGTCCTTCCACGTGCCGGCGGGCTCCATCGTGAGCCTCATCGGCGCGAACGGCGCCGGCAAGACGACCAGCCTCCGGGCGCTGACGGGTCTCGTCAGGCCGGGCGGGGGCAGCCTGCGCTTCGAGAACACCTCGCTGATCGGGCGCGCCCCGCACGAGATCGTCGGACTCGGCATCGCGCACGTGCCCGAGGGGCGCCGATTGTTCCCCAAGATGACCGTGCTGGAAAACCTCACGATGGGCGCGTACCGGCGAAGTCGCGCGGACGTGGCGTCGACGCTCGCCATGATCTACGAGCACTTTCCGATCCTGCGCGAGCGCGGCCGTCAGATCGCCGGCTCGCTGAGCGGCGGCGAGCAGCAGATGCTGGCGATCGCCCGCGCGCTCATGAGCCGCCCCAAGCTCCTCTTGCTGGACGAGCCGTCCATGGGGCTCTCGCCGATCATGACCGCCGAGGTCGGCAAGATCATCCGCCAGATCAACGCGCTCGACGTGTCCATCATCCTGGTGGAGCAGAACGCGATGCTCGCCCTGACGCTCGCCCAGTACGGCTACGTGCTGCAGACGGGGAGCCTGGTGATGCAGGGCAAGGCTTCGGATCTCTTGCGCGACGAGGGCGTGAAGCGGGCTTATCTCGGGCTCTAGCTTCCCGGGGTGACGGCCGGGCGGCTGGCGGAGCGGGCCGGGAGCGGGTGGGGTCGAGAGGACCACGCGGCACGCTTGCGCTGCTCCTCGGCGGCTGGGCTCCATCCGGGCGCACGGCGTCCGGCGCACGCTTGGCTGGAACGGGTCCCTTCGACCCCACCCGCTCCCGGCCCGCTCCGCCAGCCACCCGGCCGTCAACCAGCGCCGCGCCATCTGTCCGATCGTCTCCCTTGGTCGCGCGGCTCACGGTTTGTAAGTCGGCCGAGCTAGTGCGGGGGGCCGATTTCGAGGCGGCCGAGGCGGATGGTGATCGGGGCGATCAGGATCTTTATCGGGAGCCTCGCGAGCTGGGGGCTCGGATCGAAGTTGCGCGCGATCCAGTGCACCAGCGGATCCGGCACCCGGAGCCAGCCGATGCGCAGCTGATCCACGTCGAGAGCGATCGGCATCCGCTCCGACCCGGGTAGGACGCGCACCCGCGCCTCGCCCCGCGAGCCGAGCCCGGTCACGCGCGCCTGCGCGGCGCCATCGCCGAGCTCGATGGTCATTCGCGCGAACTGCCGCTGGTCGTCGATCACCCGCTGCAGATCGTTCTGCAGCACCACGAGGCGCTCGAGCGACACGGTGCCGACGTCGAGCGGCTCGAGCACCCGGCGCTCGAGGACCTCGACCGGGTCGAAGACGAGGTTCTGGACCGTCACGCGGATGCTGCGCACCCGGAGCGGCAGCCGATCCTTGCGCGCGAGCTCGCCGACCGACGCGCCGTCGGCCGTCGCGGTGAGCGAGTCCACCTCACCGCGCAGGAGTGCCTCCGGACGATAGCGGAGATCGATCCGGAGGTTCTCGGCGTCCCGGAGCATCGACGGCAGGAAGCCCGCGCGCAGCTCGGTGATGCGCGCCGCGAGCACCTCGGGCTTCACGCCGTCCGGCGCGTGAATCCGGCGCGCGCGAAGCTCGGCGCGGCTGCCGTCGGGGAGCGTGTACTGACCCACCACCGGGAAGAGGCGGGCCAGCGTGCTCCCCGGTGTGTCGAAGGCCTGCATGATCCGGCGCGCCTTGGCGATGGAGAAATCCGGGCCGAGGTTCCCCGACTTGACGATCGCGAAATCCACGCCGAACGGTGTGGCGTTCCAGGCCCGGAGCATCGTGAAGGGCAGGCCGCGGCGCTTGGCCTCGTAACGGAAATTCGATACGGAGAAGAAGTCGTAGTTGGGGACCACCGACACGCGTACCGGCCGCCCGCCGCTCTCGCGCGCGATGTCCGCGAGGATGCGGGCGTGCTGCCAGTCGGCTCGGCTCGGCGGATACGCAATGACGTACGGGATGGGCTGCCCCGGCATCGGCGGCAGCGCGGGCACTCCGAAGGCGGTCATCGACACCTGGAGCGCCGCCGCGACGACGCAGGCGCCGACGGCGAAGCGGCGCAGCAGGAGCGGAAGCGCGCGCGCGCCGAGCGCCGCCACCACGGCCGCGGCGGCGAGCGCCGGCAGCGAGTAGCGCGGGTTCTTGTTCCGGATGAGCGTGATGAGCACGAAGGGCGCGAGGGCGGCGATCCAGAGGACTGCGCGGTGCTCGCGGAAGCGGCGCAGGGCCAGGAGCCCTCCGACAAAGCAGAGCGCCGCGAGAAACCCGAAGTGCGTCGGGAAGTTGGTCGGGTAGAAGAGCAGGGCGACCGACGAGAGGGTGGGCGCGTGGCCCTCCTGCTCGGCGAACTTGAAGGAGCGGTTCATGAACTGGAGCGGGAGACCGAGGAGCCGCGAGCTGTACCACGGGAGCGCAACGACGACGGTGATCGCGCCGGCGAGCCCGAGCCAGCCGAACCGCCGCCAGCGCCCTCCGCTCCACGCCGCCTGTCCCGCTGTCCAGAGCAGCGGGGCGAGCGCGTAGACGGGAAACGTGGGCTTGGTGAGAAGGCCGAGGCCCCAGACGAGCCCGAGGACCGCCGTCCATCCCGGCCGCGAGAATCGTTCGGTGCGGATCAGCTTGTAGAGAGCCAGGGCGACCATCGCCATGAGGGGCAGGTCGAGCTGGAAATTCAGGAGCGAATAGACCACGAACGGAGCGGTCCCGAGGAAGAAGGCCGCGAGGAGGCCGGTCGTGGGATCGGCGACGGTCCGGCCGATACCGTAGACGGAAAACATGGCGACACCGAGAAACAGGAGCATCACCGCCTGCGCCGTCAGTGTCGTCACCGGGAACGCGAAGTAGAGAGCCCCGGCCGCGCAGATCGCCAGGGGTGGATAGAATGCCGAGGCGCCCATGATCTCGCCGAAGCGATCGGCGGCCGGGTTGGCCAGAGTCCGGTGGCACTCGAGGGCCCTCTCGAGGTGGTTGGCGTAGTCCCACTCTGGAGGATGACGGTCGATCGACGCCCACACCGTGACGACGATGCAGAGGACGCCGAAGAGCGCGACGGTCACCAGCCCGGGCCGCCTGGTCATGGCTGGCTTTCCCGCAGGCCGAGCGCCACGCCGAAGGGCAGCGCGGCGAGCGTCCACGCGATCAGCACGACCTCGGCGTCGCCGAAGCTCCACTCGGTCAGACCCGTCACGAGGAAGCCGGCGATGGCCGCGACGCTGCCGGCCACGATCGTGCGCTCGCGCTCGTGCCCGGCGAGACTCCGGAGCAGCCGCCAGACGAGGACGAAGAAGGCGACCCACATCGCGAGCCACGCCGCCAGCCCCACCACGCCTCGCTCGACGAGCACCTGGAGGGGCGAGCTGTGAACGTGGCTGGTGCTTTTCTTCACCGCCTCCGGCAGCGCGTACTGTCGATACGAGCGCGCGACGCCGCCCGGTCCCACCCCGAGCCACGGGTGCTCGCGCCACATGATGAGCCCACTCTTCCACATGTAGAGCCGCTCCCGCGCCGTGACGTCGTGCGGGTCGGCGAGGCTCCGGATCCGGGCGCTGAGGCGCTCGGGCCCCAGGAGCGCGATCGCCACGACGAGCGCGAGACCGACGATCATGACGACGCGCCCGCGGCGGAGCGTGAGCAGCATGACGCCGAAGCCGGCCGTGAAGCCGACCCACGCGCCCCGCACGTAGGTGGCGCCCAGCCCGCCCAGCGTGACGAGCCACATGACCCAGCGCCCGCGCGTACGCCGCGCCGTCAACAGCGGCGGCAGGCCGGCCAGGAGCAGCATCGCGAGGATCCCGCCGAGCGTCATGTAGATGCTGAAGGGCCCGCGGGCCCGCTCGCACCGCGCGTAGAACCAGCCGAGCGGCCACAGCGTCGGGGTCGGCGTGGGGCACGTCGCCACCTGGACGACGCCCATGGCGCCGAGCATCGCCCCGAGGATCGCGAGCAGGCCGAGGAATCGCTCGATCCGGTCGGCGCCCCGGAGGGTGTCGGCGGTGACGAAGAACGCGAACGCGGTGAGCGTGCCCTTGGCGGCGAGAAGGCTTCGCCCCGGAACGTCCGACGCGAGGGCCGACACGAGGGTCGCCAGGCCGAAGATCGCGATGAAGATTCCCAGCGACCAGGGTTGATCTCGCCGCACGGTCGGATCGCGCAGGCGCCAGAGCCACAGCGCGGTGAGGATGGCCAGCGTGCCCTCGGAGAGGGTCACGGACGACGCGAGGCCGACGACGAAGATCGGAAAGATGGCCCGGCTCAACGACGCGGCGTCCAGCCGGAGCACGGCGCGGAGCAGCCCGGTTGCCCCCAAGTCGGAAAGCATCCCGGCTAGTGTAAATCCAGCGCCGTTGCGCCGATCGATCTCATGGCGTATAAGTCCGCCCCGGGTGTTCGGCCGGAACCGAAGGCGAGCTCCAGAGTTTATGAGTTGGCCTGGGTCGTGCACCCCATTTCGGGCGGGAGGACTCTTCATGGGGACCTTGGAACGGCGGTTGACGTTCGGGCTGCTCGCCCTCGTGCTGACGGCTGGCTGCTACAAGACGGAGTGCGAAGTCAACTGTGCCGACGGGTTCAACGAGACCGTGGACGACAAGTGCGGCGACGTGATCACGCCCGGGCTCGCCGCGGCGCACGGCGGCAGCTGCTCGGGCCACGAGAAGAAGCACCTGTAGCTCGTCGCCCGGGCCGGCGTGTGCGGGCCGGGGCGGTTGGGCGTATCCTCAAAGTCCTCGGAGCGGGCCTGGCTGGCAGCGCCTGCTCTCGGCAACGCGAGGAGGTGCCATGCCCACCGCGTACAAGCTCCTGGCTGTCGGACTGCCTGTGCTCTTGCTGACCGCCGGCTGCTTCAGGAAGGAGTGCGAGATCAAGTGCATCGACGGCTTCAAGATCACGACGGCGGACGAGTGTGACGACACGGTGACGCTCAGTCTCGCCGCGGACCACGGCGGCTCCTGCTCGGCCGAGGAGCAGCGCGACTTCTGGTGGTGACGAATCTCAGTCCTTGCGGATTCGCGTGCTTCCGAGGTCGGCGCTGGGCACCGACCGACGCCACTGCCAGATCGCCAGCTCGCGCTTGAGGCGGCCCAGCACGCGGCCTCTCGCATCAACCTCTGCGAACACCGGTCGCGTGATCGGGCCGCGCGCCGCCCCGACTTCCGTTGCCGTGCGCTTCGAAGCTCCTATCATTGGTCGCTCCTAGTCTCTCTGCGCCAGCTCGTTGCGCACAGCCCTGACGCCGGGCACACCGCGAGCCACGTCGGAGGCGTGAGCCTTCGACTTGCGGTCCGGTGCCGAGCCGATCAGGGTCACCACGCTGTTGTCCGAGCGCACGCTGATGCCGGCCTCCTTGAGGCTCGCGTCCTTGTCGAGCCGGCCCTTGATGGCCTTCTCGATCCCCTCGTCCTTGGCTGCCACCGACTTCCGCTGATCGTCCGGGACGACCTGCAGCGCGTTGCTCACGGAGGTCACGCCGCCGATCCCTCTGGCGATTTCCTCCGCGGCGCTCCGCTCCTCGGCACTCGACACCTTGCCGCGCAGCGTGATGACTCCGGCGTACGTCTCGACCTTGACGTGCCGCCCCGCCACGCGCTTGTCGAACATGAGCGACGACTTGGCCTTCGTGGTGATCCAGGAGTCCTTCATCATGTGGCCGGTGCCCGGCTTCGGGGCGTCGGCGGTCGTCGACTGGGCCATCGCCGCTGCGGGCGAAAGCGCAAGAGCGAACACGGTCAGGCTGCACAGCACCAGTCTCATGGCTCCTCCTCCATCCTCTTACATCCTCTTACTACCGGCCTGCACGAAGCATGGGTGGTGCCAGCCATGGCGACTTTCCGGAACGTTGGAATATCCGGGGATTACGCGCCCGGGGTGGCCAGAGTGGCAACCCCGGGCGGCACGGGCATGCCGAGCTAGGAGCCGCGGACGTACCGGCGGAGGACCAGGCGGAGGTGGTCGCGGAAGTGGGGCTGCAGGCGATTCGTCCAGTCGCTCTGGCGGGCCTGCTTCCACTCGGCCGACTCCTGCACCTCGGGCGTGGCCAGATGATAGAGCGCCACGTATTTCCGGTTACCACTGCTGCCGCGGAAGCGACGGGCCGAGAGCACGCCCGGCACGGCGGCGAGCGCCGGGATGTGCTCCTTGTCGTACCACTCGTTGAACTCGGCCTCGCGCTCCGGGACGACGTTCATCGCGTTCAGCAGTAACCCCCCGGCGTTGGCGGGCGGGAGCTGGTCCCCGGGCAGGATCTGATCGCCCTCGAAGCGCATGAGGCGCTCGACCTGCGCGGTGACGCGCTTCGACCACGGCGACAGATTCGCGCCGCCGATTGCCAGGTAGCCCGGGCTCTGAAGCACCTTGACGCTGTCGAGATCGTACGTGGCGACCGAGACCCTGCGGTCCGTCGCGCCGATCCAGCGCTGACAGGCGAGGAAGCCCGGCACGCGCTGCCGCTCGGGCAGGTGCTCGGTGTCGTACCAGTCGTTGAACTCGTCCTCGGCCGCCCGCCCCATGTTCATCGCCGCGATCAGCGTGCCTTTCGCCATGATCGAACCCTCCCTTCTCGCCCTGTTCAGCTCATGCTCTCCAGCGGCGCCACACCGAGGTCCTTCGCGCACTCGGCGAACCACTGCAGCACCTCCTTGTGCAGCGGAATCCCCTCGGCGCGGCGATGCAGGACTTCCTCGGCCTCGGACAGTCCCGGGTAGAGCACGCGCTCCTGCCCCTCCACCGGCTGCGCTGTTCTCAGCGTCTTGAGCATGTCGTCCATGGTGTTCTTGAATTGCTCGAGATCGGTGAACGCCTCGATGCTGTACGCCGCGAAGTGAGTCTTGGACCCGCTGGCGGGCGCCAGCATCGTGGGCAGGGCACCGGCCAGCACGGTCGACAGGACCTCGGCCATGAGGGCGAAGCCGTAGCCCTTGTGGGAGCCCTGCTCGCGCGTGCCGCCGAGCGGCGCCTGGTGATACTCGTCTCGGTTGAAGACCGGCTTCTCCTCCATGATGGGGTTGCCGTCCTTGTCGGTGACCCAGCCCGGGAGAAGCGGCGATCCAACCCGGATCGCCAGCCGGATCTTGTTGCCGGCGATCGCCGACGTCGCGGCGTCGAAGAGCATCGGCGCCTCGCGCCCGGCCGGGGCGGCGAGCGCGATCGGGTTGGTGCCCAGGAGCGGCTTCGCGGCGAACGTCGGCACCACGCTCAGCCCGGCACCGGTGAAGCAGACGCCCACCATGTCCTGGAGCGCGGCCTGCATCGCGTAGTGGCCGATCGCGCCGAAGTGGCCGCTGTTGTACACCGTCACGACACCGACGCCGACCGCGCGGGCCTTCTCGATCGCCAGTCGCATCGCCTTCGGCCCGACCATGATGCCGAGCCGCCGCTCGGCGTCGATCACCGCGGTGCCGGGTGACTGGCGAACCACCCGCCAGCCCGGCCGCGGATCGAGCTTGCCGGCCTTGTAGTCGCGGACGTACTGGCGAAGCATGTTCGACACGCCGTGCGTCTCGACGCCGCGAAGGTCGGTCATCGTCAGCACGTCCGCGCCTTCCGCGGCGTCCTCCTTGCTGAGCCCCAGCTTCTCGAAGATCTGGGTCACCGTGCGCCGCAGCGCCGCCTCCGACACGTGAACCTGGTCCTTCGCCGGAACCTTGAAGCGCTCGAGAATCATGTCGCCCTCCCGGATCTGGGCCGCTCGCTGACGGCCCGTCGCTACCAGCGGGGTGCATCCTAGCCCATTTTCTCGGGGTCGTGTTGCCGTTGCGGGTAGACTGGGGCTCGCCATGCCCGTGCCCGACTTTCTCTACGGCACCGCCTGGAAGGAAGATCGTACCCAGGTCCTCACCGAGCTCGCGCTCCGGACCGGGTTTCGGGGGATCGACACCGCCAACCAGCGGCGCCACTACTTCGAGGCGGGAGTCGGCCAGGCGCTCGCCGCCGCCTATCGCGCGGGCGTCGTCACGCGTGCCGAGCTCTTTCTGCAGACGAAGTTCACATACCAGGGGGGCCAGGACCACCGGCTGCCCTACGATCCCACGGCCGATCTCTCGACCCAGGTCGCGCAGTCGATGGCCAGCTCGCTCGAGCATCTCGGCACCGAGTACGTCGACAGCTACGTGCTGCACGGTCCGTCCTCCGGCCGTGACTGGACCGACGACGATGCCGAGGTGTGGACCGCGATGGTGAAGGAGCGCGCCGCCGGCCGCACGCGGGTGCTCGGCGTGAGCAACGTCTCCCGACGACATCTGGAGCAGATGGCCAAGACCGGCGCCGAGGCGCCCGCGTTCGTCCAGAACCGCTGCTTCGCGCGCGCGGGCTGGGACCGCGACGTCCGCGCCTTCTGCCGGGAACGCGGAATCGTCTACCAGGGGTTCTCGCTCCTCACCGCCAACCCGGAGGTGCTGCGCCACCCGCTGGTCGGCCGCATCGCCGCCCGCGCGGCCGTCATGCCGACGCAGATCGTGTTCCGCTTCGCGCTCGCTGTCGGCATGCTCCCGCTGACCGGCACCGCCAGCGCGGAGCACATGCAGCAGGACCTGGCGAGCCGCGACCTCTCGCTCTCCGCCGACGAGGTGCGAGCGATCGAGTCGCTGTCCGGCTAGACGGCGCGTTCCGGCCCTGATCCTCGCCCCCTTTCGCGTTAAGAGCTTCCGCTTCCAGTGGCCCGCCGACCTCCTGGCGTCACTCGCGTTCGAGATGGAGACCGTCATCCTGGGCTGGTACGTGATGGTGCAGACCGGCTCGGTGCTCCTGCTCACCACGTTCGGCTCGCTCTTGCTCCTCGGCACGCTCGCCTCGCCGATGTTCGGCGTGCTGGGCGACCGGCTGGGCTTCCGGCTCATGCTCTCCACGATGCGCGCGGCCTACGCGGCGCTGGCGGCGCTCGTCCTGCTGCTCACGCTGACCGGCGCCCTGACACCCGCGTGGGTGCTCGTCGTCGCCGCGCTGGCCGGGCTCGTGCGTCCCAACGATCAGGTCATGCGCAACGCGCTCATCGGCGAGACGATTCCGCCGCCGCACCTCATGAGCGCCGTCGGCCTCTCCCGCGCCACCATGGACTCGGCGCGGGTGTTCGGCGCGCTCGGGGGCGCGGCGCTGTCGACGGTCCTCGGCCTCGGGCCCACCTACGCGCTGGTCACGACCCTCTACGTCGCGAGCCTCGCGTTGACCTTCGGCGTGGCGCGGAGGCCCGTCACTCCCGATCCGGTCGAGACGTGGCGCGGGGTCGCCCCGATCGTCGCGGTCGGGAGCCCTTCGCGCGGCCGCGATCTCCTGGACGGGCTCCTCTATGTTCTGCGGTCGCCGCAGCTGCACGCGATGATGTGGCTGGCGTTCCTGGTGAACCTCACGGCCTATCCCGTGTCGAGCGGTCTCTTGCCCTACGTCGCCCGCACCATCTACCTGGTCGACGCCACGGGACTGGGATGGCTGGCCGCCAGCTTCGCCCTGGGGAGCCTCGTGGGCTCGATCATCACGGTGG
>WNFK01231585.1_pt1 | contig 24726 bp, 29 predicted proteins | sample 5400281 | NCBI WGS metagenome assembly WNFK01 (sample SAMN13153350, study PRJNA577476) | soil metagenome | isolation source: 20 cm soil on Douglas fir-dominated hillslope | place: USA:California | collected 2013-09-17
TCACCGTCAACGCGCTCAATAAAGTTGTCACGCACTACTGCTTTCTGAAGCCATTCATGCGCGACATGCCCGCTCGGGCTAATGACCGCAATGGGTCGATTCCGGTCATTAGCTAATCAGTCTCGCAGCAAGCTAGCAATGTCCCTTATGTATCGCGCCGCAGCCATCGCCTCGGCCGATCGCCCTCCATGTTTCCACGCGTTTCGATTGCCACTTGGTGCGCCGGGATTAGTTCCGCCGTGCATTCTGCATCGCCGTTTCCCCTTCACGGCTGGCGACTGGCAAGGTGTCCCCGAGCGGGTTCGGGCCAGGCAGCGCAGCGCTCTTGCTAGCCTCGCGGGTTGCATCGGATTGTTCGTCTGATTTCGCAATTTCCTGACCCCCCGTGTGCTGGTGGAATTGATCGGCGATGACGGCCTGCCCACCTTCATTCACATGCACATGGCGCACGGTTTGCTCGCGCGGCTGGTGCAGCCTCGTCAGCGCCTCCAACGTGGCACGGCAATTGCCCTGAGCCTTCAATGCCAGCCGCCCATAGCGTTCGGCAGCATTGATATATTCGCCCATGTTGAGGGCCGCGCGCCGGGCCAGCTCGGTAAACATGCTATCCAGCGTGATCGCTTGGGCCGCAAGCAATTGGCTGGCAATGGCGAGATCGCCTGTCTCTGCCTTCCCGGTTGCCTTTTGAACATGGTCCACAAAATCCATGATGCCCGGCCCCTCAATGTCATTGCCAAGCACTTTCCCCGCATAGGCGGATGCGCTGAGCGCGTGCCTCAGGTGCGGCTCCAGCACTTTTCGCGCCATTGCCTGTGCGCCGGTTTCATCCGCGGTATGCTCGACGGTCAGGGCATTGTTCGGTTTCATCCCGCCTGTTGGATTGGACTGTTTGGCCATTGTTAGTTCTCTGCTTTACGCGCCTTCGCGCCAATGTTTTGCGAGGTGCCGCAGCGCTTGCCGATCACGCGCCCGCCCGGCTCCAGCCGCTCCAGCTTGAATTGTGACGCAGCTGCGCCGCTGGCGCCCTTCAGGACGTACGACAGTACCGCGTCCACATTCACAGCGTGCAAGCCAGGGCTGCCCATCTCCAAGCCCAGGCGGCCCCCGACGGGTTTGCTGTGGATCACGCGCGGCCGGTAGGGTTTGCCTGTGATGCCGCGCAACCAGCCTCGTTGCAGGCGTGTCAGGAGGGCCACAAGCGAGGGGGGCACGTGTGCCAGCAAGTGACAGTGTCCGCCCTTTCGGTCGCCATTTTCATGCGCCCAGAGCCAGGCAGTACTGCTGCCATGCCGCGCCAGCGCCTTGGTCATCAGATCCGTAAAGTGGCCGGTCGCTCCAGCCATGCGATCCAAGGGTAAACCGGCCGCCTCCCAGTGGATTGTCACCATGCGCGTGAAGGGCAGGCAAATTGCGTCCGCGTACCGGGCGGCCGCCGTCAAGTTGGCAACATGCGCCACGCTTAATTCATGGCTCTCGCGGTCGGCTCGGTTGCGCGCGCCGCCCCTGCGACCAGTGCAGCCAGGCAAAAGGGCTGCCACACCTAATGTAAGGTAACTAATCGCAAGCGCCGTGCCAGTTTCGGAGATCGGCGGTTTTGCGGGCATTCGCGGCTGGAACGGTGCAATTGAAACTTCACCCAAAGGCGCCCCCGGTGAAGTTTCAAAAGGCGGCCAAGTCGAGCGCGATGTTGCGGTCGGCGCAGGGCAGGTGTTCATTGCGCGCCAGCCAGGGGCGGCAGGTTCGCTCGGTCAAGTAACTTCGCTAGCCAATCAGCTTGCGCTTCACTCATGGGCGAAGGATCAACGGCAAGCTGACCTAGAAATTGCCCGGCCTTGCGGCTGAGCCGGTGAACGCCGTTGAGCAGCGCCAGGGCCGCCTGCCGATGATCGGAAAAGTGCCTGCCAGTCATCGCGGCTCTCCCTCACGCCCCAGCCTGGTAGCTCGGGAGACTGGCTAGGTAGGCTTCGAGATCGGCAAACGAGATCAGCGTGCGCCGCCCCGCCTTTCGGGCCGAGAGATCGCCCCGCTTGAGAGCTTCATAAATCGAAGTGCGAGACATGCCGGTTGCCTTCACGGCATCCGGGATCGTGACTGCGATTGGTGTTTGCATCGGAGGGTATCCCGCAAGGTCCGTGCAGGATTGCCGGGACGTTGCGGGACAGAATGAACAGTCAATTCGTTCCGGCTAACAGCGGGGGTTATTCGGATAATTTCGGCGGCGGATTAACCCATTCGTGTGAAAGCAGAAGTTTCGCCCAATCCAGCGGCATTACTCTGGACATCTCGCTCGACAAGGATTGGTCCACTTCCATCCGATCGGGCGAATTGCTAGCGCTCTGTTGTATCCGCTCCCTAATTTCGACCAGTTGCTTGGCAGTGACCGTAACGGGCCAAGCGGAAGCATTGATTAGCTTTGCGGCTTGCTTTGCGGCGGGCTCAACGTAGGGTCGCTGCCCCTGTGCCCGGCAGTGGCGCACACAACATTCCATGACGATGCCCATTTGACCCTCGAAGGCGAGCTGCATGACTGGCTTGCGCGGGCGGCCTCCACTTCCTTCCCTTTTCGGGTCGAAAATGGGGTTAGCAACGCCGTTATCGGCATCAACAATGGCGGCCATGACTGCTTCGATCGGCTTTATCGCTGCGTGGGGGATCCCACGGCTGGTGAAATAGTCGACCAGGTCAGCCATTGCGCGATACACCCCATATCGCCCGCCGTCGCCGTGGTGCTGGAAAAACTCCGTCGCTACGGCCAACCCTTCATGGAGGAGATTGAACGCAGCATTGCGGCTGGCGGTAGGGGGAAGCCTCTCTAGCAGCTTCTTACGGGGTCGGATGCGGATGTCTCCGGTAGTTTCGTCGACCGCGTAATTTGGCACGGACGTGGGAAGCAAGACACGCTTCATACCTCCGCCCATAGGGCTAGATCCCCCAGCGCCCTTACCGCTGCATCACTGGCAAGGTGCCCGTAGTGCCGTTCAATCATCTCGGCACTGGTACCTGAAATTTGCGCGATCGTGAGCAGCGGAAGCCCCCAGCTCACGAGGTCGGTGATCGTACTGTGTCTCAGTGTGTAGGCAGTGGTGGCGCTAGGCAGTCCAGCCACCGCAGCTGCTGCCGCAATTGGCAGTTTCCAGCTATTCTTGTCCCATGGCTTGCCGTTGGTTCGCATAAACAGGGGAGCGCCGGGCAGCTTGTTCGCAGCCTGCGCTGTCAGCAGCTTTGCCGCGTCGGCTGGCAATCGAATCCGTCGGGGCTTGCCTGTCTTGTCGTTGCCGATTGTTAGTTCTGCCGTGCGCTTGTCGAAGTCACCAGCGGTGAGAGACGCAAGCGCACCGGGGCGCAAGGGCAACAGGCAGAGCGCGAGCACAAAAGACGCTGCGCCCGCGTGAGTCTTTTCCACCAGCTTCCGGCGCTGGCCTCGGTCAAGATAGAGGGTGCGCCGCCCGTTTGCATTCTGGGCCGGCTTCAATGCCTCCTGCCAAGCCGCCTCGCTGTTCGGCGCGCCGGGGGCTAGCACCTTGGCTAATGCCGCGCGCACAACGGCCATGTCCCGATTGACCGTCGATGGCGCGCGCTTGCGAAAGATCGGCTCACCTTTCTTACGGCGGCTCACGAGCGCAGGTTGCGCCTCCAGCCGCTCGCGCCACTCTTTGACATGGCGGCGGCGCAGCTTGCCCAGCTTCACCTTGGCTATCGGATTTTCGTAGATGTAGCGACGGAAGCGCTGCCCGGCTTCGGGACGCCCTTTCGCATATTCTCGGCAAGCATCCGCGACGGTTTCAACCGTCACGCTCGTTTGCCCACCAGATTCCACTAGGTCAGCTAGAGCCTCGGCTTCCTTTTTAGCGGCTACGAACATTTCATTTCCAGGCAGCGTTCCGAAGTCGCCAAGGGATTTCACACGATATTTCCTGGCATCCTCGTCATATGCACGGGCAATCCACGTTCCCTTGCCGCCGCGCTTGGATGGGCGGAAGCCAAGGAAACATCCGGCGCGAAGCCTTTGCCAGTGCGGCTCGCGTTGCACCTTGAACCGTTCCCGCTCACCAACTTTGCTCAGGTCCAATGCCATAGCCAGTCCTCTCTTCCCGTTCTGTATGTAATGGGTATGGAATACAATAGAGGATGAATCTGGACAAGTACGGATACGAAACGCTGGTTTTGTGGGCTTTCTTGAGTCCGGTTGCGTCCATACTTGAAGGTTAGCCCTGCACTCCGAAGGCAGAGGTCACAGGTTCGAATCCTGTCGGGTGCGCCAGCCCTTCCATTGACCATCGACACGACCGCTGACCGAGCCTAGCAGCAGGCGGTTCTCGGGGGAGACGGCCGATGGCGAAGATTCTGTGCGTGCTCTACGACGATCCGCACGGCGGGATGCCGACATGCTACCCGCGCGACGATCTGCCGAAGATCGAGCGCTATCCCGACGGGCAGACCCTGCCGACGCCCAAAGCGATTGATTTCCGGCCGGGCGAGCTGCTCGGCTGCGTTTCGGGCGAACTTGGGCTGCGGCCGTATCTCGAAGGCCAGGGCCACACCCTCGTCGTGACCTCCGACAAGGACGGGCCGGACAGCCAATTCGAGCGCGAATTGGCCGACACCGACGTCGTCATCTCGCAGCCCTTCTGGCCGGCCTATATGACACCCGAGCGCTTCGCTAAGGCGCCGAACCTCAAGCTGGTGATCACCGCGGGCATTGGTTCGGACCATACCGACCTGCAGGCCGCGATCGAGCGCGGGATCACGGTCGCCGAGGTCACCTACTGCAATTCGATCAGCGTCTCGGAACATGTCGTGATGATGATCCTGTCGCTGGTCCGCAATTATTTGCCGTCGTGGGAAGTGGTGAAGGCCGGCGGCTGGGACATCGCCGACTGCGCGGCGCGGTCGTATGACGTGGAAGGCATGCACGTCGGGACGGTCGCCGCGGGGCGGATCGGATCGGCCGTACTGCGCCGGTTGAAGCCTTTCGACATGCACCTTCATTACACCGACCGGCACCGGCTTCCGCCCGAGGTCGAGCGGGAGCTTGGAGTCACCTTCCACGAATCCGCTTCGGACATGGTGCCGTATTGCGACGTGGTGACGATCAACGCGCCGCTGCACCCGGAGACCGAGAATCTGTTCGACGCGGCGACGATCGCGCGGATGAAACGCGGCGCCTATCTGGTGAACACCGCGCGTGGGAAGATCGCCAACCGCGAGGCTGTCGCGGCGGCGCTCGAGAGCGGTCAGCTCGCGGGCTATGCCGGCGACGTCTGGTTCCCGCAGCCGGCGCCGGGCGACCATCCGTGGCGGACCATGCCGCATCACGGCATGACGCCGCACATCTCGGGCACGTCGTTGTCGGCGCAGGCGCGCTATGCGGCGGGGACTCGCGAAATCCTGGAGTGCTTCTTCGAAGGCCGCCCGATCCGCGACGAATATCTGATCGTCCAGGGCGGTCACCTCGCGGGCGCGGGAGCGCACAGCTATACCGAGGGTGACGCGACCGGCGGTTCGGAAGAGGCAGCGCGCTTCAAAGCGAGTTAGGCCGCGGGCCAGCCTTCAAGGATTTCGACGAAGCGGGTGAGCCAGGCGTTGGTCTGGTGGCCGTCGACCACGCGATGATCGATGGTGAGCGTGACATAGGCCATCGGCAGGATGACGATCGCGTCTTCGCCCTCGATCTCGCGCACGACGACGCGCTTTTCTAGCTTGCCGACGCCGAGGATCGCGGCCTGGCCCGCGTGGAGGATGATTGGCGACGCGAGCAGCGATCCCGACACGCCGTGGTTGGAAATGGTGAAGCTTCCGCCCGACACGTCCGCGCCAGTCAGCTGGCCGTCGCGCGCGCGCCGCGTGAGGTCGTCGAGCCTGGCGCCGATCTGTTCGAGGCTGAGCGAGGCGGCGTCCTTGACCACGGGCACAACGAGTCCCTTGTCGCCGAGCGCGGTGCCGACGCCAATGTCGATGGTCGGCGAGATCGCGATCCGGTCAGGCTCCCACCGGCCGTTAATCGCCGGCGCGACCGCCATGGCCTCGGCCGCCGCCTTGACGATGTAGGCGGTGTAACTGAGCTTCGCGCCCCGCTTTGCGAGCGCCGATTTGTGCGCCGCGACGGCGGAGAAATCGGCTTCGAACAGAGCGGTGACGTGCGGCGCCTCGGCGACCGCGCGGACCATGTTCTCGGCGATCTTCAAGCGCATCCGATCGTGCGGGATGTCGCCGGGCGCGGGTTGCGATGGCTGAACGACAGCCGGCGCTCCCGCGATTGCGCGATCAACATCCTCGCGGGTGATCCGTCCGCCCCGACCAGTGCCCTGAATCCGCGCCGGGTCGATGCCGTGCTGCTGACATGCCCGGCGAACCGAGGGGGACAGGCGCGTTTCACTGTTCCCCGGCGAAGTCCGGGGTCCAGGAGCGGCGGCAGCCGCTTCAACTCGCGCGCGGGATTCAGGCTTCGCCTCCTGGGCCCCGGTCTTCGCCGGGGAACCATCGACACTAATCCACCCCAGCAGCGCACCCGGTACCGCCTCCGCATCCGTATCGAGCACGATCTCGGCGAGCACACCCGCCGCCGGAGCCGGCACTTCTTGCGTGACCTTGTCGGTTTCGAGTTCGACCAACGGATCGTTCTCGGCGACCTGATCGCCGATCGCCTTGAGCCAGGCGCGGACCACCGCCTTGGTGCCCTCTTGCTCGTCGGGAACGCGGACATCGATCATTTGGCTTCGATCACCTCAGAAGCCCACCAGCCGGTCGATCTCGGCGCGAATGCTGGCCGGCGAGGGCAACGCCCATTCCATCAATTTGGGGTGATGCGGGCTCGGAATGTCGGGCATGGTCACGCGCGCGACCGGCGCATCGAGATCGAGGAAAGCCTCATCGGCAACCACGGCGGCAATTTCCGCGCCGAAGCCACCGGTGCGCAAATCCTCATGGACGATCAGGCAGCGGCGCGTGCGGCGAACACTGTCGAGCACTTGTGCCTTGTCCCACGGCATAAGCGTGCGCAGGTCGATGACGTCCGCGCTGACGCCGTCCGCGGCGGCCTCGCAACGCGGCACCATCGCGCCCCAGGTGACGATGGTGATCTGATCGCCCTCACGCGTCTTCTTCGCCCGGCCGAACGGCACGACGTAATCGTCGCCCGGCCACGGCCGCCGCGCCCAGCTGTCGTCGAGCATGGCGCGATGTTCGAAAAACAGCACCGGATCGTTACCGCGAAGAGAACCGCGTAGCAGGCCAACCGCGTCCTCGGCGTTGGATGGCACCGCGACCTTCCAGCCGGGATTGTGGACGAACTCGACCTCGTTCGTCATCGAATGCCACGGGTCGCCGCATTTGAAGAAGCCGCCGGGCACGCGCAGCACCATCGGAGCGGCGAAGCGGTTGTGGGTGCGCCAGCGCATCGTCCCGCAATCGTGGATCTGCTCGGTCGCAGGCTCGGCATATTTGCGGAACTGGATTTCCGGTACGGGCATCAGACCGGCGAGCGCCATGCCGACCGCGCGGCCGACGATGCCTTCCTCATTGAGGCTGGTGTCGAATACGCGCTCGTGGCCGAATTTCTCCTGCAGCCCGAGCGTGACCGCGTGGACCCCGCCCTTGGGACCGACGTCCTCGCCAAACACGAGCACGCGCGGATTGGCCGCAAGCTCCTGATCGAGCACGCGGCGGATCGCGGTGACCATGTTAATCCGCTGCCCCTCGGGCCTGGGCTCATCGGTCGTGCCGTCGAGGCTCAGGCCGGCGCGACCGCCGACCTGCTGCAGTTCGCCTTCGAAGAACACGTGTTTGGTCACATCCTCGGGCGAGGAAATGCCGCGCGCTTCGGCTTCCGCGCGCGCCGCCTCGACCTGCCACGCCGCCTCGCGCTCGAGGTCCGCCCATTGCTCGTCGCCGATCTGCAGCTTGGCGGCATGCGCCTTGAGCTTGGGCAGCGGATCGCGCGCCCATTCGGCCGCAATCTCGGCCTCGCTCTTGTAGGTCTGGGTATCCTGGAAGCTGTGCCCCTCCAGCCGCGGTACGGTCAGCCGCAGCAACGCCGGCTTCTGATGCTTGCGGACGTGGCTGATTGCCTCATCGACCAGCCGCGCCGCCTCGGCCGGCTCGGTGCCATCGCCATTGAAGATCGTAAGGCCCTCGAAACTCGCCAGATTGGCCGCGATATTCTTGCCAGGTGTTTGATATTCCGAGGGAACCGAGATCCCGTAGCCATTGTCCTCGATGTAAATTAGCAGCGGCAATTGTTGTGTAGTGGCAATAGTTAGCGCCGACCAAAATCCGCCGGTCGCGCAGCTCGCATCCCCTCCGAGCACCAGCGAGATCGAGTCGAGCGACCCCGCCTTGAGTGCGTGCTGTTTGTATTTGATCGCCTGCGCCCAGCCGGCCGCCGGCGTATATTGCGCGCCGACCCCACCGCACATCGGCAGCGCATGGGCGCCGCCCGGATTGGGATAATTGAACACGACGCCAATATCGCGCCCGTCCGAATAGCCGCCGGCGAGGCCCATCCCCGAGCCCAAGGCATCGGTGAGCGGGACGCCAAGCGACAACAGCAGCGGGCGCGAACGATAATAGCCGAACACGCCGTCACCATCCTTGAGGTGCAACCCCAACAGGACCTGCGCCATGTCGTGGCCGCGCGCGGAGAATTGGTAGAGGACCTTCTTGGCCGGGACGAGTTCCTCTTCCTCGATCCGGTCCAGCTCGCGGCTGGTCAGCACCAGCCTCGCGACCTCGCGCCAATCGACGTCAGATGACACTCGACCCGGGTCGCGATCGGCCATGATCAGGCGTCCAGCGCCTCGACCACGGCGGCGATAAATCGGTCGATCTGGCCGTCGCCCATGCCGACGACGTTGAACCGGCCGCTGTCGGCCATGTAGATTGCGTGGTCCTCGCGCAGCTTCAGCACCTGCTCGCGGCTCAGGGGGAGCATCGAGAACATGCCGAACTGGCGGCCGACGAAGGCGAGCCGCGGATCGGCCGCGGCGATCCGCTGGCGCACCGCATTAATCCGGTCGCGCATCGCGGCGAGCTCGACCAGCCAGCGCGCGCGAAGTTCGGGGTCGTCGAGGATGATGCGCGCCGCGGCGGCGGGATGATCGGGCGGCATTGACCACATTTCGCGGGCGCGCTGGAGTACGTGGCTGATCGCCGTCGCGGTCCTTTGAGCGGACCCCGTCTTTACGAAGATCGAGCCCAGGCGGTCGCGATAGACGCTGAAATTCTTGTCGCAGCTTTGAGCGATGATCACCTCATCGCATTGCGAGAGGATGCCGTGGAGGCCGGCCGCGTCCTCGTCCAACCCGCGCCCAAAGCCCTGGTAGGCGATATCGACCACCGGAATCAGGCCGCGATCGCGGCAGACGTCGGTGACTTCGGCCCATTGCACCGGGTTGAGGTCGGCGCCGGTCGGATTGTGGCAGCAGCCATGGAGCAAGGCGACGTCGCCCGGCTCGCCCTTGTTCAGCGCGTCGAGCATATCCTCAAAGCGGATCGCGCCCTGCCCTCGTTCGTAATAAGGATATTCGACCACATCCAAGCCGACTGCCCGGATGATCGGCGGGTGGTTGGGCCAGGTGGGCGCTCCGACCAGCACCCGCGCACCCGGATTAACGGTCGCGATCAGCTCGAACCCCAGCCGGAGCGCGCCGCACCCGCCCGGCGTCTGGATGCCGGCAATGCGATCGTCACCGGCATGCTCGCCGAGCACGATTGGACGCAGCAATTCGGCAAAACGCTTGTCGCCAGCGCTGCCGAGATAGGCCTTGGTCGCCTGGGTATCGATCAGCCGCTGCTCGGCTTCCTTCATGACCTTGAGGATCGGCGTGTTGCCCGCGCCGTCGCGGAACACGCCGACGCCGACGTCGATCTTGTCCGGCCGCGGGTCGGCATTGACCATGCCGATCAACGCAATCAGCGGATCCTCGGCGACGGGCGAAAGATCGGCGAGGCCGCGGGTCTTTTCGTAGGTCGGGGTCAACATGGAAATGCGATTAGCGAAGTCAGGCGTCGTAATCCACCGCAACGCCATCGCCCAACGGCACCGACTGACAGGTCAGGACGTAGCCGTCGGCGACCTCCTCGTCCGTGAGGCCGTAACGCGCCGCCATTTCGACCTGGCCGCTGATAACTTTCGCGCGGCACGTCGCGCACACGCCGGCCTTGCACGCGAATGGCGCCGGGAGGCCGGACGCACGCGCACTGTCCAAGATGTTGCCGGCGGTGAACGGCACTTTTCGCGTGCGGCCATCGAGCGTGACCGCGACCGTAACGCCCTCGGCCTTGGTCTGGAGCTCGGCGATCTCGCGCGCGACGGCTTCAGCCGGGCGGTCGGCGGTGAAGCGCTCGATGTGAATGCGTTCCTTGGGGATATTGCGGTCGAGCAAGGCGCCTTCGGCCGCGTCCATCATTGGGCCGGGGCCGCAAATGAACCAGCCGTCGACCTCGGCCGCGTCGGGCACGAGCAAAGCGATCGCTTCCTCCAGCCGTTCGCGATTGAGCATTCCGTTGAACAACTCGATGTCCTGCTCCTCGGCGTCGAGGAAATGATAGAGTTCGAGCCGGCCGAGATAGCGGTCCTTCAAGCCGGCGAGCGCTTCGAGGAAAATCACCGAGCTGCTGTCGCGGTTGCCGTAGAGCAGAGTGAAGCGGCTGTTGGGCTCGCTGCGCAACACCGTCTTGATCAGCGACATCACCGGGGTGATGCCTGACCCTCCCGCGATCCCGACCAGGTGGCGAGCGTTGGTTTCATCGAATTCGCACGTGAACGACCCGTGCGGCGGCATCACCTCGACCAAGTCGCCGGGCTTCAGATTGTCGCCGACCCAGTTGGAAAACAGCCCCCCGCCGATCCGCTTGACCGTGACCATCCAGTCGCTCTCGTCGGGCGCCGTGCACAACGAATAATTCCGCCGCGCTTCCTCGCCATCGATGGTCGCGCGCAGCGTCAAATGCTGACCAGCCTTGAACATGAATCGGTCGCGCAGGTCGGGCGGGATTTCGAAACGGATCGAATTGGCCTCGGCGGTCTCGGGGACGATCTCCGCGACCCGCAGCGCGTGGAAGTGCTCGGCCATGTCGGCGCCTACCAGGTCGCGTCGGGGTAAGTGCGCGGCAGGAACTGCATCTGCGCCAGCAAATGGCCGAGATGCTCGCTGTGGTGACCCCGTCGGCCGCCGAGGATCGGACGCTGGTCCGCGGGTGCTTGCAGATTCGCTTCGCGCAACACCGCGGAGATGGCCGACCAAAATTCATCCTCAAACTCACGCGGATCAGGTGCGATTCCCGCGTCGATCGCCGCGTGCAGCGCCTCATCGACCTCGAACAATTCGGGGACGAAACGCCAGCACCAGTCGAGCCCCTCGGCCATGCGCCGCTTGCTTTCCTCGGTGCCGTCGCCAAGGCGGATCGTCCATTCGCTCGCCAGTTCGCGATGATAGGCGATTTCCTTGATCGCCTTGGTCGCGAATTCGCGCAGGAATTGGTCGCTCGCCCGCGTTAGCCGCTGCAGCAGCAGGTGCTGCCAGGTCGTGTAAAGCAGATGCCGCGCGATGGTCTGGGCGAAGTCGCCGTTGGGCTGCTCGACCAGCAGGCAATTCTTGAAATCGAGCACGTCGCGGCGGAAGGCCAACTGGTCGCCGTCGCCGGCTTCGTTCAGCAGCAGAGTCGCCTGCCCGATCTGATCGAGGGCGAGGTTGGCGAGGCTGATGTCGACCTCGAGCACCGGCCCATGCCCGCACCATTCGCCGAGGCGCTGGCCAAGCACGAGCGCATCGTCGCCCAGGCGCAGCAGATAATCGGTGCGCGGATCGACAGCGACGGTCGCCATCAGATGTGCTTCACCTCGTCGGGGATGTCGTAGAAGGTCGGGTGCCGATAGATCTTGCTTTCCGCCGGCTCGAACAGCTCGCCCGCTTCGTCAGGGTCGGATGCGACGATCTCCGCGGACGGGACGACCCACAGGCTCACCCCTTCCATCCGCCGCGTGTAGGTGTCGCGCGCATGCCGAAGCGCGAGCTCCGGGTCAGGAGCATGAACGCTGCCAACGTGGCGATGCGCCAGCCCGCCCTTAGAGCGGACGAAGACTTCCCAGAGCGGCCAGTCACTGCTCACGCCGCCTTCCTTGCGAGGCGCTTCGCTTCATGCGCGGCGGCGGCTTCACGCACCCACGCGCCATCGTCCCACGCCTCGCGGCGCGCCTTCATCCGCTCCTTCGCGACCGGGCCTTCGCCGCGCACAACCGCGTAAAATTCGTCCCAGTCGACGGCGCCGAAGTCGTAGCCGCCCTTGTCCGCGTTCCACTTGAGGTCCGCGTCGGGGACCTTGAGATTGATGAAGTCCGCTTGCGGCACGGTGATGTCGACGAACTTCTGCCGCAACTCATCGTTGGTATCGCGCTTGATCCGCCAGCGCATCGATTGCGCGGTGTTCGGGCTATCCTCGTCCGGCGGGCCGAACATCATCAGGCTTGGCCACCACCAGCGGTTGAGCGCATCCTGCGCCATCCGCTTCTGCTCCGGCGTGCCGTTGGCCATGGCGATCATGATTTCGTAGCCCTGCCGCTGGTGGAAGCTTTCCTCCTTGCACACGCGAACCATCGCGCGGGCGTAGGGCCCATAAGACGTCCGCTGCAGCGGCACCTGGTTCATGATCGCCGCGCCATCGACCAGCCAGCCGATCGCGCCAATGTCGGCCCAGGTCACGGTCGGATAATTGAAGATGGTTGAGTATTTCGCTTTGCCCGAGTGCAGCGCCTCGATCATCTGCTCCCGGCTCGTTCCAAGAGTTTCCGCCGCACAATAGAGATAGAGCCCGTGGCCCGCCTCGTCCTGGACCTTGGCGAGCAGGATCGCCTTGCGCCGGAGCGACGGAGCACGCGAAATCCAATTGCCCTCGGGCAGCATGCCGACGATCTCGGAGTGCGCGTGCTGGCTGATCTGCCGCGTCAGCGTCCGGCGATAAGCGTCGGGCATCCAGTCCTTGGGCTCGATGAACTCGTCGGCCGCGACCCGCGCCTCGAACGCCTCGAGGAGTTTCGGATCCTCGAGATTTTCGATCCTGGCCGTCTTCTGAAGCTCGGTCGTATACATGTGGATGATGTAGCGTCTGCGGTGCCGCGGTTCAAATGGGCGCGCGATTGCATTAAGGCTGACGGAATCAAACGAACGCTTGCTGTGCTCCAAATCCACAGGAGGACGTGATGGTCACCGACACCTCAAGCGCCGGCATGTCTGGCAAATCACTGATTTCCGAATTTGCAGCGCACACCTGGGGCTGGCTCTTGCTCCGTGGCGTCCTTGCAATTGCGCTCGGCAGCGTGGCGGTCTTGTTCCCGTTGAGCGCGCTATTTGCCTTCACTCTAATGTTCGCGGCCTATGCGTTCGCCGATGGCGTGGCCTCGTTGATTGCCGGGATTCGCAGCGCACGAGCCGGCGAGCGCTGGGGCGCGATGGTGTTTCGCGGCGTAACCGGGATTCTCGTCGGCGTAGTATTCGTGCTGTTGCCCGTGGTTGCGACCCTGACCTATGCCTTCTTGACGGTCGTGATGCTCGCAATCTGGTCGATCATTGCGGGAATTTTTGAAATCTCAGCCGCGATCCGCCTGCGCAAAGTCATCCAGGGCGAGTTGCTGCTCGGCATCTCCGGCTTGTTTTCCCTGTTGCTCGGCTTCGCGATCCTCGTCCTGGTGATCCCGAGCCCCGCCGCGACGATCCTCTCCGCCGCCTGGCTGATCGCGATTTATGCTTTTGCGGCCGGAATCGTGCTCATCATGTTGGCCTTTCAGTTGAAGCGGAAGGCCGCTGCCTGAACGGCTGCCCCGTCGCAGACGCCGTTCAAACGCAAGCCTGAGCCGTCCGGCTGCCATCCCTCTGGTAATGGTGACCGCAGTTGGTAGTAGGCCGAACCAGCAGCAGGGAGAAAGCTATGCTCCAGAAGGTCGCGTTCACCATGTATCCGGTCAAAGATATGCCCCGCGCCCGCGCCTTCTATGAGGACACATTGGGGTTGGGTCCGGGCAGCGGCGGCGCATCAAGTCCGTGGGTCGAGTTCGATCTGCCCGGCGGCGGCTGCCTCGCCATCACCACCGTCACCCCGAACGAGCCGAGCGCGAGCGCGGGCGGCACGATCGCGTTCGAAGTCGATGACCTTCAAGCGACGATCGCCGAGTTCAAGTCAAAGGGCGTGACGTTTCTTGCCGAGGGGATTGAGAGCCCGGTCTGCCGAATGGCGATCATCAACGATCCGGACGGCAATGCGATCGTACTTCACAAGCTCAAGAGCGCGGAAGAACGGGAGGGCTAGGGAACCACAACCCCGCTGATCGTGCGCGAATAGCCAGTAAACTCGGCGATCGGGCGGCCGTCAGCCGTGCGAACCGTGACCCGAGTGACGCCCGACCTGCCGGCAGTCGCGGCTTCCTCCGCTTCGGCGATCAGTGTCTCGCCCTCCTTCGCGCTGCCAAGGAAAACGATCGACGCCTGAGCGGCCACTGTTTTCTCGTTTCGGCCGTTGCAAACATAGGCGAAAGCGGTGTCGGCAAGCGCGAACACCATCCCGCCGTGGACGGTCCGGTGGCCGTTCAGCATGTCGTCGCGCACCAGCATCGACAGCCGGGCGTAGCCCGCGCGCGCTTCCTCAATGGCGATGCCCCACGCCGGGCCCGTGCCCTCGTCGGCAAGCATGCCGTGAGCAACTTTGCGTGCGAGTTCGTTTGCGTCCACGCCCTCTCCTTGGCTAGGCCAAGGCATGGCTTACGAGACCATCGACTTCAAGCCGGACGGCCCGGTCGCGCGGATCACGCTCAACCGCCCCGACCAGCTCAACAGCTTCACCGTCCAGATGCACGAAGAGATGCGCGACGCACTCGCCAACCTCGGTGACGCCCGGGTACTTGTCCTCACCGGCGCCGGGCGTGGCTTCTGCGCCGGTCAGGATCTCAACGATCGCGCGGTTGCGCCGGGACAGGCGGTCGATCTTGGCGAAGCGGTCGAGCAATGCTGGAACCCGCTGATCCGCACGCTGACCTCGCTGCCCCAGCCGGTGATCGCGCGGGTCAACGGAGTCGCGGCGGGCGCCGGCGCGAATATCGCGCTCGCCTGTGACATCGTCGTTGCGGCCAAATCAGCGAGATTCATCCAGAGCTTTTCGGCCATCGGGCTGATCCCCGACAGCGGTGGCACTTGGGCATTGCCGCGACTCGTGGGACAGGCCCGCGCACTCGGTCTCGCACTGACCGGCGAACCGCTTCCGGCGGAAACCGCTGCCGATTGGGGGCTGATCTGGAAGGCGGTCGAGGATGACGCCCTCGACGCCGAAGTCGACGCGATCGCGGACAAGCTCGCCTCGCTGCCGCCGCTCGGCCTCGCCGCGATCAAGGAGATGATTCGCGCATCGTGGCAATACAGTTTGGACGAAGAACTCGACCGCCAGGCGGGTGCGATGCGCCGGCTGGGCTTCACCGCCGATTATCGCGAGGGCGTCGCGGCCTTCCTCGAGAAACGGCCTCCCAGCTTCACCGGCAGTTGATCAGGCCACCAGCTCGCTGAATTTGGCGAGATCGATGTTGCCGCCCGAGACGACACAGACGATGGGTCCATCGCCCGCCTTGCCGGTAAGCGCGGCGGCGAGCGACAGTGCCCCCGCCCCCTCGGCGATCGCCCGCGTCTTCTGGGCGATCAGACGCATCGCCTGACGAGTCTCGTCGAGCGTCACGACGATCGATCCGTCGACCACGGGCCGCATCCGCTGCCACATCCTTGTCGTGACGCTTTTGCCCCCCGCGCCATCGACGAACGACGCCTGCCAGTCGGGGAAGCGTTGCGGCCCGCCGTGTTCGACCGAACATGCGTAGGGCGCTGCCGTCTCGGGCTCGGCGCCGATGACCCGGACCTCGGGCCGCAGCGCCTTGACCGCGCTGCCGACGCCGGTAATCAGCCCGCCCCCGCCGATCGCAGCGATGACTGTCCGCACGTCGGGCAAATCCTCGACGATTTCGAGGCCCATGGTGCCATGGCCGGCGATGAAATCGTGATTGTCGAACGGGTGAATGAAGGTCGCGTCCATGCCTTCGAAAGAGTGCGATTCGGCCGCCTGCCACGCGGTTTCGTAGGACACCGGGACGATGGTCGCGCCGAGCGCGCGCATCCGGTCGAGCTTGGTTTGCGGCGCGGTCTCGATCGCCACGACCGAGCACGGCACGCCGAACGCGCGAGCGGCATAAGCGACGCCCTGCCCGGCGTTACCGGCGCTGATTGTCCACACGCCGCGCGCGCGTTCTTCGTCCGACAAATGCGCGACCGCATTGGCCGCGCCACGGATCTTGTAGGCGTTGGTCGGCTGCAGGTTTTCGAGCTTCAGGTAGATGTCTGGCGCATCCGTACCGTGATCGAGCTTGACGAGCGGCGTGCGCAGCACTGTCGCCGCGATCCGCTGCCGCGCCACCTCGATATCGCCAAGCGCAATCGGCCGCACCGGGTCAATCATCCTAAGCTCCTGCCTTCACTGCAAATTTCCACGCGGCCTGGGCGAGCATCGGTACGCGCTCGGCCATTTCCGCGGCTTGCGCATGGCTCGCGGTGCCGTCGATCACGCGCTTCTTGATGCCCTGAACGATGCCGGTGAGGCGGAACAGATTATACGCAAAATACCAGTCGAGCCGGTCGGCCACGGGCACGCCCGATCGCTCCGAATAACGCGCGACGATCTCCTTGAGGCTCGGAATGCCGAGCGTCTCCAGGTCCAGCCCGCCCAGTCCCGCGCCGCCATCCGCCGGCATCATCCACTGCATCGCGAGATAGGAGAAATCGGCCAACGGGTCGCCAAGCGTTGCCAGCTCCCAATCGAGCACCGCGGTCAGCGTCCCGTCGCCGTCGAACACGACATTGTCGATGCGATAATCGCCGTGGACGATCGAGGTTCGCGCCTGCTCGGGAACCGTCTCGGGCAGGAACGAAATCAGCCGCTCCACTTCGATGATGTAGTCGGTCTGCGAGTCGCGATACTGCCGCGTCCAGCGCGCGACCTGCCGCTCGAAATAATTGCCCGGCTTGCCGAAGTCGTCGAGTTCCGCTGCTCGTGGATCGATGCTGTGGAGGTCGGCGAGCGTATCGACCAGCTGCCCGTACATATGTTGCCGGGTCGGCGGGTCGAACTCGGGCAATGCGCCATTCACGTAAGGGCGGCCCCGGGCCAGCTCCATCACATAAAAGATCGAGCCGATAACGCCCGGGTCGGCGCACAAGGCGAGCGGTCGCGGGACTGGAAAGTCGAGCGGGTGAAGCGCCGAGAGCAAGCGATATTCGCGGTCGACCGCGTGCGCCGAGGGCAGCAATTCTCCGAACGGCTTGCGGCGGAGGACATAATCGCCCGACGCGGCGGCAATCCGATAGGTCGGATTGGACTGACCCGACGGGAATTTGGTCAGCTCGAATGGGCCGATGAAGCCCAAGACGTTGGCTTCGAGCCAGCGTCCGAGCGCGTCCTCGTCGAGCCCTTGCTCGCTCATTTGTGCTTCTTGAACTCCAGCCGGGCAATGGCGCGGCGGTGGACCTCGTCGGGACCGTCGGCGAGCCGCAAGGTACGGATCGAAGCGTAGGTCCGGGCGAGGCCGGCATCCTCCGACACCCCGGCGGCGCCGAACGCCTGGATCGCATCGTCGATGATCTTGAGCGCCATCAGCGGCGCCGCGACCTTGATCATCGCGATTTCGCCCTGGGCGGCCTTGTTGCCGGCGCGGTCCATCATGTCGGCGGCCTTGAGGCACAGCAGCCGGGTCATTTCGATATCGATGCGGGCGTTGGCGATGCGTTCTTCCCACACGCCCTGCTCGGCCAGCGTCTTGCCGAACGCGGTGCGCGACATCAGCCGCTTGACCATCGCGTCGAGCGCTTCCTCGGCCGCGCCGATGGTGCGCATGCAGTGGTGGATCCGGCCCGGGCCCAAGCGCCCCTGTGCGATCTCGAACCCGCGCCCCTCGCCGAGCAGCATGTTCGACGGCGGCATGCGCACGTCGTCGAGTACGATCTCCATGTGACCATGCGGCGCGTCGTCATAGCCGAACACCGGCAGGTGACGCTTGATGGTCACGCCCGGCGCATCGAGCGGCACCAGGATCATCGACTGCTGTTTGTGGGTCTCCGCGCCGGGGTCGGTCTTACCCATCAGGATCGCGACCTTGCAGCGCGGATCGCCGGCCCCGCTCGACCACCATTTGCGGCCGTTGATCACATATTCGTTGCCGCGCATCTCGATCGAGCACTTGATGTTGGTCGCGTCCGACGACGCAACATCGGGCTCGGTCATCAGGAAGGCCGAGCGAATGTCGCCGTCCATCAGCGGCTTCAGCCATTCGTCCTTCTGTTCGCGCGTGCCGTAGCGGTGGATCACCTCCATGTTGCCGGTGTCGGGGGCCGAACAGTTGAACGCTTCGGACGACCACAGGATTCGCCCCATCTCCTCGGCGCAAAAGGCATATTGGAGGTTGCTGAGGCCCGGCCCCTCGAACGCAAAGCTGTCGTCGACCGGAGTCGCGCCGTGCGACGGCGGCATGAACAGGTTCCACAGGCCCTCGGCGCGCGCCTTGGCCTTCAGCGCCTCGATGACCGGCAGGACCTTCCACCGCTCGCCCTCGCGCTGCTGCGCGTCATAGTCAGCCACGCTGGGGCGGACATGCGCGTCCATGAAGGCGCGAACGCGATCGCGCCACTCGGTTTCGGCCGGGGCCAGGGTGAAATCCATTGCGCTGCTATAACAGCGGAGTTTCGCCGTCACAGCCCTCTGCTATGAGCGGCGACATGAGCGGACGTTTGACTGGCAAGGTAGCTATCGTAACCGGCGCCGCATCGGGCATCGGCAAGGCGGCGGTCGAGCTGTTCCGGAGCGAGGGCGCGACGGTCGTCGGCGCCGATGTGTCCGATGGGGCTGACGTTCACGCAGACGCTGGCAGTGACGCCGACGTGAAGCGGCTGATCGACGATGTCGTCGCCCGGCACGGCAAGCTCGACGTGTTCTTCGCCAATGCCGGAATTTCCGGTGGGCTCGCGTCGATTGTCGAGCAAACGGCCGAAGACTGGGCCGAAATCCTGCGCATCAATTTGATCGGGCCGTTCCTCGCGATCAAACATGCCGCGCCGGTGATGCGCGCACAGGGCGGCGGATCGATCGTCTGCACCGCCAGCGTCGCGGGCCTCCGCGCCGGTGCCGGCGGAGCGGCTTATTCGGCATCCAAGGCGGGCGTGATCAATCTCGTCCAGAGCGCCGCGCAGCAATTCGCGGGGACCAACATCCGCTTCAACGCGGTTTGCCCTGGCCTGATCGAGACCGGCATGACCAAAATGATGTACGACCTCGCCCGCGAGAAGGGCCAGACGCACCGCATCGGCGAGCTTAACCCGCTCCAACGCGGCGGCGAGCCGATCGAGATTGCCCGGGCGGCCCTGTTCCTCGCGTCGGACGAGGCGAGCTACGTCAACGGCCAGGCGCTGGTCGTCGATGGCGGGCTGTCGAGCAGCCACCCATATAGTCCGCGCTACCACATCCGGGCGGAGTGAAATGAAGACCCAGCAGCTCTTGAACTACGAGCGCGACCGGTGGATCGCGGGCGACGGCAATCTCGCCGAACTGTCGAGCGCGATCGACGGTGCGCCGGTGGCGACGACCGGTTCGGGCGGGTTGGATTTCGGCGGCATGCTGCGCCACGCCCGTGAGGTTGGCGGCCCGGCGCTGCGCAAGCTGACGTTCCACGAACGGGCGCGGATGATCAAGGCGCTGGGCCAGGCGGTCATGGCCCGCAAGGAGGAACTGTACGAGCTCAATTACCTGACCGGCGCGACGCGCAAGGACGGCTGGATCGATATCGAGGGCGGCGCCGGGACATTGTTCTCTTTCTCGTCCAAGGGGCGGCGCGAGCTGCCCGACGGGCATGTGCTGCTCGACGGTCCGCTCGAGACGCTGTCGAAGAACGGCACGTTCATGGGCCAGCACATCTACACCTCGCTGCAAGGCGCGGCCGTGCACATCAACGCCTTCAACTTCCCCGTGTGGGGAATGCTCGAAAAGCTTGCGCCGACCTTGCTCGCGGGCGTCCCGGCGATCGTCAAGCCGGCCAGCTCGACGGCGTATCTGTGCGAGGCGGCGTTCCGGGTGATGATCGACAGCGGCGTTTTGCCGCCGGGCGCGATCCAGCTGATTGTCGGCGGCGTCGGCGACCTGTTCGACCATCTGACGGGGCAGGACGTGGTCAGCTTCACTGGATCGGCCTCGACCGCACTGAAATTGCGATCGCACCCCGTCGTGCAGCGCGAATCGGTGAAATTCGTCGCCGAGCAGGATAGCCTGAACGCGTCGCTGCTCGGCCCCGACGCCGCGCCGGGCACGCCGGAGTTCGACCTGTTTGTCAAAGAGGTCGTGACCGAGATGACGGTCAAGGCCGGACAGAAATGCACCGCAATCAGGCGCGCCATGGCGCCGGCCGAGCATCTCGACGCGGTTGAGGCCGCGATCCGCGAACGCCTCCAGGCGACCAAAGTCGGCGACCCGCGCGACAAGGACTCGCGGATGGGCGCACTGGTCAGTTGCGCCCAGCGCGACGATGTTCGCGGCCAGATCGCCAAGCTGGTGGCATCGGGCGCGCGGATCGTGTCGGGCGATCCCGAAGCCTCGCCCGGCACTGCCGGCGGCGCGTTTCTCGAGCCGATCCTGCTGCGCACCGACGATCCGTGGGGCGCGGCCGCGGTTCACGATGTCGAAGCCTTCGGCCCGGTGTCGACCGTCATGCCCTACCGCGATCTCGATGACGCAATCGCGCTCGCCAATCGCGGCATGGGCAGCCTTGCCCTGTCGCTGTTCACCCACTCACCCGATGCCGCGCGCGAGTTCGTCCGGGGCGCCGCCGCCTATCACGGGCGGATGCTGGTCATCGACCGCACCAACGCGGCGGAATCGACCGGCCACGGCTCTCCGCTACCGGTGCTAGTCCACGGCGGTCCCGGTCGAGCCGGCGGCAGCGAAGAGATGGGCGGGGTGCGGGGGGTCAAGCATTACATGCAGCGCACCGCGATCCAGTCGTCACCGACGATGATCGCGGCGATTACCGAGCAGTACATTCCCGGTGGACCGAAGCAACTGATCAACGTCCACCCGTTCCGCCGGAAGATGAGCGAGCTTGCGATCGGCGACACCTGGAACACCGGCAGCCGAACGGTCAGCATCGAGGACATCGAGCATTTCGCCGAATTCACCGGCGACAGATTCTACGCCCACATGGACGAGGAGGCGGCCAAGGCCTCGCCGATCTTCGAGGGGCGCGTCGCCCATGGCTATTTGATCCTGAGCTTCGCCGCCGGGCTGTTCGTTCACCCGGACCCGGGTCCGGTGCTGGCCAATACCGGCCTCGAGAACCTGCGCTTCCTGACCCCGCTCTATCCTGGCGATTCACTGCGGGTCGAGCTCACGGTCCGCTCGAAATCGCTCAAGAGCGAGGACACCGGCGTGGTCCGCTGGGCGGTCGAGGTGTTCAACCAGAAGGACGAGCTGGTCGCGACCTACGACCTGCTGACCGAGAACATGCCCTGACGCTCGCAACTTCCCGCGACGGCCATTCGTTGGGTTGTCGAATTTCCTCGAGGGAGAGCGAACATGAAAGTCAGCGAAGTGATGACCCGCGATGTCCAGACGATCAGTCCGGACCAACGCGCACGGGAAGCCGCGTCCTTCATGCTGAGTGCCGACGCTGGGTCGATTCCCGTAACCGACGGCGACAGACTGATCGGAATGATCACCGACCGCGACATCGCAGTGCGCGGCGTTGCGAAGGGCTTTGGTCCCGAGACCCTGGTCCGCGATCTGATGTCGAACGACGTCGTCTGCGCGCGCCACGACGAAGAGATCGAAGATGCCGCGAGCAGGATGAGTAAGGCGCAGGTTCGCCGCTTGCCGGTAATCGACGAGCAGGAGAAGCTGTGCGGGATCGTCAGCCTGGGCGACCTCAGCCGCGAAACCGACAGTGGGGCGGCAAGTCAGGCCCTGGAAGGTGTCAGCCAGCCAGGCGGCCAGCATCAGCAATAACGGACTGCGCTCCCGCGAAGGCAGGAGCCCAGGCTCTTTTTTTCGGACTGGACCCCGGCCTTCGCCGGGGAACGGCTTAGCGCCCGGCGATTTCCTTGATCGCCTGATCGACGAGCTTGCCGTCGCTCGCTGCGTCGTGGCGTTCCGCAATGAGCCGCGCCGCGGCCTTGGTCGCCGCTTCGGCGGCGGTCGCGCGGAGCTGGTCGATCGCCGCGCGCTCCTCGGCAGCGATCTTGCCTTCGGCCATGCGGGTGCGGCGTTCGATCAACGCCTCGGCGTCGGTCTTCGCTTTGGCGACGATTTCCTCAGCCTCGTGCTTCGCGCGCTCGAGCAGCGCGGCCGCGTCCTTGTCGGCCGACTTGGACTTCTTTTCATATTCTTTCTTGAGCGCTTCGGCCTCCTTGCGCAGGTCCTCGGCCTCGGCGAGTTGATCACGGATCAGCTTAATCTTGTCGTCGAGCGCCTTGGCGATCGCGGCCGGAACGCGCTGCCAGATGATGATCGCAATCACGACCAGCATCGCTAGCGAGATCGCGACGGGGGCAGTCACGAAGCCGAACGCGGCCGGCTCCGCATGCTCGGCCCCAGCCGGTTCGCTGACGAGGGTCATGGCCGAAAGCTCAGACATTCAGTTCCGCCTTCACCGCGCCAGCGGCTTCCTTCGCGTCGATTTTGATGCCCGTCAGCCGCGCAACCATGTCCCGCGTCGCATCGGCCGACACCGCCTCGATCTCGGTACGCGCAGCCGCAACCGCGTCGCGAATCCTGGCTTCGGCGCCTTCAACCTTGGCGTTGAGCTTGTCGGCCGCGGCGCGGACCTTGGCTTCGGTCTTGGCCGCGCTGTCCTGCTTGGCTTCCTGGGCGATCCGGGCCGCATCGGCGCGCGCCACGTCCATCCGCGCCCGCCACGCAGCCTCGGTTTCCTCGGCTTCGGAACGGGCGGCCTGCGCGCGTTCGAGATCGTCCGCGATCTGCTTCTCGCGCAGTTCGACGGTCGACTGGATCTTCGGCAGCATTCCCCGTCCAATGACGAAGAAAATGATGCCGAACACCACCGCCAGCCAGAACAGCTGCGATGCGAAAATGTACGGAAGTTGGACGATCTGAGGCATTTACGGTTCTCGGTTCCTGGCTACGCTCGCGATTAACGCGCGTAGAGGATGATCATCGCCACGGCGAACGCGATGAGGCCGAGAAGCTCGGCGGCCGCGAAGCCAATGAACAGCCGGCCCTGCTGGCTGTCGGCCGCAGCCGGGTTGCGCAGCGCGCTCTCGAGGAACGAGCCGAAGACGTTGCCAACGCCGACGGCGGCGGCGCCGACGCCGATCGCCGCGAGACCGGCCCCGATGACCTGTGCGGAAGCGAAATCCATGTTGTAACTCCTTAGTGAAGGTTGATTGCGTCGTTGAGATAGAGCGTCGTCAGAAGCGCGAAGACGTAAGCCTGGATGGCGCAAACCAGCAGTTCCAACGCCGCGACTCCGATGATGAAGGCGAAACTGAGCGCGCCGACACCCCAGCCGATGGCGCCGCCGTTAAATCCGCTGACGATGAAGCTTCCAAACACTTCCATGAGGATGTGACCGGCAATCATCGCGACGAACAGTCGCAGGCCCAGGCTGAACGGCCGCACCATGAAGGAAATGAATTCGATTCCCGCGATCAGCGGGATCATGATCTTGGGCGTGCCGTGCGGCACGAATAGCGAGAAGAAGTGCAGACCGTGGCGCCAGAATCCGACGACGAGGACGATCGAAAAGCTCAGCACAGCGAGCACGCCGGTGATACTGAAGTGGCTGGTGGTCGTGAACGGGTGAATGCCGACGACCGCGAGCGGAAGCAGGCCGAGCAGGTTCGACACGAGGATGAACATGAACAGCGAAAAGATGTACGGGACGTACGCCTTGCCCTTGGGCCCGATGTTCACCCGGACCATGTCATCGATGAAACCGGTCAGGCCCTCGACCGCCACCTGCCAGCGGCCGGGCACCAGCTGCCGCTTCATGCCCAGCGCCATGAAGCCGTAGATCACGACCAAAGCGACCAGCAGCCACAGCGAGCTGGTCGTGAAGCTGATGTCGTACGGCCCGAGATGCAGCGGAACCAGCGGCTCCACTGTAAACTGATGCATCGGGTCGATCTTGCCTTCGGCCGCCACGCTCTTCGCTACCTCTATCAATAACCCGGAGGCGTCCGGGTGTTAGTAATCCGTATGACGTTCCGGACGCCGACGCCGAACCCGAAGAACAGCATCAGCAACAGGAACAATGGGAAGGTCCGATGGCCGGTCAACGCGGCCAGGGAATCCAGTCCCCATCCGATCACTGCGCCACCGACCGGGGCGCCGATCAGATGACCGAAGGCCTGCTGCGCGACCCGGGTGCCCGGGCTCGGCTGCTCTACTCCGGTCCGCTTCGCTTCCGCCTGTTGCATCTTATCGAGCCGCTGATCGAGCGATTCGAGCCGTGCGTCGGGTGGAAGCTTCGGAACCTCGTCGGTTTCGTCCTCTGCCATGCATCTCCCCTGTGCGTCGCCCCTGCTCAATTTCAAGGACTCAAGCGAAGGCGAGGAACATGGCGGCAAACGAGCCCGCCAAGGCGCCGACCCTTTATGAACGGGCGTTTAGTTAGTCAACCGCGGCCGCCGTGGCTCAGCGGCAATAGTCCGG
>WNFK01251236.1_pt1 | contig 24698 bp, 26 predicted proteins | sample 5400281 | NCBI WGS metagenome assembly WNFK01 (sample SAMN13153350, study PRJNA577476) | soil metagenome | isolation source: 20 cm soil on Douglas fir-dominated hillslope | place: USA:California | collected 2013-09-17
CGGTCTCGGTGATGGACAGCGCTCCCACCTTGAGATTCCCGGAGTAGAGCTCGCCGGAGAGATAGGCGTCCCAGCGGCCGGCAAAGCTCAGTGCCGGCATGATTCCAAACAGCAGGAGCGCCGCGGCGTGAGCGCCGACCCGTCGCGGGACGAGTGTGTCGAGCGCGGACGCGTTGCCGGCGTTCCAGAAGAGGAGCGCCGCCAGCACGGCCATCGCGGCATTCCACGGCCAGATGACGGCGTTGGTTCCGTGAGCGAGCGGCCCGAGCAAGCCGAGGACGACGAGATGCGTCGCGATCGCCCCCACGACCGCGGCGTTTCGCAGCCGTGGCACCACGAGGCCCACCGCCACCGCGATCTCCATCATCGGGACCACCATCCAGCCGGCGAACAGGATCTGCTGGAGACCGGCCGGCAACACGCCGGCGACAGGCTCTACGAGCCAGGGGAATAGCCGCGTCATGAAGGTCACGTTGATCTTCTGGACGCCGCTCCAGAGGTAGAGCCCCGCGAGCACGACGCGCCAGGCCGCGAGCGTATCGCCGGAATCGCGGGCGACCGCGAGGGCGGCGAGCATGGCCACGTACTGGTAGAACCACGGCTGCCAGCGCGACTGGTCCTCGACGGCCAGGATCAGCGCGAAGGCCGTGGCCGCCGCCGCCCACCAGCGCGGGCGCGGCGCGAACGCGACGCCGCACAGCGCCGCGAGCAGCGCGGCGAGGGCGAGCACGTCGAGCGGCGCCTGGAGCCGCGGCCAACCGTCCAGCACGGGCGCCCGTGGAAACACGCGCGTCGCCAGGAAGAGTCTCGACGCGAGCAGAACACCAGCCGCGAGCGCGGCCGCGAGGACGAGACGCGCCCACCGGAGCCGATCAAGAGACGATGACGGCGCGGGCGCCCGCGCTCGTGAGGGGCGTCCTGTCGATCGTGAGGCCTTACCGTGAGCGCTCATCGCTCCGTGCCGCCGGCCATCTTACGACGAGGGTCGCGGCTTCAGGGGCCCGAGCTACGCGATCCGGAAGAGCCGGACAAAACCGAAGCGGCTATACTATCGGCGGCTCAGCACCCAACTCTCAGGAGGAGATCGTGACCAAGATCCTCACGCCCCCCCAGGCTGCCCCCATCCTGGAAATCGCGCGCGAGCTGCTACCCCCCGGCATGGAGCTGATCGTCGTCGACCCCGGCAAGCCCGAGTTCTACGACAAGGCCGCCGACGCCGAGTATTACTTGGGCTCGCCGCGTACCGGAATCGGCAACGAGTTCTTCCGCGCCGCGCCGAAGCTGAAGCTCATCCAGCTGACCAGCGCGGGCTACGACCGCGTCGACATCGAAGCCGCGCGCAAGGCCAGGGTGCCGGTCGCGAACAACGGGGGCGCCAACTCGGTCGCCGTCGCCGAGCACGCCGTCATGCTCATGCTCGCCGTCCTCAAGAAGCTCGTGTACCACCACAACAACGTCGTCGCCGGCAAGTGGCGCCCGGGCGACTTCGCGTCCATTCGCACCTACGAGGTCGAGGGCAAGCGGCTCGGCATCGTCGGCCTCGGCAACATCGGCAAGAAGGTCGCGCGCCGCGTCCAGGGCTTCGACATGGACGTGCGCTACTTCGACATCCTCCGGCTCACCGAGGACCAGGAGGACGCGCTCGGTGTTCGCTTCGCCCTCTTCACCGAGATCCTCCGCACCTCCGACATCGTGACCCTGCACGTGCCGCTGAACGACGTGACGCGCAAGATGATCTCCACCCGCGAGCTCGGCATGATGAAGAAGAGCGCGATCCTCATCAACACCTGCCGCGGTCCGGTCGTGGACGAGGACGCGCTGCACCAGGCGCTCACGTCGGGCACCATCGCCGCCGCCGGCCTGGACGTCATGGTCGAAGAGCCGCCGAAGCCCAATCACCCGCTCTTCTCGCTGCCGAACGTCACCCTCACCCCGCACAGCGCCGGCCCGACGTGGGACAACTGGACGAAGGCGTACCGCAACGGCTTCGACAACATCCAGCGGATCGAGGCCGGCCGGTCGCCGCTCTGGGTGGTTCCGGAGCTTCGAGACATGGTCGGATAGGGCGGCATGCGGCTCGAGCTGCGCTGGTCCGTCGTCGACGACCTCGCGCCCGGCCCCGCCACGCGTCTGGCGGGCCGACGGCTCGAGGTCGACGTCGACGGGCTTCGCGCGCTCCTGGCCGCCGACCCGCGCCTCACCGGCGTCCGGCTCGATCTGGTCCATCCCGGCGAACGCTGCCGGATCGGGCGCGTCTTCGACGTCGTCGCCCCGCGCGCCAAGCTGGACGGTGGTGAGGACTTCCCGGGCGTGGTGGGCGGCGTGACGCGGGCCGGCCAGGGAACGACCCTGGCGCTCGACGGCGTGGCCGTGGTCGCCACCGATCAGCAGACCGACAGCGTCGGCACGCTCGCCGTGATCGACATGGCCGGGCCGAACGCCGAGCTGTCGGCCTTCGGCCGAACCCGCAACCTCGTGATCTCGGCGTGGCCGGCGCCGGGGACCGAGCGCTCCGACTATCTGGCCGCGGTCCGGCTCGCCGCGCTCAAGACCGCAGTGCGCCTCGCCCGGACGGCGCGCGAGGCCGCCCAGCCCGACCGCGTCGAGGTGTTCGAGCTGCCGCCCTCGCCGCGCGTCCCGCCGGAGCAGGCGCACCTGCCCCGTGTGGCGTACGTGTTCCAGATCCACTCCCATCAGCGGCCGACCGGCGTCGACGAGGGCATCCTGTACGGTGACCCGGTGCGGCGCATGCTCCCGACGATCGTGCATCCGAACGAGGTGCTCGACGGCGCCGTGCTCCGCGGCTTCATGGGCCGGAGCGTCACCACCTGGGCCACGCAGAACCATCCGATGATCAGGGCCCTCTACGCCCAGCACGGACGCACGCTGTGGTTCGCGGGCGTGGTCGTCACGGTCGCGCAGGCGACCGAGCCCGAGCGCGTGCGCTCGGCGTTCCTGGCCGCCGGCCTCGTCGCGCACACGCTCGGCGCCGACGGCGCCGTCCTCACCAAGATCGGCGGGGGCGCCCCTCACGTGGACATGGCCCAGGCGGCCTCGCAGTGCGAGGCGCTCGGGGTGAGGACGACGGCGGTCGTCGAGGACATGTCGACCGACGGCAGCGCCGAGGGCATGCTGCTCTTCGACCTGCCGGGCGTCGATTCCCTGGTAAACGTCGGCAGCAGCCAGGAGCCGCTGACGCTGCCCGCGGTGGATCGCGTGGTCGGCGCCGACGATCTGGCGGCGAAGCTCCTGGGCGAGACGCGCGCGACGTACGGCGGGCTGTGCGGCGCGATCGAGCAGGTCGGGACAACCCGGGTGATGGCGGAGGTGCGGTGATGGCGGCCAGGTCGCTGCGCGTGGTCTCGTTCCTCAATCAGTTCTTCGGCCAGCTCGGCGGCGAGGAGAAGGCCGGCGTCGGACCGCAAGCGCTCGACGGCGCCGTCGGCGCGGCACGGGCCGTCCAGCAAGCGCTCGGCGATGCGGGCACCGTCGTCGCGACGGTGGTCTGCGGCGACAACCATGCCGCCGAGCAGGCGGATCGCGCGATTCCCGAGCTGGTCGCCCTCGTGGCCGCGGCGCGGCCGGACCTCCTCGTCGCCGGCCCCGCCTTCCTGGCCGGCCGCTATGGCGTCGCGTGCGGCGCGCTGTGCGCCGCCGTGCAGGCCGAGCTGAAGATCGCGACGGTGACCGGCATGCACCGCGAGAATCCGGGCGTCGAGCTCTACCGCCGCCGGGTCTACACCGTCGAGACCGGCGCCGAGGCCACGCGCATGCTGGCCGAGGTGAAGCGGCTCGTGGCGCTCGGGTTGAAGCTCGCACGCGGTGAGGCGGTCGGCCCGCCGTCCGCCGAGGGGTACTTCGCGCGGGGTGTCACGCGCAACGTCGTGGCCGGCGCCAGCGCTGCCGAGCGCGCCGTCTCGATGCTGCTGGACAAGCTCGCGGGCCGGCCTTTCGTCAGCGAGGTTCCGCGACCCGCGTTTCCGCCGGTGCCGGCGCCGCGTCTGGTCAAGACGCTGGAGGACGCGACGATCGCGCTCGTCACCGACGGCGGACTGGTGCCGCGCGGCAACCCCGATGCCATCGAGGCGCTGAACGCCACCCGCTACGGGGCATACAGCATCGAGGGCAAGTCGAGCCTCGACGCCGCGCAGTACGACAACCCGCATCGCGGCTACGACACGACCTGGGTGAAGCAGGACCCGCACCGGCTGGTACCCGTCGACGTGGCGCGCGAGCTGGAGCAGAGCGGCGCGATCGGCAAGCTGCACGAGACGGTCTACTCGACGGTGGGCGTCGCGACCACCCTGGCCCACAGCGCGCGGATGGGACGGGAGATCGCGGAGAAGCTGCGGGAGGCCGGCGTCGACGCCGTCATTCTCACCTCCACCTGAGGAACCAGCACTCGCTGCGGCGCAGCGATCGCCCGAGAGCTCGAGCGCGCGGGGCTGCCGACCGTGCAGGTGTCGACCATGACGCCGGTCGCCGTGATGGTCGGCGCCAACCGGATCGTGTCGGCCGCGGGCATCATCCACCCGCTCGGCAGCGCGGACCTCTCCCCCGACGACGAGAAGGCGCTCCGGCGGCGCATCGTCGAGCAGGCGCTGCAGGCCCTCCGCACCGAGGTGGCGAAGCCCACGGTGTTCACGCGCGAATGACCGCGCCGGTCCGACTGGACGTCTTCTCCGACTACCTGTGCCCGTGGTGCTACAACGCCGCGGTGCGGCTGCGCGACGTGCGGCAGGCGTACGGCGACCGGGTGAGCGTTCACTGGCGCACTTTCCCGCTCATTCCCGGTGAGCAGTCCGACCGGCGGGTCACCGAGAAGACGCGGGAGGGACGACGGCGGATCGGTGCCGAGGAGCCGCGCGCCGACTTCGTGACGCCCGAGATCGACACGCCGCTCCCGTCGTCGAGCATCCCCGCGCTGACCGCCGCGAAATGCGCCGAGCGCCAGGGCGCCCACGCCTTCGAGCGATTTCACGAGCGCCTCTTCACCGCGCACTTCCGCGACAACCTCGACATCGGCCGCCCCGAGGTCCTGCGTCGGCTCGCCCGAGAAACCGAGCTCGACCTGACGCGCTTCGAGACCGACTATGCGGGCGAGGGCTACGAGGCGGTGCTGCGCGACTGCGCCGAGGGCGCCGCATGGTTCGGCGTGTCCGGGCTCCCCACCGTCATCCTCAACGAGAAGCTCTCGCTGGTGGGTGCGGTGCCGACCGAGCGCTATCATCTGCTGATCGACTGGATCCTCGCCGGCGAGCCCGGCGGTGTGATTCCGTTGGCCGACACGCCGGGCGTGCCCGCGGGGCAGAGCGTCGTCGAAGCGCGCTAGACGATCAGAACGATCGACAGGGCCAGCAGCGCCCCCATCGCACGGTTGAACAGTCGCAATCCGCGCGGATCGTGGAGAACCCGCTGCACCGTGGCGCCGAACGCCAGCCACAGGAAGCAGCTCGGCAACGCCCCCACGATGAAGAGCCCGCCGAGGAAGGCGGACTGCACGATCGCGCTGCCCCCGTCGGCGCTGAGAAACGTTCCGGCCGCGCTGGCGCTCACCAGCCACGATTTGGGGTTGATCCACTGGAAGGCGGCCGCGCCCCCGTAGCCGACCGGATTCCCTCCGGGCTTCGACTCGAGCCGGCTCGAGCTCGCGATCTTCCACGACAGCCAGAGAAGCACGGCGGCGCCGCCCCAGTGGAGCGCCCTCAGCACCAGAGCGCTCCCGAGCACGAGGCTCCCGAGCCCGAGCGGCACCAGGAACATCATGGCGCCCATGCCGGTCACGACGCCCAGGAGGCACGGAAGCCCTCGCAGCACGCCCGCATTCGCGCCCGCGGCCGTGAGCATGATGTTGCTGGGCCCGGGCGTGATCGCGGCCACGACGGCGAAGAGAAGAAAGGCAACGGCGCGGTCTGTAGTCGTACTCTATCCCCAGAGCGATGCGTTCCCAGAACACCAGATCCGGCGGCGAAGGTCTTGAACGATCGTGCAAGGGGACGGCGGCCGGCTGGCTCGCCAGCACCGAGCCGGTGGAGGGCGTCGAGCTGCTTCACGCCTGGCTCACGACCGAGGTCTACCAGCGGCATCGCCACGATACCTATGCGGTCGGCGTCACGGATCGTGGAGTTCAGGTCTTCGACTACCGGGGCTCGGCACGGGTCAGCACGCGCGGGCAGGTCGTCGTGCTCTACCCGGACGAGGCCCATGACGGCCGGGCGGGCACCGACGAGGGCTTCGGATACCGCATCGTCTATATCGAGCCCGCGCAGCTGACCGAAGCCCTCAAGGTGCTTCGCGGCAGCCCCTGCCCGCTGCCGTTCGTGGGCGAGGCGGTGTCGACGAACCCGGGCCTGGCCCAGGCGGTCGATAACGCCTTCGGGGGCTCGCTCGATTCGCTCTCGGCGGACAGCATCGTCGTCGACCTCGCCGAGGCCCTGCTTGCCGCCGAGCGGTGTGACGCGCGGCCGGCCCGCTCGCGGCGCGTCGATGTCGCGGCCGTCGAGCGCGCACGACAGCTCCTCGACGCGGAGCGAACGCGAGCCGTGCACTCATCGGAGCTGGAGCCGATCACCGGTCTGACCCGCTATGAGCTCGCGCGCCAGTTCAGGACCGTGCTCGGCACGAGCCCTCATCGCTATCTCCTCATGCGGCGGCTCGCCTTCGCCCGCGACCTGATCCACGCGGCGCGTCCCCTGGTCGAGGTGGCGTGCGAGGCGGGATTCGCCGATCAGGCGCACTTCACCCGCGTGTTCAAATCAGCGTTCGGGCTCACGCCCGCCGGCTACCGTGCGTTGCGGATCGGTCCCGTCGAGTTGACAGGACGGCGGGCCGCCCATTGAAATGCCGCGCGAGGACATCGCCCGCGTGACGCCGACCGGAATGCCCGTCATCCGCGCGGTCTCGCTCGTGCTCGCGCACGCGCCGAGCCTCGTTCGCCTGGGCTCGAAGCCCCTGCGCGTGCTGCGCGAGGTGAAGCAGCCGATCGAGTATCTCCAGCCGCACCTCCGCGGCTGGGACGACGCGCTCGCCTACGCCCCGAACCAGGTGTTCATCGGCAACCTCGGCGTCGACGCGCTCGCGGCGCGACCGCGCCCGTGGCACCGTCATCCCCTCGCCGGCGCGGCGCGGTTCGGCCCGGACGGCGAGATCATGCCGGAGAACGAATTCCTGGGCCTCCTCGCCGCCTGTGACGGCTTCGATCTGCTCGGCCTCGATCGTGAAGTCGCCGACCGCGCGCGCACGACGCTCGATGGTCATCCCGTGGTCGGTCGTGACTCGGGTCGTCCGGCGGTGCCGCTCGGAGTCGCCGCCGCCGCGCTCGCCGAGCGCATCGAGCGGCATCACGCGGTGCCGCTGGTGGGCGTGGATGGCCGGCTCCTCGGCGCCATGCTGCCCGGCCACGACGAGGACGACACGCTCACCGGCCAGGTTCTGCTGGAGAACCTGGCGTGCAAGGCGACCGCGTCGCTCGCGCTGCGTCACCTGCTCGCGCGGCCCGGCGCCATCGCCGCCGCCGACGTGCGCTACGTCATCAATTGCGGCGAGGAGGCCGTGGGCGATCGCTATCAGCGGGGCGGCGGCAACGTCGCCAAGGCGGTCGCCGAGTGGGCCGGGTGCGAGCGGGCCACCGGCAGCGACGTCAAGGCATTCTGCTCCGGGCCCATGCACGCGCTGATGCTGGCGGGCGCGCTCGTTCGCGGCGGCCTGCACGACGACGTGCTGGTGGTGGCCGGCGGCTCGCTCGCGAAGCTCGGGATGAAGTTTCAGGGGCACGTGAAGCACGCGATGCCGATCGTGGAGGACGTGCTCGCCGGATTCGCCGTGCAGGTGTCGCGCGACGACGGCGTCTCGCCCGTGCTGCGGCTGGACGCGATCGGCCGTCACGAGGTCGGATCCGGATCGGCGCCGCTCGCGGTCATGAAGGCCCTCTACAGCGAGCCGCTCGGACGCGTCGGGCTGACGCTCCTCGACGTCGACCGGTTCTCGCTCGAGCTGCACAACCCCGAGGCCACGGAGCCGGCCGGAAGCGGCAACGTTCCCCTGAACAACTACCGCACGCTGGCGAGTCTCGCGGTCGTCGAGAAGCTGATTGCGCGCGAGGGCATCGACGACTTCGTCCGCACGCGCGGCATGCCCGGATTCTCGCCGACCCAGGGACACATCGCCTCGGCGATCCCCTACCTCGGCCACGCGCGGCGCGGGCTCACCGAGGGGCGCCTCACGCGCACGATGTTTGCGGGAAAGGGTAGTCTGTTCCTCGGAAGAATGACCCAGCTGCCGGACGGGCTCTCGCTCGTCCTGGAGCGCAACGGTGCAAGCTGAGGAGGCGAAGGCATGGAGCTTCGGGGCAAGAAGGTGATCGCGCTCGGCGAGCGCGACGGCGTGCCGGGCCCGGCGGTGGCGGAGTGCGCCAGGCGGGCCGGCGCCGAAGTCGTCTTGACACTGACCGCCTGCTACGTCTGAACGGCGGCCGGCGCCATGGGCCTGGAGGATCAGGCGGCGGTGAAGCGGGTTGCGGATGAGCACGGGAGCGGCGTCGTGGTCCTGCTGGGGACCCCCGATGCCGAGAGTACCCAGACGCTCGCCCAGACCGTCGTCGCCGGCGATCCCTCCTACGCGGGCCCGTTGGCCGGAGTCCCGTTGGGGCTCCCCGTCTTTCACGTGTTCGAGCCGGAAGTCCGCGACCAGGTACCCCCAGACGTCTACGAGGCCCAAGTCGCGCTGATGGAGATGAGCCTCGATCGCGACGCGATCCTGGCCGGGCTACGCGAGGCCCGGCGGGCCGCCGCGACGACCTGACAAGCGATGGCGACCGGCGTCGGCAGGATCCGTCGCTCGTCGACGCTGGTGCGCATCGTGCGAGCGCGGCCGCGGCTCTTCACCTGCGGCGTGATCGGCGCGGTCGTGACGGCGCTGATCGCCTTCGTGACGGCCTGGAAACCCGCGACCCGGATGCTCACCGGCTGGGACGTCGGCGTCGCGCTCTATCTGGCGCTCGTCTTTCGCATGATGATGCACGCGGAAATTCACGCCATCCGGCGGCGCGCCGCCGAGCAGGACGAGGGGCGCTCGATCATCCTGGTGCTCACGATGGCGGCGGCGCTCGCCAGCCTCGCCGCGATCTTCGCCCAGCTCGGGAGCGCCGCCATCGGCGAAAGCGCGAAGCAGCCGATCAGGCTCGCCCTTCCAGTCGCCACGATCCTCTTGTCCTGGGCCCTCATCCACACGACCTTCGCGCTGCACTACGCCCACGAGTTCTACGACGAGACCGAGAGCGGCGGGCTGGCCTTCCCGGGCGATGACCGTGAGCCCGACTACTTGGATTTCGTCTACTTCTCCTTCGTCATCGGCATGACGTCACAAGTGTCCGACGTGACCGTCACGAGCAAGCAGATTCGCCGCACCGTCACGGTGCACGGGGTGGTGTCCTTCGTGTTCAACGCGGCGCTCCTCGCCCTGACGGTCAACCTCGCGGCCAGCGCGCTCTAGAGGAAGACCGGGAGACCAGAATGCACAGCCGAATGGGCTTATCGATCCTAGTGGCCGTCATGCTTCTGTCCCTCGGCGGGAGCACCGGAGGTCACGCGCAACAGTCCGAGATGAGCTTCTTCATCACCAGCGTCGGCCCCGGAAAGGGCGGGAACCTCGGCGGGCTTTCCGGTGCGGACCAGCAGTGTCAGCTCCTGGGCGCGACGGCCGGCGCGGGCACCAAGACCTGGCGGGCGTATCTGAGCACGCAAGGCGCAGGCGCGGTCAACGCCCGCGACCGCATCGGTGGCGGGCCCTGGCTCAATGCCAAGGGCCTCATCGTCGCGAGGAATCTGGCCGAGCTACACGGCCAGAACGACATCAACAAGCAGACCGCCCTCACCGAGAAGGGCGAGCCGGTCAACGGCCGCGGCGACACGCCGAACATGCACGACATCCTGACGGGCTCGCAGCCGAACGGCACGGCGTTCCCGGCCGGCGAGGACCGCACCTGCGGCAACTGGACGAAGAGCGGCGAAGGCGCGGCGATGGTGGGCCATCACGACCGCCAGGGCCTGAGCGACGACGACGCCTCGAAGTCGTGGAACTCGTCGCATCCATCGCGCGGACCCGACGGGGGCTGCAGCCAGAACGACCTGAAGAGCACCGGGGGCAACGGCTTCTTCTACTGCTTCGCCACGAAGTAACTCGCCCGGCCTCTCTACGGGTGGTCAGATCACTGGTCAGCGGGTGCTGACCAGTGATCAGTCGGTCGGGCACAACTGATTGATTTCCCGCCGTTCCGACGTGGCATTTCCCTTGCGTATGTACTCGGGGCACGAGCCGTTCAACGGCTTCATTGCGGTGATCCCGAGAGATCGGCCAGGGAGGCGCGAATGAGAGCGCGGGTTACTCAGGCTCTGCTGACGGCGCGGGCGGTGAGGTGATGAATGCGCGTCTGACCTGGAGACACTGGACGGTCGCGGGACTGGCGGCGCTCGACCTGCTCGGTCTGGGATTCCTCGGCGGCATGACCGCCGAGCGCTTTCGGTTCGACGCCGAGCGGACCATGATTCTCGCGCGTCTCACCCTGGCCACGATGCAGGCGAAGCAACGCCTGATGCTGCTCGAGCTGGATCACCCCCCGGAGGCGGGGCAGAGTGAACAGGACTTCCGGCGACCATCGTTCCCTCGAAGAATTTGGGATTCTGCGTGCCCCACAGATGGACGGTGTTCGCGAACACGAAATCGCGGAAGTTGTCCTTGGTGATGTGTTCTGCGTGCCCCACAGATGGACGGTGTTCGCGAACACGAAATCGCGGAAGTTGTCCTTGGTGATGTGGCCTTCGTCGACCAGCTCGTGGGCCTCCAGCAGCGGATTGCGCATGTCGATCACGTCGAAGTGGCCGATGTCCGAGCTGTAGATCGCGTTCAGCTTCGACCGGAACGGATTACCTTTCCCGAAGGCCGTCGCGTTCATCCGGTCGTCGGCCTCGCAGCCGAAGTAGAACGGCTTGACGAACAGATCGATCCAGTCTTCCTTGCGGTTGATCTTGCAGGCGGAGAAATCGTCGAGGTCGGCGACCCCGCCCGTCAGCTCGGATCCGTGGTCCGGCCAGCCATCCCGCGCCCGCAGCGCCTCGGCCACGTCCGGGTCACCGTACTTCTCGGCCAGGTTCATCAGCAGCGCGCGATCGAGCTTGCGCGGATCCATGTGCTCGAGCGCCTTGCGATTGCGCCGCTCCCAGTGCTCGCACAGGTCGCCGAAGAGCTGGCAGGCCCAGCCCACCCCGCCCTCCAGGAAGGCGAACCGCAGCTCGGGGAAGCGCCGGGTGACGCCGCCCAGGAAGATCGCCTTGGAAACCGCGTGGCCGGCGGCCGCGAAGTGCCCGATGTGGTTGTAGACGAAGTTGGTCGGGGAATTCCGCAGCCCCTGGTTGCTGCCCGCGCTGTGGAAGGTCGGGGCGATGCCGAGCTCCCGGCACTTCGCCCAGACCGGGTCGTAGTCGTGGTCGCTGTCGAGGGCCAGCACGTCGTACCAGACCGCGAGGCGCGACGTATCGGTATCCGTCCCGGGGACGGCGGCGACACGGCGAGACATGCCGCTGCCGAACATACCCACCTTCGACCCGAGCTGCTTGGTGACGAACTCGAGCTCCTCGATCGCTTCGTCCGGCGTGTGCATCGGGATGATCGCGGCCGGGGTCATCCGGTCGCTCAGGCTGCGGAAGTAGTCGGCGGTGACGACGTTGTGAGCGCGAACGACCGCGCGCCGGGTGGCGTCGTCGGCGATCCGCGGCACGCGCAGGCCGGCGGTCGGGTAGATGATCGCGAAGTCGGTGCCGAACTCGTCGAGGCGCTCGTAGAGCAGCCGCGGCATCATCGCGGTCGCCCGGTCCAGCGTGTTCTCCGCCTGGCGACTCCAGAAGCCCGGCTGCGCGACGCGCCGGCGCTTGCGCTCGGCAATCGTCATGCTCAGGGCGTCCACCGTGGTCTTCATCGCCGCGTTGAAGCCGTCGCCGGCCTTGTCGCCGCAGACCTTTCGCATGCGCTCGCTGAAGACGGGGTCGAACTCGACCCAGTGACCGTCACCGTCGATGACCGGGTGATCGAGATGAGACCGGATTTCCGCCGCCGTGCGATGCCCGTTCCCGCTCATGTGCTCTCCTCCCCCGAGGCTACCCTGTGAGCGACTGTCGGTCAGTCCGGGCGCTATTCTAGCTCATCGACGGAGCTTCGTCCTTGTGAGAAGCTTCCCTCCGCGGACCGGCCCGAGGTCGGGTCGGAGGGGAGGAGGGGAGGACGAGGGCATGCGGTTCGGACTGTTCGGGAGCGCCCAGGCCAGACGCGGAGGGCCCGACGTCGACAGCGGCGCGGGCTTCCGAGAATTCGTGGAGAACAACGTCGAGGCCGAGGCGCTCGGCTACCACAGCACCTTCATCGTCGAGCACCACTTCACCGGCTTCGGCCAGATCTCGGCCACCCTCAACTTGCTCACGTGGGTCGGCGCGCGCACCACCACGCTGCGCCTGGGCACCGCGGTGATCGTACTGGCCTGGCACAATCCCGTGCTGCTGGCGGAGCAGGCGGCGACGATCGACCTGCTCTCCGGCGGCCGTCTCGACTTCGGGATCGGCAAGGGCTACCGGTACAACGAGTTCGCCGGCTTCGCCACGCCCATGGAGGAGGCCGACGCGCGCTTCGACGAATCCCTGGAGGTCATGCGCAAGGCGTGGACGTCGGACCGGCCCTGGTCGCACCGCGGTACGTACTGGCAGTTCGACAACGTGGTCGTCGAGCCGCCGACCGCGCAGAAGCCGCACCCGCCGCTCTGGATGGGCGCGGGCAGCGCCGCCTCCATCCGGAAAGTCGCGGCGCTCGGCTTCAACTTGTTGCTGGACCAGTACGCCTCCTTCGAGCAGATTCGGGAGCGCATCGCGCTGTTCCGGATCGAGGTCGAGGGCCGGGGCCGGGTCTTCGATCCGATGAGCGTCGGCGTCACGCGGTCCATCAACATCGTCACGACCGCCGAGGACCTCGCGCGCGCCCGAGAAAACCGCGTCGCGGGCCGCCGGCGGATCGATCGGCTGGCGCTGCGCCCGGACGGACCGGCCGCGAACCGGGCGCATCTGTCCGACGCGGAGATCTGCGCCTCCGCCCTCTACGGCACGCCGGACGAGGTCGGGCGCATGATGGAAACGCTGCGGGACGCGGGCGCGGAGTATGTGCTGCTCAACAGCGCCGGGGGACGCCCGACCCTGCGTCGGTTCGCGCGCGAGCTGATGCCGGCGTTCGCCGGCGCCATCCCGACCGGCGCCGCGGCCGTTTCGTCGACCTGATATTCGCAGGACCGAGGGAGACTCGATGACGACCCAGGGAGCGCTCAGGGGCAACATCGCCGGTGCGGCGGCGGCCATCACCTTCACGGCGTGTGACGTGGTCGCGGCCGCCCAGGCCCGGGTCCGATCCCAGGCGCGGGCGACCGCACGGGGAAAGGGCGGCGCGAAGGCGGGCCCACGGCGACTCGCGGCGGTACCGAGCGGCCGGCGCCGCGCGGTGGTGGTGGGCGGTCGCCGCGCGAAGACCATCGACGTGCACGCGCACTGCGTGATCCCGGAGGCGTACGCGCTCCTGGGGCGCAAGGTCGACGACCATCGCGGGCCCGGGATCGGCGAGGTCGGGGAGCGACGCATCCGCGAGATGGACGCGCAGGGTATCGACATGGAGGCGCTCAGCATCAACCCGGCGTGGTACCGGACCGAGCGGGACGTCGTCACCCAGGTGATCAAGATCCAGAACGAGCGGCTCGCCGAGTTCTGCTCGCGGTACCCCGATCGCTTCGTCGCCTTCGCGTCGGTGGCCCTCCAGTTCCCGGACCTGGCGGTGCAGCAGCTCGTCGACGGCGTGAAGAAGCTCGGGCTCCGCGGCGCCGCCGTCGGCGCGAGCGTCGCCGACGACGAGTTCTCCGATCCGAAGTTTCATCCGTTCTGGGCCAAGGCCGAGGAGCTCGGCGTTCTCATCTTCATCCATCCGCAAAGCACTCCGGACCTCGCGCGGCGCTTCAAGGGCAACGGGTGGCTGGCCAACACCATCGGTAACCCGCTGGACACGACCATCGCGCTCTCGCACCTCATCTTCGAGGGAACGCTCGATCGCTTCCCCGGGCTCAAGATCTGCTCGGCCCACGGCGGCGGCTATCTGCCCTCCTACGCGCCGCGCTCCGACAACAGCCTGCGCGTGGCGCCGGACATGGACACCGGCGTCAAGCTGAAGAAAAAGCCGACGGAGTATCTGCGGCAGATGTACTACGACACGCTGGTCTTCACCTCCGAGGCGCTCAGACATCTGGCGGCGGAGGTCGGGTCGAACCGGCTCGTCATCGGCACCGACCATCCGATCCCCTGGCAGGACAAGTCGATCGACCATGTCCTCAAGGCCCCGGGCTTCAGCGACAAGGAGCGGCGGGCCATCCTCGGCGAGACCGCCGCGAGGCTCCTGGGCATCAAGCTCTAGCCCGGCGAGCGCCGGTCCGATCGACCGTGAGCTCCGCTGACGCCAGGCCGAGCGCGTGGCGCGCCGTCATGGCCGCCACCGTGCTCAACCTCCCGTTCGGCTCGCTCTACGCGTTCAGCGTCTTCCTGAAGCCACTGGAAGCCTTGCTCGGCGTGAGCCGAGGCGATCTTGCGCTCGTCTTCGCGCTCGCGTCGGCCGGATTCGGCACCGGCATGCTCCTGGCGCCGCGTCTGTTCGGCCGGGCGCCGACCGCGTTGCTGGTGCTCGCCTGCACGCTCGCCGGCACGTCGGGCGCCGTCGTGGCCGCGACCGCCGGCGGCCTCTTCCAGCTCGCGCTCGGGTACGGCGTTCTCTTCGGCGCCGGCGGCGGCGCGGGCTACATCCTGGCGCAGCAGACCGTGAACCTGGCCGTGACACGACGCCAGGGCCTCGTGAACGGCTACGTCGTCGGCCTCTATCCGGCCGGCGCGATGATCGCGGCACCGCTCTTCGGATGGTCGATTCGCGCGATCGGCGTGCGCGCCACGCTCGGCGGCTTCGCCGCCGTGCTCGCCGTCACCGGCGTGATCGCCGCGTGGCTCATCGCGCATTCTGGTGTCGCGCTCGGGGCGGCGTCCACGACCATCGTCCCCGACGAGGCCGAGCGGCGCCGAAGCGTGTTCTGGCGCCTCTGGATCGTCTTCTTCCTCGCGGCGTCCGCCGGGCTCATGGTGCTGAGCCAGGCGGCCGGCATCATCACCGCGTACGGCGGCGGAACGGCGCTCGCCGTCTACGGGACCACGTTCATCGCCGCCACCATCGCCGTCGCGAGGCTGGGGGGCGGCTGGATGGTCGACTGGCTCACCATTCCGGTGGTCGCGGCCGGCGCCCACGCGGTGGCGCTCGCGGGCAACGTGGCGCTGACGCTCTGGCCGGGCCCTGGCGTCTCGGTTCTCGCGCTGGCGCTGGTCGGACTGGGCTACGGCGTCATTTCCGGCCTCACGGCCGCCGCGGTGGCCGTGTACTGGCGGCGGGCGTTGTACGGACGGATGGCCAGCCGGATCTACATCGCCTGGTGCGCGGCCGCCATCATCCTGCCGATCACCGCCGGCTACCTGTTCGACCTGACTCGCGGCTACGGATCGGCGATCCTGATCGCCGCCGGCGGCAACGCGCTCGGCATCGTCGTGGCGCTCGGGCTGCCTCACCAGCGCGCGGCGCGGGCCGAGGAGCCGTATACTGCTCGGGTATGACCGGTCAGGAGGGAAGCCCATGATCACCCTCGAGTTCCACGATCCGTCCGGCGTCATCGCGGTAAGGCAGCCGCACGCTCCGCGCGTCCCCACGCTCGCCGGCAAGCGCGTCGGCTTCGTCAGCAACGAGCAGTGGCAGGCCTATCGCATGCTGCCGCTCCTCAAGCAGCTGCTCGAGGCGGACTTCCCCGGTATCGAGGTCTTGCCGATCGACGCCTTCCCCCAGGGCAACGCCGTGATCGGCTCGGAGGAGACTGCCGCCCTCGTGAAGCAGAGCGGCGTCGACGCGGTCCTCATCGGGAACGCGGCCTGAGGGTCCTGCGCCACTGCATGCGGCCGGGCGGCCGCTAGGCTCGAAACAGAAGGCATTCCGACCGTCACGCTGACCCGCGAGGATTTCGTCGGCGTCATGACGAACGCCGTCGCCGGGCTCGGGCTGGCACCCGACGCGGCGATGGTCACGTTTCCGATCGCGATGTTCCTGCCCGGCAGCGACATCTCTCCCGTCGAGGCGCGCAAGCAGGAATTCTACGACGGGCTCACCCGGTGGCGCTCGGCCTTCGCCGGCAACGGCGCGAGCGAGCCGCCGATGATTCGCGTCCAGGCGTCGAGCGTCGAGCACGCGTTCGCCCGCGCGAACGACATGATGCTGGCCCGTCGCTTCAGCGACGGCCTGCCGCTCTGGCCCCCGACGCGGGAGCGGGTGGACTGGATCCTTCGCGGCGCCGCGCAGCCGCGGCGGCGTGAGCTCGGCGCCTTTCCGCCGCGCGGCGGCGTGACCACGGTCGAGAGCTGCGCGATCGCGCTGGCGATGGCGGGCGGACGCCCGGAGTACCTGCCAGTGCTGATGGCGGCCGTCGAAGCCTTCCTCGACGAGGAATCGGGGAGCGAGCAGCTTCAAGCGGCGTCGGGCAGCGCGTTTCCCGTTGTCATCGTCAACGGTCCGCTCGGCGCTCAGATCAGGCTGAACGCCGGCTTCGGATGCCTGGGACCGGATCCGCAGCGGCCGGCGGGCGCGAGCATCGGCCGCGCGCTCCGGCTCCTGCAGCAGAATCTCGGCGGCGCCCTGCCCGGCGTCGGCACGATGGCCAACTACGGCGGCATGCGGTACACGAACGTGGTCTTCGCCGAAGACGAGGCGAATCTGCCCGCCGGCTGGCCGGCGCACGGCGTCGAGCGCCACAGCTTCGCGCCCGGCCAGAGCTCGATCTCGCTCGCCTTCGCCAACGGGGTCACCAACATCCGGCGGCGCGGGGCCAAGAAGGAAACGCCCGAGGAGGACGCGCTCCAGGGCATGTACCGCATGGCCGACTTCATGCGTGTACCCAACATGCCCGGTCTCGCGGGCTACGAGCATGGCACGCCGGGCATTCTGATGCTCCCGGGCGTGGTGGCGAAGACCATGGCCGGGCTCGGCTGGACCAAGGCGTCGATCCGCGAGTTCCTCTGGGAGCACTCGCGCATCCCGGCCGACCAGCTGCGCCGGGCCGGTTGCCCGGCGTGGATCGAGATCGACTCGAAGAAGGCAACGCGCGAGAGCCTCGCCCTCGACCCCTGGCCGATCACCGCCAGCCCCGACAACTTCGTGATCATCGTCGCCGGCGGCGGCCACCCGACGAACAGCTACTGGCTGCAGGGCTACAGCCCTGGCGTCGTCGGCCGCGTGATCGAGCTACCGCCGAGCTTCGAGGCCTTGATCGCCGACGCCGAGCGCGACCTGGGCCCGTGCCCGGCGTAGCGCCTAGCGAGGCTCCTTCGTCTTCAGCTCGGCGTCGTGCTCCTTGAGGAAGGCGCGGAGGTCGGCGGCCATGTCGAGAAGCTTGGCCCACTGCTCCTTGTAGAGGGTGACCGGGAAGCGGCCGAGCCCGTAGACGGAGACCCCGCCCTTCTCGCTCACCTTGATTGACACGCCGCGCGTCGCTCGGGCCTTCAGCGCGGCGTTCTCGGCCTTGAGTCGCTCGACCTCGGATTTCAGCTCGTCGTCAGCCATCGTCGCTCTCCCCGGTCTCGCGCCTATCCCGGGATTTTCCAGTCGAGCCAGCCGCAGAGCGCGCGCCCCATGATCAGCTCCTTGTCCTTCGCCGAGAGCCACGGCAGCTCCTCGGTGAACATCGTGACGCACTGCTTCCACGAGCAGGGCATTCGCGTGATGTCCGTGCCCCAGAACATCCGCTCAGGGCCGAAGGCATCGTAGAGCTTTCGGATGTGGCCGTGAATGTCGCGGTACGGATACGCCTCGCCCGAGTAGCTCGGCGCGCCGGTCGCCTTCAGGGCCACATTGCGATGCTTCGCCGCCGCCACCAGCTCGGGCAGGTTCGACCAGGCCGCGTCGGGGCGCCCGAAGTGGTCGATGATCAGCTTGAGCCCGGAATGGCGCTCGGCGATCCGGCCGATGACCTGCAGGAGTCCCGGCCCGAGCAGCGCGACCGGCAATCCGGCGCGCTCGGCGGCGGGCCATAGCCAGTCGAGCGTGCCGTCGGATAGCCACGTCTTCTGATGGGGCTGCAGCAGCGCGAAGCGGAGCCCCTTCATCCCGGGCCGGCTCTTCAAGCCGTCGATCAGCGTGCGGCTCTCCGGCTTGTCGAGCGGAAAGTTGCCGAGGATCGCGAGCCGGTTGGGATGCTGGCGCGCGGCCTCGACCGCGAGCGCGTTGGAGTCGGGATCCCACCCGGGCGGATGGATGACGGCCGCGTCCACGCCGCCCTCGTCCATCTCCTTCAGGACGTCGGCGGCCGTGAAGTCGGTCACCTGACGATGGTTCGCATTCGTCGGCTTGTTGTTCCTCCAGATGTGGATCTGTGCGTCGACGACCAGCATGACGGGCTCCTTTCTCTCGGTAGAGTCTCTTTAGCCGAGATCCCCTTCGTCTTCAAGCGCGCCGCGACGGCCTCAGCGGTCGCCGCGCCGCTGTGTGGCGAGCCACTCCGCCGCTGACGGCACGTTCGGATCGCGCGGGCGCAGGTTGTAGTAGGGAACCAGCGGGAAGTACGCGTCGGCGAGCCGGCGAAGCCCGGCGACGGGCTCCGGATGCAGATCGACCCGCAGATCGACCATCGCGTACGGCTCGCGGTCGACGACGTAGAGGCCGCTGGAGATTTCGCCGTTGGGCTGGCCGCCCGCCGCCTTGCCGGCCTCGAGCGCTCTCAGCAGGCGCTCCCACAGCGCGAGGTCGGCGCCCCGCTGGAAGACGTCGAACATCGCGTCGGCGACCTCCTTGCCGACGACCGCGTTGGCCGCGACCACCACGTTGCGGTCTGCGCGATGGCCCGCCCACGGCTTGTTCTCGGCGCCCGTCCGCGCGGCGGTGAGCCCGGTCACGTCCAGGCACCCGAGCTGGCGGCGCTCCACGAACTGATCGGTCGCCGCGATCTCCCCGAGCGCCCGCGGCGCCGAGTATCCGGCGCGCATGAGATTCAGCCCGAGGTGACCGAGGCGCGGATTGGTGCTGGCCTGGGTGACGACGGCGCCCACCCCTGGAGCGACGTGGATGCAGCGCGAGCCGACGGCCATCTCGCTTGTGGCGATGGCGATGCCGAGCATTCCGGTGCGCTCGCACCGGCCGATGAGCGAGAACGTCGTGAACTCGATCCCGATCATGAGGGCCCTCCCGGCCGAGATTGTATAATCCGGCCACTCCGAATGAAATTCGTCGGCGTTCCGATCAAGCGGCTCGAGGACCCGCGCCTGCTCGTCGGCGGCGGACGGTTCGTGGACGACGTCGTCCGGCCCGGGATGGTGCACGCGGTCGTCGTGCGGAGCCCGCACGCCCATGCGCGCGTGCGCCGCGCGGACGGGCGCCGGGCCCTCGCGCTGCCCGGCGTGCTCGCCTGCGTCACGGGCGCGGACCTCGCCGGCGTGCCGACAATTCCCATCCGCCAGGGCGCGAAACCGCAGCACGCGGGCTATCTCCAGCCCCCGCTCGCTCGCGACACCGTCCGCTACGCGGGCGAGCCGGTCGCGGTCGTCGTCGCGGCCGACCGCGCCACCGCCGTCGACGCGCGCGAGCTGGTCGAGATCGACTACGACGTCCTGCCGGCACTCGTCGAGGCGGCGGACGCGGAGCAGCCGGGCGGCCCGGTCCTCTTCCCCGGCGGCAACGTGGCCGACTCCTGGACCACGACGCTGGGCGACGTCGACGCCGCGCTGCGGGACGCAGCCTGCGTCGTGCGCGAGGGGTTCTCGGTGGGCCGGCAGACCGCCGCGCCGATGGAGACGCGCGGGCTCCTGGCCGAGTGGGACGGGGCGGCAGGCCGCCTGACGGTGTGGGGCACGACGAAGGTGCCCTACTTCAATCGGCAGACGCTGGGCCTCATGCTGGGGCTCGACGAGGCGCGCATCCACTTCGTGGAGTCGGACGCGGGCGGCGGCTTCGGCGCGCGCGGCGAATTCTATCCCGAGGACTTCCTGGTACCCTTCCTGGCCAGGCGCCTCGAGCGGCCGGTCAAGTGGGTGGAGGATCGGCGCGAGCACTTTCTCACGATCAATCACTCACGCGAGCAGCAATGGTCTGTTGTGGCGGGCGCCGACGAGCGCGGGAAGCTGCTGGCGCTCGATGCCACGCTCGTGAACGTCCTGGGCGGCTACCTGCGCACGCACGGCGTCTGGGCGGCACGGCTCACCGCGTCCTATCTGCCCGGCCCGTACCGGTGGCCCAGCTACCGTTGCCGCGTCTCCTGCGTCATGACGAACAAGACGCCGACGGGCACCGTGCGCGCGCCCGGATTCTACGAGGGCACGTTCGTGCGCGAGCGGATCGTCGACCTGCTCGCGTCGCGCCTGGGACTGGACCCCGCCGAGATTCGTCGCCGCAATCTCCACGGCCCAAACGACGCGCCGTACACGGTCAGCGCCGTGGCCTCGGCCGTCACGGGGCGGGAGGCCGACTTCACGGGCGAGGACTTCGGCGAGATGTTCGAGAAGGCGTTGAAGGCCGGCCGGTACGAGGCGCGACTGGCGGCCTGCCGCGAGCGCAACGCCGCGGGCGGCGACGTGAGATTCGGCGTCGGGCTGGCGGCCGTCGTGGAGACGTCCGGGACCGGTCCGTTCGAGAGCGCAAGGGCAACCCTGACCGCCGAGGGAACGATCGCGGTGGCCGCGGGGGCGACGGCCCTGGGACAGGGGCTCCCGACCACGCTCGCCCAGGTCTGCGCCGAGGTGCTGCAGGTGCCGCCGGCAGATATCGCCGTGCATCTGGGCGACACGCACTGGATGCCTCACGGGGTCGGCAGCTCCGCCAGCCGCTCCGCGGTGATGGCGGGCAGCGCCGTGCACGGGGCGTCCACGCGGCTCCTGGAGCAGATCGTCGCGATCGCGGCGGCGCACTTCGAGGCGAGCCCGGCCATCTCGCTACGCGCGATCGCGGCGCTCGCCGGCCGGCCGCTCGAAGCCGAATGGCGTCACGAGACCACCCGCGCCATCGGCTCGTTCGGCGTGCATCTCTCCGTGGTGGGCGTCGACATCACGACGGGCCGCGTCCAGCCCGAGACGCACTTCGTCCTGTGCGACGTCGGGCGCGCGATCAATCCGACGATCGTCGAGGGTCAGCTGGTGGGCGCGGTCGTCCAGGGCCTCGGCCACGCGACGCTGGAGGAGCTTGTCTACGACGAGAGCGGCCAGCTCTTGACCGGCACCTTCATGGACTACGCGATCCCGACGGCGTGCGGCGCGCCCGCCGTCGAGATCCTGGTCCACGAAGCGGCCGCGCCTTCCAACCCGCTCGGCGTGAAGGGCGCCGGCGAGGCTGGAACCTCCGGCGTCGGCGCTGCCGTCGCGAACGCGGTGGCCAACGCGGTCGGGGCCGACGCGGCGAGTCATTTGCCCGTGACGGCGCCGCGAGTCCGGGCCGCGCTCGAACGCCGCGACAGCCGAGACGCACACGGCACGAAGGCGCCTCGGACTACCTGACGCGCGCCGGCTCTCGCCCGCCGGCCGCAACGGTCTCGTGGTGATCCCGCTCGAGATTCGCTCCTACCAGGGCAAGATCGCGGGCTCGTACTTCTCGATTCGCTCCTTCACCGTCATCAGGGGCTCGATGCCGTAGAGCCGGCGCGCGTTCTCGCCCAAGAGCTTCTGCTGTGCCGTGGCCGGCACGTCGAGCTCGGCCATGTGGCGAAGGCCCTCCCAGGCGTCCTCGGCGTCGTGGTGCGGATAGTCCGAGGACCAGATCGCGATGTCCTGGAACACGTCCCACAGACGATAGACCATCGTCTCGTCCGACTCGAAGCCGATGAAGCAGCGCTCGTTGAAGACCTCGACGGGATCCCGGATGAGACGGTTGTCGCGCTGGAACGCGAAGAGATTCGAGAAGTTCGCGCTTCGCGCCAGGATCAGCGGCAGCCACGAAGCGTTGGACTCGAGCACGGCCACCTTGAGTCTGGGAAATTTCTCCAGCCAGCCGGTCTGCACGACCACCGTCACCCAGGTCATCGCCTCCATCAGGAAGCCCAGCGTCTCGGAAGCGTCGATGGCCGGATCCATGGCCGCGGTGATGTTCGACACGAACTGACCGGGCGAGTAGACGACGGCTTCGTCAGTGAACAAGAGCCCCTGCCCCGAATGACCGCGCGCTTCGGCCATGCGCTGGCCCCAGTCGGGTGTCAGCGCCTCGCGCGAGGGGAACGTGTGCATGGCGAGCACCACGCCCGTGGACTCGAACTCGCGCCAGAGCGGATCGAACTCGGGCAAGGTCGGATAGCGACCGTTCCAGAAGCAAGGACGCACGGCCGCCGCCTTGAAGCCGAGCGCGCCCACCCGCTTCAGCTCGGCCACCGACGCCTCGACGCTCTGCAGGGGCAGCACGGCACACGGAAACAACCGCCGCCGGTCGGCAGCGCAGTAGTCGAGCACCCAGTTGTTGTACGCCTGGGCCAGCAGAGAGGCCGCTTCGCTGCTGCGCACGAGCGCCAGGCGCACGAACCACGTGGGGAACAGCATCACCTGGTCGGTGCCCAGGGCGTCCATGTCGTTGAGTCGCGCGCCCGGGTCACGGCAGCCGAGCAGGCGCCCAAACTTCTCCTGCCAGGCGGCGGTGCCGGGGGTGAGCTTGCCCACTTCCTTCTTGTCCCAGCGCGCCCAGCCCACCTCGGCGGCGTTCGAGCGCTCCCGGGCGGCGGGGACCACGCGACCGTTGATGTACAGAAGGTCGCTGTCGGTGTGAAAGCAGAACTGGGTCTTGATCCACGCGCGGCTCCTCGCGGGGAGGTACTCGTCCCAGATCGTGGGCGGCTCGACGACGTGGCTGTCACAGTCGAACACGGGAAAGTTCTTGCGTGCGGTGGTGGCCACGATCAGGCCTCCTTGCGTCGCGCCTTTCACTCCTCGAAAAACTGGCCTATTGTCTGGAATCGAGAAGACGCCTGTCAATGACACGCACCGACACGGCCGCGGGGCTCGAGCGCTTCTCCCTGTCCGGGCTCGAGATCGCGCGCGGCATGGCGGCGGCGGGCGCGGTGGTCGGGATCAATGGCCGCAACGCCGAGCGGGCCCGCGAGATCGCCAAGGGCATTCCCCAGGCCTTCGCCGCCCCCTTCGACATCACCGATCTGAGCGCCGCCGAGTCGGTCATCGACGACATCGTCGCGCGGCACGGCCGCCTGGATTGCCTCGTCAACAACGCGGCCGTGCGCGATCGTCGCCCCCTACAGGACATCGCGGCCGAGGACTTTCGCCGGCTGATCGAAACAAATCTGGTATCGCAGTATGCGCTCTCCCGTGTCGTCGCTCGGCACATGGCGGTACGCGGTCAGGGGCGGCTCGTCTTCATAAGCTCGATGGTGGGACCGCAGTCGTTCCAGGGCGATCCGGCGTACGTTGCGTCGAAGGGTGGGCTCGAGGCGCTGATGCGCGCCCTCGCGGTCGAGCTCGGCGACAAGGGCATCGCCGCGAACGCGATCGCGCCCGGGTTCTTCCAGACCGAGGGGAACGCTCCGTTCTTCGCTCAGCCGCGCATCGCCGAGCTGGCGCGCCGCATCCCACTTCGGCGCTTCGGCCGTCCCGACGAGCTCGTGGGCGCCGCGATCTTCCTGGCCTCCGATGCCGCCTCCTACATCACGGGCCAGGTGCTGAGGGTCGACGCGGGGCTCTCGGTCGCCCTGTAGACACCAGTCGGCGTGCGGCTACCTCCTCGAGGTCGCCTCTCGCTGCTGCTCGCACTGCTCGTGAAGCTGCTCTTCCACGGCATCCGCGGATTCACGCTCGACCGGGGCCGTCACGAAGCGGGTGACGCGCTCGTCCGGCTGGCCCGGGGACGTGGCGTCGCTCTGCGGATAGCCGTCCGCATTGAAGACGATGCGCCGATGGAGGCCGTCGGGATCGACAACATCGGTCTGCGCCACCTTGCCGTCGGCGCCCGGCGTGTAGGTGAAAGTCCACGAGCCCCAGCCCGTGACGTCCTGCCTGATCACACGCCCGGCAGCGTCGTATTCGTGGTTGAGCTCCATGCCCGGCTCCCTGACGCGCCGGAGGCGATGCTGCTCGTCGTACGTGTACTCCGCGTCGTATCTGATCGACATGCGCGCGAGCGAGGGAATCTGCGTCGTCTGATACGCGTAGATGAGCTCCAAGAGGACGCTCCAGACGCTCAGCTGACGAGACTTGACGCTGGCCAGCCGGCCGCCCGCGTCGTAGGCGTAGTCCACGGTCGTCATCGACAGCCCCCAGCCCGTGTCCGCCCTGACGATCCGGTGAGCCGAGTCGTAGCGAAGGTTGATCTTGCGAGACCAGTCGGCGCTGACGCGTCGGAGATTGCCGTTCGAATCGCGGTCGAAGGTGAGGCTGCGGCCCTGCCCATCACGATACCCGATGAGCGCGCATTGCTCGGCGCGCACCACCGCCTCCCCGCAGGCCGGAAAGGTGTAGCGACTGCCGTTCACGAGATCGAGCTCCCAGCCCGGATCAGTCCACCTCAGGCGTGACCCATGGAAAGCTGACGGCGTGCCCGCGTGCATGAGCACGGCGCCGGTGTGACCGGTGCCGGGAGAGGTGCGG
>WNFK01062514.1_pt1 | contig 24671 bp, 22 predicted proteins | sample 5400281 | NCBI WGS metagenome assembly WNFK01 (sample SAMN13153350, study PRJNA577476) | soil metagenome | isolation source: 20 cm soil on Douglas fir-dominated hillslope | place: USA:California | collected 2013-09-17
ATGATGTTCATGAGGAAACGTCCGTGCTTGATTGAGGATGAGGAAGCTCCTGGTCATTTCCAGCTTCCGTACACGAGACTCAAGTCTAATATCCCTGCCGGTACCGTCACCACTGATTGCCTGATGGTTATCTGAGAAGAAACTGACGAATACGACATTCAGGTTGTTAACATCAACCTGATTCACCAGGGATCAGCGAATAAGCCACGCTGCTCTTACACAAAGGTGTGAGAAGGCAAGAACGGAGCTCGAAGAACGGTTAGCGGCAGTGCAAAAGCCAGAGGCTGCCGGAAATTTTCAAACCATTTGGGACGGCAGGACATTATTCCTGTGTCGCAGGAAAGTCAAGTCTTTGGATCAACCTCAGGCCTCGAAAGTCAATTGAAGGCAACCCACGCGGACTGACTAAAAAGTCAGCATGGCCTCATCCCGATCCAAAAACTCGGAGACAGGAATCAGAGGAATCCAAAAACAGTGCCGAGCTGTTTGAAACGAAGACGTTGGGATTGGTGCCGAGGGCGGGAGTCGAACCCGCACGACCTTACGGTCAACGGATTTTAAGTCCGTTTCGGCGCTATTGACCAAGTTGCACTACGCATGACCAAGCAGTATTTATCGGCGTTTGAGCCGTCAAAGCAAATTAGGTGAGACTTGGTCCGAGCACATAAGTCCCTCATCTTCCCCTCATTTTTTGGTCAATCATTATGTGAACGACTGTGAAGCTGATACTGGGGCAGATCGAGTTGGGGTTTGAGTCGTCCGATCCGCAATATTCAGAAAACGAGTTCTAGATATCGACTCCTCAGTTCCTCTTACGCTTCAACAGTGCTATACCCTTAGTTATCGAAGGGAAAATGGGCGGTCCAACAATCGTTGGACGAAAGGAGCGAAAACGCGGTTTTCATCGGATAATCGGTACGGAGGTGGTTGAATGAAATCGCGCCACCGCTTCAACCAAAGAAGGGGGAGATAATATGAACCGACCTGAAATTTCAGGCACGTCGCCCTTCTTCATCATGAAAGAGTCCGCACTGTCAATTTCCCTGGGTCGAGGACGACCTGGGTTTGGCAACACGGTTGAAGACCGGCCGCCCCCTTCGTTGCTAGTGTGCGCCGAGGAGCGCAATCCTGCAGGCCACCTTCTGGGGGTGCGACACCTACGCGCGGCCGTAAAGGAGGATGGCGTGCAATGCCTTTTGAGTTGCGGCAACAGCCTGTGGAAAATGAAAAATCTGATCCTGGACGAAAACCCAGCAGCGATCTTCTATCTGCAGCGATTCGACGATCGGCAGGTGCAACTCCGAGATCCAGAAGAGTTCCCGACCGGGGACCGCGCGCGCGAGGAATCCGGAGCCATGATCCACTTGACCCACCGCTCCGATAACGTGGAGGCTCGCGCGACAGGATGAAGCGTCCGATCCCGGAGGCAACCACCAGCACGGTCCGCAAGAACGGGCAAATCATCGTGGCCCGTCCGAGGCGAGGCCCAACCGTAGCACGACATCATGCGGGCGTTAGAGTGCGCGCCTCCCAGGCTCCCACGGTTTCGGTGCTGCTCCCCGTCTGGAATGGCGAGGCATTTCTCGAACAGGCGATGGAGAGCATCCTCCGGCAGACGCTGTCCTCATTCGAGCTCATCGTGATCGACGACGGATCGACCGACCAAAGTGCAGCCATCGCCGAAGGATACGCGGTAGACGATGATCGCATCCGTGTGCTCCGATGCCCGCACCGAGGTTTTTCGGCGACCTTGAATGCTGGTATCGCCACAGTGCGCGGCGAATACATCGCGCGCATGGACGCTGATGACATCAGCGTCCCCGAACGACTTCAGAAGCAGGTCGCCTATCTCGATGCGCATCCGGAGTGCGTGGCCGTGGGTGCTTGGATCGAGGTCATCGATGAGGCGGGGCGGCATCTCGGACTGAAGACATATGTGACGACGCATGACGAGATTTCCGCGGCAATGCTGCATGGCGCTTCGCCGATCGCGCATCCGACGATCGTCGTGCGTCGCGCGGTTCTTCGCGCCGCGGGCGGCTACGACGCGCGGTGTTATCCCAGCGAAGATCTTAACCTGTGGTTTCGCCTCGGCGAGAGCGGCGAGCTCTCGAACCTCGGCGAGGTGCTCCTTAAGCATCGGCGGCACAAAGCGGCCATCGGGGTACGGGAGCGCGAGAAGATGCAGGCGATGGCGCTCGCCATCTGCAACGAAGAGCGCACTAAACGCGGAATTTCGAATGCGCACGCACTGCGCTCATCGCGGGATCACATCTTACTGCCCTCTGCCACGCTGCGGCCACAATTGCCGCCGAGCCGAACCGCCTGTACAGTTACGCGACGTTGTTCGCCTGCGCTGTGCCGAAGCCACTGCTGCGCTTTCTGCTGAACCTGCGAGCGCGCTACCGATGATCGATCAGCTTGCAATCCGTCGCGCCATCGAAAAGGGCATTGCCTTTCTCGAATCGGCACAGCTCCCCAGCGGCGAGATCCCGATTGAGACATCGCCGACGCCCGAAATGAGCGGCGAGTGCGTTCGTGATCCGGTTGTCTTTCCCGCAGCTCTCGCGGCGCGAGCGTTGTCGATCACGCCATCCGCCGCGCGCGTGCGATCGCGCGCCGTCGAATTCCTCTTGCGCGAAATGGAGCCCGACGGTCTGTGGCGTTACCCGTCGAGCGAACACCCGGGGCATGACTACATTCCACTCGATGTCGATGACACGTCGATCGCATCGGCAGCACTTGCCGCCGCCGAACGGCGCTTCCCGAACAACCGCGCCCTCCTGCTAGCCAATCGCGCGCGCAGAGGTCTCTTCAAAACGTGGATCGTGCGATGGTGGCCGCATCCGCGCAAGACGTATCGCTTCTTCCGGGACAGTACGGCAGAGCTGGGCGACGTTGATGCAGTGATCAATGCCAACGTCGTCATCTACCTCGGTATGTGCGAAGAGACTCGACCGGCCATTGCGCATATGCTCGCGGTCCTGCGCGCCAATGGCGAAATGATGTCCACCAAGTGGTACGAGAGTCGCTTCACCGTCTGGTACTTTTTTTCGCACGCGCTTCACGAGATCGCACCCGAGGCGGGCGAGATGATCGTGCCGCGCGTCGAGGCCGCGACACCACGCAACGTGCTCGAGCTCGCCCTCGCCGCGTCGACTCTGCTGCTGTGGAATCGCGCGCCCGACGTCCAGCCTCTGCTCGACGCGCAACTTCCTTCGGGAGCCTGGCCCCGCGCCAGTTTCTATCACGGAGGCCTTAAGCGAATCTCACCGAATGAGTTTCAATCGACGCCGCCGTGGTGGGGTTCCGAGGCGTTGACGACAGTCCTCGCGGTCGAGGCCCTGAGCCGGCGGATCGCATGAACCGCCTGCCGCGGAAACAGCAGGAGGTGGGCGGCCAGAACGACGAGATCCCGGCGGTCGCGAACGGACGCGGTTATGAGCAGGGCAACGGGAAACAGATCGGAATAGAACTGGTGCAACACGATGAAGAACCGCGGCTTCGGCACCACGATCACGGGCGCCGTTTGCCAGCGGCGAGCGCTGCGAACGGCGTAGAGCAAGTAAAGCACGAGAGACGCCGGTGGCCATGCGCCGCCGATCTGCCAGAGCATCGCCGCGAGCGCGCCGAGCTCGAGAGGAAAAGCGACGAACGTGCCGATGAGCGGAGCGGCACGCGGATGCCGGCGCGCAAAGGTCCGAACCCCCGCCGCCCGATCGTTGTCGACATCGGTCAGCTGATGCCAGACGATGCCGCGCAACCCATACGCGAGCGCCCAGATGGCCACGCTCGCCACCCACGCTCCGCTCGCCGTGCGTTGCGCGCCTCGACAGGCGAGGAACACCGCGACGAGCGCGGGAAACAGTTGCTCGCCGGCGGCGTCGCACAGGACGCCCGCTGCTCCACGCCCCTTGAACCGAAACGGCGGAAGCGAATAGAGCGAGAACGCCAGCCATGTGGCGAGGTAGCACAGGAGGAGTCGCGCGTCATCGCGCCAGAGCCAGGCGAAGAGGAAGCCCGCGCCGACGGTGACAGCAATGAGCGCCGCGATCATGGAGCGGGACCGGCCAGCCACGCGATTCCTTTTCCCCGCCGCAACGTCGTCGGCGCGGTCCGTGACGTCGTTGATGACGCTGGCGTAGACCGCGGCCGCCACGACCGCGAGCAGCAGCAACAACGCGCCCGCCCACAGCGAGCTCACCGCGACGTGCAAAACGAGCGCGGTCGCGTAGAAGGTGGAAAGAATCGGGACGAGCTTGTACTCCCACCACTCGTCCGCGCGGATGAGGCTGATGAGATCGTCGTGAATGAAACGAGAATAGCGCAAGCAGTCAAGTATATTATTATTACCCAATGAATGTCGTCTTCGTCAGCGGGAACCGGACTTGGGGCGGCAGTGAGGAGTTGTGGAGCTCCACAGCCGCGGTGCTGGCGTCGCAAGGGCACCGCGTCACGGTCTTCAAGAGCGGCGTCGACCGCTCCGAGCGCATTCGACGTTTGCGCGCGCTCTCCTGCCGCATTCGCGATCTGGCTCGTTTTCCACTCATGCCCAGGCGTCTGTTCACGCTCGTTCGCTCGTTATCCTCCGGCGCCGCCTACGGGCACGAGGTCGTCCGGCTTCTGATTGGATTGGCGCTTTCGCACCGTCCTGATCTGGTGGTCGTTTCCCAGGGCGGAAACCACGACGGTTATTTCCTCGCGGAGGTGTGCCGGCGCCTTCGCCTGCCGTACGCGATTGTCTCGCACAAAGCGAGCGAGCTCTATTGGCCGGCCGACCGGCAGCAGAAAACGATCGCCGCCGTGTACCGCGCGGCGCGGGCATGCTTTTTCGTCTCCGAACACAGCCGCCGGCTGACCGAGGAGCAGCTCGGATTTCCGTTGCCGCGCGCGGCGGTGGTCCGCAACCCGTTTCTCGTTTCATGGGAGCCGCGCACGGACTGGCCCGACGATCGGAGCGAACTGCGGCTCGCCTGCGTTGGTCGTCTGCACCCGAAGGAGAAGGGACAGGATCTTCTGCTGCGCGTTTTGGCGCGCCGGCGCTGGCGCGAACGGCCGCTGTCGGTCACGTTTTACGGCGATGGTCTGCAGCGCACCAGCCTCGAGCGCATGGCGCATAACCTCGGCCTCGCTAAGGTGACGTTCGCAGGCTTCGTGAGCGACGTCGCTGCGATCTGGAGCGACCAGCATGGGCTGGTCCTGCCCTCGCGCTGCGAGGGCATGCCGCTGGTGCTGGTCGAAGCGATGTTATCCGGGCGCGTACCGATCGTGACTGATGTCGGCGGCAACGCGGAGGTCGTCGATGACGGCATCACCGGCTACCTTGCCGCCGCCCCGACGGAAGATGCGCTCGACGAGGCGATGGAGCGCGCCTGGAGCGAGCGCCACAGGTGGCGTGAAGTCGGCGCTGCCGCCGCGGCACGAATTCGGACGCTCATCCCTCGCGAGCCGGAAAGCTGTTTCGCGACGCGCCTAGTCGAGCTCGCCAGCTCCGCCAAGGCATTGTGAGACCACTTCCTGATAAGGGCTGCAATTCACATCACATTCCTTCAATCGAGGATAAGCTATTCAAGCTCCGCGACCACGCGCAACTGCGGCGATTGCTCTAACACTAGTCGACCTGGGCTTGGAAATCGAGATCGCCTGTTTTGGGTTGTCTTGTCGCATCTGTGGCGCGATTGGCACTCCATCCTTGTCATCGTCAAACCAGAGACAGTTAGTAAGTGGCATCGGCAGGGCTTCAAATGTTATTGGCGCTGGAAGTCCAGAGCTGGTCGTGTCGGACGCCCGAGGATCGATCGGGAGATTCGTGACTTGATCAGACGCATGTCACATGAGAATCCAACCTGGGGAGTGCCGCGCATCAAGGCAGAACTTCATTTGCTTGGTTACAAAGTGGCGGAATCAACAGTGGCCAAGTATCGGGTCAGAATTCGTCAGCCGCCTTCACAAACCTGGAAGAGCTTTCTGCGGAATCATGCAAATGAGATTGTAGCCATTGATTTTTTCATCGTACCCACTGTGACTTTCAATGTTTTGTACGGGTTCGTTGTGCTGCTCCACAACAGGAGACAGGTAGTTCACTTCAATGTGACGGCCAATCCGACTGCCCTCTGGACGGCGCAGCAGATCATTGAAGCTTTCCCGGAAGAGACAGCACCACGATTCCTGCTGAGGGATCGCGATTCAATCTATGGAGAAGAGTTTCGCAGTCGTGTAGCGAGAATGGGAATCGAGGAAGTGATCACCACTGCGCGGTCACCGTGGCAAAATCCATATGCGGAACGGCTGATCGGCAGTATTCGGCGCGAATGTCTAGACCATCTGATCGTGTTCAATGAAAGGCAGCTACGACGCATCCTGCGAGAGTACTTTGCCTACTATAATGAAGGGCGGCCGCATCAATCGTTGGAGACGAATGCACCAGTGGCCCGAGAGGTCGAGCCGCCAGCAAAAGGCAAGATCATTTCTCTGCCGCGAGTTGGCGGATTGCATCATCGCTATTTGCGGGCAGCATAGAGTGATTGCGTAAATCTAGAGCCAGGAGTTGCCGGCCCAAAGGTAATCGATAGGCCTCGAAGTGGCAGGAGGCATGCTTTGACGAGTTTGGACGAACTGGGCAGGCAACGTTAGACCGCGGGGCAGGGAACTATAAGGTTGATCCAAACGTAGCCGTCTCATGTCAGATTGAGTTTTCGGTATGGACAGTCCCTCATCTTCCCCTCATCGGTTAGGCCGAGGTAGAGGATGATGGTTCTAAACGTGATGCAAAGCGCAGTAAATGAAGTGGTGCCGAGGGCGGGAGTCGAACCCGCACCCTCTTACGAGGAACGGATTTTAAGTCCGCAGCGTCTGCCATTCCGCCACCCCGGCACGCACGCCAAAATAGCATGCCAACTATTGAGCCAACAAACAGACCCTGCCCAAAACAAAGTTCCAGGTGAAGTGTTGCGAACCAGCGGGGACAGGGTCCGCCTTCCTAACCTGAAAGAGTTCTTTCTTGGCCGATTCACTCTGAGATAAAGGTTTCAAGAGGGAAAACCTGAGAAAGAGTTCTTTCTTGGCCGATTCACTTTGAGACAAAAGTTTCAAGAGGAAGATCACAGCTCAACTGTTATCAGGTCATGGCTAATGCGGAAGTCTTCCGTCCACCCTAACCTGATGTTAGAATCGAAGCACTCCCATGATTCAACAAAAGCCCATGACTGAAGAGCAGGAAGTATTTCTTAAGCATATCCAGAAAAAAGGACTGAAACGCACCGCCCAGCGCGATCTCATCCTCGACGTTTTTCTGCGCACCGAAGAACATCTCTCAAACGAGGATCTCTACAGGTTGGTGCAAAGGGAAGATAGCGGCGTCGGCCAAACGACGGTCTATCGCACGCTTAAACTTCTGACTGAAGCGGGACTGGCGCGGGAGGTCCGTTTTGGTGACGGTCGTACTCACTACGAACACAACTACAAACACGAACATCATGACCACATGATCTGTTCCGAGTGTGGCAAGATAATCGAATTCTACTCAGCAGAGCTCGAAGCCTTGCAAGACGCCATGGCGGCTAAGCATAGGTTCGAAGTAACCCAACACCTGTTAAGAATCATCGGCATCTGCGCCGAATGTCGCCGTGCGAGAAAACAAAAAGGAAACAGCGAGACGGTGCTGCCACCTAAGGTTAGGTTGCGTAGTGTCTGAAATTGCTCACCTTCCCAACTGAAGGGGTTTTCTCGTCTTGATTGGCCAATCGCCAATCTAAAATCTAAAATCTAAAATCTAAAATCTAAAATCTTGAGATCTGAGATCTGAGATTCCCGAGGTTTTGCCTTAAGACGCATTCGGGTGTAACTTTTCATTTAGCTAAAAGCGTCTAACTTGCACCCTTTCCCCCTTGGCAGAAGCTGGTGGAGCCTCCCGTTTTATATGAGTGCTTTAATCACATTTGAGCCTGCGGGTCTCAACGGTCTGGTTGCTGAAGGGACATACCTGATTGACGCGGCGAAGCGAATGGGAGTGGCTCTGGGATCCGGGTGTACCGGAAATGGTGAATGCCCCAGTTGTTTAGTCTTGGTCACAACGGGAGTTGAGCTACTTTCGCTTCCCACTTTGGCCGAAAGAAACGTTTTGGGCGTTGCCGGTTTGGCCAAGTCACACAGGCTTGCTTGTCAGGTGATGATTGAGCGAACAGGAGAAATAGTTGTGAATGTAGCTGCAAATAAAAATAAGACGCGTGACCCGAGTGGACCAGACCTGCGAAAAGAGTTTGGGCAGTTAAGTCTTGAGAAAAAAATCGCCATATTACTGCAGTTCGAAGCGGTCACTATGTCCGAAGCTTTTGACGCGGCAATCGAGAAGCCCCTCGCTCTGGGTGCTCGCGCGCTGGATGTGATCGCCAGGCGTGCGAGATCCGCGCGAACGCAGGAACGTCACAAGAAGCAACCGCCGGAACATCAAGAAGGAGAGAGCTGATCTGAATATTTCCAAAACTTCCCTCAATTACTTACGAAAGAGATGGGCGGGCAGTCGCGTCGCGGTTTCCTTTGTTCTGACTGCTGGCTTGCCGCTGCTTCTAACGGGTTGTCCGCGCGATGAGGCGCCGCCGTCCCCCCGTGCCGGCATCTCTTCCGCTCCTACATCGAACCCGGCGCCGGAGCCGTTGGCTGTTGCTTTTAATGGTGAACGTGCCATGGATCATGTCCGCAAGCAAATCGACATCGGACCTCATCCTCCAGGCACTGCCGCGCTCGCGCGCACCCGCGATTACATCGTTAACGAGTTGAAGTCTTATGGCCTCAACGTTTCTACCGACCAGTTTACCGTCGCTACGCCGCAAGGCGAGAAGCAGATGGTTAACGTTGTGGGAGAGGTGCCGGGCGAATCAAAGGATGCAATCATTGTCGCCAGCCACTATGACACAAAATACTTTAAGAACATGTTGTTCGTAGGGGCCAACGACCCGGCCGCTTCAGTGGCAGCATTGCTCGAGATCGGACGCGTGCTGGGCAGCTCGAGAGAAAAACGAAAATTGACTTACAAGCTGGTCTTTTTTGATGGTGAAGAGTCGTTCTGCGAAGGTTGGGACGATTGCGGCAAACCAGACGCTCCTGACAATACATACGGCAGCCGGCATTACGTTTCGCAGCTTCGCGCAAAAAAAGAACTGACGAGTACACGTGCCCTGATCCTTCTCGACATGATGGGATACAAGAATCTGGAACTGGGTCGCGATACGATGAGCACAAAATGGCTGCAAGACATCGTCTGGCAAACCGGTGGGGACCTGGGTTATGGAACCTATTTCGTAAATCGCCCCGAGGGAGTAGGCGGGGACGATCACGAACCGTTTCTGCGCGCCGGAATTGACGCGGTAGATCTCATTCAACTCAATGGTTACCCTTACTGGCACAAAGCAGATGACACCATAGATAAAGTGTCGGCAGAAAGCATTCGGATTGTGGGTGCCACTGTACTGGCGAGTCTGCCTCGAATTGAAGCTCGACTGACTCAGAACGCCAAGTGAAGGGATCATTCAGAAAGATATAACGATGCTTACGTCTGCTGAGATTCTAGTTCCGGTAGATTTTTCACCCTGCTCGGTAAATGCACTCCGTGTCGCTATTGCGATGGCCGCGCCCGAAGGTGATCTTACGTTGCTGCATGTTATCGATCAGCATTTCGTCGAGGACGCCGTCGCGGCGGGGTTGGGTACCGCGGACGAGATTAGGAACCGACTTAGAGATCAAGCGGAAAACAGCTTCAATGCGATGCTGGAGGGTGTGGAAACGGGAGCGGTCAATGTCGAAAGAATGACTGTGGTTGGCGCTCCCTTTGTTGAGATCTTGAAGATTGCTCGCGATCTGGATCTGCCGATGATTGTGATGGGAGTTAGAGGTCGTTCAACGCCACCGGAAGAAATGCTCTTTGGCTCAACGGCTGAGAAGGTTCTGCGTGGTTCGCGAGTACCTGTGCTTTGTGTGCCGTACTAGTTTGATTTATGAAAAGAATAGCTGTCATCCCTGGTGATGGAATTGGTCCCGAAGTCGTCAGCGAAGCTGTTCGTGTGCTCCAGCGTTTACAAGAGAGCGGGGACGTCGCTTTGGAATTTGTGGACTTGGATTGGGGCGCGGAAAAGTTCCTTAAGGAAGGCATTACGCTACCATCCAACGCGCTGGAGATGCTTTCCGAACAGTTCGACGCAATCCTTACCGGGGCTTGTTAGGCATGCGCCGCGGCTTGGATCTTTACATCAACCTACGTCCGGTGCGTCTCCTTAATGAGCGCTTGACGCCCTTGCGAGACAAAAAAACTGCAGACATCGATTTTGTCGTCTTTCGCGAGAACACCGAAGGCGCTTATTGCGGAGCAGGGGGATTTTTGAAGAAGGGGACGGTAGACGAGATTGCCCTCCAGGAAGAGATCAACACCAGGCGCGGAGTTGAGCGCATCGTTGTCGCCGCTTTCGAATACGCGCGTGCGAACGGGCGCAAGCGAGTGACAATGGCTGACAAGTCAAATGTGCAAAGGTTTGGCGGCGATCTGTGGCAACGCGTTTTCCAGGAAATCGCCGCCGCTTACCCGGAGATAGAAGCGAATCACCAGTATGTCGATGCGATGGCCATGTTCATGGTGCTCGACCCTGCGCAATACGATGTCATCGTCTGCAACAATTTGTTTGGAGACATCCTCACGGACCTGGGCGCAGCAATTCAGGGCGGCCTCGGGCTCGCCGCTTCAGGCAATATTCATCCCGGCAAAGTTTCACTTTTTGAGCCAGTGCACGGCAGCGCACCACCTTTGGCGGGGAAGGGAATAGCAAATCCCATTGGCGCTATTCTGACTTCGGCGATGATGTTAGAATACCTTGGCTACCAGACAGAAAGTCGAATGATTGAAGACGCCGTTCGCGCGGCGATCTCGGCGGGAGAGACGACACGTGATCTTGGCGGCAAACTTTCCACAGAGGAGGCTGGTGCTGCGATAGCCAACCGGCTTGTCAAACATGTCAGCAGTGCACCGTCTCGATAGCGTGTAGGTTAGCACTTAAGCGAGGTCCTTAATCATGACCCCGGGCAATAGAAAAGTGGCGCAGAAGGCAGTGGCAGTTGTTGTCATTGTCGCTCTGCTCGATATGATTGGTGTCTCTCCGGTAGTGATGTTGTTCCTGACCGGAGTTGCTGTTGCTATTTGGTTTGTCGGTCGCCGATCTGAGAGCCGGGAGCTGGAACAGATCTTTGAATTCTATGTTTGGGCCGATGCAATACTTCGCGACGAGGAGCGCCGCTGGTACGGATTCGAGGTGATTGAGGTGATCGCCAATGGTGAGCGGGCCCTTGAGTTGATGCCAGATTCGCCGCCTCTTCATTACTTCGCACTCGGAGCGCTGTACTATCGAATCGGGAACTATGAAGCGACAGCCGAATATCTGTCTCGGCTAATGGAGGACGAAGGCTATGACGAACTCCATCGCACCACGCCGTCCTCGCAATTGCGACGTTACGTCGCCATGTTGCGACGAATAGAGTATGAACCATCGACCGCGCCGCAAACACTGTCTGCCGTGAGAAGTTTGGAGCGTGCACGACTAAAGCGCGGCGCTCAACTCCTGGCTGAGAGTCGTAATTATCTCAAGGCCGCCAAACTAACTGCACAACCCGTTGTTTGCGAAAACTCTCTCTCCGAGCGCCAGGCTTCGAACCAACAGGAACATGACTTCTCTTCGTCGCGTCCGTTGAGTACGATCCCTAGCCCGCCACCAATTTCCGAAGTGTTGCGGGAAGTCTATCGCGACGAAAACACTGCCGCTCAATAATTCAGCCTTACCGAGTCTCGCTTGTTTGAAACCCTGACAGCAGAAATCATTGCGATCGGTTCGGAGCTGTTGGCACCAGACCGCACCGACACGAACAGTTTGTGGCTCACCGAAAAACTCAACCGCCTGGGCATTGAAGTCAAACTGAAGACTATAGTCGGCGACGACGACGCTCGCCTCGAAGAAGCAATCAAAGACGCCGAAGACGACATAACCCGAAAGATAACGGCGCGCGCTTTGGGTCGCAGGCTATTGCTCGATGAAGCGGTCCTCGCAGAAATCCGCCAACGATTTCAGAGCTTCGGCGTCGCGATGCCGGAGCGAAACTCGCGCCAGGCGATGGTAATCGAAGACGCGGAAGTACTTCCCAACCCGAATGGCACGGCACCCGGGATGTTCATCGATCATCAAGGGACCGCAATCGTTCTCCTGCCAGGTCCGCCCAGAGAGATGCGGCCCATGTTTGAAAACCACGTCAGTTCCCGACTCGCCGGAAGAGCTGGCAGTCTCCGCGTCGTGCGTCGCATGTTGCGTGTAGCGGGAATGGGAGAATCGGCCGTCGACGAAAAGATTGCTCCCATCTACACTCAGTATGAGAATCCTCAGACGACGATTCTTTTTAACCAGAGCGAGATTGAGATTCATCTGACTGCTCGCGGCAGAACCGAAACCGAAGCCGACGCCTTGCTCGATCGTCTATCCGTACAGATCGAAGAGCGTCTGGGAAATGCGGTTTTCTCTTTCGCCGGCGAAACGATGGAAGAGGTTGTGGGCTTGAAACTATCGGTTGGCGGCTACACTGTGTCAGTTGCGGAAAGTTGTACTGGCGGCTTGATTGCGCAAAGGCTCACTGAAGTCCCCGGGTCGTCAAAATACTTTATTGAGGGAGTAGTCGCTTATGCCAACGACGCAAAGACTCGAACGCTTGGCGTCGAACCTATGCTGCTGCTGGAGCACGGAGCCGTTAGCGCGCAGGTTGCGGAAGCAATGGCAGAAGGTATTCGCAAAAAGGCGGGCACTGATTTCGGTTTGTCAGTAACTGGAATCGCCGGACCCGGAGGAGGGACTGAAGAGAAGCCGGTGGGGCTCGTCTACATCGCCCTCGCCGACGAGGTTAAGACTGAACATCGCAAGCTTCAGCTTCCCGGCGATCGGCATCTAATTCGCTGGCGCGCTTCACAAGCTGCGTTGGATTTGCTGAGGAGAAGATTGATCTAGAAGCTTCGATTCTGTTCCACCCTCGCAGTCACTCATCTCATGGGACCGCAAGATGAGTGAGTGGGTTGCTACCGCTGAGGTGGCGGGGGTAGTAGGGGTTTTAGAGTTAGGACGAGGGTCACTTCTGCCTCTGTTCCCGGTCCGACCGCGACAGTTTGCTTTACCGTCGGCATCAAGTCCATCGTGCGGCTGCCCTTACCCCCAAACACTTCAACACTCATTGGCCCAATCATCAGCTCATACTCGCCGGGCATCAACCCCTTGATCACAAAATGCCCGCGCGTATCGAGTTCTGCGCGAAAATAACTATGTGGGTCGCCATTTGTGGGCCGGTACAATACATATAGATTGACACCTTCGAGTGGGCCTCCTTCAATTTTCACATCTCCTCGCAGAACACTGCTGCCGGCGCCGACTGCAAGTCTGAGTCCGTTTACATCTTCACCAGCGCGGACCTCTATCCCGTCTCGCACTTCGACGCCATTGCGTTCAATACGCAACAGGCTGAGTCCCTCAGGCCCTCCAAGCTCATGGGAGAGAAAAAGACTTACCTTACCAGGGCGAATTCCAGTAATGCGAAACCCACCATCAGAGCGGATGGGGGCGCCGGTGGTGCCTGACACCAGGTTAGGAGAAGAAGTATGGGCGACAATTATTAGCTTGGATAGGTCATCCAAAACATGAAGGTCGACATTTCCCTCGACAGTGGCGATGCCTGTTAGAGTCGAGGCGTAATGCATAGGAATTTTCAAACCAGTGACATCCGTATCTACGACGTCGAAGGAGATTGAATCTCCATAAGTGTTGCTCGCTGCATCATTCTCAGGGGCGACCACATAGTGACCTGGCAAGGCGCCCCGAATTCTGAATTCTCCATTGGCGTCGCTGCTGTAGGTGCCGCTGAGATGAGTAGTAGCCTTCCCATTCGTGGTGACTACTTCTAATCCCACATTCGGCACGCTCGTACCGGTCTCGACGACAATAAGTTGGCCCACGACCTCGTGGGTCTTCAGGGGACTATCCACAGTTATGTCAACGTCAGTCGTTTCGCGTCCTGCCGCGACCTCAACAATTGTAGCTTTAGACGCTTCATCGGCGTCTTGATGGAAAGTCTCCGGATAATAGACGTCGCTCTTATTGCTCGGTCCATATGAGGTAATCCCGTAAGCTATTCCTACCTTTACGATGTAGCGGCCCGGTGGGACGCCCGAAATACGGTAAACACCTTCGTCATTAGTCGTACGGTCACTGCGCCCAGGCGAATAGAAAGGACGCGGGTAATTATTTTCGCCTCGAAGAATCAATTCAACGGTCTGACCTTTTACGGGTTCGCCGCTAACATCGCGGACCCGACCACTAATGCTTCCTTTGCTTACCAGGTCAAAGTCAATTCCTTTTACACTCTCGCCTGTTTCAATGGTTACGCTTTTGCCGGATTGACGTGACTTACCTTGATTTGGAACGACGAGCGTCGGCGTAGAGGGAGAAACATCGTACGTTCCCGGCGTAACACTGGTTAGCACGTACTTGCCGGTTTTGCTGGTCGTTGCTTTCGCAATCAGACGGCGTGGGCCATTTGTAATTGTAGTCAGCAGTTCTACCACCAAACCTGCTTTGGGTTTTCCATCGACCGTGACGCGCCCGGAAATTGAACCTGCGTTCTTAGCGGGCTCCGGTTGTTGAGCTTGAATGCTGACCAATAGAGTGAAACAGGTGATGGTCGCAAACAGGTGAATCAATCTGAGATTCATTTTGATTACCTCGACTAACAGGCGTAAGCAGTTAACACTCATTGAACGATGCGGGCTTCAACTTAAAGCGCGTTGGTCCTCTTGAGATACTCTCCGAAGAAACTCAAGACACGTTGCTCATATTCCTGCCTAGCCACCGGATACAAATCAACGTGTCTTGCGCCATTGACCACCCATAGTTCTTTGGGATCAAGAGCAGCCTCAAACATCTCGCGAGATTCTTCGATAGTCGTGTGTTGATCTTCTGCACCAACGATGAACAATTTTGGGACCCGGATACTCCGGAGTTTATCGATTGGTCGCAACGCATCAGGATCAATGCCTAATCTTGGCTTCAACTGCCAGGTCAATAGCGGTGTCAGAACGCTAGACCACTTACCCAACCTCATCGTCACACGATTGCTGACAGCTTGATTGATTGTAGGATAGACCATCTCTAGCACGATGGCATTTATTTCCAGCGGTGGCGAGGCGAGCAAAGCGGCCGCACCACCCATGGACACACCGATTACACCGACCTTTTCATCTGGAGCACTGGAGCGAAGAAAGCCAACGGCCGCCTGGGCGTCCTTACTCTCCAGATAGCCAAAGGTGATATGTTCTCCTGTGCTTTCCCCATGAGCTTGGAAATCAAAAAGCAGAATGGAGTAACCTGCGTGAGAAAGGAATCGCGCACGATCAAGCATGCTGAGTCGATTGGCATGCACGCCATGCATGAGAGCAATGGCTCCTTTACCCTTCTTTCCAGGTATGAACCAACCATGAATTGTCGCGCCCGATTCACTGGGAAACTGAACTGATCTGCCAGCTAGACCCGCTGGCAGATCCCCAATCGATTGGGGCACAGCTTTACTGAGAGCGCTTCCTGCCAGCCATATACCTACGAAAGAGCCAATTAAGATTCCTAAAACAGAAAATAGAACTGGCTTTCGCTTCATGAAGGTGTGATGGACGTGACATGCATGTTGATTAGCTCCATAAGGAGCTAACTGGTGCCGGAACCGCATGCTGAGCATTATAGGCTTGTATCATCTTTTCTGCCGTGGGTGGGTCTCGGGATTTTCGGCAATTGACAATCGGCAATCGCAAGACCCACCCGCTACCGCGATGTGGTACTGACCTCATGGGACCGTGGGATGAGTGATTGAAACTTGTCGCTCGCGAGCTCGATTGTTTATAGTCTCGCTTTCTTTCAAGCCTGATACCAATTCTGCGTGAGTAATCTCAATATTGCGACCCGTGCTCGTCATTGTCATTGCCTACTTCATTGGGTCGATACCGTTTGGATATCTTATCGTGCGCGCGAGAGAAGGGGCCGACATCCGCGAGACTGGCTCGGGTGGGGCGGGAGCGACTAACGTTTCGCGCCGCGCGGGCAAAGTCGCCGGCCTGGTTACACTGCTCCTCGATGCGCTGAAGGGTGCGTCGGCCGTTCTGATTGCCAGGATGTTTTTGGGACTGGACAGATATATCAAAGTTTGGACCTTGCGCTCGGTGTGAATGCAGGGAACGCAAACTGGTGGCTTGCCGCAGCGGCGATAGCGGTCATTCTTGGTCATATCTTTCCCGTTTGGTTGGGCTTCCGCGGTGGCAAAGGAGTGGCGACTGGAGTGGGTGTGTTTCTAGTACTTGCGCCGATCGCTGTCGGATTTGCGGCCGTGGTGTTCCTGCTTATTGTTTGGCTGACGCGTTATGTTTCACTTGGCTCCGTCGTGGCAGCGACGACGATTCCCTTGTTTGTTCTTTTGCAGCACGAGTTTATTCGCCCTGTTCGGGATTTGCTTCCGTTGCTAACGGCTGCTAGTGCTGATGCGTTGTTGATTGTATTCGCGCACCGGGCAAACATTCGGAGGTTGCTTCAGGGAACTGAGAGCAAGTTCAGATAATATGAAGCGCGTTGCGATCATTGGTGCTGGAAGTTGGGGCACCGCGCTTGGCATTATGGCGGCTCGGGCCGGTCATGATGTCTGTATGTGGTCTCGCAACGAAGCAATCGTCAAATCCATTAATCGTGATCACCTCAATGCCGTTTACCTGACAACTGAGCGCATCCCAAACGGTGTTCGAGCGACAATCGCTTTCGCTGAGGCCTTGGCGGGTGCCGAGTTGACTATTCTCGCCGCCCCGTCTCATGCCGTGCGAGACTTGCTCACACAAATGTTGCCCGCGCTGAATACGGAAAATATCGTTGTCAGCGCAACAAAAGGAATTGAGATAGAAAGCGGGAAGCGGATTTCACAAATCGTCGCGCAAGTAGCAGGTTCTTCTACCCGATTTGTCTGCCTCTCAGGACCGTCTTTCGCCAAAGAGGTTGTCGCGAAGCATCCGACAGCCATCGTGGCAGCCAGCAACGACATTGAGGCCGCGCATTTAGTTCAAGCGGAGTTGAGTTTTGAGAACCTACGCATCTACACAAATGACGATGTTGTGGGAACCGAAATCGGCGGGTCCGTGAAAAACGTAATGGCCATCGCCGCCGGCATGACGTCCGGTCTCGGATTTGGCTCGAACACCATTGCCGCTTTAATCACTCGCGGCCTTGCGGAGGTTACGCGCCTGGCGGTACACGAAGGCGCCAAAGTGGAAACATTGATGGGTCTTGCTGGATTGGGTGATCTGGTTTTGACTTGTACTGGAAGCCTTTCGCGTAATCGTTTTGTCGGAGAGGAACTCGGAAGAGGAAAGACGCTAAAAGAGATCACGAGTGGGATGACTGAAATTGCCGAAGGAATAAAAACCACCATGGCTGTGAAACGAATAGCCGATCGTTTGAGGATTGAAATGCCAATTACCAACGAAGTATGTGCGGTGCTTTACAATGGCAAGCCGGCGCGAGAAGCGGTGGCCGAATTGATGAGGAGACGATTGCGTGAAGAAGGCAGCTAATGTCCGATATGCTTTAGCTTGTCGCTGACTTGCCAAGAAAACTTCATCGCTTGACGACGACAAGCTAAATCATATCGGACAAAAAGAGAACAATAATGAATCGATCTCAACTTCTAGTTGCATCTACGCTCGCGCTTATTCTTGGCAGCCTTGTGACCCTTGGCCAGGACAACTATAAACCACACGATTTTGATCAGGCCGACGAAACAGACGATCTTAATCGCGAGCTGTGGGAGTTTGCACGCAACACTCCCTACGATGAAGTGCTTTCCTATATCGAAGCGGCCCAACGAGCATCGCGGGCCAGGCAAACCGCTGAAGTTGAATTGCCAAATGGTTGGCGCATCGCACCCGCCGGCCGGCAGATAGAGGTTGGGCGCTTACCCTATGAAGCGGTGCCCTTTGCCGGCCGTCTTGTTGTACTCGACACTGGTTACTACTTTCGGGAGCCGCAAGAGGTTTCGCTAGTCGACATAGCTGGCGGACGTGTAGAAAAGACTCTGAAGATTAACTCTCTTTTTCCCAGTGCTGTTGTCGGACCAGATGGCGACCTCTACATCAGTGGTGGCTTCGATCAGAAAATCTATCGGGTCAATAAACAGTTTGAGATAGCGCGCGAGTATGCGGTTGACGGCTTCGCCGGCGGCCTGGCCCCGTTAGGACCGCAGCAACTGGCCGTTGGTTACATGGCCGGAAAGGCAGCCAACGGCAACTATGTGGGCGGGAAGTTGGCTATTCTCAACACTGCCAACGGAAAGATCGAGAAAGTAAACGACATCGGTTACTTTCCTTATGCGGTCCGTTATTTGAATGGTCGTTTGTATGTGACGCTGCTTGGAGAAAACAAGCTACTGGTCTTCGATGCGCAGTTGAAACAGATCAAGAGTCTCGCCATGGGTCGCACACCACAGGAGATGTGCACTGATGGAAAGAGTCTCTACATTGGTAACACAGGCTCGGACAATATTTCGATTGTCGATCTGCGACGAAATGTGACTACCGGGAGCTTCAATCTTGCTGAGAGAGGAAGTAAGTTTGGGCGCGCGCCCACCTCCTGCGCAGTGGATGGCAACCGCCTCTACGTGAGTCTCGCAGGTATCAACGCGGTTTCGGTATTGAATAAGTCAACTGGACAGCAACTCGGGCTTATTCCCACCGGCTGGTACCCGACTAAGGTTCTGAGCGAGGGCGGCAACTTACTTGTCTTAAACGCGAAAGGTATTCGCTCACGGCGTCCAAATCCCGACGGCCCAAACCCGGTCCCAAATAGCAGAAACAATAGTTACGTTCTCAATCTACTGAAAGGCACTGTCTCAATCATTCCCAAAAGCGATCTAGCCGGGCAGATGGGAGTATGGACCAGACAAGTCCGAACAGGCTCGCCACTGTTTAGTCTGAAAGCAGGACCCAACCAGCCGATTCGTCACATTTTCTACATCATCAAGGAGAACCGTTCGTACGATCAGGTGTTAGGCGATCTGGGTCGAGGCAATGGGGATCCAAGGCTGACCATATTCGGTGAGGCAATTTCTCCTATTCATCATCAGTTAGCCAGGGAATTTGTGACCCTCGACAATTATTACGTCAATGGCGAGATCAGTGTACTAGGTCATAGCTTCACCACGAGTGGTTACGCCAGCCCTTTTCTTGAATGGATGGGCAACGTCGCTTACTCGGCGCGTTGGAAAGGTTATCCGTTTGGGACCGTTCCGGCCGTAACTTCGCCGGCTTATCTTTGGGACATTCTGGATGACAAGAAGGTCGACTATCGCATCTACGGCGAAAATTATTTTCTGTTTACTCGTGCGTACCGAATACTGGTCGATACTTTTGGCGCGGACAGTACACTTGCCAGGAAGTTTTACGATAAGACAATGGCGTCCGCTGCTGAGGTTGATAGAGGAAATCAGTTTTACCAGTTGGCGAAGGCTTATTACGGTCAGGCAAGCACTCGTGAAGCGGCCTATGCGCTTCTGCGCAACGCCGACTTCAGACGCGGCCTATCCCATTTCCTGACAGGTGACGAGGCACTCGCAGAAGTCCTGGCTAAAGACGTAAGCCTGCGGCGAAAGTTTGCTGACTACCTTTATCATTATCCCTTTAACTATCGTTCGTGGGATTTGAAACACTCGGATCTGGAAAGGGCGCAGGCGTGGAAGACAGACTTCGAAGCACAGTTGAAAAGTGGAAAGGTCGCGCAGCTTCATTACATCTGGTTGCCGAACGATCATACTGATGGAGCGAGCGACAATATTCTGAACGCCTTCCAGTTTGTGGCCCAGAATGATGCTGCGCTGGGTCGCATCGTGGAAACTATTTCGCACAGTCCGATCTGGAAGGAATCGTTGATTCTCGTAACTGAAGACGATGCCCAAAACGGCCCCGATCATGTGGACGCGACCCGTACAATCGCGTTTGCCGTGGGGCCGAATATCAAGAGATCGGTGGTCGTGAGTGACCGCTACGATCAGCTTAGCCTGCTGCGAACAATAGAACTTTTGCTCGGCTTGAATCCGTTGAATTTGGGTGACCGGCTGGCTGTACCGATGTTTGGGCTCTTTGCAGAGAAAGCAAACTACGAACCGTTTGTCCCGGCGCGGACGTCTGAAAAACTGGTAGCTGCTGATCGAGAACGGTATCGTCAGCTAGCAAGGTAGGCACTTATTATTGGTCATGACCAATGATCCGAACTGATCTATATCAACTCCACTCGATCTCCCAACTTCACTTCTCCTGGACGAACAACGCTGGCATACGTTCCGAGGTTCTGGTCCGCGTCTTTTACAATCGAACGCAAGATACTCGAATCTTTAGGGAGGTCAGCCTGTGCATGTGTGGTCATGCCGCATCGGGCCGTCGGGATTTCGCATTTAAATTCCGTACTTCCGAGACGAAGTGTCTGGCCACTCCATTCAGATTCAATCAGACCCTTGAAAGAAACGTCAGTCTGGATCAGAAAGTTGGGCCGAAACCGACGAACATCCCAAATGGCCTTTGGATTCAGACGCGCCATTGTGTCGAGCGAAGCCGTGGTCAGTACTTGAATGGGGAAAGCGTCGAAGTATGTACCTGGTGGCGAAGTGAATTCGAGCACTGCGGGCGGAAGCAACGAGATATCAGGAACGGGTTCGTCGGGTTCACGACTGAACATTTCGCGTAGTTGGACATTTGCGCTGCCGAAACTCGTCAGCGCTGGTAAGACAGATCTGAACGCGCTGAATCTGGCCAGACGTCCGAATAAGCGCGCTGCCTTGGTCTTGCGACGATAGTGCTCCGAATTTTCCGCTGGTTGTAGCGGCCAAAGCGAGACGCGTTTGCCGAGCAATTCGGACAAGCGATTGTTGACGTCATTCGCTTCGCTTATCCGCAGGCCGTTGGGCAAACGGATCTCAACGTTTGGGATCGCGTCACTTGTTGGCTCGTCTCGGTAATGAGCTTCGCATTGCATCAGGAGCGGCATTCGCTTGCCATTCGTAATTTCACCGCTTGTTTCGTCGCGCAGCGCCCAGCCCCGATCGCCCGGGATGCCAAGAGACGCCACCGTGCAATCCTGGAGCTGCTCACCGGCCATCGACTTTACCGGATAGCGCCAAATCTCAATGATGGTCCCTATGTGCATGGGAGTTTAGTCTGAATTCCTATAGCTCGAGTATGAACTCTTCAGAGTCAGTCAGGAAAAAGACTCTGCGCCCCCTCTGCGGACTCGGCGGCTCTGCGGTGAGTTCGTTGTTGGGAGGCATTCTACCGCCGAGTCGCAGAGTACCCCGAGGTTGCGCAGAGCAAAACCCTTTCCGATACACTCCTCACTATCAAACGATGCCACGAGGCGACAGAAGATTGCTCGAATTGATATTATCCCGCAGCCGCTACCGTCATAGTTATTCAAACTGCCAAAGTAAAGGAGTCTACTCGAATGTTCAAGACGTTTCGTACGTCTCGTAAAGTTGCGATCCTCTGTCTGGGATTCGCTTTTCTTCTTTCTTCAAGCTCTGTTCGTGGCCAACGTCGCGAGCCTGAAGGTCCGCAACAGTCTGCCGGCAAGGATTCCGACCTGCTGAAACCGCTGCAGTGGCGCAGCATTGGACCTTATCGCGGTGGGCGCGTAACCGCGGTTGCCGGCGTGCTTTCGCAACCCGCGGTCTTTTACTTTGGCGCAACCGGTGGGGGCGTTTGGAAGACCAGCGATGGCGGAATCAATTGGGAGCCGATCAGCGATGGTTCTGTTTTCGGCACGGGCTCAGTGGGCGCGATTGGTTTGTCAGATTCTGATCCCAACACGATTTATGTCGGCATGGGAGAGTCGCCCATACGCGGCAATGTCTCCCATGGCGACGGCGTGTACAAATCAACCGACGCTGGTAAGACATGGAAGCATATTGGGCTGGCAGACACGCGACAGATCTCGCGAATCCGCGTCCATCCCAAGAATCCTGATCTTGTGTACGTCGCTGCACAAGGTCACGTTTGGGCGCCGAATGAACAGCGTGGCATCCTTCGCTCGAAAGATGGCGGCAAGAACTGGGAGAAGGTCTTGTATCGTGGAGACAAAGCGGGTGCTTGCGATCTAATTATCGATCCAACTAATCCGAGCATTCTCTACGCCGGGCTGTGGGAGGTTTATCGCAAGCCCTGGACACTCGAAAGCGGTGGCCCGTCAAGCGGCATTTTCAAATCTACGGACAGCGGCGATACGTGGACTGAGATCACTCGCAATCAGGGACTGCCAAAGGGCACAATCGGAATCGTGGGTATCGCGGTGTCGCCCGCCAATCCTGATCGCCTGTGGGCCATAGTCGAAGCTGAAGACGGCGGAGTGTTTCGTTCCGATAACGGCGGCCGGACGTGGGCGAGGGTTAATGAAGAGCGTCGACTCCGCCAACGTGCCTGGTATTACTCGCGTATATATGCCGATCCGAAGAACGCTGATACTGTCTACGTGCTTAACACTGGCTTCTATAAATCAAATGATGGCGGCAAAACTTACACCGCTATCTCGGTTCCCCATGGAGACAATCACGACCTATGGATCGCTCCTGACGATTCAAATCGAATGATCAATAGCAACGATGGCGGCGCAAACGTCTCCTACAACGGCGGCCGGAGTTGGACGGAACAAGATCAGCCTACGGCCCAGTTTTATCGAGTGACAGTAGACAATGATTTCCCTTATCACATCTATGGCGCACAGCAGGACAACTCGACGGTGCGTATAGCGAGCCGAACAACCGAAGGTAGCATTACAACCTCGGATTGGTTTGATGTCGGTGGTGGCGAGTCAGGCTGGATAGCCCCGGCCCCGAAAGACTCGGAGATAGTTTATGCTGGTTCATATGGCGGCTTGATCACTCGCTACGACCATCACACTGGTCAATTGCGTGACATCAATCCATATCCAAATAATCCCATGGGTGCGGGCGCGGATGTATTGAAGTACAGGTTCCAATGGAACTTCCCGCTCGTCTTTTCACCGCACGATACGAATACCTTGTACACGGCAGCCAACGTTCTCTTCAAGTCGACGAATGAAGGACAGAGTTGGGATGTGATCAGTCCAGATTTGACGCGTAACGACAAATCGAAGCAGAGTGCCTCGGGCGGGCCGATAACCAAAGACAATACGAGCATCGAGTATTACGACACCATCTTCACAGTAATGGAATCTCCGTTGCAGGCTGGAACGATCTGGACAGGTTCCGACGATGGCCTTGTGAACATCACGCGTGATGGTGGTAAGAATTGGTCAAATGTCACCCCGCCGAGCAGCATCATGCCTGAATGGATTCAGATTAACTCCATTGAAGCATCGCCGAATGATCCGGCCACGGCCTACGTCGCAGCCACAATGTACAAGTGGGACGATTACAAACCGTATCTCTACAAAACCAGCGACTATGGCAGGAACTGGAAGAAGATCACGAATGGGATTCCCGATAACGAGTTTACACGCGTGATTAGAGAAGATCCGAACAAGCGTGGATTGCTTTACGCGGGAACCGAGACGAGAATCTATGTCTCCTTCGACGATGGTGAGCATTGGCAGTCGCTCCAATTCAATTTGCCTGTCGTGCCAATAACGGATCTAATTATTCACAAACGCGAAAAAGAACTTGTCGCCGCGACACAGGGCAGATCGTTCTGGATTTTAGACGATCTCCCGATGCTTCATCAGTTGATGGATGCTGGCGGGTTTAACGCGGTCAGTGAGACGCATCTTTTCAAACCTAAAGATAGCTTTCGCATGCCTGGAGGCGCTGGCTCTCCTCTGCCTCCAACTGCGACCGTCGGCAAGAACCCATCGGCCGGAGTTGTTGTCTATTATTCTCTAAAGACCAAACCGACGAGTGATCTGCAGCTCGAATTCTTGGATTCGTCGGGAAAGTCGATAAGAAAGTTTACCGCTCGCGCGGCCAGGCCCGCCGGTGCCGCGCCGGGCCAGGCAGCTGCCGGGCAAATGGCAACGCCGCCCGCTGAAGAAAGCGAGGGTTTCGGTGGCGGACGGCCAGCGCTGGTAACGACCGACGTAGGGCTTAATCGCTTTGTCTGGGATATGCGTTACAGCGAGGCGGTTCGCTTTCCAGGAATGATTCTGTGGGCCGGTGAAACACGTGGACCAAAAATTCCACCCGGCACCTATCAGGTCAAGCTAACAGCCGACGGCAAGACGTTGACGCAGAACCTTGAAGTCAAAGCCGATCCACGTCTCACGACCACGCCAGCAGACTATGCGAAACAGCTCGAGCTGGGACTAAAGATTCGCGACAAGCTAAGCGAGACGAATAACGCGATTCTTCAAATTCGCGACGTGCGTAAACAAGTGGAAGACCTGTTGAAGCGCCTGAAAGATCAGGCGAACTTCAAAGTAGTAAATGATGCAGGCACTGCGCTGAACAAGAACTTGACCGCGATTGAAGAAACGCTCTATCAAACAAAGAACCAGAGCAGTCAGGATCCTCTGAACTTCCCGATTCGACTCAATAACAAATTGGCCGCTCTGGGAGGCGTTGTAGGGAGC
>WNFK01230252.1_pt1 | contig 24668 bp, 24 predicted proteins | sample 5400281 | NCBI WGS metagenome assembly WNFK01 (sample SAMN13153350, study PRJNA577476) | soil metagenome | isolation source: 20 cm soil on Douglas fir-dominated hillslope | place: USA:California | collected 2013-09-17
CGCTGCACCGGCTCCTCGCGAGGGTACCGGTAGGCTGGGTCGACGTCACCGGGCTGCCGTGGACCGAGGTGGACTTCGCGGAGGACCTGCGCCGGGCCGAGACGCAGATCCTTCCGAAGATCGAGAGTCTCGGGCGCTGATGTGGTCCGCGCCCTCCTCTATCTCCCGGACGACGCGGCGCGGCCACTAGCCGGCGCCTCCGTCTCCGGGCGCACCCTCACGGTGCGCGCCATGGTCGCGGCGCTCCGCGCCGGCGCGTCCCTCATCGCGGCGCCCGCGATGCTCCGCGACCCGGCGGTCGAGCGCGCCCTCGCCCGGATGCCCGCGCTGGCCGCCGCGGTGCGCTGGCTCACTCCGGACGCTCCCGTGCCCGGGGCCGACCCGGCCCCGTGGCTCCTCCTTCCCGCCTCCGCACTGATCCACGTCAACGCCCTCGGTGGTCTCCTCGCCGCGCCGGGGCCCCGCGGCGCGGTGCTGGCCCCGTCGGCCGCCGGGTCGGCGCCGGTCGCGCTCGTTCCCGCACCGCTGGTCGCCGCGCTCTGGAAGGACCTCGCGGCGGGGCAGCCCGTCGGTGCGCTGCTCGCCCTGCGGCTGGCCGAAGCGGGTGCCGATGCCCGCGCATCCGCGGGTCCCTACGTCGCGGTGCACGACGCCTCGGACCTGCCCCGCGCGGCCGTCGCCCTCGAGGCAACGCTCGGCATCGCGGTGGACTCCGGCGTGGATCGGTATCTGCACCGGCGCTGCTCGTGCTGGATCAGCCGGCTCCTGGTCCGCACGCCGGTGACCCCGAACCACGTGAGCCTCTCGAGCCTGGCGATCGGCCTGATGGCCATCTGGTGCTTCTGGCACGCGACCGCCGCCAGCGCCTGGCTCGGCGTGCTGCTGTACGCGGTCGCCAGCATCGTGGATCACGCGGACGGCGAGATCGCCCGGCTCACGTTCCGGGAATCACGGCTGGGCGCCAATCTCGACTGGACGATCGACACGATCATCCACGCCGGCATCGTGCTCGGCATCGGGGTCAGCTCCGGCGGGTGGTACACGACCCTGGTCGGGCTCGTGGGCGCGATCGGGGTGACCTTGAGCGCGGTGTTCGCGCGCTATCTGCCGCGCGAGATCGAGGTCGGCCCCACCGTCGGCGGCCTCCTCACCCACATCGCCAACCGGGATCTGTTCTACCTCGTGCTGCTCGGCTTCGCGATCGCTGGGGTGTCTCGCCCGCATCTGGAGGCCCCGCCCCTAGTGTCCCGCTGGTTCCGGCCGCTGCTGGTGCTCACCGGCCTGGCCCTGGTGGGCTACCTGGTCGCGCAGATCGGGCCCGCGGCGATCTGGTCCTCCTTCGTCACGCTCGGCTGGCGGCTGCCCCTCGTGCTCGCGTTACCCTACTCCCTCGCCGCCGCGGTGGACACGTTGGCGTGGCGCCTGCTCCTGCCCATCCCGGTGCCGTTCCTCCTCCTCTTCCGTGCGCGCCTGGCCGGCGAGGCGGTGAGCCTGGCCACGCCCACGATGTCGGTGGGCGGCGATCCGCTCAAGGCGTACCTGCTGCGGCCGCGGCTCCCCCTGCTCGACGGCTTCGTCTCGGTGATCGCGGACAAGACCACGGTGGTGGCCGGCCAGGTGATCTTCCTCGCGCTCGGCCTCCTCGCGGCCAGGTCCCTGGCGGCCCCGCCGGCGGGTCGGCTGCTGCCGGTCATGACCGGCCTGCTGGTGGTGGAGGTGCTCGCGATCGGCGGCTTCGCGCTCGTGCAGGCCAGCGGCGCGCTGGGCGGCGGGGGCCGGCTGCTCGGGCGGCTCGCCAAGCGCGCGGGGGTCGGCGGCGCCGAGCGCTTCGAGCAGGGCCTCGGGGACCTGGACCGCGCGCTGGCCGCCCTCTACCGGCGGCGCGGGCGGAGTCTCGTCGCCTCCGCGATCGTCCACGCGGTGGCCTGGGCCACCGGAGGGCTCGAGATCTACCTGGTGCTCGCTCTGCTCGGGACTCCGGCGCCCTTCGGCATCGCCCTGATCATCGAGTCCTTCGCGAGCGGCGTGAAGTTCGCCAGCTTCATGGTGCCCGCCTCGCTCGGGGCCCTGGAGGGCGGCTACGTGGTCTTCTTCGAGGCCTTCGGCCTGAGCGCGGCCGCCGGCCTCTCCTACGTGCTGGTGCGGCGGGTGCGTGAGATCACGTGGGCCGTCGTGGGATTCCTGGCCCTGGGGGTCTCCGGACGCGCGATGATACGGCATCCCGGCGAGCCTCCGCCGGCCTAGGTCTGCGGCCGGCGCTGGAACCCCATGGTAGACTCTCTGGGTCTTGTCGCGTCGCCGCATGTCGCGGCGACGAATCGTTGAGGAGGCGGCCGTGGGATCTGTTCGCGTCGCGGTGGTCGGTGTCGGTAACTGCGCTTCCGCCCTGGTCCAGGGCGTCCACTACTACAAGGGTGTGCCCGACGACGGCTTCATCCCGGGCCTCATGCGCCCCCGGCTGGGTGGCTATCACGTTGGGGATATCGAGTTCGTGGCCGCCTTCGACATCGACGCCAACAAGGTGGGCCTGGACCTGGGCGAAGCCATTGCGGCCAAACCCAACAACACGGTCCGCTTCGCGGAGGTCCCCCGCCTCGGGGTGCCCGTGCAGCGGGGCATGACCCACGACGGCCTGGGGCACTACCTGTCCCAGATCATCACCAAGGCCCCCGGCAGCACCGCGGACATCAAGAGCATCCTGCGGGAGACCCGCACCGACGTGGTGGTCAACTTCCTGCCGGTGGGCAGCGAGATGGCAACCAAGTGGTACGTCGAGCAGGTGCTCGACGCGGGCTGCGGCTTCGTCAACTGCATCCCGGTGTTCATCGCCCGGGAGGAGTACTGGCGCCGCCGCTTCCACCATCATCCACCGCATCCTGACCAAGCTCTTCATGGACCGCGGGGTGCGGCTCGAGCGCACCAGCCAGCTCAACGTGGGCGGCAACACCGACTTCTACAACATGCTGGAGCGCCAGCGCCTGCACTCCAAGAAGATCTCCAAGACGGACGCGGTCCGCTCCCAGATCGCCCACGACATGGCCGACGACAATATCCACATCGGACCGAGCGACTACGTGCCGTGGCTCGAGGACCGCAAGTGGGCGCACATCCGCCTGGAGGGCCGCAGCTTCGGGGACCAGCCGATCAACGTCGAGCTCAAGCTCGAGGTGTGGGACTCGCCCAACTCGGCCGGGGTGGTCATCGACGCGATCCGCTCCTGCAAGATCGCGATGGACCGCGGCATCAAGGGGGCCCTGCTCGCGCCCTCGGCCTACCTGATGAAGTCTCCCCCGGAGCAGTGGTCCGACGAGGTAGCGCACACGCGCCTGGAAACGTTCATCAACGGCTCCGAGTAGCCGCGCCGCCGTCGTTTCATGATCGCGATCTCCCGCACCGGCCGTGTTCTCCGCCGGCTGGTGCGCCTGTCCTGCCGCCGCCCCGGCGTCACGGTGGCGATCTCCCTCCTGCTCGCCGCGGCCGCCATCGCGTTTACCTCGTACGCGCTCACCTTCAAGACCTCCACCCGCGCGCTCCTCCCCCAGGACGCGGGCTACGTACTCCGCTACGCGGAGTACGCCAAGGAGTTCGGCGAGCTCGAGGACATCGTGGTGGTGGTGGAGGCGGGCTCCTTCGAGGGCGCGCGCGCCTACGCGGCACGCCTCACCGAGGAGCTGAAGCAGGCGAAGGTCAAGTTCGAGCGGGTCGCCTACCGGATCGACCCCAAGCGGTTCGAGGGCCGGCAGCTTCTCTACCTCTCCACCCCCGAGCTGCGGGAGATCCGCGACAAGATCTTCGACCATCAGGAGTTCATGGAGAGCTTCGCGGGCGACCCGAGCCTGGCCCGCCTGCTCGAGGGCGTGAACACTCAGATGGCCGCCGCCTTCGTCTCCAACCTCTTCGACATCGGCCTCCAGGACAAGGACCTGCCGGTGGACACGCGCTTCCTGCGCGTCCTCCTGGACCAGATGGCGAGCCGGCTGGAGCGTCCCGGACCCTACCGCTCGCCCTGGGGTACCCTCTTCTCGTTCGGCGAGGACCCGCCCGACGACGCGGGCTATTTCCTGTCCGACGACAAGAGCCTCCTCTTCATCCTGGTCGAGACCCCACCCAGCGAGAAGGGCAGCTTCATGGGCGACCAGGCCGCCATCGAGACGATCCGGGAGGCGGTCGCCAAGCTGCGGCCCGCCTTCCCGAACGTGCAGGCGGGCGTGACCGGGGCCCCGGCCCTTTCCAACGACGAGATGACCGCGGCCTTCCACGACAGCAGCATCTCGGACGTCCTCGCGTTCGCGCTCACCCTGCTGGTCATGACCCTGGCCTTCGTGCGGGTGGGCAAGCCGCTGCTCATGCTGGGGGTGCTCGCGGTGACCCTGGCCTGGTCCATGGGCGTGGTCACCCTCACGGTGGGACACCTCACCCTCTTCTCGGTGATGTTCATCTCCATCGTGGTCGGCATCGGCATCGACTACGGGATCTACTACCTCTTCCGCTACGAGGAAGAGATCTTCCTGGGCCGGAGCCTGCGCGAGGCCCTCGAGCTCGCCGCGGCGCGCACCGGTCCGGGCATGCTGGCGGGGGCGCTGACTGCGGCCGGGACGTTCTTCGTCCTGATGCTCACCGATTTCCGCGGCATCCAGGAGCTGGGCTTCATCGCGGGTGTCGCGATCCTGATCGCCTGGGTCGGGATGATGACCCTCTTCCCCGCGATCCTGGTCTTCGTGGACGCGCACCACGCGGATCGTCCGCGGGGGCAGCGGCCGCGGGCGCATCAGCTCGAGCGCATCCGGGTGCCGCTCCTCGACCGCCTCGTCACCTATCCCCGCACCGTCCTGATCGGGGCGGGCCTCCTCACCGCGTTCTCGATCTGGGCGGTGCCCCGCGTGGGCTTCGACTACAACGTGCTCAACCTGCAGGCCAAGGGCACCGAGTCGGTGGCCTGGGAGCGGCGCATCCTCGCGAGCACCGGCCGGTCCGGGTTCAATGGATTGTCCTCCGCCTCGTCGCTGGAAGAGCTGCGGACCAAGCAGGCGGCCTTCGAGAAGCTGCCGTCGGTCTCCGAGACCGATTCGGTCCTGCGCGTGATCCCGGACGATCAGGCCGAGAAGATCGCCCTGGTCAAGAGCTTCGCGCCCCTGGTGGCCCCCATCCGCGTCGGCCGCTCGAGCCCGGTGGATCTCGATCGGCTCAAGCAGGCGCTCGCCGACATCAAGCGGCGCTTCGACGTGGTCGCGGTCGAGGCGGGGGCCAAGCTGCCCGCGGAGATCCGGGTGGTGCGCGACGCGGAGGCCGCGCTCAACTACCTGCAGGCCCAGCTCTACCGGGACTTCGTGAACCTGTTCTACAGCCTGCAGCGCAACCTCAGCCCCACCGGCGTGACCATCAAGGACGTGCCGGAAGAGCTGCGGCGCAAGTTCATCGGGGAGAACGGCCGCTTCCTCATCCAGGTCCACCCCAAGGTGGACATCTGGGAAAAGGCGGGCGCGGCCCAGTTCGTGCGAGATCTGCGCACGGTGGATCCGGACGTCACCGGCCCGCCCGTCATCACCTACGAGGCGACGGTGCTGATGGAGCGCGCCTACCTCACCGGGAGCATCTACGCCTTCGTCCTGGTGGGCGGGCTCAGCATCCTCATGATCCGGCGTCTACGCGAGAGCATGCTCGGCCTGGTGCCGATGGTACTGGGCGTCCTGTGGACGGTCGGCCTGATGCACGTCTTCGGCATCAAGTTCAACCTGGCCAATATCTGGGGCCTGCCCCTCATCATCGGCACCGCCGCCGAGTTCGGCCTCAACGTGATCCTGAGCCACCTCGAGGGCCGTACCCACGGCGGGCCGCTCGTCGCCCGCAGCGCGGTGCTCGGCGTCGCGCTGAACGGCATCACCACCATGGTGGGCTTTGGCAGCCTCATGATCGCGACCCACCAGGGCATCTTCAGCCTGGGCCTCCTGCTGACCCTGGGCTCGGCCTGCGGGCTCGTGGCCGCGCTGATCGTGCTGCCGGTCGTGCTGAAGCTCGTGATGAAGCCGGTGGAGCGGCTGGAGGCGGTGGAGAAGCCGACCGCGGCGTAGGGCGCCGACCCCAGAGTCATCGTCAGGGAAAGACATGAACGAGCAGCCGCCCATGAAGCATGGGACCTTGTCCCTGAAACGGCACATCAACGCGCCCCGCGACCTGGTTTATCAAGCCTGGACGCAGCTGGACCATAGAAAGCACTGGTTTGCCGGGCCGGCCTGGACCGAAATAAGAAGAAGCGTCGATCTCAGGGTCGGCGGACAGGAAATCGCGCATGGCCGATTTGAGAACGGCACGGAAACCGTCTACACCGCGCGTTTTCACCTCATCGACCAGAATGTGCGTCTGATCTATGCGTTTGACATGCTCGTAGCGGGAGAGCCCTTTTCCGTTTCGCTCGCCGGCGTCGAGTTCGCGGAGCAATCTTCTGGAACTGAACTGACGTATACCGAGCAGGCTTTCTTTTTCGCCGCCGAGTACGGAACCGAATCTAGAACGAAGGGCACCAATGGGCTTCTGGATCAATTTGCGGCCTACGTAGAAACAATGCGCTGACGGAGTGTTGACGGTGGTAAGGGCGCCCCTCACCCTGCCCTCTCCCCTGAGGGGAGAGGGATACTCGGAGAGGCGCCCTTACAGGGCGTCGGGGCTTTGGGCGATGCGGTCGAGGTCGGCGCGGGTGTAGGAGCCGAGGCTGCGGTAGTCGAGCTCCAGGTAGTTCTTGATCCACCGCTGCGCGATCGTCACCGCCTTGCGGTAGCGCTCCTCGGTCTGGGCGTCGCGACTCTTCATCTGGCGCAGGATGTCGTCGCATTCTTCCTGGAGAAGGCGTTTCACCAGCGCCGCGTCGTGGGTCGCCGCGGGGCCTTGATTGGTCGTCACCGCGTGTCGGATGCGCTGGGCGATCTGGGCGACCGACATACGCCCGGTGGCGAGGTCCTCCATCAGGGCCGGGTGCACGCCGGGCTTGCCCGCGAGGCTGTCGATACCCTTGGCCCCGCGGCCCTGTAGCCAGCCCTCGACGTACTCGACGACCATCCGCGCGTTGCGGCGCGTGCCCTCGAGCGTGATCGGGCCCGCCGGCACCTCGATGCGCACCGGGTAGCTCTCCGGTTCGAGCATCCCCGGCTTGGGCTTCCAGGTCCCGCTCCCGTGCACCTTCCTGAATGGATCGGCCGCGGTCTTCATGTGGAAGATGTGGGCCACCCACGCACGGATGAAGCCCTGCTCGGCCTCCCACACCTTGTCGGCCTTGCTCCGGGTCGGGGTTGGGCAGCGCGGTGGCCATCCCGCCGATGGGGACGGCGCCGTGCTTGAGGCAGACCGCCACCAGCCGGCGGAAGATGTTCGAGATGAACGGGGTCGTCTTGATGTCCACCCCGAAGCGGTCCGGCCATACCGAGTTGGGATCGGCCATCACGAACTCGAAGATGCTCGCCTTGAGGTCCCAGCGGGCCGCGTTGAGGCCGGCCGCGTAGGGCCCGAGCGCGTGGAGCATCTCCTCCATCTCGTACACCGCGGGCAGCGCCTCCACGAGGGGGATCGCGCGGATCGTCGCTTCCTTGAGGAACGGCAGGAGCGCGCGGCTCCGGTCGAAGACGTCGCGGTACCAGGCGCACTCCTCCGCCCCGTCCACCTTGGGCAGGTAGAAATAGATGCCCTGCCCGCGACTGGCCTGGGCCCGGCCCGGGTAGTAGAGGGTCAGCGCGGTCCCGAGGATCGCCGCGGAGACCGGCTTGCCGTCCACCGTGACCTCCGGCTCGTCGAGATGCAGGCCGCGCTCGCGGTGCATGAAGAACGGCAGCTCCCCGGGCGCGATGCGGTACTCCCGGTTCCGCTCGCGGTCCACGTGCTGCAGCTCGTGGTTCACCGCGGCGAGCCGGTTGTGGCAGGCCCGCACCGTGTCGATCAGCCGATGCCCGGCCGAGTCCTCGTCGTCGTCGAGGTCCCCCTCCGCGCGCTCCCCTTCGGGCCCCGGGTTGAGCGCGTTGATGAACATGCTGGTGATCGAGCACGGGCCGGAGATCTCGATGCCCGGGGTCGCGAGGTCCTTCGGCACCGGCGGCACCTTCCAGTCGGTCGTGGTGATCGCGCTCGCGGGCAAGGGCTCGGGCAACCGGCCCTGCTTGAGCGCGCGCGCGAGCCGCTCGTCCCGCTTGGCCCGCAGCGCGTGCGCCCGCGAGGCGAACTCGTCGCACAGGCGGACGAGGTAGTCGCAGAACTCGGGGTTGAGGAGGGCGGCCGCGCCCTCCACCGGGGCGAACTGCACCCGGTTGGCCGCGTTGCTGGAAGCTCCTGGATTCGCCGGCATTGGCGTGGCTCCGTTCGGTGTCAGGGCCGGGACGATACGCGGGCGCCCGCGCGGCCGCGCAGGAGGGCGCGGATCCCGAAGTAGGTGAAGGCGTCCTTGAGATTGGAGAAGAGCCGGTGGAGGCACCCCATCTCCTGGCTGGTCACGTACTCCATCGTGTACACCACGCGGCGCTCTCCCTCCTGCGAGGGGCTCACCCCGTGGTAGACCTTGTCACCGTTGAAGATCACCATCGAGCCGGGCTCGGTGGCCACCGCGAGATCGACCGGGGCGCGGCCGGGCTGCCGCGTGTGCAGCCGGCACTGGAGCCGGCTCGACGAGTCCTGCACGAGCCCGAACAGCACGGTGTAGCGCGCGCCCCGATAGTAGGACGTGTCGTAGTGGTAGCCCATGTGGTCGCCGGGCTCGGTGTAGAAGTAGAGCGCGCAGGCGTGCGGATCCTCGTTCGGGCAGAGCTTGAGGTCGGCCCGCACCAGCCCGCTCAGGAACCGGCGGAACCGCTCGGAGTGGTAGAAGGCGAACAGCGCGGGGCCCTCGTCGGCGATTGCGTATTGGCTGACGCTGCCGCCCTTCTTGTGGCGCGGGATGTAGTTGCGGTTGAGGCCGGGCTCGAGCCGGCGCACGTCGTCGAGCAGCGCCCCCACCGCGACCGCGGGCAGGAACCGGGGGATGAAAAGGAACTCGTCCTGCGTCCAGTACTTGCGCTCGAGCGCCGGCACGTCGAGACGGTCGAGGGCCGCGTCGATCTCGGCGGCAAACGCGCGCGTCGCGGGCGTGGTCACCGGCGCTCCACCTGAACCAGGTTGGAGTGGAGCGCCGGCCCGCCGCCCATGTCCGCGGTGCGGTCGTCGGTGAGCGCGTTGACCCCGCGCCGGCCCGGCTGGTGCTTGTTCCACCAGATCCCCTCCACCACCGCCACCCCCTCGCGCGTGTCGTCGGTCAGCTCGGCGGTGAACCGCGCCTCGCCGCGCGCGCTACGCACCAGCACCGCGTCGCCGGTCCGGATGCCGCGAGAGGCGGCGTCCGCGGGATGGAGCAGCACCGCGGGACCGCGCTGGCGGCGGCGCAGCAACTCGGACTGGCTGAACGACGAGTTGAGGAAGAAGCGGTTGGGCGGCACGATGCACTGCAGCGGATAGCGCCGGGTCAGCTCGGTGTGCTCGGGGCCCTCGACCAGCGGCGTGTAGGTGGGCAGCGCGGGCAGGCCCGCCTGGGCGAGCGTCTCCGACAGGAACTCGACCTTGCCGGACGGCGTCGGCGCCCCGTCCGCGAAGGGCAGGTACGGGCGGCCCAGGCGGAGCCGCACCGAGTGCTCGGCCTCGAGCCGTTCCAGCGTGATGCCCTCGATCGAGGGATCCCCCGAGGCGAGCGCCTCGCGGATGAGATCGTCCACGCTCTTGCTGAAGTGCGGGTCCCGCAGCCCCAGCGCCGGCGCGAGCAGACGGGTCACGTCCCAGTTCGAGCGCGACTCGCCTTCCGGGGCGATCACCGGGCGGGCGAGCTGCACGTAGAAGTGGCCGTAGGACTTGTAGCAGTCGGTGTGCTCCATGGACGTGGTGGCGGGGAGCACGAGATCGGCGTAGTCGGTGGTGTCGGTGAGGTGCTGCTCGTGCACGACCGTGAAGAGATCCTCGCGGGCCAGCCCCTGGAGGACCGGCTCCTGGTTGGGCGTGATCGAGGCCGGGTTTGCGTTGTAGACGTAGAGCGCCTTGACCGGCGGGGCCAGATTCGGATCGGTGAGGGCACGCCCGAGCTGGATCATGTTGATCACGCGCGGCGCCGGCTGGGGCATGAGGTCCGGCCGCTCGACCACCGCGTTGGAGAGGCCGAAGGCGCTGCTCGACGCCAGCAGGGCGCCGCCCGCGGGATCCGCGTAGGCCCCGGTCAGCGCGGGCAGGCACGCGATGGTCCGGCAGGTCATCCCGCCGTTGTCGTGGCGCGAGAGCCCGATGCCGACCCGGAGGAACGAGGCGCGCGTCGACCCGTAGCGGTGGGCGAAGGCCACGATCTCATCCGCGGTGAGTCCGGTGATCGCGGCCACCCGCTCGGGATCGTACTGCTTGACGTGCTGGGCCAGCGCGGTGAAGCCGAGGGTCGCGCGCTGGATGTAGTCCCGATCCACCCGCCCCTCGCCGATCAGCACGTGCATCACGCCCAGGGCCAGGGCTCCGTCGGTCCCCGGTCGCGGCATGAGATGCCAGTCGGCCTGCCGCGCGGTCGGGGTGCGGTACGGATCGATGCAGACCACGAAGGCGCCGCGGCGGCGCGCCTGCTTCACCAGCGTCATCGCGTTGATGTGGGTGTGGGAGGCGTTGATGCCCCACAGCACGATCAGGTCCGAGTTCACCATCTGCTCGGAGTCGTTGCCGGTCACCGTGCCCAGGGTGCCCTGCCAGCCCGCGTAGGCGGTGCTCACGCAGATGGTGCGGTCGAGCCGCGAGGCTCCAAGCGCGTAGAAGAGCGCGTGGCCCGCCCGGTTCTGGACGAGGCCGAGGGTGCCGCCATAGGAGTACGGCAGGATGGCCTCGGCGCCCCACTGGGCGATCACGCGCCGCCAGCGGTGGGCGATCTCGTCCACCGCCTCGTCCCAGCCGATCGGCTCGAAGCGCCCCTCGCCCTTGGCCCCGACGCGCCGGAGGGGCGTGAGCACCCGGGTCGGCCCGTAGACTCGCTCGGCGTAGTCGTGGACCTTGCCGCAGATCACGCCGCGGGTGAAGGGGTGCCGGGCATCGCCGACGACGTCGGTGATGCGCCCCGCCTCCACCGTGACCTGGAGCGCGCATTGCGACGGGCAATCGTGTGGACACACCGACGGCAGCGTGGTTCGCATCGAGACGTTAGATTATCATGGGCCATGCGCGAGCACCCCTTCCAGAGCCCCGAGGCCCGCCGGCTCGCGCTGCTCTTCGCGATCGTCTACTTCGCCCAGGGCATGATCTACCTGCCCGACCAGGTCGTCTCGATCGTGTTCAAGGAGCGCGGCCTCACCGCCGGCCAGCTCGCCGCGTTCACCTGGATCACCACGATCCCGTGGTTCATCAAGCCGGTCTACGGCCTCCTGTCGGACTTCGTGCCCCTCTTCGGCACGCGACGGCGGAGCTACTTCCTGCTGATGTCCGGGATGGCCGCGGCGTCCGCGCTCGCGCTGAGCCTGATGCCGGGCGCGTCCTACGCCTGGCTCGCGACCATGATCACCCTGCTCTGGCTGGGGGTGGGCTTCACCGACGTCCTGACCGACGCGCTGATGGTGGAGAACGGCAAGCGGGTGGGACTGACCGGCGCGTTCCAGTCCGTACAGTGGGGCGCGCTGAGCGCGGCCTCGATCCTGGTCGGGGTGGGCGGCGGCTACCTCGCCGAGCGCCGCGCCTTCGCGGCCGCGTTCGCGGTGGTGGCCTGTTTCCCGATCGTCTCGTTCCTGATGGCCCTCCTGGTCGTGCGCGAGGCGCCCGCGCGCCCGAGCCTCGAAGGCTTCGGCGAGACCTGGACCGCGGTCCGCAACTCGCTCGGGCGGCGCGAGCTGTGGGCGGTGGCGGGCTTCACGTTCTTCTGGGCGTTCAGCCCGTCGTTCGGGCCCGCGTTCTTCTACTACGAGACCGACGTCCTCGGCTTCTCCCAGACCTTCATCGGCGTGCTCTCCTCGCTGGGGGCCGCCGCGAGCATCGTGGGCGCGTGGGCCTACGCGCGCCTGTCGCAGCGGCACTCGCTCAAGCGCCTGATCGTGTGGTCCATCGGAGCCGGCGTGCTGGGCACCCTCGCCTACCTCGTCTACCGGGGACCCGTGTCGGGCATCGTCATCACGGTGGTCTTCGGCGCGATCGGCATGACCGCGCAGCTCGCCTTCCTGGACCTGGCCGCCAAGGCCTGCCCGCGTCACGCGGAAGCCACGTTCTTCGCGCTCCTGATGTCGGTCTACAACCTCGGCACGCGGAGCGGGGAATGGACCGGCGCCAACCTCTACGACTGGCTGGGGTATGCGCCCTTGGTGCTGATCTCGACCGCGTTCACCGCGGCCGCGTGGCTCCTGGTCCCGCTCGTGCCCATCGACGCCATCCAGGCCGCCGCTCAGGAGTCCGAGCGCTCCTCCCGCTCGACCGCTTCCTTGGCCGACTCGTAGGAGCGCCGCAGCCAGCGAATGGCCCGCCCGGTGTCGCGCGGGTCCTCCACGCGGCACTCGACCCAGCCCATCGCGCTCATGCGCCGGTGGGGCGAGCAGCCGGCCGCGAGCGCGCGCCGCTGATCTTCCGGGGCGAGGCGGATCCACAGATCGCTGTCCTTGGCGCGCAGCGGGAAGCACGCGAACAGGCGGGGACCCACGAAGTACCCCCAGCGCCCGAACATCGGGGTGATCCGGACCCGGGGCCACTTGCCGAGCGTCTGGTTCAGCTCGGCCGCGGGTCCGGTCCCGCCGCGCTCCAGCGTCCGGCGGGTCTTGCGCGCCGAGCCGAGGCCGCGGAACGGCCGGCGCGGGTCCACGCTAGCTCAGGGGATTCGTGGGGCCGAGGGCGGTGAGCCCGCCGTCCACGATCGTCGTGTAGCCGGTCACCGCCTCGTTGGCGAGGAGGAACACCACCGCCTGCGCGGCTTCCTCCACCGTGACCGGGCGGCCGATCGGCGTGAGGGTGCCGATCTGGGCGAGCAGGTCCTGGGTGATCAGGCCGCCGCCGAAGCCGGTGGCGAGCAAGCCCGGCGCCACCGCGTTGACCCGGATGCGCGAGGGCGCGAGCGCGCGGGCCAGCGACTTGGTGAGCGCGTCGAGGCCCGCCTTGGACGCGGCGTAGGCCATGGACGAGCCGGTGCCGGTGAACGTCGCCACCGACGTGATGTTGACGATGGCCCCGCCGCCCCGCCGCTCCATGTGGGGCACCGCGGCGCGCGCGCAGTAGAAGGCGCCGCGCAGGTTGGTCTTGAGCACGCGGTCCCAGATCTCGTCGGTCAGCGCGTCGAGCTGCCGGTGCGGGACGCGCTGCGTCCACCCCGCGTTGTTCACCAGGCAGTCGAGGCCGCCCAGCTCGCGCACGACCAGGTCGGCCATCGCCCGCACCTCGGCGTCGCGCGTGATGTCGGCCTGGACCGGCAGGGCGCGCGCGCCCGCCTGCTCGGCGAGCTTGGCCGTCTCGTGGGCGGCCGCCTTCGACGTCGAGTAGTTGATCGCCACCGCGGCGCCTTCGCGGGCCAGCGCCAGCACCGTCGCGCGCCCGATGCCGCGGGCGCCCCCGGTGACCAGCGCGACCTTCCCGGAAAGCCTCGGTCCCGCCGGCGTCATGCGGGAGGGATCAGGGGAAGTGGTACCGGGAGATGTGGAGATGCACTCCGTGGGATGACTGGGGCTCGACGGTCAGCTCGCCCGCCCCGAGCAGCAGCGCGGCCTGGGCCCGCTCGAGTCGCGCGACCAGCGGCGGCATGTCGGGCGCCACCATGGACAGCGCGACCATGCCTTCCATCCCGCCCACCTCGCTGGCCGGCACCATCAGGAGCGTGCTGCCGCCGGGCCAGCCGAGCATGGTGCGCGGGCCGCCGTTGACCTCGACCTCGGGCAGGCCGAAGAGATCCTGGTAGGTCTTGGCGGTGTCGTGCGGCGCGGGCGACCCGATCACGAGGCGCTTGAAGCGCACCGGCGACTCCGCGTGCGCCGCGCCGGACGCGGGAGTGGCCAGCTCCACGAGCACGCCGTGGCACGCGCTGGGATGCAGGAACCCGATGCGGCCGGCGAGCCCCTCGCGCGGCGCGCGGTCGAGCAGGGCCACGCTCTTGGAGTGCAGCGCGCTCAGGTCACCCGCCACGTCCGGGGTCTTGAAGCAGAGGTGGTGGAGCCCTTCCCCGCGCTTGGCGAGGAACTTCCCGATGGGGCTCTCGGCGCCGAGTGGCTCCAGCAGCTCGATCTCGCTGTCGCCCGCGGCCAGCAGCGCCGCGCGCACGCCCTGTTCCTTGACCGTCGCCTCGCGCACGAGCGGCAGGCCCAGCGTGTCCCGCCAGAAACCGTAGGCTCGCGAGAGGCTCTTCACCGCGATCCCGACGTGGTGGATGCTGGTCACCATGGCGTGCTCACGACGCTCACGCTAGCCGACGAGGCCCGAATTTTCAAGGTCTTTCGCCCTCAGGCCTGGGAAAAGAGCTTCTCGCTCGGCACGGGCGGCATCGAGACCAGCCCCGCGTTCTCCTCGACGTGGGCCAGGCTGCGCATTCCGCAGAGCGCGGTCCCCACCCCGGGCGTGGACCGCACGAACTGGAGCGCGCGCTGCGCGTCCGTCCGGAGCCCTTCCAGCACCTGCGCGAGGGCCGGCGGGAGGTTCTGGGCCAGCTTGCCCTGCAGGATCGATGCGGAGGTCATCACGTAGAGGCCGAGCTGCTCGGCCGCCTGCATGACCGGGATGGTCGCGGTGCCCACGCGCTGGTTGGCCACCGTGATCGCCTCGGTCATCGCGAGGTTGTAGGGGAGCTGGATCACGCCGAAGTGGTGCCGGTCGCCCGCCACCTCGCGCGCCAGGCCCACCAGCGCGGGCAGCGAGAGATGGTCGGGTGCGGTCGCGGGCTGCCGGAACCCGGTCCAGGTGGCGGCGCCGTACCAGCGGATCTTGCCGTCGCCCACCGCGCTCTCCAGGAACTCGAAGGCGGCCCGCATGCGCGCCTGGAAGGTCGCCTGGTCCATCGCGCCGAGCTGGGTCTCGGGGTTGTGCACGAAGTAGACGTCGATGGTCTCCACGCTCAGGTTGGCGCGGCTCCGGTCGAGCTGATCGGCGAGGTAGCGCGGGGCGATGCAGTGCCCGTCGCCCACCACCTCGTCGGGCTTGACGATCCCCGCCTTCACGTAGGCATCCACCGGGTGGGGCATGAACCCGCCCTTGGTCGCGATCAGGACGTCCTCGCGCGCGATCCGCACCTCTCGGGCCAGCGCGCGGAGCACCGCCCCCACGTTGCGCTCGCTGCGCTGGCGCCGGTAGTTGATCGCGGAGTCCACCACGTTGAATCCGAGCTCGAGCGCGCGCCGCACCGCGGCCTGGTAGGCGTGGTCGGTCGCCTCGTCCTCCGCGCCCAGGTAGGTGCCGATCCCGAGCGAGGACAGGGTGAGGCCCTGCCACGTCCGGAAATGGCCCTCGCCCGCCCGGGCCCCGCGCCGCGTACGATAGCCCGCGGTGCCCTCCACCGTCGCGAAGCCCCGGATCGCCGCCGCGTCCGCCATCACGTCTCCCGGTACACGAGCAGGATCAGCCCGATCGCGGTGAAGGCCGCGGCCCAGATCCATCCCGGAATACGCCCGTCGGCGGCGGGCAGCCGCACCTCGAGCCAGCGCCCCCAGGCCATGACCACGCCGAGGAGCCCCATGGGCGCGTGCGCGACCTCGGCGAGGAACTCGCTCTTCAGGTTGAACATCGCGTGCGAGTGGGTCAGGAGCAGGGCGCCGCCCGAGGCGCAGAGCAATGGGAAGACGAGCCGCCCGCCGGGTCGCGTGAGCCGCGCCGAGCGCACCATCCACTCGAACACCGCGAGCGACACCACCAGCAGGACGACCAGGCGATGCTGCAGCACGTCGGGCAGGACCATGCTCTCCCAGAATCCGGCCGGCCCCAGGGGCCAGGCCCGTGGATCGTTGCGCACGAACAGGAACGCGGCCAGGCCGAGGAAGCCGAGCGGCCAGTGCCGCGCCCAGCGCGCGCGGCCCGTCCGATCGAGGAGCGCGAGCAGCCCCATGCTGAAGACGAAGAAGCCCGCCGAGTGGTGATTGTACTCGGACCACGCGTACTCTTCCGGCTGGCGCGTGGCCAGGGTGTCTTCCATCGGCGCCGCCGCGGCCAGGAGCTGCGCGATCGGCGGCGAGCTGAGCCGCGGCATCGCGGGCCGGAAGCGGGCGGCCACCTCGGCCGGGGTAGCGCGATCGGCCACCACGTCCACCGACGGCGGCAGCGAGGTGAGGGAGGCGGCCGCGAGCAGCAGCGTGAGACCCAGGCCCACCTCCGCCTCGATGAAGGCGGGCACGCGCGAGGCGATCGCCCGGGCGCCCGCCTCGCCCCTGCGCAGGATGAGGAGATTCAACCCGCCCAGCACCAGGGCGCAGCCCAGCAGCGCCACCTTGGTCAGCACCATGACCCCGTAGCCGGTGCCGATGAGGCCGCCCCAGCCGCCGACATAGTTGATCGACAGGTAGAGGCCGGGCGCCAGCACCAGGATCAGGGCGCCGATGGCGACGACCGAGAAGCGCGCGAGCACGCGCGCACCGAGCGGCTCGGCGGCCGGGCCGCCCGCGCGCCGCCAGAGCAGGGCGAAGCCGACCAGGTGGAGCAGCCCCCCGACCCAGACCATCGCGCCGAGCTGATGCAGCACGGTGCCCAGCATGAGGGGGCCGCGGTCGTGGAGCCGGCTCACCGCGTGGGCGAGCCACGCCGCGTTCGCCATGAGGAGGCCGCCCAGGACGAGCGCCACCGCCCAGGCGCGCGCGCGGTCCGGAGCGCGCCGGATCCACGGCACCGTCGCCGCGAGGCCGAGGGCCAGCGCGACGCGGCCGAGCCCGGCCAGGCCGAACTCGGTGGTGAGGAACTCGCGCAGCGGCCAGCGCCCCGAGTCCTCGGCGAGGGCCCAGGGGTGCACGAGCAGCAGGAGAAGGAGCTCGGCGCCCGCCGCGAGCAGCGCTCCCGCCATGACGAGGGTGAGCGCGCGGCCGCGGGCCGCGGCCGTGAGGCCGGTCGCGCCGGCCGGCGGCCGCAGCACCAGCCGCAGGTAGACGAGGCCGCCGACCGCCGCGGCGAGGCCCACCGTCCCGAACCCGCGCAGCAGGACGTCGAGAAAGCCCGCCAGCTGCGTCATGCCGCTAGCGGCCGTCGCCGACCGTGAAGCGCAGCGCGCCCTCGGTGATGTGACCGTCCACCGCGAGCACGCGATAGCGCAGAACGTAGACCCCGGGACCCAGGGGCCCGAGCGGGATCGTGAGCCGGTCGGGCGTGGCCTCCGCGTCGCCGGCGGGCACCGCCACCGCCACCGGCGCCCGGTCCGCGACGGCCAGGGTCACCCGCGTGAAGCGCTTCTCGATCCGGCTATTGAAGCGGAGGGTCACCAGCGACGGGGCGTGTGACAGCACCGCCTCGTGGCTCGGGGAGGACTCGAGCACGATCGCGTGCGACGAGGCCACCCGGGGCGTGGCGAGCGTGAAACAGGCCGTCAGCAGCAGGGCCGCCGCGACGGCCGCCCGGAACACGAACGCCACGCCGATCAGCGCCAGTCGTCCAGCACCAGATCGCTGGCGTCTTCGTAGTCCTCCTGCTTGCCCCGCTTCATGCGGACCATGGTGAAGTCCACGTGATAGCCGCGCTCGAGCAGCGTCTGGTACGCGGTCCAGTAATACGTGTAGGCGGGCACCACCACCCGCTGGAGCTGGCCGGCGGTGGCCAGGTCTTCCACCCCGGCGAGCAGGGCCTGCAGGTGCTCGGGCTTCCGATGGGCGCTGTCGATGGCGAGCAGCTTGACGTAGGCGCTGCCGTGCGGCGCCTCGCTGTTGGGCGGCAGGTGGCAGACCGCGAAGCCGATCACCTCGCGGCCCTTCTCGAGCAGGAGCGTGTCGCCGAGGGTGAGGCCGTCGACGATCTCGATCTCCTTGCTCACGTCGAGCCCGCGCCAGAAGTGATTGGTGATGCGCCGCACCTTCTGCATCACCTGCTTCTTGCGCGCCTCCTCCAGGGTGGAGTACCGGCGCACCGCGGCCGGGGCCTTGGGCGCGGGCTTCGGCCCGCCGACCGGCGTCCGGTCGAGCGCCTTGCTCGTCACCACCACCAGGCCCTTCGGCTTGTAGCCGTACTTCTGGTAGAAGATCAGGTGCTTGGGGCTGTAGGGGTAGGTCGCCAGTCCCTGCAGCGTCGCCTTGTTCTCGTCGAAGAACTCCTGGCAGGCACTCAGGAGCTGCTGGCCGATGTCCTGGTTCTGGTAGTGGGTCAGCACCGCCACCGGGCCGATCACGCCCACCGTGCCCCACATCACCGCGACCGCGGCGCCCACGATCTTGCCGTCGCCCGCTCCGCCGAACACCTGGCGCGGCCGCGTGCCCACCTGCCGCTCGAAGAAATCGCCGAAGGCCTGCTCGATGACGTCGCGGACCTTGGAGAGATCGCCCTTCCGGACGCGGCGGATCTTGATGAGCGGCGAGCGGCCCTGCGAGTCGAGGCCCGGGCGATCGACGGTCGCCCTCATGATTTCTCCGGCACGCCCGCGAGCTCCTCGAGCAGCGTGATCACGCCGGAGTGATCGAGTCCGCCCTGGCCCTTGACCCGCATGGCGTTGAACAGCTCCTGCACCACCGCGGTGGTGGGGAGCGGCACGCCGAGGGCACGGGACGACTCCATGATGAGGCCCAGGTCCTTGAAGTGCAGGTCGATCTTGAAACCCGGGTTGTAGGTCCCCGACACGTAGTTGGCCGTCTTCTGCTCGAGGCACTTGGAGCCGGCCAGCCCGCCGCCCAGCGCCTTGAGCGTGAGCGCGCGATCGAGCCCCGCCTTGCGCGCGAGCGTGAGCGCCTCGCCGAGCGCGGTGAGGTTCACCGCGACGATGATCTGGTTGGCGAGCTTGGTGAACCCGCCCGCGCCGAGCGGCCCCAGGTGCGTGATCGTCTTGCCGAGCGCCTGGAAGACCGGCAGCGCCGCGTCGAAGTCGGCTTTCTCGCCGCCCACCATGATCGACAGCGCGGCGTCGATCGCCCCCTTCTCGCCGCCCGAGACCGGCGCGTCGAGCATGCGCACGCCCTTCGCGCCGAGCGCCTTGCCCACCTTCTGGGAGACCAGCGGCGAGATCGTGGACATGTCCGCGAAGAGCTGCCCGCGCTTGACACCCTCGATCAGGCCGTCCTTGCCGAGGGCCACCAGCTCCACGTCCGGGGAGTTCGGCAGCATGGTGATGACGACGTCGGACTGGGCCGCGACGTCCTTCGGGCTCGAGGCCGACTTGGCCCCTGCCCCGACCAGCTCCTGCACCGGGCCCTGGCTCCGGCTGTGGACAACCAGTGGATATCCGGCCTTCAGCAGGTTCTTGGCCATGGGACGACCCATGATACCAAGCCCAATGAATCCAACGACTTGCGCCATGGCGACCTCGTGGGGACCGGATTGGGAGGAGCTGCAGCGGCCCGGAGGATGGAGTAACACAGAGGCGCGCGATGAGTCAAGCCATTCCCGGCCCCATTGACAGGCGCGCCCGTCTCTGCGACTCTTCCGGTCGTGAAATCGACGCGTGCCGGCGCCTGGTCCTGGTGGTGGCCCTCCCCCTGAGGGGCGGGCCCGCCGGCTCAAGCACGTGCGCGAGTGACCTAGGCGAGACCGGAGCCGCCCCCACGCTGGGGCGGCTTGTGTGTTCTCTCGCCCCCGCCTGGGAGCCGGCTCCTTGGAAAGGGAGATTCCGGCCATGACCAGTGACAGCTACCTCACCGGCGGCGGCATCCGCGTCCACCGGACCGTCGAGCCCATCCCGATGGCGAACGCGATCGAGCCGGTCGTGGACGCCCTCGACGCGCGGCGCGGCGTGCTCCTCGCGTCGAGCTACGAGTACCCCGGCCGCTACACCCGGTGGGACATGGGGTTCGTGGATCCGCTCCTCGCGCTGGTGGCCCGCGGCCGCCGGCTCCGCGCGGAGGCGCTCAATCCCCGCGGCCTCGTCCTGCTCCCCGCCATCGCCCAGGCGCTCCAGGGCCTCGATCAGATCGAGGACTTCGAGCGGACGGACGACGCGGTGGCGGTGACCGCGCGGGCCCACTCGGCGGGCTTCGCGGAAGAGGATCGAAGCCGCCAGCCCTCGGTGTTTTCGCTGCTCCGCGCGCTGATCGCGCTCTTCCGCCACCCCGAGGAGCCGCACCTCGGGCTCTACGGCGCCTTCGGCTACGATCTCGCGTTCCAGTTCGAGCCGATCCGCGCGCGGCTGCCGCGCCCGGCCGACCAGCGCGACCTCGTCCTCTACCTGCCCGACGAATTGCTCATCGTGGACCACCGCCGCGAGGTGGCCCAGCGGCGGCGCTACGACTTCGAGGTGGGCGGCCGCGCCACCGCCGGCCTGCCGCGCGCGGCGGCGGCCTCGCGCCCATTCGCCGGGGCCGCGACGGTGCCCCGCACGGGCGACCACGCGCCCGGCGCGTACGCGGCGGTCGTCCGCGTGGCCCGCGAGGCCTTCAAGCGCGGCGATCTCTTCGAGGTGGTCCCCGGCCAGACCTTCTTCGAGCCCTGCCCCTCGCCCCCATCGGAGCTCTTCCGGCGCCTGCGCGAGCGCAACCCCGCCCCCTACGGCTTCCTGATGAACCTGGGCGACGCCGAGTACCTGGTGGGCGCCTCTCCGGAGATGTACGTGCGGGTGGACGGCGACCGCGTGGAGACGTGCCCGATCTCGGGCACGATCGCGCGCGGCCGCGACGCCATCGCGGACGCGGCCCAGATCCAGGCCCTGCTCAACTCGGCCAAGGACGAGTCCGAGCTCACGATGTGCACCGACGTGGACCGCAACGACAAGTCGCGCATCTGCGTCCCGGGCACCGTGCGGGTGATCGGCCGGCGCCAGATCGAGATGTACGCGCGGCTCATCCACACCGTGGACCACGTGGAGGGACGACTCCGTCCCGGCTTCGACGCGCTCGACGCCTTCCTCGCGCACACGTGGGCGGTCACCGTCACCGGTGCTCCGAAGGCGTGGGCCATGCAGTTCCTGGAGGACCACGAGCGGTCGCCCCGCGCCTGGTACGGCGGCGCGGTCGGGCTGCTCGGCTTCGACGGCAACCTCAATACCGGGCTCACCCTCCGTACGATCCGGGTCAAGGACGGCGCGGCCGAGGTGCGGGCCGGGGCCACGCTCCTCTACGACTCCGACCCCGACGCCGAGGAGGAGGAGACGCGGCTGAAGGCCTCCGCGTTCCTCGACGCCCTCCGTCGCCCCCGCGGGCTGGAGGCGGGCGCGCGGGTCGAGGCCGCGCGCGGCGGCGCGGGCCGGCGCGTGCTCCTGGTGGACCACCAGGATTCCTTCGTCCACACGCTCGCGAACTATCTTCGCCAGACCGGCGCCGAGGTCACCACGCGGCGGGCCGGGTTCCCGGCGAGCGTGCTCGACGAGCTGCGCCCCGACCTGGTGGTGCTCTCGCCCGGCCCGGGCACCCCGAGCGATTTCGATCTGTCCGGCACGTTGAAGGCGCTGCTCGCGCGCGGAATCCCCACGTTCGGGGTCTGCCTGGGGCTGCAGGGCCTGGTCGAGCACCTGGGCGGCGAGCTCGGGGTCCTCGACTATCCGATGCACGGCAAGGCCTCGCGCATCCAGGTCCGGGGTGGGCGGCTGTTCGCCGGTCTCCCGGGCGAGTTCACCGCGGGCCGCTACCATTCCCTCTTCGCGATCCGCGAGAAGCTCCCGTCCGTGCTGGAGGTGACCGCGGAGAGTGAGGACGGCGTCGTGATGGCGGTGGAGCACGTCCACCTGCCGCTGGCCGCGGTGCAGTTCCACCCCGAGTCCATCATGTCGCTCGAGGGCGACGTCGGGCTCCGGCTGCTGCGGAACGTGGTGACCGGGATGATCGCGGACCGGGCTAGCGGATCCGCGGCGGCTCCTCCTGCGCCCGGCGGCGCACCCATTCCGGGTCGAGCTCGCTGATCTGCCAGCCGCGGCCGGCCTGGCGGCTCATCCGGAACCGGACCGGGCCCTGGCCGGGATCGCGGTAGGTGACCCAGACGTCCGGCCCCGCGCTCGAGATCTGGAACGCGCGGAAGACCGCGACCGTGCCCACCGGCAGCGCAAGGGCGGTGGCCTGGACGCCCGCGCGCTCCACGCTGCGCCGGATCTCGAGGCGCACCCGCGTCATCACCTGCGGCCGTAGCCGGCGCTTGGCCATGCTGGCGGCGAGCTGCCGCCCGGCCGTCTCGGCGGCGCTGGTGGGCTCGGGCTGGCGCGCGAGGTAGTCGGCCACGATGACCTCGGTGGCCCCGTCCGCGATCCGCTCCACGTCGAAGTAGTGCTCGGCCTCGGCCACGTCGTGCCGCTGCATCGCCACTCCCAGGCGGTAGAGCGCGTAGCGTGGGCTGGACGCGGCGTAGAGCCCGGCGAGCGCGGCCAGCACGAGCACCGCGGCCGGCACACCCCACGCCCACGCGCGTCTCGACATCGCCTGCCCACGCTATCCCAGCCGCGGCCGCCCGCGCAACCGCCCCCGGAAGGACGGGCTTGACCGCGCGCCGCCGTCTAGTGTATTAATATTTACTATGAAGAATATATATGCACCGGAAGGCGGCGAGACCGGACGCCGGCGGCGCGAGATCCTCGCCCTCGTCGGGCAGGGCGGGGTGCGCTCGCAGGAGGAGCTGCAGCGCCGGCTGCGCCGGCGCGGGATCGCGGTCGCCCAGCCGACCCTGTCCCGCGACCTCAAGACGCTCGGGCTCGCCAAGACCCCGACCGGCTACGTGACCACCCCCGCGGGCGCCTTCGTGCCCGCGGAGACACGGCGCTCCGCCCTCGAGCGGGCGGTGGGCGAGTTCGTGCTCTCGGTGCGCGCCGCCGCCTCGCTGGTGGTGATCCGCACGCCGCCCGCGGGCGCCCATCCCCTCGCCCGCGTCCTCGACGAGGCCCTGCTGCCCGAGGTGGTCGGCACCATCGCGGGCGACGACACCGTGTTCGTGGCCGCCACCGGGCCGGCCGCCGCCCGGCTCCTCGAGCGGCGGCTGCGCGCCCCCCTCGCGGCCCGGAAGGGAGCGTGAGCCTCATGCACCACGAGCGGCACGACGGCGGCATCCTGGTCACCACCGATCCCGCGCGGCTCGACCTCGACGCGGTCCACGACTTCCTCGCCGGGTCGTCCTACTGGGCCACCGGGATTCCTCGCGAGGTCATGGAGCGCTCCATCCGCCACTCGATCTGCTTCGGCGCCTTCGACGGCGGCCGGCAGGTGGGATTCGCGCGCGTCATCAGCGACCGCGCCACGTTCGCCTACGTGTGCGACGTCTTCGTGCTCCCCGGCCAGCGGGGGCGCGGCGTCGGCGCGCGGATCATGGCCTGCATCACCAGTCATCCCGAGCTACAGAACCTGCGCCTCTGGACCTTGTTCACGCGGGACGCCCACGGGCTCTACCGCCAGCACGGCTTCCGCGACGCGCGCCACCCGGACCGGCTCATGGAGCGGCGCGCCGAGCGCCCCGACGCCCTGAGCGAGGCCGGCCATTCCCACGAAGAGAGGACAGCATGAGCACTGATCTGACGGCAGTCATGAAGGTGGCGGACCGGCCCCCCGTGGTCATGGTGGAGGGCCACGGCTCCTGGCTCCAGGACGAGGAGGGCAAGGCCTACCTCGACTTCGTGCAGGGCTGGGCGGTGAACTGCCTCGGGCACTCCCCGTCCGTGATGACCGAGGCGATCGCCTTCCAGGCCGGGCGGCTGATCAACTGCAGCCCCGCCTACTACAACGCGGAGATGGCGCGGCTGGCGGGCCTGCTCGCCGATCGCGCCGGCCTCGCCCAGGTGTTCTTCTGCAACAGCGGCGCGGAGGCCAACGAGGGCGCGATCAAGCTGGCGCGGAAGTGGGGGACGCAAAACCGCGACGGCGCCCACGAGATCATCACGATGGATCACGGCTTCCACGGCCGCACGCTCGCCACCATGGCCGCCTCCGGCAAGCCGGCGTGGGAGACGCTCTTCGAGCCCAAGGTCAGCGGCTTCACCAAGGTGCCGCTCGGCGACCTGGACGCGGTGAAGCGCGCGATCACCCCGCGCACGGTGGCGGTCATGCTCGAGCCCATCCAGGGCGAGGCCGGCGTCTACCCGGCGGGCGACGACTTCATCCGCGGGCTCCGGGCGCTGACGAAGGAAGCCGGCCTGCTCCTGATCCTCGACGAGATCCAGACCGGCATCGGCCGGACCGGGCGCTTCTTCGCCTTCGAGCACGCGGGGATCAAGCCCGACATCCTGACCCTGGGCAAGGGGCTGGGCGGCGGCGTGCCGCTGGCGGCCCTCGTGGCCGCCGAGGAGGTGTGCTGCTTCGAGTACGGCGACCAGGGCGGCACCTTCAACGGCTCTCCGCTGATGACCGCCATCGGCAACGCAGTGGTCGAGACGGTGGGCCGCCCCGCCTTTTTGGCCGACGTGACCGCCAACGGCGAGTACCTGATGGATCGGCTCCGCGAGCTGTCCGCCACCCTCGGCCACGGCGAGGTACGCGGGCGCGGCCTGCTCATCGCGCTCGAGCTGAAGGGCAAGGACGCCAGCAAGGTCGCACGGACCGCGATGGACCACGGCCTCCTGATCAATGCGCCACGCCCCGACACGCTGCGCTTCATGCCCGCGCTGAACGTGACACGCGACGAGATCGACCAGATGCTCTTCCTGCTTGCGATGGTGCTGCGCGAGAGCTAGCTCACCGGCGGGG
>WNFK01045522.1_pt2 | contig 24642 bp, 17 predicted proteins | sample 5400281 | NCBI WGS metagenome assembly WNFK01 (sample SAMN13153350, study PRJNA577476) | soil metagenome | isolation source: 20 cm soil on Douglas fir-dominated hillslope | place: USA:California | collected 2013-09-17
CTTCGAGGTTTCGCCCGCTTGCGCCCTACCGCCGCGCCGCAGTAGTTTTGCGACGAATGACGGCAGCACTTGTGCCGAGACGTCCACCAGCATCAAGTCCATTTGAGAGCGCCTGGACGCGAGCACGCCACAGATACCCTCGGCATGTTGGTCGATCGTTTTGAAGTTTCGGCAAAGGCCTAAGAGCGCAGCTACGTCGTGGGGCAGCTGGTGAGTCGCGCCGCTCAGCTCAGAGTGAATCAGCTCGAACGATTCTCCGATTCTGAAAGTGATACTGTTATTACAATAAAGGCTGGTTTCGGGCATGGTTGTGTGGGTAATTGGTTTTGAGGGCCCTGGAAGCGCGGTAGCTCTGGCGGCCGGTGCCACGCCCGCTTGGACATGCTTTTCGACATCGTCATAGCTTGCTGTGAGATGTTCGTTTCGTTCGGGCAGGAAAGTAAACGCACCAGTCAGCCTGGCCTTGATTCGATGAACTGGAGCGACCCTCTCTTCGGCTCCCGGCACCCGATAGAGGTTCTTCGTCGCTCCATTCCCGAATCAAGGCGAGGCCTGTCATTAACCCAAACGTGATCATAAGAGCGCTTTTGCTCAATCCGGGTTGATTGTGGTTTCGTATGTGTACTAGTCCACTGAGGTCGAGCGCTCCAGTTTCTAGCCTTACGAACACCGTTGTGTGTAACTGATGTTACAGTAATTGGTGCCGGAAGTGCATACCCCTTGTCCCCCGCTTAGACAGCCGTATCCGACGAGGTGCCCATTCTGCCAAAGCTGGACACAATGCCCGCAGGCGTCGGCCTTTGCCGTCCTGCCGCCTAAGTTGACACCGATAGAGGAGAGACCTGCTATCAAAAGCATTAGTATTTTTGCTTTTAGACTGAGGCGTCGCATAGCTTTTCGCCCTTTCTTTGATATTCCCGCACGGTTAGGTGCGGTACGTTTGATGTTCGTCGGGCGCCCGCGTCGGAAATCGAAGCGCTCGATGAACCATTCAAAAGCAGCTACTTTCCAGTTGCGCTGACCTTCTTATCCGCCGCTCCGGATGACTGAGGGGCCAAGACACTTCGTGGCTTTTCAGCCTCCCAGGCTTTCAAACCTCCTTTGAGGACTGAAACTTGATTAAACCCGTTCTTGAGAAGGATGCTGTGAGCCATGTCACTCTCCTCGTCGTGCTCACAAATGTGGCAATACACCACCACTTTGTTCTCGGGACGGAGCTCATTGACAGCTCGCACCTCCAATTCGTCCAGAGGTATATTCACCGCGCCAAAAACATGATTGACTCTGAACAAATCCCTGTTATCAACATCCACGATAACCAGGTTCTTGTCCCGAATCATTCCCTTCAAATCGGAAGCGCTGATGACATCGTCGTCTGGCGAGGCGGCGTCCACCAACTGTAGTCTGTGGAACAACTCCCGTTCTTCCCTCCTCATCAGTTTCCCTATCCACAAGTCGGTGACAGTGCCCATGCCATCGACAAGCATTAGCGTCGGGGTTCCCTGGAGTCCGAGGGAGGAGAGATTGACCTGCTGTACCTCACCGATGGACACTCCGAGCCCTCGCAGATATTCCCGACCTTGATCAACCGATTGCGGCAAGACAGCTATTACGCGCGTCCCTTCACGGCTGGCCAAGTCTTGCACTAGTCGCCGATAAAACGGGGCACTCTCCGTACAGAAGTGGCATTCTGTCGATAGCACCAGTACGAGCGTTTGCTGGGTAGCCGACCAGGCCACAGCAGGCAGTACTAACCGCGCACCGGCTTTCATCGGCTCGACCTGATCCGGGTGGCGACCCCATGGCAGCGACATTCTGACGAGCGTGATAAGAAGGTAAGCTGCGATGACGATGATCGCGATGTTGACCAGCCACTCGAACTTTGACCGACTGTTTCCAGGCAAAGCATTACTATCCATGACGCTCCTCTGGCCCAGGCCCCTATTGATTGCCGAACTGCCGCGGGTTCTCCACCCGAAACTGGCCGTGATCCGATACGAAGTAGAACGTCAGCTTGCCTCTAATGCGTAGTGGTGCTCCGTTCGCGTCCTGCGCGGGTCCGAACTTCCACTGCCTCACGGCGTCGGTTACAGACGCCTCGATGTCAATGTCGGGCGCTTCCACGATTCTTATGTCACTCAGCTCGCCCTTCTCATCAACATCAACCCTAACGACCGCTATCCCCTTCGTGCCGCGCTTCTTTGCGCGCTCAGGGTAGCCAGGCGTCACAGTCTTGCTTGCCAGTTTGCGCAGCATGGCCTCCGACACTGTGACTGGTTGTTGCGAACTTGCCATAGCCGGCATCAGTAGTGCACAGCAACAGCACGCCAAAAGAATTATCGGTAAGCGGCCTTTGTTCACCTTCATCACTTCGGTCCCTGTTTAGTTTCCACGATGAATTGTTGGTTGCGCATGCGCGACCGGGCGGTCATGGCGTTGCCGGTTTCATTACGGCTGCAGTTACCGCGAGCAGCGCCTCCGCCAACGGTCTCTCGCCTTTCAAATTTTCTACCGCCGCGATGGTCCCCTCCTTGTCGGCCTTCAGCAGAGGTGGCAGAGCTTGCCCGAAATCGAACAGAACGCCTCCGATACCTAGCGGGAAATAGCGCGACAGGAGCCCTGACTCTACCCGACGTTCCCACTCTACTTCGCCAAGCGATACCGCACTCTGTTTGTTGAATTCATTCACCGCCTCGACGAGCGTTACCGCGGCCAACTCTTGGTCGAAGCGCGCGAGTTGGCCGGAGGCGCAAAGCAACAGGTAGGGACGCCGGGCATCGTTTACCCTCCTAATTGAAGTCAGCATCGTGTTGGCTGCCATCGAGACTCGTTGCGGATTACCTGCCTTGATGTAGGCGCGGGTGATTCCGAGCCACAGGATCGCGCGTTCGATGCCGTCCGGTAGATTCACAGCGATCTCTTCGGCTTCCGCCACCCCGTCGGTCCGTTTGAGTTTGCCAGCGGCCTCCTTGAACGCGATCACGTTCAAGAGTTCAGTCTGCGTGGTTTTGTCTGAAATCTTGACGGCAACGGAACGCGCTCTTGCGAACTGAGAACCGTGCCAAAGGTCGGATACCAAGGCCAGGTATTGCTCATCGCGGCGCTGCGCGTCAGGCACCTTTTCGATGGCCTCCAGAATGTCATCCGAGCTTTGTTGCGTGTCGGCCTTCAAGCCCTCGTAGGCCGAATCCTGGCGCAACTCGGGCGAAACTTGCGTGCCTAAAGGCTCCATTAACGAGTAGACCAGAGGGGCAAGATCTGGAGCGTACCGTTCATACTTCGGCAACAGGATGCGTCCGGCAACATAAAAGCTCCGGGAGCGGCTGGCATTTGAAGCCTGTCGCAACAGTACATCTGCGGCCGCCCTCAAATACGCGCGGACGACCAACGGCCGGATGTTCGGACGGTCAGCCATCAAGTCCGGCACAAGCACATCCCCTACTCCCATGATGATGACTGTGTCGGCCGGCACGTTCGGATCGTTCGGGTTGATTTTCGCTGAAGTGAACACGTAGGCCCCGAGCCGCAGCAGGGCATCGGCATCATCGCCCGGGTTGGCCACAAGCTGATCCAGCAATCTGAGAAAAAGCGCGTCGGCCGCGGCCTCATCTTTGAGGCGCAGCATGATTAGGAATGAGTGAATGAACGGAGGGATTCCGTTGCTCGCAGTTCGCTCAACCACATTGACTGCTTTCACGGTGTCGGAATTGATGAGTCCGAAAGCGTCGTGAAAATCAACTCTCGACCGCTCGGCTGCGCCGACCGACTTATCGGCGGGTTCCGCGGACTCTGCAAGCTGCTTTGCGAGCTTGACGTCCCGTCCCTCGACCATCGAGAGAATCTCGGCCCGAATGCGCAGCAGCGAACTGATCTCCGTGGCAGCGGCGTCGCTTCTCGGTGACAACAATCCAATCGCGATCTTAAATAAGTTGCGCGCATACGGTTCGTCGGCGCCCCAAAGGAGATCGGCGACACGCGCGATGGTGATGCTCTTCGTCTTCACATCCTTAAGGCTTAGGAGGCGTTCAGCGAATCCGCGCACGCGCAAAACCTCTACGTTGTTCTTCGACGAAGCTGATTCGGATTTGTCTTTAGAGGCGGCAGGAGGTACGGACTTTTTGGGCTTCGCTTGACTCGGATGTATTGCCGACTGGGCAAGTCCTGTTTGAATCAGAATAAGAAGCAAGAAACCCATTGCCCGGCATGCATGTGCCAAGGGCACGATAAATAATCGACGTGATGCGGAACATCCAGCTAGTGCTGAGGACCGGCTTTCCTCACAACAACTTAAGTGAAGCCCGTGCATAAATCAGCTTCTGAGTGGCAGCCAAGTCCGCTCTGAAATCANNNGTCAGAAACGAAACCGCCACGATCTGCGTGGTGGCCCCTCATATCTGGGCGCTCTTCAAGTTGACAGGTTCGAGAATTGTCGGGAAGGCGCTCACCATAGCGGAAAGTAATTAGGATTGCAATATAATTTGATGCAGACACATATTCTTCACATCTAAGGTTTAAATAGATCCTCCGATCCTGATGCGACCGCAAGTGGTGCCGTAGGCGCGCAGCCAAAGGCGAGACGATAGCGGGCGCTCCCGCTTCGGCGGTGCTCTGGTAGCAACCAAGGAGGGCGAATGCAATTCTACATTTTTCGAATAATGCCGATTCTCTTGTTCGTCGCGCTCGCGGCGTGCGGCCACCAGTCTAACGAGCGTCGGGCGGCGGACGGGTCCCTGCAAACGACGCAACCTTCGCCCACAGCGCAGGCGATCCCGTATGTTGCTGTGCGACGTATCACAATATCTGAGTTGCGCGCCGCTTTGAGAGACGGCTCCGCAATCGTCGTTGATGTGCGTAATCCCGAGGAGTACAAGGCGCGCGCAATTAGAGGGGCCATCTACATCGACGAGCTGTCAAATAACGCACGCTTGAACGAACTCGCCCGTAAGAAACTGGTCGTAACATACTGTTCTTGAGCGGAAGAAAGAACGAGTGCCCGTGTGGCGCTTGAACTGCAAGGGAAAGGGTTCACGAACATAGCCGCACTCCTCGGCGGCTACGACGCCTGGGACGATGCGGAGCTCCCGACTGAGCCTGGCGGGACGGCTGCTCATAAATAGATCCGGCGTCGCTTAGGATTGAAGTTTAGGCTTCCGCGTTCCGCGCCTCGCGCCAATAGAAGTGCAGCGGAGGTTGCGACCATCATTGGCCGCCCGGGTTTCCCGTCCAACGAGAGCATAAGGATTCAAGTGCAATTCAAGCTGTTCACCAAACTCGTCGAAGAACTCCGGGATGCCTCGGACGATCTTAACGAACAGTTTGCTCGCGATGAAGCACTCGCTGACGAACAACTCGAACGACGTGCGGCTGAGGCGGCCATGGAGCACGAAGCGTCAACAGGGGGCGGACAGACTTGGCTGCTCCTGCCCCGCTTCCTGCTATATCGCCAGTCGTTGTTAACGACTAACGCCACGCTCATTGCGGCGCTGCAGGGTGGGCGCGAGATTCCGCTTGCCGCCGAGCGCCTCGTCAACAACTTCCACCTGGTCGAAGAGCAACTTCAAAATATCGGCCAGCGCCTGACAAGCAGGTATTACCGTGACTTGCCCAGGCTAAAGGATGGTGTACTGGCCAGCCAGCCGCGCATTTATGCGGTTGCGCTCTCGCTCATCACTCATACGAACGGTCGTCTCGATACCCAAACTGTGAAATGCTTTCTGGACGCGTATCAGCGCACGGCCCCACTAACGATAAGAGAGGTGCGCGCCCTCGAACTGACATTGCGGATCGTCCTCGTTGAAAAACTGGGCCGCATGGCAGCACGGATCGCCGGCGTGCAGACGGAGCGGGAGGCGGCGGACGCGCTCGCTGATCGCTTGTTAGATCCTGCGGGTGAGAGACCATCACCGGACGCCCTCTTCACGACTTCGGACGAGGGCAAGCAACCCAAGCTTGCCTGTGTTGCCCGACTTGTACACCGACTCCGCGAACGGAACTCGGAAGGGCTCGCCGCGCTCGAGTGGCTGAACAGATGCCTGCAGGGCATGGGCCAGAGCGCCGAAACGGTTATGCGCCTGGAGCAAGAGCGGCAGTCGGCTACGCTAGCCGCGGTGGATCACGTCATCGCCGGCATGGTTTCGCATTCAATGCTTGACTGGCACGGGCTTTTTAGAAGCATCAGTGTCGTTGACACAATACTCTCCGAAGACCCCGCCCAGGTGTATTCGTCGATGGACCTTGTTACGCAGGACGGCTACCGCCGCGTTATCGAGCGGATCGCTATGCGAACCGAGAGGAGCGAGGTGGAGGTGGCCCGGTCGGCCGTTGGCTTGGCCTCGGGCAAACACGACGTCGGCCCACCTGAGCGGGTGCACGTGGGCTACTACCTAATAGATGGTGGCCTCCCGGAGTTGGAAAAAGCCTCAAACTACCACCCCAGTTTGGCCGAACTTGCGGCCCGCGTAGCCCGGCGCCATCCGACGTTCACGTATCTCTTGGCTCTCGCGATTATTACCGCAACCCTTGTCGCCGGCTGTGTCGCCTACGCTCTCCGCAGCGGCGGCGGCTTGCCGACGCTCATCGGGGTCTCGCTGCTTAGTCTTATCCCGGCGAGTGAGATAGCCTCGGTCGGGCTCCGACTTGGTCTCATGCAGGTATTTCGGCCGCGGCTGCTTCCAAAGATGGAAACCTCGTCAGGTCTCCCGAATGATGCGGTGACAATGGTCGTGGTGCCGACCGTTTTCTCTTCCGAGTCGGCGGTGCGCGAGTCTCTCGAGACTATTGAAGCTCACTACCTTGCCAACCAGGACGGTAATATTTTTTTTGCGCTGTTAGGGGATTGGGGTGCAGCACCGCAAGAAGAGATGCCGGGCGATGGCGCTTTGCTGACCGCCGCGGTGAATGGCGTTAGGGAGCTGAACGCGCGGTACAGCGACGGCCCCCAGGATCGCTTTCACCTGTTCCACCGTCGCCGTCTGTGGAATGAAAGCGAAGGCGAGTGGATCGGCTGGGAAAAGAAGCGCGGCAAGCTCCGGGAGTTTAATCTCCTGCTGCGTGGGGCGCGCGATACGAGCTATACAACTTGTACCGCCGATCCAAATCTCCTGGAACGAATTCAATATGTTATTTCACTCGACTCCGATACCCAAATGCCGCGCGACGCCGCGCGCAAACTCGTCGGCACCATCCTGCATCCGCTTAATCGGCCCCGGCTGGATGCCGGCACCAATCGCGTTACGCGGGGTTACGGAATCTTACAGCCGCTCGTCAGCACGCCGCCGCCGAGAGCGAGACGCTCCCGCGTACCACGGATTCTATCCGGCTACCACGGCACAACCCCCTACACAAATCCGGTTGCGGTGGCAGCTCCGAACGCTTACCAGGATCTCTTCGGAGAAGGCAACTATGTCGGCAAAGCCTTGTACGACGTGGACACTTTCGAGGCCGCATTGAGGGATCGCGTCCCGCAAAATTCGCTGCTCAGCCACGACCTTTTGGAAGGCTTGTATGCGCGCACCGCGCTCGTTGCTGATGTCGAAATATTCGACCACGCTCCGTCCCATTACGTGGCCCATTCAAAGAGAGGCCAGCGATGGACGCGTGGTGACTGGCAACTCTTACCCTGGCTCTTGCCGCATGTGAGAGACGCGCGCGGGGCCCACACTCGCAACGTGCTGTCGGTGATCGGGCGCTGGAAGATATTGGACAATCTTCGGCGCAGCCTGATCCCGCCGGCAATACTTCTCTGGCTGGTCGCGGCGTGGACGGTGCTCCCGGGCTCGCCGGCTTCGTGGACAGGGCTTATCTTGCTGATGTTCGCGGTCCCCGTCTATTTACATTTTACGGCTGAGTTACTCGTACACTTGGACAGGAATCGCCAAGCCGCCTTTATGCCGAATGCGTGGGCCGTCGTTAAAATTTCTACCAGCCAGACTCTGTTTTCAATCGCCTACCTGGCACACCAGGCCTACTTGATGGTCGACGCGATCATGCGCACGTTATATCGCCTGCTCATCTCGCGTAAGCACCTGCTGCAATGGACCACGGCGGCGCAGACCCAGGAAGAGAGTACGCTGAGCCCGCGCCTGTTCGTGGGCTACATGTGGCCGGCGATGGCTATGGCGCTGACAGCAGGGGTCGCGCTCATGGTTGCCGGAAGGGAGCGGACGCTCCTGCCAGCCGCCCCGCTTCTGCTCGCGTGGTACTTTTCCCCACTGTTCGCGTCCTGGAGGAGCCGCCAAATGCAGAAGGGCTTCGACGCGCTCGAAGAAAGCATTGAGAGGGACATCCGCCTTAGTGCGCGATATACGTGGAGGTTTTTTGAAAATTCTTTTGCCGACGGGCAAGCGCCCGGCGAGTGTCTAACTGAACCGGAACAGACCACCGTTCTCGACGCGATGGCGACGGGCCTCGGGCGGCAGCTGCTCTGGACTATGGCTGCCTATGAGCTCGGGGCTCTCGGCACCCTCGAACTAGCCGAGCAACTCGAATCGAGGTTAGCAAGGATGGAGAATCTCCATGTCTCACGTGGGTCACGCTGCAATCCCGGCCTTCATACGTCCGGGATGTCCACGCCACAGCACGTCCTGGTCAGCGAAACCGGGAATCTCGTAGGATTTATTCGAGGGCTAAAACAACGCTCTATCGAGCTCACGTATCAACCCCTCTTCGAGGACCGCTTGATAAGGGGAGTCACCGACACGCTCCTGCTAATGAAGAATGAGTTTCTGAGCGTCAACAGCGTAACGCCGCGGGGAGAGGGTGACGTTATCCTCAACTATTTGAACGACGAGATCGAAATGTGCCTGGCGTTCCTGCGCGCGGCTGGACGGGAAGAAGCCCCGCAGACGATCACCGCTTGGCAGAGGTTCTTTAATACGCTAGGTCAACGCGCGGCCGTCTTCGAGTTCATGTTAGATGAGTTCGTACAAAAATGTCCGGCGATCCACGTTGAGGGGTTGCGCTCCTGGACGACTTACCTCGCCCATCAGGCGCGGGCGTCGAAAAGCGAGCTATACTGGTTCGCGCCTTGGGTGTCGGTTCGCACGGCGCATATCGCGCCGCTAATTCGCAGCCACTGCGCGCCCGCCGTCGATCTGTGGAATCGTATCGCCGAGGGACTGAATCGCCCGTCGGTGATCTCTGGTCTAGCGGAAAAATCGGAGCTGCTGCTCGTTCAACTCGCTGGGCTACGTGCTCAACTTGACCAGTCGCTCTCGCCGGATACGGTTGAGCATGGAAAGGCCCTTAAAGGATGCGACGAATTGAGGGGTGCGATCGAAGACGCCTTGCGAGCGTCAAACGATGCGCGCTCGCGTTACGAACGTTTGGCGAACCGATGCCAAGTCGCAGCGGACGCCACCGATTTCAGTTCCCTATTTGATGAAGAATACAGGCTGTTAAGGAGCCGCTTCCAAATCTCGATGGTAGGATGAAAAGGTGCGGGTCTTGAAACGACGCAGGCATTTCGGGCCGACAGCCTCTCACCTCGCGCAAGCTTCGACGCATGGCTCGTGGAAAGATGTGCCGACCCCCCAGATTTCAACCTAGGTGAAGGCGGAAACTTCTCGATGACCAGAGCTAAGAAATTGATGCCGGTCGCCGGTGTCCCGCCGAAGATAGGTCGGTTGGGAAGGTTTGTTTTGCGACTACGTCCGCCCAGCAGGCGCTTCCATGCTTATTGTATCGGGACTTCCAAGTCCGGGACTCATTCCGTGGCGGAGATTTTCGGCAGGCGTTACCGCGCGGCACACGAGCCGGGCGTTGAACAGTTAATTGATATGATGCTAGCCGCGTCGAGCGGCAAGGCCAGTCAGAGCCAGCTCGTGGAATTCGTAAGGTCGCGTGATAGTCGCCTTCGTTTGGAGTTGGAGTGTTCTCACCCCCTCTTTCATATTTTGGACGTCCTGCTCGGTGAATTCGACGAAGCCAGGTTTATCCTCACCATCCGCGATTGCTATTCGTGGTTGGACTCCCAGATAAACAGCCAGTTGTCATACATCGAGGCTAAACATTGGCAGAATTTCGGAGAATTCAAGTACCTGGGCGAAAGTGTGCGACACCCGGAGAAGGAACAAATCTTCGCCCAGTTTGGGCTGTATACCTTGGATGGTTATCTTTCGGCGTGGGCTTCCCATAACCAAAAGGTGCTCACGACAGTGCCGCGAGATAGACTGCTGGTCGTTAGGACCCAGGATATCGCGAAGGACTTGCCGAAACTCGGCGATTTTCTGGGCGTGCCTGTGAATAATTTAGACCCCACGCGCGCGCACTCTTTCAAGGGGGGCAAAAAGTTCAGTCTGTTGTCGAAGCTGGATCAGCAATACCTTGAGGAGAAGGTCAACAAATACTGCCGGACGCTTATGGACGCGTACTTCCCGCAGGTTGAAAATTTTAGCGTGTGGCATTCCGCCCGCAGACGTACTCTAGAATCGGCCTTCGCAAGAGATCGAGGCATTGCCCAAGCCTGACGGCGTATTTATTGTCAGCTGCCGTCCCTGCATTTCAAGATGCCTGCACAGCGCACAACTTAATTATCAAAATTGCGGCTAGGTAAATCCCGAAATAAAGGACTTAACCGCCTCGTTTATGCCGAACTTAATTTGCTAGAGACAATCCATTGCTGACTCAGATACCGTACATAGATTAATGCGTTTCTCAGTCTTCGTGGACTTTTTTCGATTGGGGTTGCGTGAAAATAGCGAGACCCACTCCAAGAACTATGCAACCACCTCCGCATAACAGTCGCCATGACAGTTTCTCATCTAGCACTACAGCTCCCAGTATTACTGACACCAAAGGGGTGAGCAGTAGAATCAACATAGTTTTTGTTACCTCCATATGTCTGACAAGCCAGTAATAAAGGATAAATGCAATTACGGAGCCGATTACCGCTAAATACAGTAATGAGAGAATGGCCAGTCGAGTCCAGTGTAGGTTTGCGGGGTTACCCTCCAAAGCGATGCCTATGATTGAGAGCGGTATTAATCCAAAAAACATTTGGCCTGCCGCGAGCATTGTCGGTTCAATATTCTGTCCATAAGTCTTGACAAGCACATTTGCATACGCCAAACCCAATGCACCTACCACAATAGCGCCACTCCCCCATAGTGATGATTGTTCTTTCGTCCCCAACTGCGCGGAAAAGATTAGGCCCACACCCAAAACAGCAAGTAAGAGGCTGACAATCTTTCCAATTCTAAGCTGTTCTCCAGGTAGATAGTGATGCGCGATAACCAAGCCAAATACAGGAGCAGTGGTTTGGAGTAATGACGCGAGGCCCGAAGTGATATGTCGCTCCCCCCAAAATAGCAGCCCATAATTAAGTGCGAATGCTAATACTCCGGTGAGGGAAATAAGTGCCCAATCCTTGCGATCACAGGAGGGGCGCATTCGCCGTACCCACATGATCAAGAACAGTATGAGAAAGGCTATTAGGAACCTGAAATACGCGAAGGTAATTGGTGGAAGATCTTCCAATCCCAACTTAATGAACAGCCATGTGGAACCCCATATGATACAGAGAAGACACCAGGCTAACCACGCTTTCATCTGCTGTTTCTCCGAATTGACAACTGAGAATGCCGGCTGATATCAGCGGGAGACGCAGATTAGCGTTGACCAGTAATTCCCCACTTTAGCTGCTCAATTGGGTCGGGTTGGGTCTTATTGAAATCGACCCACTGATGTGCCTGCAGGAACAGTGGGACATTTTCAGGCTTGTCTCCCCCTAACAGAAGTACTGGGATCAGTGGTCGATCCTGTGATCCTAAGATGCCCAAAAGGGTGTTGACTTCCTTTCTCTGCCAAGGACCGATACCATTTTGGCCAATAAATACCGCTGCCGATTTAATGTTTTCTAGCTGTTCTTGCAGTGCATCAAGCCATGTAAGACCAGGTCTAATTTCCCATTCATCGAGCCACGGCTTGATGTTCTGTTCCTTCAAGTGTTGTCCTATAGCTTTTACTGCTGCGCGATCTTCACTGTTATAACAAAGAAATACGTCATAAGGTGCAATTTTCGAGTCATCTGGAAAAGCAGGTCTGTACGTCTCATTCCACCTCATGGACTTCTCATAGTCCTCAAAAGCCAATTCACACTGGTTAACAAAACGACTGATCAGCTCTTTAGCAAACTGGTTGTTCTGCTGATCAGGTATGAGAACAAGTAAGCTGGTGTCTCCGCTTTCCGGATCGCTAGCGCCCCGCATCTTGATTTTATGCAACCGAGCCCCTGTCAGGTCGGGTCGGGTCTCAGCCCAATCTTCACTTAAATAGTTCTCCAAATACGCTTTCAAGAAATCAGTTTCATAGAAATCTGTGTTTTCATTTGAGCGTCTTGCAATTTGTTTTTCGTTCCGCCATCCTTCCTTAGTTGGTATGTGAATGGGATCGATCAAGAATCGCGCGTCAGGCCTGCTCAACCCACCCAATTCTTGCCAAGAGCTATCTCTATGTTTAATCCATGGGCGCGTATCAAACTGGGAGATATGCCGGTCATAAACCAGTTTAGTATGGTAATCCCAGGGGTTCTGGAAATGGTAATAAGCGAGCCGTCGAAATCTTCTGAGAGCAGAGGTCCATAGTCGGGAACGACCTTTGAGCATCTTTAGATCTTCCTTCAGCTCTTCTTCCAATTGCTGAAACTCTTCTTCACATACGATATAACGAAAACGTGGTCCACTTTCATCTATGATTTCCTGTAATTCATAATACGATGGGCATTTTTCCAATATCTCCGCATTGACTCCGCATATTCCAATCGACAAAGCTCCATCGGCAATTTGGCTATAGTAAATTTGCTTGGGCAGAGCAGTTGATTCCCACGTAAGCAGACTGCTTGGATATTCATCGAATTTCTTCGCTCGAGGGTCGTGTAGCCAGGACTGAATAATTTCAGGATGGCCCAAATTCATGACAAAGTAACCCGGCGTGAGGCGCATATGGTAGGAGGTTGACTCAACCATCTCCATAACTCTTGTCTTTACAACATCCAAGTCGGCCGCCCCATTAAAAATGGTGTCTATCGCATGACGGCTTTGCCTCAAATATTGTTTGCACCGGTTCTCACCGTTGCCAGAGTCGGCGTAACTTCGAAGAAACAATTCATGCAAAGCTTCTTCGTTTTCTTTAAGCTTTACTTCGAATTGCGAACGCCAACTATCCACAGTCTCCATCTTGGCACCAAACGCGTGGAGGTTTGGAATACTCAGGCGATAACGCAAGCAAGCCTTATAATTCTCATCTAATTCCTTGAATGCAATAAGAAAATTAAACCCATTTGAGGCCTCATTCCAATTAGGCGACCCGATACGCTCGGCAAATTCAATTATTTTTCGATGAAGGTCATCGACAGCAATATGGAGCGCATCTCGTTTAGTATCCTTCAGCCATTCCGGAGGCGCTAGATGGATTCGCTCCACCCCTCTTCGCCTTTCTAAAATGCTATATAAATGCTTTACATCAGCGACGATGGTGTTGGCCAATCGCCGAATCCATCGCATAATCCTTTTGCGCTCATTCTCACTCCACGCGTGCTTATCTGAAGGGATGACCGCTAATCCTAGAACGATCGTAATCATCCTGTAAGGACTGTTCGTCCTCGCGCGATAAAGTGGAAACGTAAGTCGGATCAGTCCATTGGTTTTCCATACCTGATTTGGCAACTCCTCTAGTCCAATGCCTCCAAAAAACCAGTGAGGTCGCAAATTTTCGTCATGAAGAGCAAACCAATTTTCGCTTGTTACTTCATCATAGTCAGCTTCCTCAGGTCTCGGCGCCCAAAGATAATCTAAGAGAAGTCCACCTTTTAGATCACTCTCTTGAACATAGATCCGCAATGCCTCTACAAGCTTGTCATGTATATGATCAGGCTCGTATACGTTTTGTCTTTGTCTCCGTTTATAAAGCGTCAAGATGTCTGAAGACGGTAGGCTTTGGACACTACTCTTTACTCTTTGATTTGGCTGGAGAGTCCAAGCTGAGACATACACCAACGGGATTTGTAACTTCCACTTGTGTCTCGGATGCTGGACCGATAGAAGTTGCGGATCACCCAGCAATTCGATGATACGTTCCGCCTCGCTCCATTTTTTGCCTTGAGCTTGAGACTGTCGTAAGCGGAAATAGCCTCTTACTAGACTCTGGCGGAGTTCGGCTTCAAGGATTGAGTATTCGTTTTGATCTTCCACGGTGTGAGGCTCCACTGGTTTTCACGAGGTGCTTCTTGTTTTCTGACTTCCGTAATCGAAGGCGCTGAACAGCCTCGCTTTCTTCTATTCCAATTATAGAATGTTGGCCGATTGTTGCCACCGACTGACGAATTACGGCCTTGGCTTGCTTCTTATTTGCTTTAAGGATAGTTCTTTGTAGCGAACAAACCTCGCTTTCGCTACATTCAGCTTGTTGCGCAATTGACCGCCGCAACCGCTTACCCGAGTGTTTACCTAACAACATTTTGACTTCACCCCCAAACTCCAAGGGGTTGAGATACTGATAGGAAGCTGCGTCATTTAGCATTCCTTTCTGATGAAGCGCACTTTCGTGGAGAAACACTTTTGAGCCAATCACCGGAGCATGTGGGTGAATAGGCGTAAGGAACACCTCTCCAACGTACTCGGTTAAATGACGAAGATTCTCTAACTGAATTGACGTTCGAATTCCAAGCTTCAACGCCAACAGAACCGCCATCTGTTCCAGGCTTGTATTGCCGGCTCGCTCGCCATATCCACATGTCGTTACATGTATACAGTCTACTGGAGGATCCATTTGGAGTGCGGCAAGCGCGTTGGCGGTCGCGAGGCCAAGATCATTATGAGCATGGAAGGCTATTCGACACTGGATGGTAGTCTTCTTTCGTATACCTGTAACAAGTTCTGCTACCTCAGAAGGAAGTAGTTGTCCGCGTGTATCTGGAATGGTGATGCAATCAATTTCATCCCCAACAGAAGCCAATTGATCCAAAACCTGGACGATGATGGACGCATCTCGTTGTCCAGCATCTTCAAGACCAACATTCACAGCCAGGCCTTTACTGTGAGCAAATTCAATAGACTCCATTAAGCTCTCCAAGAGGAGGCCTAACGGTTTCCCATAAACATGCATTAGATGATTGGAAGAACATGGAACAACAAAGAGAATTTCATGAGCGCCTATTTCCAAAACTCGCTTTACGCCTTCGACTGAAGTTAATGCCATGGCCACTAAGCGAGAATGCTTCGCGACCGAGGCCGCGGCATAACATGCATCAAAATCGTAAGAATTTTGCGGGAAGCCTATTTCGATGTACCGGATCCCAATCTCTTCAGCCCGACGGACATACTCTGCCTTTTCCGCAGGCGTCAAGACAACACCAGGTGACTGTTCGCCATCTCGCAAAGTGGTATCAAGTAGAATGTCCGGCGCCGGTATTATTTTGGATGTATTACTCATATCCCTTTACGTCACATGAATGGATTTACTGGTGAGCATTTTGCAACCCTGATCTAAAACCTCGTCAGTCACAGCAAAGCAGAACCTTAGAAGACCTGTCGTTTCTTTACTAGGAAAGAAGGCTCTTCCCGAAACAGATCCCACGCCGACTTGATCAATTAAGCCATTCATTGCCTGCAGATCGTCTTTAAAGCCCAGTGAAGTATAGTCCGCGAGAGTGTAATAAGCGCCCTCAGGATTCAAAGGTCTTAGCCCAGCCTCGTTTAACGCGTCACTTAACTTATTCCGCCTTTTTTGAAATGGAATGCGAATATTATCAAAGAAAGCATCGCCAAGACCCAAAGCATATGCAACTGCGTGCTGGAATGGCGCGGGAGCACAAACGTATGTTTCATCGGACTTCACTCCAAGAGGCTCCATAATTTCCTCAGGCCCGATCAACCATCCGACCCTCCATCCAGTCACAAAAAGAGTTTTACTTGCAGACGAGAGGGTTAGGGAATGCTCGAACATTCCAGGCAGGCTAGCAAGAGTAATATGTTTCGCACCATCCGCTAGAATATATTCATATACCTCGTCCGTGACGGCGATCACCTCGTGTCTTCGACAAGCATCTCCTATTGCAGTAAGTTCCTCTCTGGTAAAGACTTTCCCGCAAGGGTTATTAGGATTAGCAAATACAAAGAGTTTGGTCTTATCAGAAAAAGAGGATTCTAGATCGTCAAGACTGAATGACCAGTCTGGGGAATGAAGAGAAACAAAACGGGGCACCGCCCCTCGCTCTACTACCAAACTGACGTGGTACTGATATATAGGCTCGAAAAGAATTACTTCATCTCCCGGCTCAAGAAAGCACTTGCATATGCATTCAAGCGCACCGGTGGCTCCTCCAGTAACCAAGACGTTATTCGGCTTGATTGTAAGATTGTTATAAGCTTTGTATCTTTCCACGAGGGCTTCTTTGAGCGGAACTATTCCATCGAAGAGTGTGTAGCTGTTATGACCTGAGTCAATTGCAACATGCGCTGCCTGTAGAATTTTTGGATCCGTCGGGAGATCGCATGTGCCTTGGCCCAAGTTGACTCCACCTATCGCTTCAATTCTTCTAGTCACCGCCCTAATATTTGACTGGTGGATGCCCCGCGCTCTTTGAGCAAGTTTATTCATCATAACTCTCACGCTCCAAATGATGGCCTTTGTTGAGAAAAGTGTAAACCCTCCTATTCAAAAAGGGAATGCGACCGCTTTACTAGTGGGCGCTGCAATACGATGAGCCTGAAATAACATTTATCCCGCGGATTAGGCCAAGCCGCCATTTTTCTTAAATATTAGATCAGGGAAGACATCTTAGAGCGCCCTCACCCGCTTCATCTTCGGCATGACGAGTGTTATTACTAACTCAATTTTTCACCTCCTATTCCAACGGGGGGCGGACGGTTGTTCAGGCGACAACTCAATTTCTAATCTGAAGTAATACCTGTTCCCCAATAAAGGACTTAGGGCTGTTTTAGTAACAACCTAATTTACGAGGCACAGCTCTTCAATCAAGTGCCCGGAAGACTGGGCAACTTTGCGGCTTCCTCGCCCAAGGTTGATGCTGAGCGCGAGGACGATGCGGGAGTTCAGTCCACCAATATCATTCCCGACAACAAAACGAGCTGTAAGGTCCTTCCGCTTTCGGCTTATCTGTTTGCTGATGTAAGGAGTGGTGAAGGTCAGATTCAAGTTCAACCGTAGTGCGGCGGAATGGGGTCTTCCGCAAAGCGGTTGCTAAAAGCTCCGTTAGAGGTGAGAGGCGTTCTCCCTTCTAACGGAGCTGTTTGCTATTGGGTTGAATGATTGGCAAAGGCAACATATCCTAACTCTGATTCGCTCGAGCCCATGGTTCCCGAAGGAAAGCACTCCGGTACCGCCGATAAGAGGGATTTTTTATGTCGAAACTTCGCGTTCACAGTTTCTCCATCTCCATTGATGGGTACGGCGCCGGGCCGGATCAGGATCTCGAGAATCCGCTCGGCGTTGGCGGGCTTCAAGTGTTTGACTGGTTCTTCCCTACTCGCACCTGGCAGCGTATGCACGGTGGCGAAGACGGCGAGAATGGCGTCGACGACGATGTCGCCGCGCGCGGTTTCGAGAATATCGGCGCCTATATTCTCGGACGGAATATGTTTGGTCCGGTGCGCGGACCATGGCCTGACGAGAGTTGGAAAGGCTGGTGGGGAGATGAGCCGCCGTATCACACGCCGGTGTTCGTGCTCACGCATCACCCGCGGGCTCCGCTCCAGATGAAGGGTGGTACTACATTCCACTTCGTCACTGACGGCATTCATTCAGCCCTTAAGCAGGCGAACGATGCAGCGGGTGGTAAAGATGTGCGAGTGGGCGGCGGCGTTGGTACGGTTCGGCAATATTTGAATGCAGCCTTGATTGATGAGTTACATCTGGCGATCGTGCCATTCCTGCTCGGCAGTGGAGAGCACTTGCTTGATGGTTTGAATCTGCCGGCGTTGGGATATGAATGCGCAGAGCGCATCGAGGGCGCACGCGCCACGCATGTCACGCTACGGAAGCGGGGAGCCTGACGGGCTCCCAGATAGTAGCCGGTGGTCGAAGCGTAGCAGAGACCACCGGTAAGCAAGAAGATGAGAATTTAGCAATCCGAAGGATTGCCAGAAAGGGTGTTGCACACCCGCAGGGTGCTGATGACGTCGATACTTTCCGGTGGTCTGCGCTTCGCTTCGACCACCGGCTACTATCTGTCAGCCTTTCAGGCTGAGCGCTCTTAGGGCAAATACTAGTCGGGGGTGCGCCGCAGGGCGTCCCCCGGCTCACGCCTTGAAAGCATTCGAGCAACTCCAGCAGTCTCCGAATCAGGAAGCGGACTCGAACCGCTCTTCTGAACCGGCACCCTGACCCACCTAAAAACCAATACTGAGATTGTCCCGGATCGAAACAGCAATCGCGTTTCTCACCGCCCAGCTGCATTCTTTTGCCACGCCTTAATTTAATCCGGAGTGTTCATTACCGTGAATTCGCGGGTCTCGGCCGCTTTGCCTCAAATTTGCATAGAAGAAGTAGAAAATCTTCATGAGGCCAGGCGTCGGGGCCTCATCTTTTTATGGTTGGGTTATGAACGAAAAAGTGCGGAAGCTGCTTCTACTTATCGTCCTGTGTGCAGTGTTTGCTGTTGGTGTGTGGGCACTGTTTCGCTTCAACGCGTTAAAGCATCTGGCCCGTCGCCAATCCAACAACCTTACCAATCCAACAGAATTGCGCGGCCACGATCCTGATTTGTGGGCCCGAGCCATCGAAAAAGTTAAGGAAGATCGAACCGGAGGCGCGATCGAGATTCCAGCGGAGCTCCGGCACTACGAGGACCGGCATTGGTTCCTGGCTACCCAGGTTGCCGAAGTTCGAAAGTTCAACCTGCAAGCCTGCCAGGATTTTGTGGATGTAGCGGCGATGATTGAACGCGGGGAACTGGTCTCGCTGCCGGCCGTCACCGATAACTACATTCTTTTCGGCGTCGGCGCCAGGGCGGATGACGGCGTGTTCAGGCGTCATATCGATGATCACGACATTGAACTTTACGATGAAGCCAAACTGCGCGAGGCCCAGGGGCTGCTCGACGCTTCGCGCGTGAAATTGCAGACGGAATTATCGGGTTTGAAAAAGCAGTTGGGGGCGCTGAAAAAACGCGATCGCGCAAAACGAGGCGAGCTGCAAAAGGAAATCACGGCGCGCGAGGAAGAGTTGAAATCGAAGGACGAAGAGAAAGTCCTGCTCGATCGAAGTTATGGGCATGCCGAAAGCAGGCAACAACTTTTGCGGAATTACGAATCGCTACAAATGCTGGCAAGGAATTTAGGCGGACGCTCATTTAACCTCGACGATCCATCTGACCGTCAGGCAATGAAAGTGACGATGCTTAGTTCGCTAAGACCCGAGGCACTGAAAATTCTTGAAGAAGTAGCAAAGGCCTATCACGACAAGTTTGACCGGCCCTTGCCGGTAAGCTCGCTGGTTAGGCCGGAACAGTACCAGAACGCCTTGAGAAAAGTGAACCGGAACGCAGTACTGATTGACACTCCACCCCACTCGACCGGCCTCGCATTCGACATCGATTATCGCTACATGAGTGGCGAAGAACAGACTTTTCTGATGACCGAACTTGCGCGCCTGAAGCAGGACGGCCGCATCGAAGTAATCCGCGAGCGGAATGCCAACTACCACGTCTTCGCTTTCGTCGACGCTAAGCGACCAGCCGACGAACTAATCACTGCGTCTTTAGAGGAAGCCAGTGGGCCCATGGAAACAAATCACGCGACACCGGCGAAGGCAGAAAGCAAATCGCGAACTGGGAAGAAGGCAAGGATGAATCCCAGAGCGAAGAAAACAACGTCCAGGTCAAAAGCGAGAAAGCGCCGTTAGGCGTAGAGCCTGCGAAGCAAGCGCGAGGTTAACGCTGAAAGCGTTCCATAATTTCAGCCCAGGTTTCGCTTTGGCAACCCTGGGAACCCGCATTCGAATGTTTCAAGGCGCAACTCTGAAAGGGTTGCGTTGGTCGTCCGCCGATTCGCAACTCCTTCAGAGTTGCAAAGATTCTCCTGCTGCATTCGAAACCCAGGGTTTCAAAGCAAACCCTGGGCTGGAATTAGCCAACGCTTTCCGCGTAACCACTATGACGGACGTCGCAGCAGCTTCAATCCCTCGACCAGCGGCAGAAAATCAGTGAGCTCGTCCTTCTTGACTCCCCAGGTAGTGAACATATGGCCGAGCAGTCTTGGATCAGCATGCGATCGAGTGAATTCAATTAACGCCTTTGTCGACTCAAGGTCCTTCCAGCCAGCCGGCAAGACCCGGAAACCCTTTTCAATGAACATGGGGATCGAGGGATAACTATCCCGCAGTTCGTAGTGCCATGGGCAGACGATTATGTCTTTCGGAATCAGGTCGATAGCCGCAGCGGTTCCGTTGGTGGAGGCCTCCCATTCTCCAAAGTCGTACTTCTTGCCGTCGATCAAGCGATCGCCCCACATCAGCATCTCGACGTGACGCTTGTCAACGAGATGAGCGTGAATCTCGTTGACGGCTCTTGCGAAGAGTACGCCGCTGTCTTTGCCTTTCGTCGAGGGCGAGAGTTCGGAGCCGAGCAAGAAGATTTCATCCATGCCGACATGAAAGGCGTCGGCACGAAATGCATCGATGAGCTCGTCCATCAACTCGAAGATGATTCGCCAGACTTCCGGGTTAAGCGGATCCCATTCGCGGCAATAGATCCCCTCGTTATTGGGAAACGCTCCCGGCGTGAGGTCGAAAGCCGGGTAGACCGTGAGAAGGGAAAAAGTTTCAGCCTTCCAGGATTGATGACCAAGCGATTGAAACTCGGGGATCAGCCGGATGTTGAACTTCTTGCACAGAGCTGCGAACCTTCGTGCTCCATCGCGTGTGATCGGATTCGTTCCTCGCCTGAGTTCGGGGTGAGACTTGAAGGCGAAGTTGTAGTCAACCTCGAGAATGATGGTGTTGATTCCCTGCTTCGCCAATGGCTCAAGATTTTGGCCGAGGGCTTCGAGTGCGCTATCGCTGTTGTAGTCGAGGAGATGTAAGGCGCGCCAGGGCTTCGACTGCTTTGAGCTGACACTCGCACCGGCAGGCGTCCCTGCGGTGCATAACAAGAGAAAAAGAACGACGCTGAAATAGCGGGCTAGTTTCATGTTGGAACCATGCCTGAGTGCTTGTACTTCGAATGCATCGAGCGTAATGCGCGGAGTATAACGACCGACCAAGACTTCTCAAAAGATTTTTTCTCAGGGCGTTGGCCGTGGCAGACAGTAGTTGGGAATAAGCGCGCCGGGCGCGGAAGCGGCCGAGAGTGGTTAAAAATACAAAACGTTAATCGTGATGATTCGGCTGCCGGCCGCTCCGCGGGCTTTGATTATTTTCGAATTGCGATCCTTGGGTTTCGCTGCGCCCCACTCCAGGCTTTATGCTGTAGCCCGCTGCCGCCGGCTGGGAGTTGAGCATGATTAGGACCTTCACCATATCTGCGCTGAAGACATTGAGCATCGCGGTGCTCATCTCCACTTGTTCGGCGCTTAACGCAAATAACAGCAAGCCGAAGTTCCGAGTGATAGCGTTCTTTACCGCCAAACAGGATCAGGCGCATATAAGTTTTGTAGAGGAAGCCAACCGGTGGTTTCCTGAAATGGCAGCCAAATATAAGTTCAGCTACGACACCACCTCCGATTGGCAGAATTTGAATTCAGACTTTCTTGCCAAATATCAGGTGGTTGTTTTTCTCGATACTCGTCCTGAAGATCCCGGCCAACGCGCTGCGTTTAAGGCGTACATGGAGCAGGGCGGAGCCTGGATGGGTTTTCACTTTGCCGGCTTTGCGCTGACACCATCGCCACCTTCAGCGTATCCAGCAAACTGGGACTGGTACCAAAACACCTTTCTCGGGTCAGGCTCATATGTCAGCAACACGTGGAGACCTACGTCGGCGATTCTGCGAGTCGAAGACCGCAGGCACGCGGCGACTCGACATCTGCCTGAGACCTTCAAGTCTTCGCCAAACGAGTGGTACCGCTGGGAGAAAGATCTGCGACAAAATCCCGACATAGACATTCTGCTCTCCATAGACTCAACCAGCTTTCCGCTGGGCACCGGGCCCAAACAGAACGAGATTTGGCGCAGCGGTTACTATCCAGTGGTTTGGACAAACAAGAACTACAAGATGCTCTACATCAACATGGGTCACAACGATATTGACTATGAGCACAAGTACGACAATACCAACAAGACGCTGTCATACACGCTCAACAACAAAATTCAGGATCGGCTGATAATCGACGGCTTGTTGTGGTTGGGTCAGCGGTCTTCACAGCGTAGCCGTCGCGGACAGTAGCGGGTAGTACTCAATGCGAGAAAGGCATTCAAGACGAACTCAATCGAGCAACTCCAGTAATCTCAAGGTCGGGAAGGCGGGCTTGCCCCCGCTCTTCTGACCCCTGACAACTGCACACTCGCATGTGTAGTCGCGAATTGCTAATTTAGATGTTCCTTGCTCCTTAAATCCGAAATTCAACAGGAGAAACCTCTGTGGACAAGCTCGCCATTATCAACTCCCTCTTCGGCGTCCCACGCGCCCTGATCGGCGTTGTTCACCTTCAGGCTTTGCCCGGCACTCCTGCAGGTAAACTCGACATCCCCGCCATCACCTCGATCGCTGTTGAAGAGGCTCGCGAATACCAGGATGCGGGTTTCAACGGCGTGATGATTGAGAACACACATGATCGCCCGTACCTGAAAGCCGCCGTCGGTCCTGAGATCACCGCCGCCATGGCCGTCATCGGGGCGGAGATACGACGGACGACGAAGCTGCCGCTCGGCGTACAGGTACTCGCCGGCGCCAACTCGAGCGCGCTTGCGGTTGCGCTCGCCTGCGGCGCGAGCTTTGTGCGTGTTGAAGGCTTCGTGTTCGCACACGTTGCTGATGAAGGACTGATCGAAGGAAGTGCGGCGCTGATGTTGCGCTATCGACGTGCGATTGGCGCAGACCACATCCGGGTGTTTGCCGATGTGAAGAAGAAACACTCTGCGCACGCGATCACTGCTGACATCGACATCGCTGAAACAGCGAAGGCCGCCGAGTTTTTTCTCGTCGACGGTGTAATAGTCACCGGCGTTGCCACGGGCCAGCCTGCGGAACCTGACGAAGTGAATTCCGTTAACCGCGCGGTCAGTGTGCCAACCATAGTAGGGTCTGGAATTACCACCGAGAACCTTTCCCGGTATGTGGATGCGGATGCGCTGATCGTTGGCTCTTCAATAAAACAGGACGGACTCTGGTCGAATCCAATCGATCCCGGTCGCGCCCGTGCCCTGGTCCGCGCGTTTCGCAACGGCTAGTCCGCGAAGAGTCAGTGCCGTTGGCCGACGTCGCCATCCATTGGAAAGATATTCGTTCCACTGTGACGGACCGGTTAAGGCACGCGTGTCGCGAAAACAGAACCTGCCAAAGAACGCGGTCGGCGCAACCTAAGATCAACGATGGTCGCCATTGCCCCTCTCCGTAAACGGGGAGGGGCTCGTGCGCGGCGCCACTCTCCCCCGTCTACTCCCCTACTCGCTTGCCGATCGCACAAAAGACAAATCGATTATCACCTTTCCCTCGCATGGCCTTGTTCCACATGCCGAACAGCGTCGAGAATCTTTTATGCATAACGCTGAAGGCGTTCGCTAATTCCAGCGCAGGGTTTGTTTTGAAATCCCGGGTTGAAAGATGACTCAGCAATCGCTTCGCAACTCAGAAGGAGTTGCGAAGGCTTACGGTTGGGAAACGCCGCCGCATTCCTTTCAGGGTTGCGGCTATTATTAAATGGGATGTGTCCCAGGGTTGCCAAAGTGCAGCCCAGGGCTGGAATTAGCGAACGCTTTCAGCGTAAGGCGGTGTAGTCGTGTATCATCTCGCAAAATTCATTTGGTGAGGATTCCCCCAATGTTAAAACACGTACTATCAGTTTTTCTATCTTGCTTCCTGGTGGGACATCTGTCCGCGCAAGTTCCACAAAACGCGCCAGCTCCAGAAAAGGGGGATGATTACAACGGCATTTTCAAAACAGTCAAATGGCGATCCATTGGTCCGTTTCGTGGCGGGCGTTCAAACGCCGGCTGCGGAGTGGTGGGCGATCCTAAAACCTATTACATGGGTACGACAGGTGGCGGCCTCTGGAAAACAGATGACATGGGAATTACCTGGCGGAATGTCTCCGATAGTTATTTCAAAACCGGTTCTGTCGGTGCGGTGGCTGTTGCCGAAAGCGATCCGAATGTCGTTTACGTGGGGATGGGAGAACATGCAGTTCGCGGAGTGATGACCCACTCAGGAGACGGCGTATATAAGTCAACCGACGCCGGCAAGACCTGGAGGAACATTGGACTGGAATTAACCCGGCATATCTCGCGGATCGTCATCGATCCTAAAGATCCGAAGGTACTGTTGGTGGCCGCACAGGGCGCCTTATACAGCCACTCACCCCAAAGAGGTATCTATAAGTCGAGCGACGGCGGAGCGACCTGGAAGAACGTTTTATTTGTGGACGATAAGACCGGCGCCGCGGAACTATCGATGGACATGACTAATCCACGAATACTTTACGCAGCGATGTGGGAACACGGCCGGCTTCCCTGGAAGGTGATCAGCGGAGGTCC
>WNFK01082168.1_pt1 | contig 24622 bp, 22 predicted proteins | sample 5400281 | NCBI WGS metagenome assembly WNFK01 (sample SAMN13153350, study PRJNA577476) | soil metagenome | isolation source: 20 cm soil on Douglas fir-dominated hillslope | place: USA:California | collected 2013-09-17
GTTTTGCTGCGAGAGTCAGACTGTGATCATTTACCGGATCCACCGCGACCTGTTGTTTCCCATCGCTTGAATGACGCATGATTTCAGCCATTTGCTTCAGTTGCGAGAGAGGAACCTCACTCTTTGACGTCATATTTTCCTACTTCGATAATCGGGTAAATCGAAGCTCTATGCGCCTACGCTTAGTTTCGGGTTCCCGATTAACACTCTGAAGATCGCCGGTTTGGGGAATGAGTTGTGCTGCCGAATAGAATCGATAATGTACGCTTTGTAGTTTTCCATTAGCATGGCCCTTTATATACTTTGCTACTGCTATCGCCCTGATTAGGCCTAGGTCAACGTTAGACCCAAAAATGAGAGCGTCTATTGTCGACTTCTCTAGGACAACATTCTCTAGTTCGATATCAAGATTGCTCTGTTTGGTGCTAACCGTCTGTCCGTCGGTATGTCCTATCACCTCTATCACATCAACATTGTACTCCTTCAGCACATTTTCGAGCTTTGGAATTATTTCACGCTGCAACGCCAACGTAAACGATGTCGACAGGCTGGCGCTTCCGGAATCAAAGGTGTAGCCAGAGGCTTCATCTAAGGTTATTATCGGCGGCTTGTCACGGCGCAGCGAATCAATCTCTTGCTGAAGCGCCGCGTTTGATTGCATTAATTCAAGTACTCGAAACCGTTCGACGAACCATAGAAGCAAGAAGATCATTGAGACAGCTAGGACCATGTCGGCTATGCTGGGCCAATAATTGAGTTCGAAAGATCGCCGGAGGATCATGGCTTCCATCCAAAGAGTGAAAAGGTAAACTTCTTTCGTTCAAGGGTTCGGTTAATTGTTCTTAGCGATTGTTGGATCGCCTCAATCTCTGTGGGAGACAGCCCGATAGCGTTTATTGACCGCTCTATGCCCCTAAGTTTTTCGTTGATTTGCGTACTGGAATCCGTCAATTTTTGAGCGGAGGTATCCATCCTAGTTACTGATGACTCGAGCGATCTAGCCGTGGCATCTATTTTGTCCATTGCTGAGTCGAGCCTATCCGTTGCCGCTCTGAACTCTTTAGCGTAAGTGTTTTGGCGATCGTGCAAATCAGCGGAGACTCTTTGTAACCCTTCGACGACCTGTGAAGTGCTCTGAATAATCGTTCGAACCTCGTTGCTGAATGCTTGATTCATCCTATCGATACCAGCGCGGTAATTGTTATTAGACTGTTCGAGCTCGATCCGGAATTGTTTGTGCACGCTCTCGAGAGTCGTATGAAACTGTACAAACATGTTTTGAGTTTCTGCCAAGCGCACGTTTTGGTTCGTGACTTCCTGAATGAGTTTGTTTAAAGCAGTCTCATAGTGGTGATAGCGAGACTCGTATTTCTCAACACCATCAAAAAGTTTGCCGATTGCCGAAAGGAAGGGTGAATTCGGGGCCGTAAAATCGGAGAACTTGCTTGTGGCCCCACTAAACATCGCAGCGAACTGGTTCATCTTAATAAGTGCACCCGTCGCCTTTATCGAGGCATTATTGAAATCTTGGGAAATAGGTTGGAGGGCATTTAATAACGCATCCAGTTTGACCGCTGTTTTTGACAAGAGATCGTCAGGCCTCTTGCGAAGCTCGGAAAACATGGGGACAAGTTCTGACTGGGTAACGGTATCCAAGCTATTGTAGAAGCGATCTTTTACTGGATTCACTACTATGAATTTGAGAAAGAGTAGTATGACCGTTCCAAAAACCCCACAAATACTTGCCCAAAAAGCACTGTTGAAACCATCGTAAATCCGAGTCACAACCTCCGTGTACTTCCTCATGTCGACTACGCCGTTTGACACTGCTTGGCTAATGTCACTGCTGACCAAAATTTCTCGGAATGCCAAGAACGTGCCGCCCAATCCTGAAATCAACAGAGTTGAGAGAACAAAATTGGCGAATTGATTTCCGCGCCTTGTTTCTTTCCTGGAGATTGCTAGGTCGGAGATTTCTGATAAGTTTGGAGTGACACCATGATCGCTTAACTTAAAGAGGATTTCTACTCGCTCGAAGACTATGCTCTCGTTTGGAATAACACTGGACGTCTTTATGCTTTGATAGAAGGCACTGGGAGATTGACTCTGGGAGTGTAACTCGCGTTTAAAAGCCTCAAGGTACGCAGCTTCCTTCGCGAAATCGCTTCGAAGAGAAAGCAAACTGAGAGCACCGACAGCAAAGAACAAGAGCATGAGTATGACTAATGCGATAATCATTTAAGTAGAAACTGACTTTAGTGAAGCAAGAGAGACAGTAAATCAGCTCAGTCGAAAAACTCTACATCGGCGTACTGCCCATTGAGGAAATAAATTCTCTTCGTTCGAGACATCAAAACACCTTGTTGCCTTAGAAGCGTGCTGCGAGCGTTCGTGGTCCGTGAGAACGACACTTCTAAGACGTGGTTACTTCGATTGGCGAAGATTAGATCCTTGGTTCCATGCGGCTTGAAATCACCAAGTTTTTCGGACAAGTCATACTCACCATTCTTTATGTTGAAATGGTGCGGATAAAGGATGGTGCCTGCTTCAACCACCTTTACAACGCCAGTCTTGAAGACTAATTTGCCAAAAGGTCGTTGGTTTCTGTGTCCAAAAAAACATTCAGGCGAGCCGCGCTCGTTAAAGAATGTAGTCTGTTTGCATTTCTCACAAACGTAGAGAGATTCGATGGCTTTCCATAAAGGTCTGATCCATGCAGTTGCGGTGGGTCTGTACCTGTCATCGTGAAGGCCAGTGACGAATGCGGCATGAAATAGATCCTGAATATCCTTCGGCATATCACTAACCCTTAAACCGCCCCCGGTGAATTTATTGGCTTTATTTTTAGGATGATCCGTGTATAGCGCATTGCGACCAAAAGGCTCATCCGCCCAATCAATATTGATATGGCTTCCTACTAGGGGATGTCTAAACATTAAGAGATTGAAAATTAATACAGCGAGCGAATGGGCGTCTGTTTTGTGATTGGGCTGGGTTACTCGTCCTGAAACGAGCTCGGGGGCAGTGTAGCCTTCTGTGCCTAATACCTTGGCAGGTAGGAACCCTTCCACGGCCAAATTATCCAAATCGATTACTGAGACCTGTCCAGTGGAGGTATCAATAAAGACGTTGCCTATCGAAAGATCGCAGTGACTAAAACCATTCCGGTAGAGTTTATTTATCGCTCTTGCGAGATGGAAAGCATTGAGCAAAAACGTTTTGTATTTTAGCTGTCCGCTCTTGAAATATGTCCAGGCTTTAGGTGAATGGGGACTCTTGCCCGGAGTCGCAAAGAGCTGCGACATTTCTAACCCGGCTGCATGTGGCATCACGACGCCTTCGATGTGACCGTCCCGGATAACGTGTGTCGGAAAACAAAACGTCTTTACCGGAAGCCCCTCACAAATGCCGGATGCTTGGTTAATTATTTTGTTAAGGCGCTGATCACGATCGTGTTCACTACTTTTGTAGATCTTAACTACTAGCGGTTCTTTCCTATTGTCAGAAATGCGGCGCACCCGAAAGGTATCCCCCTGCCCTCCAGACCGGTAGACCTCCTCGGCTAGATACTCAGTTCCGAAGACATCTTTGATCGTGTCTCCGACCTTCATTCCGACCTTTCCTCGAAAATATTTTGGAAAAAAATAAACGATGCGGTCTTGTCATCATCGCTGAATCCTCTTGATTCATAGTAATCATTGAGTTCTCCGAGCCACGCTATGAAGTCACTCTTGGTTCTCTTGCTTGCTTCATTGACTATTCTTTGAAAAAAAGGATTGGGGTCGGGCTTGCTGATATTTTCGGCAAATCCATCAGTCATGAGACAAAGGAACAGCGCATCGTGCGGTACGTCCAATACTCTGATTCTCAGATAGTCATTCCACTCATCATGTGTAAGCGGGATCGTTTCATTCAAGGAATCCCCTTTTGTCGGCTCAACGAGCAGCTCAGATCTATTTTGACAGACTAAATAAATACCTCCATCTCCAATGTGCGAAGAAAAAATTGTTTTTCCATCTGTCATAGCGAAAAGACAGGTGCTAGCAAAATCTCCTTTGTTATGCATGACCGGAATCTGGTGAAGATCGTTTTTAGAGAAATCCGCTGGTGAAATTTGCTGAATAGCCTTTGGCTGAAGACGCAACTTTGTGGTAGTTGATAAGAGCTCAAGCTCTGACCTTATCTCGTAGATGGATTTCACGAACGCGGTCTTAAACATATCTTCATCAAGTTTATCCAAGAGATGTATGACGCTCTCCCTGTTAGAGTGTTCTCGTGAGATTTTTAAGGAGCCTATTCTAAGGATCACATGCTCTTTAGGTTGACTCGTTCTTTCACTCCGTTCGCTAACGATGGAATCACGCATCTTCTGCGTGATTTGCCGAGTTACTAGCTGCGAACCCTGATCTGAGAAAGCGCACGACCCTAAACCATCGCCAACGGCCACAAAAAGAGTGTCTGCCTCTTTCTCAAAGTGTGAATAATCCTGATTTGGCTTTCCAAGTTCTGTGTGAGATGAACCAATGTAAGAAAATGAAAGAAGGTGCAGAGTGGAAACGGAGGCTTCTTCCACCCTCTCTTTGTTTGCCGCATTCTTCGTCCCGTCTTCGGAAGGCAAGTGATTGTCCCGCTCCGTTCCTTACAACTTTATGTTGGCCCAATAATAACTACCGTCTCCGAAGTATCCGCGCCAATCGGCTTGCTTGGTTGCTTTCCGGCCGAGAGCTCCTTTGTAATTGTCCGGATGTACTTAAAGAATTCACTCAAATCCTTCATACTACCTATTCTTATAGCCACATCCGTCTCCGGGTTGAGCTTAAAAGCTTCTAAGGTCTTGTCGTTGATTTCATTTCCAGCTCCCAATGCTACACGCACCGCACGCTTCATAATGAAGTCGGCATTCATTCTCTCTGCTTCGTCTCGCCAACCCGGTTCATTCCCGCGTTGCCTTTCGGGGCAAGTTGCGTTTCCGTCGGACATGAATATGAACAGGGGGCGTTTACATTTCGCTTTGATGAAGTCTGCCTTTTCTTGGACGACTCTCATCACTTCGGCGATTCCGCTTGCCAAGTTTGTGCTGCGCTGAGTAGTGAGAGTGGGCGATACCACACCAGCTATGGGCTCAAACTTCATAACCGTATCTGCTGAGTCGCTGAACGTAATGATGCTGAGTTGAACAGCATCTTTGGTTTCCGGATCGATTTTCAAAGCTTCAATGTACTCCGCGAGATTGATGTTGACCTGTTGAATCCCTAAGCCTGACATACTCGACGAAACATCAATGAGGAAAATTACCGGTATAGGTTTGTGCTCCATGCCTTCCATATCTTGAATTGGCATCGTTTCTTCCTCCTGATTGTGGTTTACCTGGCTCCCTTACTCGAGCTTTCCGTTTTCGTTGACAGAATCGGTAATTCTGGGAACTTGACGCTGAGCTTCTCAGAGCGGAATGAAAACGCAAAATGCGCTTAACATTCCAAGTTATGAATTAAGAGCCAAGGGTTTGGGACACAAAATACGGGTTTCGGCTACAGAGTCTCGGAAGTTAGTAGGAACTCACTCGAAGACCCGGAGTGTTGCAAGGAAACGGTCGGCACTCTATTCCAGATGCGAGGAACTAGTCAAGGAGAAATAACCGAGCACGCGGAAGAGTCGAAGCGGGCTCGATGGTTTGAGGGGGCAGTCATTGCCAGTGCGCTGAGCCTTCGTAAGAAAAAGCGTCCAGTCTCGACGGGTCGAGACTGGACGCTGGTTAGTTGCTCACAATAGCGAGCGGTTACTCATAATGATGACCGGGTGGTTAGTTGATCTGCTGGAGGTTCAGGATCGTCTCCAGGATCGTGCCGAGGATGCTCGCGCTGCCGTTTGAATAACGGCCGTACTGGTAGCGGCTGTAGTAGCCGTCCTCGTAACCGCGGTCGAAGCCCTGGCGGAAGTAGTATTGATACTCACTCTGGTCTACGTAGTAGCCGTCGTAGCCGTAGCTGGCGTCCTCGTAGCCGATGGCATCCTGCGGACTAAAGTTCCAACCATCCTGGCGGTCGGCCTGGCCGGCGCGGAAGCCTTCCTCGTAACCGTTGTTAATCGCCTGGCGCAACATCTGGGCGCCATACTGATTGGTTTCGTAATAACTGCCGCCACGTGAATAGCGATAGTTGTATGGGCCGTAGTCGTTGTAGCTCCAGCTTTGCAGACGCAGTTGATCCTGACGCAAGCGCTCGAGATAACGTTGCTGATAGCGCAACTGCGCTATGCGTCGCTGCTGTTCGAGTAAGCGCTGTCGCTGCAGGGCGTAACTCTGGCTGCGGTTCCATTCCTGGCGATAATCGTTAGCACGCCGTTCCTGATACTGGCGCCAGTCGCGCTGTTGGTTGTTGTTCTGGTTGTTGCGCCAGTCGCGGTTTTGATTACTGGTGCGGTTTGATCCGTCTTGCTGGCGTCGCTGCCAATCGGAGTTCTGCTGAGTCTGCTGGCGTCGTTGCCAATCCGAGTTCTGCTGGGTTTGCTGGCGGCGTTGCGTTTCCGACTGTGGCTGCTGCTCCGCACGCCGTTGTTCTTCACTGCGGCGCCGGGCTTCGTCGCCTCGCTGACGTTGACGGTCCTGTTCCGCGCGCTGCTGTTGCTCGGCGCGCTGCTGATCCTGATTCTGCCGAACGCGTTGCTGATTCTGCTCCCAGCGCGCTCGCTGTTGTTCCTGATTCTGATCGACACGCTGTCGATTTTGTTGCCATCGGTCTTGCTGCTGGGCGCGCTGTTGATTCTGCTGCGCCTCGCGTTGCCGCTGCTGTTCGGCACGCTGTTGATTCGCCTGCTGTTGCTCAGCTTGGCGGCGATCAGCCTGGGGCTGTCGTGCCTGGTCACGCTGCTGTTGTTGCGCAGCGCGACGCTGTTCCTGCTCAGCCCGGCGCTGATCACCTTGTCCTTGATTTTGATTCTGATTACTTTGATTTGACTGTTGCTGCTGAGCTTCTTCGCTGCGATCGCGTCCGCGACCGCGGCGGCCCTGAGCACTTGTGATGTCGCTGGCGCCGACGAGCACTGCGAGAGCAAGCGCTGACGACGTTACGAGGCCCTTGTAATTAACTTTCATTTGTATACCCCTTTTGAACCTTGTTACTCCTTTGAGACTTACCCGTTATCAGCATTGGCAAACAGCGTTCCAACGTGAAACGCGTGTGGAAGAGTGATTCTGTTGACGACAGATGAACGCATATAATTCATGCAATGAACGTTATGGGATAAAGAGTGATGAGTGATGAGTAATGAGTACTGAGTCGATGAGGTTTGCACAAAACAGGCAGTTTGCGTTGCCAAGAGCGGGGGTAAACCCGCCTTCCCGACCCTGAGCTGATTAGAGTTGGGTATGACCTTTGACAGGAAAGGCTTTCAAGGTGCTAAGGATCGAGCAATCGAAGAATCTCAGGGTCGGGAAGGTGGGCTTGCCCCCGCTCTCATAAACTGCCGATACAATTTTTGAAGCGTGATGAATAGTGAGCGGGCAAGCTAGGCTCGCTCGAGACCCGCGTACTTCTCGATGAGCTTCTTTTGCCCGTAGCCGGGAAAGGTGACGGTGAGCTTTAGAGAATCGCCGACGCCTTCACGGCGCAGGACGAGACCGCGGCCGTACTTGGCGTGGCGAACGTAGGAGCCGGGGACAAACTCTGCCGCCGAAGGCGGAGTTTCGAGTTTCGAGTTTCGAGTTTCAAGTTCGGAATTCCTGTTTTCCGATTTAGGACTTTGGATTTTGGACTTGGGACTTTGGACTTGTCGAGGGAAGCTGCCGCTGGTGTTGCCGAGTTGCGTGGCGCGCTGCTTGAAGAATTCCGCGATCGAGTCGACGCTGTCGTAAGTCTTGCCTGCGTACTTGCCTTTCTCTTTCCGATATCCGCTCTCTGAATCGCCTGCGCCAGCCGCCTGGCCTCGTCGATACTCGCCGTGTTCGTAATCAATCTGCGTTGAGCCGCGCGCGAACGAAAGCCAGGAATTGCCACGCGAAAGATCTTCCATCAGCTCCAGCGGCATTTCGTTCAGAAACTGCGATGGCTCAGACGCCAGCTCTTCGCCATAAACGCGACGCTTCATTGCGTGCGTCACATATAAGAATCTTTCGGCGCGCGTCATCGCCACGTAGCAGAGCCGGCGCTCCTCTTCCAATTGCGCGGGATCGGTAGCTGAACGCGAATGAGGAAAGAGGCCGTCTTCGAGACCAGCGATAAACACGAGCGGAAACTCGAGACCCTTGGCGGAGTGAGCGGTCATCAGGGTCACGGGCGCGTCGCCTTTGTACTGATCGGTGTCGGAAACAAGTGCGGAGTGATCGATGAACTCGCGCAAGCCGTCAATGCCTTGCTCGTCGTAGTCGACAGCAGCGTTGACCAGTTCCTGCAGGTTCTCCAAACGTGCTTCGGCTTCGTCGGCTGTCTCAAGAGCGGGGGCAAGCCGCCCTTCCTGACCTTGAGACTCCGTGACTTGAGAGGTTGTTCCTTGAGACACAGCTTCTTGAGATTCAGAGCCTTGAGACTGCGGAACTTGAGACTCTAGTTCTTGAGACTGTGTTTCTTGAGAGTTTGTGCCGTCAATTCCAGCCATCTTACCGAGGCGAAGGATAAGTTTGCGGAAACTCTTGAGTGCTGACACTGAGCGCAGGCTCAAACCCTCCGGCTTTTCGATCACCAGCGCGATCGTTTCCCACAGCGACAGGCCACAGTCATTCGCGCGACGAGAAACTTCATCGAGCGTTTGTTTGCCGATGCCACGCGGTGGACTGTTGATAACGCGTTGCAGCGCGATCGAGTCGGTTGGATTGAGCGCTAGCTTGAGATAGGCAATGATGTCGCGCACTTCCATGCGCTCGTAAAACGAGAAGCCGCCGACGATGTTGTACTGCAGGCCGGCGCGACGCATCGCCTCTTCAAAAACGCGCGACTGGGAATTGGTGCGATACAAGACTGCGCTCCGCAGGTCGTACTCGTCCTGCCGGTGCTCCAGTATCTTTGAGGCAACGAAACGAGCTTCGGATTCCGCGTCGAACGCCTGGAAATAGCGGACGCGATCCCCGCGCGGATTCGAAGTCCAGAGGTTCTTTCCCTTGCGCTCGATGTTGTGCTTCACTACCGCGCCGGCGACGTCAAGAATTGTTTGCGTGGAACGATAATTTTGTTCGAGCCGGATTGTTTTCGTGTTGGGAAAGTGGCTTTCAAAGTTGAGAATGTTAGTGATGTCAGCTCCGCGCCATTTGTAGATCGACTGATCCTCGTCGCCTACCACCGCAATGTTCTGTTGTTTCTCAGTCAACAAACTGATCAACGAGAATTGCAGCGAGTTTGTGTCCTGATACTCATCAACCAGGATGTAGCGGAACTTGTTGTTGTATTTCTGGCGGACTTCCGGCACGTCACGCAGCAGCCGCACGGTCTTAATCATTAAGTCGTCGAAGTCGAGCGCGTTGTTGGCGTGCAGCCGCTCCTCGTAAGTTTCGTAAACGCGAGCTATCGATGCGCGGCGTTCGTCGACGTAATCCGCACGCGCGGCAAAAGCGGCGACGTCTTCGCCGCGATTCTTTGCCGAGCTGATGGTGGACTGAGTGGCGCGCAAGCCGAGCTGCTTTTCGTCGTAGCCGAGATCCTTGATGCAGTTTTTGATCAGTCGCACTGAGTCGTCCTGATCATAGATGGTGAAGGTGCGCGTGTATTTGTCGTTAAGTTTTTCGATGTCCTGACGAAGGATGCGCACGCAGAGACTGTGAAAGGTGGAGACGAGCGGCCAACTCGAGAGTTCCTCATCGCGCAAAAGACGCTGGACGCGCTGGCGCATCTCCTGTGCGGCTTTATTAGTGAAGGTGACCGCGAGAATATTCCAGGGCGCGACGCTTTTTTCGGCGATCAGATAGGCGATGCGATGAGCGATTACGCGCGTCTTGCCGGAGCCGGCGCCAGCCAGGATCAGTAACGGGCCTTCTGTGTTTTCAACGGCAGTGCGTTGTTCAGGATTTAGCGAACTCAGGAAATCGGTCATTGGATTGGAGTTGACTTAGAGTTCATTTAACCACACGAATGTGCGTGGGCAAAACGCACGACCGATGCAAGTGATATCGGCAGATTGTGACACTGCAGAACCGCGAGTGGTAGCGAGCGGATGCTACGAGCAATCAATGCAGGGTGAGATTCCCTACTGACTCTATGCAAGAAACTCGGTATTGCGGAACGGCGAGCTTTAGCGAGCGGGTGTTGGAATTCAACTCACTCCTTTTGTATACAGATTGCGTATGCAGGGTGATCAGGAATTCTCAAACGATCGGATACCGCTCGGTTACCTAATAACCTTTCGGGGTTATGGAACATGGCTCCATGGGACTGCTGGATCCGTAGATCGTTTTCATAATGCTTACGGTACGCCTCGATTGGTCGCAAATGAGAAACGGAAACAGTACAACCAACGTCTGCTCAAGCAAGCGCCCGCGAAGCTCGACCCAGGAAGGCGAGCTATAGTTTTATCCGCGATTAAGGAAACTTGCCAGATTCGTGAGTGGGACTTATGGGCTTCGAATGTTCGCTCGAACCATGTGCATACAGTTGTCACGGCGAACTGTAAGCCAGAACCAATACTAAATGCGTTCAAAGCGAATGCAACTCGCGAGTTGAGAACTGCGAATTGCTGGCACAGCGACCTGGGACCGTGGGCTCGAGGAGGAAGTAAGAAATATCTTTGGACCGAAGAATCGTTAAGGAACGCGATAGCGTACGTCTTATATGAGCAAGGGGACTGACTCCAGAACCGCGAGCTGTAACGAGCGGATGCTACAACATCACGGGAGATTAAGGATAGTTGAGTGCCAGCATCCGCTCGCTACAGCTCGCGGTTCTGCAGTTGCTTTCATGGGCTTGAGACTCATCTCAGTTTGACCACAAGAATCGGATAGAACCGAGGTAACAAACTCACTAATATCATCGCTAGTTGAGAATGAACCGAAGTCCTGGAGGTGTTAAGATGAGCGCATTGATGAAAGAACAGATGAATTTGTTGCCGGACGATCACGAAGCAGAGTGGCAAGCAGTGTTGACGAAAGACGCGCGCTTCGACGCGCAGTTTGTTTTCGCTGTTAGTTCGACCGGTATTTATTGCCGCCCGTCTTGCCCTTCGCGTCGTCCACGCCGGGAGCGCGTTTCGTTTTTCCGGCTGCCGGAACAGGCCGAGCAGGCGGGATTTCGCGCCTGCCTTCGCTGCCATCCTCGCGAGGTGCGAGCCAAGGATCCGCAAATTCAAATGGCGCAAGAGGTCTGTCGCTTGATTGACGAGAACGACGGCGAACCAGTCACACTGTCAACCTTGAGCCAGCAGTTCGGCGTTAGTTCCTTTCATCTGCAGCGAACTTTCAAGAACGTTATGGGGATCACACCGAAAGACTATGCGGAGACTTCACGTGTGAACCGATTCAAGCAGGGCGTTCGCAAGGGCGAGGCGATTACCAGCGCCATCTACGACGCGGGCTTCGGTTCAAGCAGCCGCTTATATGAAAATGCAGCTGCTCAACTTGGAATGACACCGGCGACTTATGGCAAGGGTGGACGTGGCGCCGTGATTAACTACGCGATAGTTGAAACGCCGCTGGGTCGTCTCTTGGTTGCAGCTACAAACAAGGGCGTGTGTTCAGTGATGCTCGGCGACTCGGACGCTTCACTCAAAGCTGATCTGTCGCGCGAGTTTCCGGAGGCGGAGATTCGGCATGAAGAGAATGCGCTTCGTTCGTCGCTCAACGCGATAGTCGAACATCTGAAAAACAAGAGTCCACACCTCGATTTGCCTCTCGACATCCGGGCCACGGCTTTTCAGCGGCAGGTGTGGGAACAATTGCGCGCCATCCCTTATGGCGAAACGCATTCCTACAGCGAAGTAGCAGAAGCGATTGGACAACGAAAAGCCGTACGCGCGGTGGCTCGCGCCTGCGCGACAAATCCGGTGGCGCTTGTGATTCCGTGTCACCGGGTTATTCGCGAAGACAAGAGTTTGGGAGGCTATCGCTGGGGCTTAGAACGGAAGAAGAAGTTGTTGGAGAGAGAGAAAGAAACCATCAGGAGGAGTTAGGTAACCGCTAAACCGATCAAGTGATTGTCTGGGACCGCGGGCGTCCCGCCCGCAAACGAGCGCGAAGCGCGAAAAGGTGTGGTTCGAAAGTCTGCGCGCTTTCAGCGCGTTTGCGGGCGAGACGCCCGCGGTCCCAGACAATCACTTGCTCGGAAAATCCTCATGAAATAGCCATTCCTACTTATCACGACAATAAATGGCCTTTTTTGGCCCTTTTCTACGCGTTAAGAAGTGGAGACAAGATAGTCTCGAACAGAATCCGTTTTAGGGAAGGATCAGAAGGTAGTTATGCAAAAAGTATTAGGCATTGTGATAGTTGTTATGGCAGCGATGGTTTGCGTGTCAGCGCAAACGAAGCAGGACGGCGCACGTTACACCGAGCACAACGGAACCATTTTGAAACTCAACGCACCCGCGACAGAAATAGATGCGTTCTACCCGCACACGTCTTACAGTTACCCGGTGGAAGATTTTAAGCCCGCCGTGGTTCAGGTCGGTCCGCGGACTACTTACCTTAAAGAAGGATTGCGAACGGACGAGGTAGTCCGACTGTTGGGTAAACCTGCGCGCGTTTCCGAACGCAGCGAGAACGACGTCGTTATAACGACCTATGAATTTCACCGTGGCGAAGGGCGTATATTGATCGCCGAATTCGTCAGCGACATACTGGTGAGATCTCGGTTAGAGGCACGCGTCGAGAATGGCGTGCAGGCAGATCATTAAGCTGCTGGATTTTGTAAACAGTAAGGTGATATTTTTGCGCTGGGAGGAGCTTCGCAGAAGGCGGGCCAAGGAGATGAAACGCGCGTTAGATTTAGTTTTGTTCGTGGCACTAGTCGCGGGGTTGACCGCGAGCGTTATCGCGCAAGAGGCCGCGAAGGTTCCGGAATCGTCAGCTACATTGCGCTCGCAGTTGCTTGAGGCGCAAGCTGAAGAGGCGCAGCTGGAGGCGCGACAGCGTCAGCTTGACGAAGATCTGAAACCGGAAAACATCGAGCGCGCTCTATCGGGTATTGGCTCAACCAAACCTGAAGAGTTGCGTGAATCGCGTCGCCGGCAGCTCACTATCGAAAGAGACGGTGTGCGCACTCAACTCAAACTTGCCACAACCAGGCGCGAGCGTTTGGAGTCTTACCTTCGCACGGCAGAAACGCAGGCTTACCAGCAAAGCGCCTCGGAGGGCGGGCCGCTTCTAAATCAGGCCCGGGTAGGGAAACAGTCGTGGAGTTTTGGCTGGGTCGTAGGAATAGCCGCGGCAGTCGGCGAGGTTACGGGAATTGTGATCCTGGTAATTTTAGCGATGAGGCGGGCCAGGAAAGCGTGACTGGCTGATTGTTAAGAACCCGACCGGCAGAAATACGAAGCGCGTCAATTGGCGCGCTTTTTTGTTTATCACGGGTTGATGAGTTGTTTTGTCAGGGTTATTCAACTGTCACTGACTTGGCCAGGTTCCTCGGCTGATCTACATCGCAGCCGCGACGCACGGCGATGTGGTAGGCCAACAGTTGCAACGGAATGATAGAAAGAATTGGCGACAATAGGTCGCTTGAAGGCGGGATGTTGATGACGTAGTCGGACATGGTGGCCGACATCGTGTCGCCTTCAGTCAAAACTGATATCACAATACCTTCGCGGGCCTTCACTTCCACAATGTTTGAATGCGTCTTTTCATAACGCAACTCAGACGAGCGGTTTCCCTCCTCACGCGTATTGATAAACAGCACGGGCAAACGCTCGTCGATCAGAGCATTCGGACCGTGCTTCATCTCGCCGGCCGGGTATCCCTCGGCGTGTATGTACGAAATCTCCTTAAGTTTTAAAGCGCCTTCGAGGGCCACAGGAAAGTTTATGCCGCGACCGAGGTAAAGAAAGTCTGTCGATCTAAAAAACTCCTTAGACAACTCCTCAATATCATCCGAATCGCTGAGCAGGTGTTCGAGTTTAACCGGCAACTCGGCAAGTTGCTGCGCATGGTGTTGCGCCTCTTGCGGCGACAGCGTTCCACGCAGGTTACCGAGATAGAGACCGAGCAAATAGAGCGCGACCATCTGCGAAGTGAAGGCCTTGGTGGAAGCAACTCCAATCTCCGGACCCGCGTGCGTCAGTATCGTTCCATCGGCTTCGCGCGTAATCATCGAGCCGTAAACGTTACAGATCGCCAAAACTTTGGAGCCTATGTCTTTGGCTTCTCTCAGGGCGGCGATTGTGTCTGCCGTTTCGCCCGATTGTGTAATGACTAACAGCAGCGTGTTCTCGTCCATCACCGGATCGCGATAACGAAATTCCGAAGCGTAGTCAACGTCCACTTGAATTCGCGCGAGCTGCTCGATCATGTACTTGCCTGCCAGTCCGGCATGCCAGGAGGTGCCGCAGGCGGCGATCTTGATCGAAGTGAAACGCTTGAAGTCGGCCTCGGTAATGTTCTTCATCTCGTCGAGAAAGACGCGGCCAGTATCCAGGGAAATGCGGCCCTGCATCGTGTCGCGGACGGAACGCGGCTGCTCGTAAATCTCCTTGAGCATGAAATGCTTGAAGCCACCCTTCTCCGCCATGATCGGATCCCAGGTAATTCGCTGGATTGCGGGTGAGAAAAAACACATCGCGCGTGTGCTGCAGAATCGGTGGAATATCTGAGGCCACAAAGAACTCGCGATCGCCCAGACCGATGACTACTGGAGGGCCCTGCCTGACGGCAATGATCACGTCCGGTTCGTCCGCATTAATAATTGACAGCGCGAAGATGCCTTTGAGATCCAGCATCGCGCGCCGCACTGCCTGCTCAAAATTGTGATCGGATTTGAGATATTCTTCGATTAGATGGGCGATGATCTCGGTGTCTGTCTCAGTAACAAACTGGTGGTCGGTTTTACGCAGCTGTTCTTTGAGTTGCAGGTAATTCTCGATGATGCCATTGTGAACTACGACAATGCGCCCGGTGCAATCGCGATGGGGATGGGCGTTTTCTTCAGTCGGCCGGCCGTGAGTGGCCCAGCGTGTGTGGCCGATTCCGTAGGTTCCGTCGAGTGGGCTAAGCCGGATAACTTCTTCGAGGTTGCGAAGCTTCCCTTCGGCCCGGCGTATTTCCAGCAGGTGGCCTTCGTTGACCACCGCGATACCGGCAGAGTCGTAGCCGCGATACTCGAGCTTCCGCAGGCCGTCAATGATCAGCGGCACAACCTGCTTGTTTCCAACATAGCCAACAATTCCACACATAAATTCTCCAAACCGAGTGATGAGTAATGAGTGATGAGTCCTGAGTATAAAGAGAGCTAACCTTTTACGGCGAACTCATGACTCATCACTCATTACTCATCACTGTTTTTCAGTTTCTTTTTGACGACCGCCGGAACGCCGGCCACAAGCGTGTTGGGTGGCACATCCTCCGTGACTACCGAGCCGGCAGCAGTGACTGAACCTTTGCCAACTCTGACGGGCGCCACCAACATTGTATCCGAACCGATTCGCACGTCGTCCTCGATGACCGTCGGGTGCTTGTCTTTGCCGTCGTAATTGCAAGTAACTGTGCCGGCGCCAATATTCGTGTTTTCGCCGATAGTCGCGTCACCCAGATAAGTTAGGTGCATCGCCTTTGACTGGCGTCCCAATCGCGACTTCTTAGCCTCAACGAAATTGCCAACGACCGAACCCTCTTCAAGGATCGTATTCATGCGCAGATGCGCAAACGGACCGACAGCACAGTTCGACTGAATTTCTGAGTCGATCACCACACAGTGGTCTTTCACTACGACGTTGTTTCCCAGCAGGGAATTCGTAATACGTGTTCCCGATCTAATCTCACAGCCTTCTCCGATGATGGATTTGCCCTCAATCGAAACGCCAGGATAAATGATGCAGTCGCGACCGACCTTAGCCTCAGCGCTAACGTAAGCGTGGGATGGGTCGAGAAAAGTTACGCCGTCGTCAACCATCAATTTGCGAATGGTGCCGCGGCGCATTAGATTTTCGAACTCCGCCAGTTCAGCCCGGGTGTTAACGCCTGAAACTTCCCGAGCATTGTCATGCACGTAAACACTTACTTTCTCGCCGCCGGTTAACAGTATCTGAGGGACGTCCGTCAGATAGTATTCGCCTTGCTGGTTCGACGGCTCGACGCGTTTAAGCGCGGCGAACAGTTTGCGGGCCTCGAAACAATAGATACCGGAGTTGATCTCCTTCAAAGTCTGCTCTTCGGGACTGGCATCTCTCTGTTCAACTATGCGGAGAAAGGAGACGTTATCATCACGAACGATGCGGCCATAGCCAGTCGGGTTTTCGAGTCGCACACTTAAGATTGAACAAGCCGCTTTGCTGGTCCGGTGTTGGCTGACGAAGTCCTCCAGCGTCGCTTGACGAATCAAGGGCACATCCCCGGAAAGGATGAGCAGCAGCGAGTCGCTGTCCTCGAGCTGTGATTGCGCTGCCATGACGGCATGGCCAGTTCCGCGTTGCTCAGTTTGCATGACGAATGCTGCCCTGTCGCCTACTTCAGTCTCGACCGCCCGTTGAACTTCACTCGCCTGATGGCCGACCACCACGTGGATCTTTTCCGGGCCCAACGATTGGGCCGTGCGACAAACGTAAGTAATCAGAGGCAGACCGCCAAGTTCGTGCAGCACTTTGGCGCGCGCTGATTTCATTCTGGTTCCTAATCCGGCGGCAAGAATGAGCACTACGAGGGACTGATTCGGTTGGCGGGGCGGCAAAGGCTGGCCTTTCTCGATTGGCTGCATGAGTTATGCGGGGACAGTGGGACGTAAGGCGTGTTGTTGTTTGCACGCAAGAACGACACGGGCCAGAAGGTTGGAATCGTGTCGGACCTTTTCGCCAGCTTCGAGAAGGTTAGTGCGAACGACTTGCGTTGATTCGTCGAGCTCCGCATCGATTGCGTCGTCGTCAATCCCTATTTGATATGCACCCTCCAGGGCATAACGTTGCGCTTGTTCTTTGGTGATGCGTCGGTCGTTGACGATTACAAAATCGAAGTGGATTTCAGGTGCGTAGCTCTTGGTAGTTTCAAGATGCTGGCGCGCAGTGTAGTTATCTGTCTCACCAGGCTGCGTCATTAAGTTGCAGATAAACATCTTTGTAGCCTGGCTTTCACCGATAGCGGCAGCGACTCTGGCGACGAGCAGGTTGGGCACAATGCTGGTGTAAAGAGAACCAGGCCCAACAGTTATGACGTCCGCTGCCCTGATCGCTTTCAAGGTTTCCGGAAGCGGCAAACACTGTTCGGGCTCCAGGCGCAGCCGGCGAATTGGCGCGCGAGAAGCCGAGATCTGAGTTTCGCCGCGCACGACGCTACCGTCTTCAAGTTCGGCTGCTAAGCGGACGTCACTAATGGTGGCTGGATAGATGTGGCCCTTACTTGCCAATACCTCCGAGGACAATCTGACTGCTTCGGTGAAGTCACCTGTAACTTCGGTAAGGGCTGCCAGGAAAAGATTGCCGAAGCTGTGACCCCCGAGTTCGCCCTGTCCGCGAAACCGATAGCGAAACAGGCGCGACAGGAGATTCGAATCCTCAGAAAGAGCAATCATACAGTTACGAATGTCGCCGGGTGGCAGCATCTGCAATTCATCTCTCAAGCGCCCGGAGCTTCCGCCGTCGTCTGAAACCGTGACGATTGCAGACAGGTTTGAGATCCACAAATCACCCGAGGAATGATCGCCAACCAGGCGCTTCAATCCTGCAAGCAAAGTTGACAGACCAGTGCCACCGCCCAGTGCTACCAGGTTGAGTCCGCGATTTTCTTCAGACAAATAAGGCAAATTCATTCTCCATGAACGTCCTCCTCGCCTCTGTGCGAGTGACGACCTACCACAGAATCATACCTAAAAGGGCGGGGCTTTGAAACTGTATATGGGAACTGGATAACGTGTGGAACTTCTTGAGGAAAAACTAAACGTGGTGCTCAAAAACCAATCTATCAAAGTCAGGATCGTTACGGAGTGAAGTTAAGTCGTGATCGTGTTGCGCACGAACCCGAAGAGTTGGCTGAAGATCTAATGCTCGTTGAAGCGACTGCAGCGCCAGGTCAAGTGAACCTAAGCGAGCACGCGTCGCAGCCAATCCGTAATGAATGTGTGCGGCTTCGGGTTCGCGCTTCAGTGCTCGTTCAAACATTTCCTGCGCAGCTACAAATTCTCCACGGTTCAATTCAATTACTCCGCGATCATAGAGGGAATCAGCATCACGCGGAAGTATGCTTTCCGTTCGCAGGCGCGCATCGGCAACAGCGAGATAGGTACGAGAGCGGGCCGCTACTTCAGAAACCTGGAAGTATTTGTCCAGCAGGGCACGAAACTGATTACGCGCTTCACCGAAGCGACCGCGCGTAAACTCTTTATGTGCTCGTTCGAACGCTTTTAATGCTGCAGCTTCATCGACCGTCGGTTGACGAGGTGGCGCTTGAACGACAACCGTGGGTCGTGGTGCGCGCACTGCCGCAAGTTTTTGGGTCTTTTTGACGCTTGGTGCGACGGATTTTCTGTGCTTCGCTAAAGTCGGCTTCATCGGCACGGCTTTGCGGCCAGCGGTCTTCTTGATCGCCTTCTTGGCTACGCGGCTTTTGAGTATGACCCTCTTTTTGACCGCAGTCTTCTTCGCAACCTTGTTCTTTGGGGTAACTCGGGCCTTCGATGCAACTTTGACCTTCTGCGTTTTTCGCGCCGCCATCTTCTTCGCCACAGCTCTACCGGCTTTAGGACGTGCGGTTTTAGAAGCAGGCGTGCGCCCTTTCGCCGCAGACTTCGGAGTAGATCGACGGGCGACCGTGCGTGAGGTTGAACGTCTCAGACTTTTGGTAACTGCGCTCATTTCGAAGGTTATAATTGAAAGGCCAATGTGGACCAAGCGCTCCGGAAGTTGCGGTGGCAGAGTAACATAGCCTCTCTGCTAAATCAACGAAAGACCTGAGATCGAGATTAAACGTTCACACTTTGAGTTGTCCTAAGCCTGCAATTGGCCAACAAAGGAAAACACTTGAAGCACCTTGTTGGCTGTGTTACAGTGCCTTGCGGCTTGAGGGAGCACCGGATCCCACCGCGCCGGCGAGAAAAGGAACCGAAAAATGCTTTGTCTTCAGCGGCTTGACCGCTAAGGTTCGGTTCTTCAAATCAAGACCCGCCAATTGTCCTTGCCTCCCGAAACTTCAACAAGAAAGCTGTACTAATGGCAGACACGCCTCTACTGCTCAGAGAGCAGCAGTATCATCAGATTAAGGCCGTACTGGCCCGACTCCGCATGGACTCGGCCGCCAAGGTTGTCTTTTTGGTGGACAAAGACGGTCAAGAAATAGCCTCTCAGGGCGAACTGGGTAATCTTGACACGACGAGTCTCGCCTCATTGGCGGCTGGCAATGTCGCCGCCACCGGTGGCATGGCTCAATTAATCGGTGAGAAAGAATTCCCCACCCTTTCTCACGAAGGCGAGCGTGAGAGCATACATATCTCAGTCATCGGCCGACTGTTGCTGATCGTTGTTTTCGATGAACGCTCAAGCCTGGGCTTGGTGAAGCTAAGAAGTAAACAGGTGTCGCATCAATTGTCAGCGATGGTTGACGAGATCAGTAAAGCCGAATTCACAGATGAGGACACAGCATTCGCAGAAATTACGGATGAAGACATCGACAGTCTATTCCAATAAGTGACCAGAAGAGTAAGCGCCTTATGACCTTCATCAACTACGCCTCCCGCGAAATCAACTGCAAGATTGTGTATTACGGCCCTGGTCTGTGCGGTAAGACTACGAACCTTCAGCACATTTTCGAATCAACTGCGCCGCAGTCGAGGGGAAAACTGATCAGCCTCGCAACGGAAACCGACCGGACCTTATTCTTCGACTTCATGCCGTTGGAGCTGGGAACTGTGCGCGGTTTCAAGACTCGATTTCATCTGTACACCGTTCCGGGTCAGGTTTTCTATGACGCCTCTCGCAAACTCATTTTGAAGGGCGTCGATGGAGTTGTGTTCGTAGCGGATTCGCAAGAGGAACGAATGGATGCAAACGTGGAGTCTCTATACAATCTGGAAGAGAACCTGCAAACACAAGGCTACGATTTGATGAAGCTGCCTTATGTTCTGCAATTGAACAAGCGCGATCTGCCCAACATCATCCCTGCTGATGAGCTTGCCGCCGAGCTGCGGCGCAAAGAGGAGCCCGTTGTCGAGGCAGTTGCGGCCAGTGGGGCAGGAGTCTTTGATACTTTGAAAGCTGTTGCGAAGCAGGTCCTGACGGAACTGCGGAAGGGCTAAGTCAGCAGTATTTCAAATCTCAAATCTTAGATTCTCATCACTCAGATCTCAGATTTAAGATTTCAAACCTCCGGACTAATCCAACGATTTAAGCATCAACAGGCCGTCGCCGCCATTTGAATAGTATTTTGGCAAGCGCTGCGTTACCGCATATCCGAGGCTTTCATAAAGCTTCTGCGCCGCGATATTGAGCGACCTCACTTCCAGCCGTACAATGCGCACATCGCGCTGTCTAAAGCCTCTTTCAACCTCCGCCATAAGGCGCTTTGCCAGTCGCCGCCGGCGATGGTCGGGCGCCACGCCTACGGTAGTGATGTGCCCGGTATGATCGGGTTCAACCAGACCGACGACAAAACCAACCATCGAACCACCGGAAGTGGTCGCGCGGTAAGAGACAGCTTCAGGGGCAGTGAGGAGGTATTCGAAGGTTTCCCGGCTATATGCTTCGCCATCGACGAAACAGCGCTGGTCGAGTCGCCAACACTCGTCGAGGTTCGAGATTGTTAGCGGCCTGATATCGTAACGTTGCCCTAGCGTTGCCGGCACAGCCTGGTCTGCCTTGAGCGGAAAGTCTTCAGCCGAGGGCGACCACCAACGTGAGCGAATTTTCTTTAGTACAGCCATCGCAGATTAGAACCAATTATCCAATTGGGTCCGGCAAATAGTCTACCATCATCGTTTTGCTAATCACTAGATCACAAGCATGCAATCGCCGTAGCTGTAAAACCTGAAGCGCGCCGCCACCGCGTGGCGGTAGGCTGCGAGCGTGAAATTTCGTCCGGCGAAAGCGGAAACAAGCAGCAGCAAGGATGAACGTGGCAGATGAAAGTTCGTCAACAATGCGTCAGTGATCCGAAACCTATAGCCAGGGGTAATGGTGAGCTCACTTTTGCCTGCTCCTGCGCTAACTAACCCCTGCTCGTTCAAAGACGATTCGAGCGCGCGCGTGGTAGTCGTACCGACCGCGACCAGGCGGCCTCCCTGGCGCCGACCCTCATTAATTATCGAGGCAGCCTCTTCGCCAATTTGGAAAAACTCAGGAGCAACTCGGTGTTCCTCGATATTGTCGACTCGCACGGGCTCAAACGTTCCATAGCCGACGTGGAGTGTTATTTCAACCACCCGGGCGCCACGCCCTTGGATTGCCGAGACGACTTCGGGCGTGAAATGCAGTCCGGCAGTGGGCGCCGCGATAGCGCCCCTTTCGCGCGCGAATACCGTTTGGTAGCGTTCGCTATCGTCGACCGACTCACCGGCGTGGCGCCGAATGTAGTGTGGCAGCGGCGTTTGCCCCTGCTCAAAGATCAAAATCTCTAGCGGCTTATTCTCGGACGTTTCAGTTTCAAATCTCAGCAGGCGAAACCCCTTTTCTAAGCATTCGAGCACCTCAGCTCGCAGGCTTGAATCACCAAACCGGAGTAGGGAACCGACTTTTAGTCTTTGCGCAGGCCTCACCAAAGCTTCCCAAACTGCCGGTTTGATCTCGCGAGCCAGCAACACTTCAACGCGGCCGCCATATGGTTCGCGCTGACCGATCAGTCGTGCTGGAAAGACGCGCGTGTTGTTAACAACCACCACGTCTCCCGATCTTATGTACGACGGAAGAAGTTCAAATTTTGAGTCTTCCTGTGTTTGGTTTGCCCGATCGAGAATTAACATCCGTGACGCGTCTCGCTGCTCGAGCGGTTGTTGCGCGATCAGTTCTTCGGGAAGCTCATAATCGAACTCGGAGAGAAGCATTTATTGCGGGATTGGTACTGCAATCGGACTCGGATAATGCGGGTGCTCGCGATGAAACACCGCGGAAAGCTGGGCCCCAAATAAGAGAATCAAACTCGACACATAACTCCAGGTCAACACTGCTACCACCGCGCCAACAGATCCGTAGATTTGATCGTAGTGAAAATAGTTGAGCGACCATGCAAATACATACTTGGCAGTTTCCCAAAGAAGTCCGCCGATAATGGCGCCCGGCAAAGTGTCGCGCAAAGTTACTTCAGCCTTAGGCATGAAGCGATAGACGACGACAAAAAGAGTGACAGTTATCAAAAAACTGGCGACTGCGAAAATACCCTGCCAAAAAACACTGCCTGCGGAAATGAGACGAAGCACCACTGAAGTCAGCAACACAGAAAAGGCCAGCAGCATACCGACGATTCCGATCATGCCAATCGTCAGCGCTCGTCCGTGCCAAAACGCGCGCGCGGTAGTTTGCCAAATTCTGTTTAGCGCCCGCTCGATGACAGCGAAAACCCACGAGCCGGCCCAGAGCGTAACGATCAAACACGTGATGAGGGCTCCAGTTCCAACTGAAGACATCGAGCGAATTGTTTCGCGCAGGAACCTGGCGGATCCGGGATAAACGTCAACGGCATGGCTGAGCAGCTCGGTGGCGGCGGTAATGCGGTTGCTCAGCGCCAGCATTAGAAGCAACGCCGGGAATAGAGCCATCAGGCCGAAATAACTCATCGCTGCGGCGGAAGTGAACAGGTCATTCTCGTGAAACTGATGCAGCGAGTGGCTAATGATTGAACGCCAGGGTCCAGCGTTGCGGACGCCGAATGTCTGACGCGAGAATGACGAAAGTCTCCGCATTGATAATTCAGAAGGCTAACTTCAAGGTGGACAACACCGTAGCAAATTCTTCACTGAGAATCGAAGAGTTCAAGATTGCCTGGGGCCGGTCCTGGGTCGGAGAGCTTGTCTTTGAAATGCTTGATGGCTTTGGGGGTTACCTTGCGTCCACGGGGGGTACGAACCAGCAAACCTATTTGAATTAAGTAAGGCTCTATGATTTCCTCAATTGAATCTCTTTCTTCATGGATTGAAGCTGAGATTGTTCCTAAACCAACCGGCCCGCCTTTGAAGTTCTCGATTATTGTGCGCAATAGCTTTTGATCCATTTCATCAAGGCCATAGGTGTCCACGTTCATTCGATCGAGGGAATTCTTTGCTACTTCCCAGGTAATCCGGCCGTCATATTCTACCGTTGCATAATCCCGTACTCGACGCAGCAGACGATTAACTATACGTGGTGTACCACGAGAACGTTCGGCGATTTCGCGGGCTCCCTTGTCGTCGATTTCCACTCCAAGAATCTCGGCTGAGCGCTTACAAATAATTTCCAGATCCTGAGCGGGATAGAAGTCCAGATGAAAGACTATTCCGAACCTGCCGCGCAAAGGCGCTGTAAGTAATCCGGGCCGGGTAGTGGCCCCGACCAGCGTGAATTTCTCGAGCTTGTATTTGTAAGAACGAGCGGCGGCGCCCTGTCCCATCATTAGATCAAACTCATAATCTTCCATCGCCGGGTAGAGCTTCTCTTCGATTGCCGGGTTAAGCCGATGAACTTCATCGATGAAGAGCACGTCGCCCGCTTCCAGGTTTGTCATCTGCGCGACCAAGTCGCCGGCAATCTCAATCGCGGGGCCCGCTGTCGAGTGCAGGTACGCGTTCATCTCCTTGGCAATAATGTTCGCCAGAGTTGTCTTGCCTAAACCGGGCGGGCCGGTTAGCAGTACATGATCCAGTGCTTCCCTCCGATTCAAAGCTGCCTTCATGAATATGCGGAGGTTCTCCTTCACGTGACTTTGTCCGATGTATTCTGCCAGGCGCGTCGGCCGCAAAGACAACTCTAATAGCCGGTCGTCGGCAGGCTGGGCATTTCGCATGCTTACGACTTCAACCCTTTGGCTGCTCGCGTCAGCCGCTTTTCCTTTACTCGACATACTGTTGGGCGCGGATTTTGTCGCCTCGCGCTTTCGCGGGCCGCCCGACACCTTACCAGCACGTTTCACTGGCTTTACCATGAATGAAGGTCCTTCATACAGATTCGTCCGAGGTGTTGGAAGACACGCGAGGTGAAAGCAAACGCAAACTCCGGCGCAGAATTAATTCCACCGATAACTCACCGCCATCTTTGACTGCCGCTGCTATGACTCTTTCCGCCACCGTCTTTTGATAACCAAGGTTCAGCAGTGCTGACAACACGTCGTTTTGCATCGAATCGAGAGAGGTAGTCTCCGCGCTCTCAGGGCCACCCACTCCATACTCTTCCTCTAATGTCACTGAAGATAGCGGCCCGATCTTGTCGCGCAGCTCAACCACCATGCGCTCCGCTGTCTTCTTACCAACGCCGGGTATCGCAACCAGTCGGGCGAGATTGTTAGTTCGAATTGATGCGATCATTTCGTCGGCGCTCATTCCCGAGAGCAGTGTTATTCCCAGCTTCGGTCCAATGCCGCTGACCGAAATCAAACGCATAAAGAGCTCGCGTTCTCGCAAAGTTT